>Ga0179596_10000035_pt1 | contig 166256 bp, 147 predicted proteins | sample CZODoug1_1_08_16_FD_155494 | JGI IMG/M metagenome (GOLD analysis project Ga0179596, IMG submission 155494) | Vadose zone soil fungal communities from Angelo Coast Range Reserve, California, USA - CZODoug1_1_08_16fungal (Illumina Assembly) | ecosystem: Environmental > Terrestrial > Soil >... | reverse complement strand
CCGCCAGATGCGGCATCACCGCCGGCAGCGACATGGCGAGCGGACGCGCCAGATCGCTGACCGAAACCGGCCCCCGCGACAGACGCTCCACCATCGCCCGCCGCGTCGGATCGGCAAGGGCCTGGAAGGTCAGATCGAGCGGCGATAATTGGTTAAGCATATCCTTTAGTATTACAGCCCGGATAGTTAGGCAATGGCTTTAGTGTTTCCATCCATAGTCAGCATGGCGATCGGGCACCGAAGCCGGGTTAACAGGATTGGGCGGTAAGGATGGAAACAGGCTATGCGCCTGGCCTAATGCTGCTGCCGGTCAGGCATCTAACATCAGAAGCGTTGAACAGCCCTGCTTCATAGCCGCAGTTGCCTGTGGAGACCCTCGCACAACGGAGTATCCCTCGCCTTGAAGCTTTCGGGCTCTCATCGCTCGGAGAAGCTACGGATGAGCGCTACAAGTTTGCCCTGGCCGTGCATTTCAGTCTTTTCGAAGACGTGGGCGAGATGAGAGCGTACCGTAGCGCGACCGAGGTGCAGGGTCTCAGCGATCTCGTTAAGATTAAGACCGCCAGCGAGTAATACAGCGATCTCTGTTTCTCGCGGTGTGAGCCCGAAAGCTTTCGCGGCCCCGATTCTGTCAATCCGGATAGGTAAATCCAGTTCCTTGATGAAGATTGCGACCTGTGGCCTGTGTATGCCCGGGAGCATTGTCTCAGCCTGTCCTATTGGGAGCAAGGTAAGAACGAGAGGCACACGACCTGATGGCCGTATCAGCCTATACTGTTGATCTACGTTGCCTATAGTCGCCGCAGTGATCGCCTCACGCAGTTGTCGCGTGGCAATTGGCGTCGCTGCTGTTAGCCCAATTTCTCGCACAGTCAGGCCATCGCTTTCGGCGGCAAGAGCTCGTGCCCGTTCGTTCAAGAATAAGGGCCGACCCCTCCCATCCACTAAAATAACGCCCTCGCGAAGCCGATCGAGCACACCTCCAAAGCCTGCGCGGTCTTCGTGCGCAGCGACCAGCCGTTGGTGTAACTCGACGCTCGTTGACAGAAAGGGCGAAAGGCTCTGGAAATTTAAGATATCCTGAAGATCGAAATCACCGTAGCGCTGCGGCCGGCAAACAGCGAGAAAGCTGGACCAATGCTGGGCCTCGTGTCTCAGCGCTATCGCGTAGAACCCATTTGCCGGCCGCACGACCTCATTATAGAAATCGCATTGCTCGAATTGCCGGTCAGCGACCAACTGCGACCAAGACGTGACGCGGGCGAGCGGTAGCATGCGTGCGAAGGGCGCCATAAGAACATGCGCCTCCGGCGAGAGAAATCGTTTGAACTCATCCTCACCCATTCGTGCGCATGTCGCGACAGTGTTCTCGCCGCTGACCTTGTCGTGGACGATCACCATGGCATGCTCGCCGCTCAGCAGGTCAACCATGTCAGCAAGCGGTGCCTGCCAAGATCCGTCCGTGGCAGCGTTGGAGAGTTGCTGCGCGACCTGCAAAACGTCCTTTAGCCTATTCATGCCACACCTCCATCAAATGGATGAAGCCGAGCCTATAAAACGCAATCTATGGTGATTGTGCATTAGGGTCCAGTCAACTCGCGAAGGAACTGCTTATGTCACTGTTCATCGAGCTGGCAAGGGTCGTTGCGAGTCTGGAATGGTCGCGCAATCGACCTTCGTGCGCTACATCCTAGCCATATGGGTCTCCGATTCTGCGAGCAAAACTGGTGGCCTGGAATATACCATGCCGTTCGGGGGCCGGTATTCTCCATTCTATGTCGCTTGTCCTGCCGAGGCTATTAAACCCCGAACATTGCTGTTCAGCATCCGGCGAAGGAACCGCGCTCTTGCCGCCGTTTTGAAGCATATCCGATCGGGCCAAACTTGACCGCGTCGGTCCACCATTTCTCGGTCGAGCTAGGAGGACTCCGGATCACGGTCAAGCTCCGGATCACGGTCAAGAATGTCTCCGCCAAGCGGCCGTCCCCGAGGGCCGAAGTCGGCCGATCGTGTCACAAACGAAGAAAGGATCGTCATGTCTTTCCAGGATGGCTTTACTCAATCGCTGAACCAAGCAGGCATTTCGATTGATGCCAGCTTGATACCTGATCAAAGCTCTGTCTCGTCGGATCTCGATTCGCTGCAGACCTGGCTGGCGTCGCTTGAGCCCGACACCATGACAGCAATCGATCAGGTGTCCGGTGAAAATCCGGTAAAAGCGGGCCTGGCCGATCCGTCGGTTGCGATCGTGTCGGCCATCGGACCTGTTCTGAAGGCCGTCGACGCCGCGCCAGCCGCATTCTCGATTTCCGCGACGCTAGCGATGCTGCGGCAGGCCTTCGACGCCGGCTCCGCCGAAGCGTAGCAACTAGTTCGCACAACCTAATTTCAGACTGGAGTGTCATCATGGCATCTTGGGACGATTTCAAACAGTGCATGCGGGCTCAGGCCAATCTTGATTTGGAGGCGATCGATGTGGCGTGGATTCAGCCTCTCAAGGATCTCCAACTGTGGTGGGATCGACAGGGGCCCCAGACCAAAGCCTATGTAAACTTGTTCACTTCGGGGTTGGGTGGGAGCGCTCTCATAGCCTTCATTGTCCGGGTCACAGGTGCTTCGGCCGCGGCGTTGTTGAGTTCCGCACTGGAGTCGCTCGGCGCGGTTATCGTAGGCGTGGCGCTCGGGCTCACATTGGCCGCCATGGCACAGTGCGGCATTCAGACCGTCGACATTCCCGCGACTTGACATGCGCCTGCCTGCGGCCGGGCCGCGCTAACTCACGGTAGCCGGTGGAAGGCAATGTACCCGCTCCGCCTCTCGGCAAAGGGTCTTTGATATGGCATTGCGACAGATTGAGACGTCGTATCGGCAGGGCGACGGCGCGGTTGCTCGCGTGAACCGTTGTGTACGTTGCCTCAAAATAGGCTCGGTGGAAACCCCAGGCTAACCAAAAATTCGCGCAAAAGAAGTATTGTAAAGATTACCAAGTTGATGGAAAGGATTTGAGATGGCTGATTTTGTTTCAGGCGTGGGGCCCCTGTTTGGCCCAGATTTCGTAGTTATCACCGTGAACGATGAGACTGGAACGAGATTCGATGTCAACGTGTATCCGGACGCCCACAACCCTGAACTGCACCAAGCGGGATTTCCAACTCAGTATTACTTTCAGCCAGCGCAAGTTTATCTGGCACGAAAACACGATTTTCCGGACGACTTCGATTTTGTAATGACTCTTTTCAAAGGTCTGGGATCGGAAGAAACCAGCATCACGCCAGAAGAACTCGCTGGTTCCACAACTGAGTTGGGCGGTGGCTACTGTACATTCTCCACCACATTCGCGATTCCGCCCAGCGTCATCGATGGCGTCATCGCCAAACTCAAGACGCGGGAGCATGCGGAGCCAATTCCTCGTTTGGCGCCGTTTTTCAACTATCAAGGTGGTGACCCCGATCCTGGGTTAGGAATAGTTCCAATAACCAGCAGCAGTGTCGTATGTTCTGTTCAGGATCCGAATATTACGGGTGGAAAAATCCTGATGACTGCCCAATATAGTCAAAAAGGCAGCATTGAAGAGCATGGAATAAGCACTTTCCTTATCAGTTGCAATCTTTTCGCTGCCGGCGAAATTGCGTCAGCACTAAAGGCCGGCGCATCGCCGCCTTTCATCGTCATCAATATCCTCAAGGAGGCTTATTACATCAACGGCGTCACGATCGTCGTGAATGTTGATGTGGACAAAGTCTACGATTCTTTCTCCTTCGCTGTGAGTACGGGCAGCCTTTTCGGAATCGATGGAGGAACCGCCGAGGCGGCATGGTCTAGCTGCCTCACCAGTGGAGGTGTCACGACCCACATCACTCAAAACGGGACCGTTCTCGACGAGGGAACTACCAAGTGGGTCAACGAAAACCTAGACAAAATGAAGCAAACTGCAATGGATTTGGTCAAGGCTGAAATCTTCGACTTTGATCCATCCAAGACCGATTCTAAGGCCACGACTTCTGGTCGAGGCTGGTTCAGCGAAATATTTGGTGGAACCTCTGTCTCGCTAAAGTCCGACCATCAACGCCGCAGCGTGCACTTTTCCCAGACGTTGATCCTCGACGAGACGATCTCCGTGGAACATGCGGTCACGGGAGACCTCAACGACTTGCTGCCTGCGGTGCGAGCCAACCTGAACAAGTACCTTTTCGTTATCGATATCGGTGAGTTCTTCAAAAAAGTGCAAGTTGTAGCGGTCAGCAAGATCAACTTCAGTGAAAAGCTGCCTGACGGCACGGACCTGAAAGATCCATTGGCCGGGGCACAGATTGAAGTTGGCTATCCGGATTTCTCGAGCCCGGTCGAAAACGGCGTCCCGAATCTACGTATGTTGGGTGAAGGGCAGCATTATCTTCCAGCGCAAACCGCTATGAAAGGGCCAGTTTCGCCTGCCATCTGGGACGCGGGCACGCCAAACGACATGGTAAGTATTTCTTTCCTGCGCCTAGACAATCCAGTTCCACAATGGCCAAAAGATCAGATCAAGCTGCGCCGTAAACTGATATTCGACGGACAAGATCCACGTGTGAACCTCTCTAAGGCTATAGCTCCGCACGATCCAGCCATAGCCGAGTTGGAAGAACTCTCCGCCGACCACTTCCCCATTCTAACCGCGTCGGCGGTCGGATACATATTTGTGCGATTCTATCTAACCCAGCATCTTCCATCAAACATTACTGTCACGATCACTCCGAAGATCGGAACTGATACCTACTCGCCAATCGTGGTCACATCATCCAACGTAAAGGATGCAATTTGGGAGATCTTTTCGGATAAATACGCTCTTGAATCCGAATTTTCCTACACAGTTCAAGTCCAGATCGATGGACCCAACTTTACCGACGATCCAGTGATCTATTCCTTGCCGGCGCCTGTAGTCGTTCCAGCGATTGGCCCCGTCAAGTGGCTACATATGCTGCCCGTACAACTGCCGAATGTTCCAGCCGACAAAAAAGATATCGTCAATGCTTATGTGAAGAGTGCGACCTTGGCGCCCGTGTAAATACGCTGTTCACTCCTTTCAGGCATGTGCGCAAGTCAACCAAAGCATGGTTCGGCCACCCCCGACCTGCCAACTGCCTGCTTTCAAGCTCCGTTATGTTCATCAGAGGAGATCATGGCTGACGAAATCGATCAATTTTTCGACAATTTTCTGGCTACGGGGGGCGCACCGTGGATCGCAAGTCGCACTGGTGACAGCGTTGACGCCACACCGGACACGAGGCTGCCGCCTGGCATCTTAGATCTGCCGCAGCTCGACGCGGTCTTTCCAGCCAATATGTTGTCGTCGAGCACAAATAAGAGTTGGTACATCCCAGCCTTCGATCTGCTCGCAGACGATGAGGCGTTCCATTTTGACGTAGTTCAAAGTGCTGACGGGGTCACTCCCGAGGGCAAGCCGGTCAATGCGGCAACGCTCACCCTGTCTTTAAAGAGCGAGATTCCCGCCAACTTGAAACCTATCATCGGCAAACCGGGAGCGCCGGGGCACGCCGACACCGTGCCGGACCTCACCCTCATCGCGACGCTATTGGTACCCGTCACCACCCGGAATGGCTCCTTGCAGAGTCAAACGACCCAAGGCACAGTCATGCGGCAATCCGATGGCACCTACCAGGCAACCTTTGCATTGTCGCAGGGCCCAGTTGAAGCGGCATACGAACACCTGACCAATCTTGGTGGCGCTACGCTGGAACTTTCTTTGACTTACAGCGGTTGGCAACTCACGCAAGTCATTCTAGATCCGCTGTTGGGTCGCTATCACTTCAAGACATTCGGCGACGGTTCGCAAGGTGCTTCGATCCCCGTCAATTCTGGGTTCCATTTCCGATACTTCCCGGTAACGGCGCGGCTCCCGCCTTCGCCGCCCCCTCGTGTGTTACCGATTGGGCTAAGCTTTGCTACCGACGCATTTCGCTCGCGGTTTAGGATCAAGATGCGAGATGGACACACCCGTCCCATCATCGACGCCAACGATCTCGATGAATTTGCCGCAGATCGTTCGGAATACCGCGAACTCACCTCTTTAGGTGATGTGCAGACGAACTACCCTTCGCTGCGGCGACTCTATCTGGGGCAGATCAGTGGAGTTGTTGTTGCTGTCCCTGCGCGCTATGGCATCCTTCACGGAGCTTCGGGCTTGTCGGCGGAGTGTGACGCTGTCGTTGATCCATCCAGCAGTCTCTCCGGAAGTCGCTTTCATTTTACCTTCACCATCGCCCCGATGGTGGACCCAATCGACTTGGCAAAGCTTGGGGCCGCGTTGCGCGGAGCGCCAGAGGCGACTGGCCGCGACCTGCGCCTTGCTCTGCCCAGTGGCCTGGACCCGAGGAATCCGTCGACCCTTAACGGATTTCCTTCGGCAAAGACAACCTTTGCGGATGGATTCTCTCCGCATACCATAGAGGTTTCGGTCGAAATCGCTGATGACCGTGATGTACCATCAATCACCAACGTGAATCTTTTCTTAGGCGAACTTGCCTCGGCCGGCGAAGCGCCCCTGTTCGCCAACCTGACCGTTCGCCTTGACGATCTCTTCGTCGAACCGGTCGAAACACTGGCGACGCTGAACCTACACCAGACGGCTGTTTCGGACGATCTCAGCGCCGAGATCGCACCCGGCCCTCCTCCAGTCGCTTCAGCGACGAATAAGGGGCCTTTCGACCTGGTCCTCGATCGATTTGCCTTGCTGCCTCAGTTGGTCATAACGGAACTTCACGGCAAAGCGCTGGGAGCCGGCCAGTCAACCACTTTGACCACCGACGCCACCGGGGCGGTTTCCGTCGTGGTCGCACGCTCCTTATTAGCGCCCAATCCGATCCCAAAAAAGACAATGCTTGAGTTCATCAAATTCAACACACAAACCGTGCAGGAGATTCAACACGCCCTGACCGTGCAGGCCGCGATCGATTTTTCAACTGCGAAGATTACATCCATCAGCGTCGCCTTTGTGCTGGCTGAGGCACCGGCTCTGGCGGTGCCTTCATTGACGTTGGTGGCATCGCACATGATCGACTTCGTCCACGTGCTGATCCCCGTCGACACCGCGGTCACCGGACTTGAAGCCGTGGTGACACTGACAATCACAACCCCTTCGGGCGTGCGGAATTTCTCCCTCAGCCATGATTTTGTCGACGAACCGATCCTTACCATCACGAAAAACACGATAGCTTGAGGTGATCTGCCCTTGTGATGGCGTTGTTGCATGTGTATCCGGTCGAGATCGATATCCAACTACATGATCAGGTAGTCCCTGGACCTCGAATCGGCCACGAATGACCAGCGTCGAGGATCGAGCCATGGCCATTGTCGCCATCCTCCCGACCTATTCACGCCATGTCCGCATCCCACCAAAGGCCACGGTCGCTCATTCGGTTTGACCAATGGATGACGTACCGACCAAGCTCCCCCACAAGCGCCCTGGTGGAGATCTCCGCGACAACGGTGCTATATGACGCCGTTCCCTCTCCCAGTATCGGTTCCCGTCATGTCCGTCGTCGTCCGCTTCGCCCCCTCGCCCACCGGCTACCTGCATATCGGTGGCGCGCGGACGGCGTTGTTCAACTGGCTCTATGCGCGGCACCATGGCGGCGTGTTCCGGCTGCGCATCGAGGATACCGACAAGGCGCGCTCGACCCAGGCCGCGACGGACGCGATCATCGAGGGCCTGCGCTGGCTCGGCCTCGATTGGGACGACGAGATCGTCCTGCAATCCGAGCGGATGCCGCGCCATGCCTCGGTCGTCGGCGAGATGCTGGCGAACGGCACCGCCTATCGCTGCTATTGCTCGCCCGAGGAGCTGGAGGCGATGCGCGCCAAGGCCCGCGCCGAGGGCAGGCCGATCCGCTATGACGGCACCTGGCGCGACCGCCCGGCCAGCGAGGCGCCGGCCGGCGTGCCGCCGGTCATCCGGCTGCGCGCGCCGCAAACCGGCGAAACGGTGATCCAGGACGGCGTGCAGGGCGAGGTGCGCGTCGGCAACGAGCAGCTCGACGATCTGGTGCTGCTGCGCGCGGACGGGTCGCCGACCTATATGCTGTCTGTCGTGGTCGACGATCATGACATGGGGATCACCCATGTGATGCGCGGCGACGATCACCTGACCAACACATTCCGCCAGGTGCAGATCTATCGCGCGCTCGGCTGGGACGTGCCGGGCTTCTCGCATATCCCGATGATCCACGGTCCGGACGGCGCCAAGCTGTCGAAACGGCATGGTGCGCTCGGCATCGAGGCCTATCGCGATATGGGCTATCTACCGGAGACGCTGCGCAATTACCTGCTGCGCCTCGGCTGGGGTCATGGCGACGAGGAGATCATCTCGACCGAGCAGGCGATCGCCTGGTTCGATCTGCCGGGCATCGGCCGTTCGCCGGCACGCCTCGACTTCGCCAAGCTGGAAAACCTCAACGGCCATTACCTGCGCGCGGCCGAGGATGGTCGGCTGGTCGACCTCGTCGCCGACCGGCTGGGACCGCTCGACGCCGAGCAGCGCCGACGGCTGCGGGACGGCATGGATGGCCTCAAGGCGCGCGCGAAGACGCTTGTGGAACTGGCGCAGAACGCCGGCTTCTACGCCGTAGCACGGCCGATCCCGTTGGACGACAAGGCGGCCGCCCTGGCCACGTCGGCGACGGCGGTTCTGCTGGCCGGCCTGGCGACCGCCTTGGCCACGACCGAGCCCTGGACCGACGAGGCGATCGAAGCGACGGTGCGCGGCCATGCCGAGACCGCCGGCGTGAAGCTGGGCGCCATCGCCCAGCCGCTACGCGCGGCCTTGAGCGGCGCCACGGTTTCACCCGGCATCTTCGAGATCATGCGGGTTCTGGGACGGCCGGAGACGCTCGGTCGGATCGCCGATTTTTCCAGCCGCGCCGGTATTTGACGGCGCCTCCTCGCACGCCATTTGATTACCCGCGCGGAGGGGCATATTCTGCACTGCAACAGGTTCTGCATCGTTACGATTCCGTAGAGGAACTTCCGAATGGACAGCAACGCGTCGAAGGCCAGTGTCACAAGCAACGAGTCGGTGACCCTGATCGACAACAGCACGGATCGCCGCATGACCATGCCGCTGATGGCAGGGTCCGTCGGTCCCAAGGTCATCGACGTCCGCAAGCTTTATAACGAGCTCGGCTATTTCACCTACGATCCGGGTTTCACCTCGACCGGCAGCTGTGAGTCGAAGATCACCTATATCGACGGCGATGTCGGCGAGCTGATGTATCGCGGCTACCAGATCCAGGATCTGGCCGAGCAAAGCGATTTCATGGATGTCTCGTATCTGCTGTTGAACGGCGAATTGCCGACCGAAACGCAGAAGCACAAGTTCGAGCACGACATCACCATGCACACAATGGTGCATGAGCAGTTGACGACGTTCTATCGCGGCTTCCGGCGCGACGCGCATCCGATGGCCATCATGTGCGGCGTAGTCGGTGCCCTGTCGGCCTTCTATCACGACTCGACGGACATCCATGACGCGCGGCAGCGGGAGGTCGCGTCGTATCGGCTGATCGCCAAGATGCCGACATTGGCGGCGATGGCCTACAAATACTCGGTCGGCCAGCCGTTTATGTATCCGAACAACTCGATGAGCTATGCCGAGAACTTCCTGCAGATGACGTTCGGCGTGCCCTGCGAGCCGTATAAGCCGAGCCCGACCGTCGTGCGCGCCATGGACCGGATCTTCATCCTGCATGCCGATCACGAGCAGAACGCATCGACCTCGACCGTGCGGTTGGCCGGCTCCAGCGGTGCCAACCCCTTCGCGTGTATCGCCGCCGGCATCGCCTGTCTGTGGGGCCCCGCCCATGGTGGCGCCAACGAGGCCGTGCTGAAGATGCTGGGCGAGATCGGCCATGTCGACCGCATCCCGGAATTCGTCAAGCGCGCCAAGGATAAGAACGATAGCTTCCGGCTGATGGGCTTCGGCCATCGCGTCTATAAGAACTTCGATCCGCGCGCCAAGATCATGCGCGAGACCTGCCACGAGGTGCTGGACGAGCTTGGCAGCCACAACGATCCGCTGCTGAAGCTGGCGATGGAGCTGGAGCGCATCGCGCTCGAGGATGACTACTTCATCGAGAAGAAGCTCTATCCGAACGTCGATTTCTATTCCGGCATCATCCTGAAGGCGCTGGGCTTCCCGGTGTCGATGTTCACCGTGCTGTTCGCCATCGCGCGGACGGTCGGCTGGGTCGCCCAGTGGAACGAGATGATCGAAGATCCGTTCCAGAAGATCGGCCGGCCTCGACAGCTTTACACGGGGGCCGCCGAGCGGGCGTATGTGCCCCTCACCAAGCGTGGATAACGGGTCGTCCCACGTTCATTGGACCAGCTCCGGTACGAAGCCACCGGATCGGCTCGCCGATCCGGTGGCGGCACCAGCATCCCGCTCCCGCGTGCCGGTCAACGACAACAAGCTTCCCTTGGCGCTGCGCCTTAAGCGCCGCGCTCTGCTCATCCTGACGATCTGCGTCGCTGCCTGGCTGGCCTGGACCAGGCTGCACTAATCGGGGCGTGAACCCATAAATTGAGAGTAGTCGACGGAGGTCCGCTTTTGGTGCGTATTTTCGGACTCAAGTCGGCATTGCGTGAGGCCCGAAAAGTGCCATTTTCGACCGTCGACCACGCGACTAATTGAGTTTCTCGTTTCGGCCGCTTCGCGATCGAATTTCCGAAATTCGAAAGGCGTGGTCATGGTTGCAGATGAGCTGTCATGTCTTCTATGTGCGGCAACTCAGAATATCGGCAGCTCGGTCGAAAATCTGTTGGCTAACATGGCTGGCGCCACGCACGACTTCAAGCTTCCAGCCCAATTGTACGCCAAGACGGCTGGCAAGCTCCGTGCAATGTTCGAAGTGCCAGTGTCCTCTGGCAAGTCTGTGTGGTCCTTGAGCCATCGCGACATCATTTCGGGGTAAGTCTGGCGCTGCCGTATCCGTGTCGGCATCTCCCAGCAAGAGTACGAGCGGGCAGGCGAAATATCGGCGGAGATGGCTCTCATCCAGATCAAGGCCTCCCATGCCAACGGGATATTCAGCCTGAAGATCAGGCAGCATGTAGACCCCACTATTCGAAGCGACCACCCTATCGACGGCAGTGGCCTCGGTGAGCGCGAGATATCGCAACACGTACTGTGAGCCCGCCGAGTTTCCGAACATTCTGAAGGTCGTCCTATTGGAGCCGATCGCATGTCGGACTTCTTGGAATAACCTGTCGACTATTCCAAAATTCCATTCATTTCTCAAAAAGACGCTGTTGCTCGGCGGAGGAAGTCGCACCCCACCGAAGTTGTAGGCATAGACATCGGGGAACTGATGAATGCCGAATTCAGGGACTAGGACGATTTGTCCATTGCGCGAGGCGCGATCGGCCAAGGCGTCACGAAAGGCTTCAGCCGCCCGGTCAAGACCATGCATAGCGATGACGATTGGCGCATTGCGAACATTTGAATGGGGGCACGCGTAAAAAACACGAATCGAACCGGATGCTGGAACAGCACGATCAGAGAACACGAAGAATCCCACACCTGGGCGTAAGAGGCTCTGATTCATTGATGACAGCTCTACATCTTTATCGCGCACGCAATATCGGCGTATCGCGACCCGATACGACAAAGCAGCGGCCAACTATCTGGCCTTCTTCAAGCTCACGTCTATCCGCATTTGGCTAAGCACTAATGCGTCCGCGCCCTAAGCAAACCTTATTGATGTTATTGGGACTCCGAAGCGGCCCGTTCGGCCGTTAGTTCCAGAATCCGATCCGCCGCCCGCAAGCTGGGGGCGATCTCGCCATGGCCGATCCGCCGCAGCGCCTCGCGGCATCCGTCGATTTGGCGTTGTCGCGCGTCGGCATCGGTCAGCAACGTTTCGACCTCGGCGGCAAGTCCGACCGGTTCGCATTTCGCTGCCAGCAATTCCGGAATGATCGGCTGATCAAGGATGATATTGACCAGCGACGCATACTGGATCTTGACCGCGAACTTCAGGGCCCAGGCGGTCACCGCCCAGATGCGATAACCGATCACCATCGGCAATCCGGCCAGCGCCAGTTCGAGGGATACCGTGCCGGAGGCGGCCAGCGCCACGTTACCCGCCGCAAAGCTATCGAACTTCTCCGCCTTGCCGGAAACGAGCAGCGTACGAACCGGCCAATCGGCGATCCCGGCCGCCACCGTGGCGGCGACGGTTTCGACCGTGGGCACCACCACCTGCAGATCGGGAAACCGGGCGGCGAGCCGCTCGACCGTCGCCCGAAACACTGGCAGCAGGCGGCGCACCTCGCTGCGGCGGCTGCCCGGCAGCGCGATCAGCAGAGGTACCTCGGCCACGATGCCATGGCGCGCGCGGAATGCCGGCCCGTCACCACGATCGGCGCCCCCTTCGATGACCGGATGACCGACATAGCTCGTCGGCAGGCCGACCTTGACGAAATGCGGCGGTTCGAACGGCAGAAGGGTCAGCAGATGGTCGTACCACCGCGCCGCTTCCCGCGCGCGATGCTCGCGCCAAGCCCAGACCATCGGCGCCACATAATGGATCAGCAACGGCCGCCGGGGCTTATGGTGCAGCTTCTCGGCGACGCGGAAGCAGAACCCCGAGCTGTCGATGGTCACGAGCGCCACCGGGGCCAGCCGATCGATCTCATCCGCCGTCTCGCGGACCAGCCGAAGCAGCTTGAAGGCCTGCGGCAAGACCTCCACCATCCCCATGATCGCGAGGTCCGAGAGGGCGATGGGTGAGCGAATGCCCTCCTCCGCCATCTGCTCGCCGCCGATCCCGGCGAAGCGGATATGACCGTCGGTGCGTTGGCGCAAGGCCCGGATAAGGCTGGCGCCGATCAGATCACCCGACGGCTCCCCGGCGATCACATAGATCAACGGCGCATCGGCCGGTCCGAGAACCGTCACGACTTGGCCGTTTCCGGCGTCCAGCCGGTCACGAACAGGCCCAGCCGGTCCGCCACCTCGATCAGCGCCACGCGGTCGACGATCAGGCTCGACCCGGCCTCGATCGCGATGCCGACCAGCCCCGCGGCGGCGGCCCGCTCGACGGTTCGCGGACCGATCGTCGGTAAATCCGCCCGCTTCTCCTGTCCCGGTTTCATCGCCTTCACCAATACCCCACCCGGCCCATCTCGACGCAACGGCCCACACCGGTCGATCAGCGCGTCGGTACCTTCCGCCGCCTCGACGCCCAGCACCATGCCTTGCTGGACGATCACCGCCTGGCCGACATCGTACCTGCCGAGGCCCTGCGCGACCTCGATGCCCCGCGCGATATCGCGCGCGGCCTGCTCGTCGGGAAGATGCCGGCCATAGGCACCCGCGACGGCGACGGCGTCGGTCAGCACGGCATCGATGCCGACCAAGGCGAAGCCCTCGGCTTCCAGTTCCTTGATCAGGGCGGCCAGCAGGCCGTCATCGCCCATCACGCGCATGCCGATCTTGGCCAGGATTCGCGCACCACGGAGATCCGGGCGCAGCGTGAGGAGGCTGGGCCGCCGCATGCCGCCCGCCATGACCAAGGTCCTGACGCCTTCGGCATGCAGGGTATCGAGGATCGTTCCGGCCGCACCCAGCCGAATCCAGGCATGCGGCACATCGGCCACGGTGGCGGGATCGGTCTCGCCGGGAAAGGCCACCACGAAGACAGGCCGGCCGGTTTGCCGGCAGCGTTCCACCAAGCGAGCCGGCAGGGTGCCACCGCCGGCGAGGATACCGAGCTTGGTCTGCGTAGCTCCGGCCGATGTGGCGAGGGTCATATCCGACCGGCTTTACGCGCCATTCGTCGGCTTGGGTTGACAGATCGCCCGGCTGGAATCGGCGCGGATGAAGGCGACGATTTCCATCACCGGGCCGACGCCCTGGAAGTGCCGTGCGACATCGTCCAGCCGTTCCGCCAGCGTGCCTTCCTGCGCGAACAGCATCCGATAGGCGCTGCGCAGCGACTGGATCGCGTCCTTACCGAAACCGCGCCGCTGCAAGCCGCGCAGGTTGAGACCCGATAGCCGCGCCCGGTCGCCCATCACCAGGCCATAGGGGATGACATCGTTTTCGACACCGGTCATGCCGCCGATCATCGCCTGCTGGCCGATCCGCACGAATTGATGAACCGCGCAAATTCCGCCGAAGAACGCGAAATCGCCGACGGTCACGTGACCGGCTAGGGTCGATTGATTCGCCAGGATGACGTGATCGCCGACCGTGCAGTCATGGGCGACATGGCTGCTGGCCATGAACAGGCAGTGATCGCCGATGACGGTTTTCATACCGCCACCCGTGGTGCCCGGGTTCATCGTCACATATTCGCGGATCGTGTTGTGGGCGCCGATCTTCAGCGTCGACGGCTCGCCCTGATACTTCAGATCCTGCGGCTGATGGCCGATCGAGGCGAACGGGAAAATGCGCGTGGCCTCGCCGATCGTGGTTCGACCGGCGACCACCACATGCGATATGAGCTCGACCCGCGATCCCAGTTCGACATCCGGACCGACCAAGCAATAGGGACCGATGACGACGTCCGAGGCGATGCGAGCGGCGGGATCGACGATCGCCGTCTCATGGATTTTGGTCATCCGACGTCGCCGGGCGCATCGTTCATGATCATGGCGGTGTAGGTCGCCTCGGCCATCAGCACGCCGTCGACATGGGCCTCGCCGCTGAATTTCCAGACATTGGCCCGGTTGCGCAGCTTGGTCACCCGCACCCGCAGCGTATCGCCCGGCCCCACCGGACGACGGAAGCGCGCATCGTCGATGCTCATGAAATAGACCAGTTTGCCCTGGCTATTCATGCCCAGCGAGTGCACCACCAGACAGGCGGCCGTTTGCGCCATCGCCTCGATGATCAGGACGCCGGGCATCACCGGCTTACTGGGGAAATGGCCCTGGAAATGCGGTTCGTTGATCGACACGTTCTTGATGCCGACGGCGCTCACATGCGGAACGATCTCGACCAGCTTCTCGATCATCAGGAACGGGTATCGGTGGGGAATGAGCTGCATGATCTGAAGCACATCCAGATCGGGCACCGGCCCGTTTTGCTCGGCGGCATCCATAACTTAAGTATCCTTCTTACTTACCAGCCGATCGAGGTATGCCACCTGCTTCAACCAGCGCCTCATCGGTACTGCCGGAACCCCGCCGACGGCGGCTTGGGCGGGAACATCGCGCATCACGCCACTTTTTCCGGCGATCTTCGCCCCATCGCCGATCGTCAGATGACCCGTCACGCCGGTTTGACCGCCGACCATGACGAAATCCCCGAGCTTGGTACTGCCGGCTACGCCAGCCTGGGCGACGATCACGCAGCCACGTCCCAACACGACGTTGTGGCCGATTTGTACCAGATTATCAATCATCGATCCCGAACCGATCACCGTATCCGGGCCGGCACCGCGATCGACCGTCGTGTTTGCGCCGATTTCCACATCATCGCCGATAATGACGCGACCGAGTTGTGGAATCTTGACGTGGCCGGCGGGACTGGACGCGAAGCCGAAGCCATCCTGGCCGATCTGTACACCGGGGTGCAGCACGACCCGCGCGCCCATCAGGCAATGGGTTATCGTCACATTGGGAGCGATCCGGCAATCCGCGCCGATCACCACGCCGGGACCGATCACCGAATTGGCGCCGATCACCACCCGGGCATCGATTTCGGCCCGGGCACCGATCACCACATGGGCACCGATCGACACGCCCTCGCCGAGACGAGCGGTCGGATCGACCACCGCCGAGGGTGCCACCGATGCGCCCCCCGTATCGACCGGATAAAACGCCTGCGCCGCCAAGGCGAAGGCCAAATAGGGCTGGTCGGTCAGGAGCAGGGTGGCACCCGGTGGCGCGCGATCGGCCAGCGCCGGAAGCATCAGGATCGCCCCCGCCCGGCAAGCCGACAGAGCCGCCACGTATTTGGGGTTGCTGAGAAAGGCCAGATGACGCGGCCCCGCCATCTCAAGCGGCGCCACGTCGTCCAACGACCGTGCGGGATCGATCACCCCGCCGATCGACGCGCCCGTAAGGGTGGCGATTTCCGCCGCGGTAAACGGTCCCGCGGCCTCGAAGAACCGCCGATCAGCCATGGCTCAGAGGTCAGCCATGAATCAGGGTTTGGGTTTCGCCGGCGTTTTCGCCGGGGCTGCGGCCGGGGCCGGATTGGCGGCAGGCGCGAGCGCGCCACCGGCCACCGCCGGATCGGGGGTCGCCTTCGCGATCACGACACTGACGGTCGGCATCTTCTGATCCAGCCGGCGCAACGCCTCTTCGCTCTTGTCCATCGAATTGGCGAACAACACGACCTGGCTTTTCGGCAACACCATATTGGCGCCGCTCTCGCTGGCGATCTGCTTGACGATGTCGAACAGCACGGCCTGCACCTTGCCCCGCGCATCGTTGAAGCTGACCTCCAGCGACCGGCGCTTGCCGGCGACGTCGCGCTGAAACTCGGCCACCCGCTGCTGAAAATCCTTTCGGCGCTGGTCGAAGATATCCGCTGCCAGCACGCTCTGCTGCTTGGCGAGATCCTGCTCGGCGTTGTGCAAATCGCCTTCGCGCTTCGCCACATCCTTCTGGAAGATCTGCCGCTGCGCTTCGATCTGCGAATCGATCGCCTTGGCCGCCTTGCTGACGGTCATGATCCCTTCGACATCGACGACGATAATGACAGGCGCCATCAGCGGTGCCGATGCTGCCGGAGGCGCCGCGGGTTGCGGTGCCGCCGGCGTTTGCGCGGCGCCGGGTGCGGGATCGGCCGCGGCGGGTGCCGCCGCGGGCTGCTGGGCGACAGCCGAGAAGCTGACTACGGGCGCCACGGCGATGAGTATCGCCATAGCGCGGAACATACCATAGGCGGACATTTAGAACCTCGTTCCGAAGCCGACGCGGAAGATTTCGGTGCTGTCGGACGGTTGTTTTTTGATCGGAATACCCAGATCGAGTTTGATCGGTCCGAGCGGTGATTTCCAGGATATCCCGAAACCGGTCGACACGCGCAACGCGGCGCTGTCCGCGATGCCCGGGCCATGCTGGTCGAGGCTGAACAAGCTGCCGAAATCCGTAAACACACGGCCGGTAACGCCGAATTCCTTGGGCAGGCCCAAGGGGAAATCGAGCGTGGTCGATCCCAGATAATACTTGTTGCCGCCCAGGCTATCGCTCGTATTGACGTCATGCGGCCCGACACCGCCGGTCGAGAAACCGCGCAGATTATCGCCGCCGATGAAGAACCGATCGCTCAGATGGACAGGCTGGCCGTTGGTGCCCTGGACGTAACCGCCCTCGCCGCTGACCGTGATGACCCATTCCGGCACGATCGAATAGTAGGTAGCGCCCTGCACCACGCCCTTTACGTAATCGGTATTACCGGCAAGTCCCGCGACCGAGGTGTCGAACGAGATGAAATATCCCTCGGTCGGATCCTGTCTGTTGTCGCGGCGATCATACAGCAAGGTCTGACCGACCGCCGATGTGGTCCGTCCGCCTTTTTCGGCCTGAATGTAAGGTGACGCGGTCGTCGAGATGTTGGTGATGGTGTCGTTGCGCAACGTGTAGCGCAGCGTCTGACGTAAATTGTCGGTTATCTGGTAGCCCAGCCGAAGGACGCCGCCCACGGAGAACTGGCTGTAGGTGTCCAGCTTTTGATTGTTGCGGTTGGTCGCGAACAGATCGAAACCGGCGGCCACGCGGTGGTCGAGGAAATACGGCTCGGTGAAGCTGAGATCGATCTGCGACGACCGCTGGGAGAGCGTGCCGTTGAGCCGGAGATCCTGACCGCGCCCCAAGAGATTGCGCTCGCGGATGCCGAAATTGCCCAGCACGCCGTCGCTGGTCGAATAGCCGGCGCCGATCGACAGCTCGCCGGTCGACTGCTCCTCGACATTGACGTTCACCACCGTTCGGTCGGGGGCGCTACCCGGCGTGTTGGTGACTTCGGCCTTTTTGAAGAAGCCAAGATCCTTAATGCGCTGCTGAGACCGACGCAGTTTCGAGGTATTAAAGGCATCGCCCTCGGCCAGGAGGAACTCGCGCCGGATCACCTTGTCGAGGGTGCGCACGTTGCCGTTGATGTCGATACGCTCGACATAAACGCGCGACGCCTCTGAAATCACATAGGTGATATCGATCGTGTGCGCCTCACGCGACCGGTTGATCTGCGGCTGAATATCGATGAACGCATAGCCTTTGGTGCCGACCGCGTCGGTCAGGCCGGCGATGGTCTTTTCGACGTCGTCGGCGTTGTACCAATCACCGGGCTGGTCCAGCAGGAGGGGACGCAGCTCGTCATTGGTGAGCGCCTTCAGCTTCACATCCAGATCGATCTTGCCGAACTTGTATCGTTCGCCTTCGTCGATGGTGAAGGTCACGATGAAGCCGTCCTTGGCCGGCGTCAGTTCCGCCACCGCCGACACGACGCGGAAATCGGCATAGCCGTGCTGCAGATAGAATTTGCGCAGCAATTCACGATCGTAGGTCAGCCGATCGGGATCATAGGTGTCGTCCGTCGAAAAGAACCGATACCACCGCGACTCCTTGGTCGAGAGGATGGGCAGCAATTCGCTGGTGTCGAAGTTCTGGTTGCCGACGAAATTGATGCTGCGAATGCCAGTGGTCGAGCCTTCGTCGATTTCGAAGATCAGATCGACCCGGTTCTGCGGCAGCTGGACGACCTTCGGCTCGACCGTGGCGGCGAACCGGCCGCCGCGCCGGTAAAGATCGAGGATACGCTTCACATCCGCCTGCACGCGTGTGCGGGTATAAACGGTCCGCGGCTTCAGCTGCACCTCATCGGTCAGCGCCTTGTCGTCGTACTTGCTGTTACCCTCGAAGGCGACACGGTTGATGATCGGGTTCTCCACCACCCGGACGATCAGGGCATTGCCGTCCCGCCGCAACGTCACATCCGCGAACAACCCGGTCGCGAACAGCGCTTTCAGCGACTGATCGATTTTGGCATTCTCGAACGTGTCGCCGGCCTGCAGGACGAGGTAGGAGCGCACGGTCTCGGGCTCGATCCGTTCGGTGCCCTCGACACGGACTTCCTGAACTGTGCCGCCTTCCTGGATTTGAGCCGTTTGGAGCGACGCCGCCGAAGCCTTGTCGTCGACACCAACCACAACGACAGCGGCCACCATACCGGCGCACCGTGCGAAACCCCCAATGATTGGCCGCAAAACGTCCCCCACAAACCCCAGGAATTCACCTAGCCGGCAGGTTGCCGGCACGTCTCACTTGTCCGCCCCACCGTGCCCCGGCCCCGCGTATGCTGGGCAGACGTTCCCGGAGCCTCGGATCGTCAATTCCTCAGCTCGCCCACCCTCAGGTCACCAGACCTTTGATGAAGGCGACGATCTGGAGATGCACAAGATCGTTCCACGTCGCAAAGACCATGAGGGTGAGGACCAACGCAAGCCCGATCCTGAAACCAAACTCTTGCGCACGCTGCCCGAGAGGACGCCCCCGCAAGGCTTCTGCGGCATAGAACAGCAAATGGCCACCGTCAAGGACGGGGATCGGAAACAGATTGATGAGGCCGAGATTGACCGATAACACCGCCATGAACCACAGCAACGGCACGATTCCGCCCTGCGCCACCTCGCCCGACATCTGGGCGATTCGCAACGGCCCGCCCAACTCGTCGGTTGTCCGCGTGCCGACGATCATCTGGCCGACACCCTTCAGGGTCGCGGTGATCAGCGTCGAGGTCTCCCGCGCCGCACGCCACACCGCCGTCAGCGGATCGTGCCGCAGATAGGTAACGCCGCTGCGCTGGATCCCCAGAACGCCGATATGCGACTTGTTACCGAATCGGTCGGTCGTCTCCGTCATATGCGGCGTCACCGATAGGGTGATCGGCTTGTCGTCGCGGCGAACGACGACGCTCATCGGGGTGCCCGCGGCGTTCTGCATCACCGCCAGTTGCACATCCTCGAACCGTTCGACCGACTGACCATCGATGCTCAGGATGACATCGCCGCCCTTGATACCGCCGGCTTCCGCCGCGCTACCCGGGACGACCTGCCCCACATCCGGCGGCATGAACGGCTCGCCGACCGTCGAGAACAGGCCGGTCAGCAGCACGATGGCGAACAGGAAATTCGCCGCCGGCCCCGCGAACAGGATCGCCGCCCGCTGGCCCAATCGCTTGTGATGAAAGGATACCTCGCGGTCGGCGGCACTCATGGCGCCGACCAAGGACGAGGGCATCGATGCCGCGTCCGCGTCGCCGAACATCTTGACATAGCCGCCCAGCGGAATGGCGCTGATCTTCCAACGCGTCCCGTGGCGATCGAACCGGCCGAACAATTCCGGCCCGAAGCCGATCGAAAACGTTTCGACGCGCACGCCGTTGAACCGAGCAACGAGGTAGTGCCCCAGCTCGTGCACAAAGACCAGAACGGTCAGCACCACCAGAAATGGGATGATGTAGCCGAGGCCGCCGCTCAAGATACTCATCGACTGACGCTCCCTCCACGGACGCTCATGCGCTTACCGAACCCGCGACGACCCGGGTCATCGTCCGCGCCCCCAGAATCAAGCTAGTTGCAGCATCGCGCGCCTGTTTGTCAAAATTATGCACGTCATCGAGTGTTGCAATGGCCCCGCCGGGCATCGCCGCCAGTGTATCTTCAACCACCCTAGCGATGTCGAGGAAACCGATACGGCCTTTGAGAAAAGCCTCGACGGCGACTTCATTGGCGGCGTTCAGCACGGTCGATGCCGCCCCCCCGGCGGCGAGCGCCTCGCGCGCCAGCCGCAGGGCCGGAAACCGCACCGGATCGGGCTCTTCGAAGGTCAGTTTGGCGAGCGCCGCCAGATCGAGCCGCGCGCTGGGCGAGGCCATGCGCCGAGGCCAGGCCAGGCTGTAGGCGATCGGGGTACGCATATCGGGCGATCCCAGCTGCGCGAGCACCGAGCCATCGATATAGGACACCAAGCTGTGAATGACCGATTGCGGATGCACGACGATATCGATCCGCTCGCCCGGCATGTCGAACAGGTGACAGGCCTCGATCAGCTCCAGCCCTTTGTTCATCATGGTGGCGCTATCGACCGAGATCTTGGCACCCATGCTCCAATTCGGATGGGCCACCGCTTGCGCCGGCGTCACCGCCGCCATCGAGGCCAGATCCCGCTCGCGGAACGGGCCGCCGGACGCGGTCAGGATGATCCGGTCGATGCCCTCGACGCGATCGAAGTCGAAAACCTGGTAGATCGCGTTGTGCTCGCTGTCGACCGGCAGCAGCGTGGCGCCGTGACGGGCCACCTCGGCAGTCACCAGCGCCCCCGCGCAGACCAGCACTTCCTTGTTGGCGAGCGCCACCACGACGCCCCGGCGAATCGCCGCCAGGGTCGGCGCCAAGCCGGCCGCGCCGACGATCGCCGCCATCACCCAATCGGCTGGACGAGCGGCGGCCTCGACCACAGCCTCCGGTCCCGCCGCCGTCTCGATGCCGCTGCCGGCCAGCGCCGCCTTCAGCGGCAGATAGCTGGCGGGATCGGCGACCACGGCCAGTTTGGCGCGGACCCGCCGCGCCTGCGCCGCCAAAGTTTCCCAATCCGTATTCGCTGTCAGCGCCATGACCTCGAACGCCTCGGGCTGGCGTTCGATCAGGTCGAGCGTGTTGCAGCCGACCGATCCGGTCGAGCCGAGGATCGTGACGCGACGAGCGGTTAGCGCCGCCGCCGAGGGCTTATTGATGTTCGGGCTTAATGCCATAGGAGAATGCTTTCACCGGTCACGATCTGGAACACAACCACGGCGGCGGCCACCGCCAACATACCATCGAGCCGGTCGAGAATACCGCCATGGCCCGGAATAAGATCGCTCGAATCCTTCACGCCGAAGCGGCGCTTGGCATAGGATTCAGCGATATCCCCAATTTGCTCGATGAGGGCAAGCACGCCACTCGCCCCGACGAGCACCCACGGCGATGGCACCTCCAGCACCAGAGCGGCGACCAAGCCGACGATCGCGGCACCGACGACGCCGCCGCCGAGACCGGACCAGGTCTTGGTTGGGCTGATCCGAGGCGCCAGGCGGGGCCCGCCGACGCTCTTGCCGGTCACATAGGCGCCGATATCGACCGCCCAGACCAGCGCCAGCATCCATATGGTGGTCGCCAAACCGATCTCGGCATCATCGCGCAGCCAGATCAACCCGGCACAGGGTAACAGGATCCACACGAGACCAGCCGCCAACCATAAGGGGCCCCGCTTGGCACGGCGGCTGAGCACATACATGGCCAGGGTCGCCCCGACGGCGAGGCCGACGGCACCGGAGGGCGACAGAAGCCCCGCCACAAGCGCCGTTCCAGCACCGAGGCCGATCAGCAAGGCCGCCTCGACACCGGTCTCGGTCCAGCCGATCAGGCGTCCCCATTCCCAGGTCATGCCGGCGGTCGCCACGGCCACCAGCAGGGCGAACCAAGGCGAACCGTAATACACGGCCGCCAGCGCCACGGGCGCCAGGATCACCGACGAGACGACCCTCGCCCAAAGACCGCCACCCAGTCGAGCCCCCTTCGGTCGACGGAAGGACCCGCCGCTAGCGGGTGCTGACGGACGCGCCGAAGCGGCGTTCTCGTCCATGGTATTCCTGGAGAGCCAACTCGAAATCTTCTTTGCTGAAATCCGGCCACAACGTGTCGAGAAACACGAATTCGGCGTAAGCAGTCTGCCACAGCATGAAATTGCTGACACGCTTTTCCCCACTGGTGCGGATCAGCAGATCCGGGTCCGGGAGATCGCGGGTCAGCAAAAACCCGGCGAAACTGTCCTCGTTGATCGCCTCGGCCGCGAGCTTTCCGGCCAAGACCGCCTCGGCCGCGGCGCGGGCGGCGTGCACGATCTCGTCGCGACCGCCATAGCTCAAGGCGATCGTCAGGTTGAGCGAGGTGTTGCCGGCGGTCAGTTGCTCGGCATTCTCGATCAGCCGGCGGATATCCTCGGACAGCCGCCCGCGCTGGCCGATAACCCGCAGCCTGACGCCGTTCTGGTGCAGTTCGGCGATCTCGCTGCGCAGATAGAGCCTGAGCAGCCCCATCAGATCCTCGACCTCGGCGAGCGGCCGACGCCAATTCTCGGAGGAAAAGCCGAACAGCGTCAGATAGGAGACGCCCAGTTCGGCCGCCGCGCGGACGCTGCGGCGCACCGCGTCGGCACCGCGGCGATGGCCCGCGATGCGCGGCAGGCCACGCGCCTTGGCCCAGCGACCATTGCCGTCCATGATGATGGCGACGTGAACCGGCGGAGCCGGACGATGCTCGGGCAGCCCATCCATGGCGGTCAAACCTGCAGGATCTCCCGGTCCTTCGCTGCGAAGGCGTCATCCACCTTCTTGATGAAATCATCGGTCAGCGCCTGGATCTCGGCGGCTACTCGGCGTTGATCATCCTCGGTGATTTCGCCATCCTTTTCTTGACGCTTCAGCACGTCGAGGCCGTCGCGCCGGACGTTGCGGATCGAAATGCGCGCCTGCTCGCTGTATTTGTTCGCGATCTTGACCAACTCCCGGCGCCGTTCCTCGTTCAGGTCGGGAATCGGCACACGCACCATCTGGCCGTCGCCCTGCGGATTGAGCCCCAACCCGGCATCGCGGATCGCCTTCTCGACCGACTTCACCATGGCACGGTCCCAGACCTGGACCGTTATCATGCGCGGCTCGGGCACGGTGACGGTCGCCACCTGGTTAAGCGGCATGGTGCTGCCATAGGCCTCGACGGTAATCGGATCGAGCAGGTTCGCGGAGGCGCGACCGGTGCGCAATCCCGCGAACTCCTTACGGAGAACCTCTAGCGCGCCATCCATCCGGCGGCGCAGATCCTTGGTGATCGCATCGGACACGGTACTCAAGCCTCTGGTTCGGTGATGATCGTGTAAAAGCCGCGGCCGGAAACAACATCGGCGAAACCGCCCGGTTTATGCAGCGAAAAAACCAGAATCGGGATCTGGTTTTCCCGCGCGAGCGAAATCGCCGAAGCATCCATCACTTTAAGGTCCTGGGATAGCACATCCATATACGTCAATCGCTCGTAGCGTGTCGCGCTGGCAATTTTATTCGGATCGGCCGAATAGACGCCATCGACTTTCGTCGCCTTCAGCAACGCATCGCAGTTCATCTCGGAGGCACGCAATGCCGCCGCGGTATCGGTCGTGAAGAACGGGTTGCCCGTGCCGGCGGCGAAGATCACCACCCTGCCCTTCTCCATATGCCGGATCGCGCGGCGGCGGATATAGGGTTCGCAAACCGATTGCATCGAAATCGCCGACTGCACCCGCGTCATGACGCCGACGCGCTCGAGCGCCGATTGCATGGCCAGCGAATTGATGACGGTGGCGAGCATGCCCATGTAATCGGCCGTCGCCCGTTCCATGCCCGCGGCGGCGCCGGAGATACCGCGAAAGATGTTGCCGCCGCCGATCACCAGGCACACCTCGATGCCGAGATCGATGACGCTTTTCACCTCCTCGGCAATACGCAGGACCAGCGCCGGATCCAAGCCGAATTCCCGGTCTCCCATCAGGGCCTCGCCCGACAGTTTCATGAGGACACGCTGATAGGCGAGGCTCGACGCCATGGGCTGCGTTTCGACCTTTCGAGACGGGGAAAACGATGCCCTTGTGATACTGCGGCCACCCGGCGGAGGCAAACCCGAAACGAGAATCCGACATGAAAGCCCCCAACGAAAGCCGATGCCGTTCGACCGGCATCGGCTTTCAGTCTCGGTGGCTTGACGTTAGACGGTGCCCAGCGTCGCCGCGACTTCGGCGGCGAAATCCTGGATTTCCTTCTCGATGCCCTCGCCGAGCTTCATCCGGGTGAAGCCGGTGAGCGCGATCGGCTTGCCCGCGGCCTTCGCCGCGTTTTCGACGACCTTGGCGATGCGCGTCTCGCCATCGATGACGTAGACCTGTTCCAAGAGGACCACTTCCTCGTAGAATTTCCGGAGCCGGCCCTCGACCATCTTGTCGATGATCGCCTCGGGCTTGCCGCTGGCGCGTGCCTGTTCCTTCAGGATATCGCGCTCGCGGTCGAGGGCCGCCGGATCGACCGAGGTGATGTCGAGGTATTCCGGCGCCGCCGCCGCGACATGCATGGCCAATTGGCGGCCAAGCGCCTGCAGGGCGGCGTCATCCGCCTCCGATTCCAGCGCCACCAGCACGCCGATCTTGCCGAGACCGGGGGCAACGGGGTTATGCACATAGCCAACCACGGCGCCATGCCGCACCGTCAGGTGCTCCGCGCGGCGCAGGTTCATGTTCTCGCCGATCGTCGCCACAAGATGGGTGAGGTGGGCGTCGATCGTGCGATCGAACACCGGCAGATGCAGGCCCTTCAGCACCTCGACATCGCCGCCATGCTGCACAGCCGCCTCGACGATGCCGCGCACCAGTTCCTGGAACGCCTCGTTGCGGGCGACGAAATCCGTTTCTGAGTTCACCTCGACGGCGGCGCCGATCGTGCCGGCGGTCATCACCGCGACCAGACCCTCGGACGCCACCCGGCTCGCCTTCTTGGCCGCGGCGGCGAGGCCCTTCTTGCGCAGCCAATCGATCGCGGCCTCGATCTCGCCGCCGCTCTCGGTCAGCGCGCGCTTGCAATCCATCATGCCCGCGCCGGTCTTCTCGCGCAGATCCTTGACAAGGGCCGCGGTGATTTCAGCCATGGCTCGTCTCCTCGAACAATCCGGAACCGCCCCTCGGGCGCGCGTACCAGATCAATGACAGGGGCCGCGCCCCTTGGGGCAGCGACCGGTTGAACAATAGCGCCCGGGGGCGCGGCATGTGAACAATAGCGGCCGTCCAAGACACGGCCGTTAAAAAAAGCGGCGGCGTCGGCCATCCATCAAGATCGCCGACGCCGCCGCGTTCATCGCATCGCGGCAGTTCGAAAACCGCCGCCACACTGATCGGAGGTTACGCGGAAACCTGCTCGGCGGCCTCGGCAACCGGCTCGACGACCGTTTCGGCGATCACTTCCGACGCGATCTCGTCGACCGGGAACTCCTCGCCGATTTCGTCGGCTTCGCCGACATCGACGCCAGAGGCGGTCAGCTCGGCCTGAATGCCGGCCAGGACCGAACCCGAGATCAGATCGCAATAGGTATGGATCGCCCGCATCGCATCGTCATTGCCGGGGACCGGGAAGGTAACCCCATCCGGCGACGAATTGCTGTCGAGGATCGCCGCGACCGGAATGTTGAGCCGGTTGGCCTCTTCGATGGCGATTGCTTCCTTGTTGGTGTCGATGATGAAGATCAGGTCGGGCAACCCGCCCATCTCCTTGATGCCACCCAGCGCGCGCTCCAGCTTGTCGCGGTCGCGGGTGAGTTCGAGCAGCTCGCGCTTGGTGAGGCCCGAGGCCGGCTGGTTGATCTTCTCATCGAACTCGCGCAGCCGGCGGATCGACAGGGAAATCGTCTTGAAGTTGGTCAGCATGCCGCCGAGCCAACGATGATTGACATAGTACTGGCCGCAGCGCTTGGCGGCGGCGGCGATCGGCTCCTGCGCCTGGCGCTTGGTGCCGACGAACAGCACACGCCCGCCACCGGCGACCGTATCGCGCACGGCGGTCATAGCCCGGTGCAGCATGGGCACGGTCTGCTCGAGATCGATGATGTGCACGTTGTTGCGCACGCCGAACAGAAACGGCGCCATTTTCGGGTTCCAGCGCCGCGTGTGATGGCCGAAATGCACGCCGGCTTCGAGGAGCTGACGCATCGTGAAATCAGGTATCGCCATAAGTATCTTCCTATTCCGGTTGAGCCGCCGCGGGAAGTTAGCCCTCGAAAACGAGGACACCGGAGCGGTCCCGCCGGCGCTTTGGCCGAGGGGACTGCAATCCCGCGTGAGAAGTTAGGGTTCTAACGCTGCGAGGTATTAGGAGCTTGAGCGCGGATTTGCAAGACTTCGCTGCGACGGGCTTCGCCGCCGTCGGTTTCGCCGCGGCTGGATTGCGGCCTCCGGCGACTGTTCGGCGGCTCTTCGGACATCCTGCGAAATCAAGCGGTAGAGGATCAGATAGCGCCCTTCGACCAGCATTCTCGCGTCGGGAGCAATCCAGGGGCAGGCAGCACCAGTTTCGGGCCAACGCGTAAATATTTGTATGCGTGCCTCAAGCCGATCGTAAAGCCGGTCCGCCGCCGTCGAATTTTCGGTGGCAATTATCCCCTAGATGTCCAGCAGATCGGCCCGCGCAAGCCTGGTATGGCGAAGCTGTGCCACGCTATTCCTTGGTTGGTTTCGTCAGCCGCTTGCGCGCCTGCGCTTTCAGCTCTGCGAAGTCGATCGGCCCGGCATCACCGCTCGCTAGGCCGTCATCCCAAGCCTCGCGCAAGCGGGCACGCGTCTGCATCTCACGCTCGTCGTTGCGCTCCAGTAATCGCAATGCTTCACGCACAACTTCGCTGGTCGACGTGTATCGACCGGACTCCACCTTGGCCTTGATGAGACCGACCAGCTCAGGCGTGAGGGAGATCGAAATGTTCATAATGACCCTCCCATCAATATGAGAAATTCGTATTTTTTCATATTATGTTCCGCTGGAAGCGGTCTCGCGAAAATCGGGAGCATCCCCGTCATCTCTTTCGCCATGGCTGGAGGGACGCGTCTAAAGATCGTGCACCTCGACCACGCCGGGGATCGCCTTCATCGCCGCCCGCATCTGAGCGCCGATCCGATAGGTGCCAGGTAGGGCGATCTCGATCTCCCGGTCGTCATCGGCCACCACCAGCCGCATCGCCCCGCCTCGCCCATTGGTGGGAGCCTGATCGCGGCCCAGCACGCTCAACAGGCTGGGCAGCGCCGCCTCGGTCTCGAAGAACACCTTGAAGCCGGGGGCGTTGAGCGAGGCGAGGTCATCCAGGCTGTCGATCGCCAGCGCGGTGAGGCGCAGCGACTCATCCTCCGGCCGGATATCGACCGTGACCACCACCGGCACGCCACTATCCAGCAGCCCGCGAGATTGGTTCAGGATCTCAGAGAACAAGGTCACCTCGAACATCCCCGTAAGGTCGGACATCTGCACGAAAGCGAAGCGGCTTCCCTTAGCCGAGGTGCGTTCCTTGCGACCGACCACGATGCCGGCGAGCTTGAAGCGGGTCGGGCCGCCATGACCGACCCGGGCTTGCAACTGGGCGAACGGCACGGCGCCCAATCGCTTCAGCGCCGCCTGATAGGGGTCGAGCGGATGGGCCGACAGGTAGAAGCCGATCGCCTCGAATTCCTGCTGCAGACGGTCGACCGGCGCCCAATCCGCATGGGCCGGCAGCGCCGGTTGCGGCAATGTCCCGGCATCGCCGCCAAAGAGGCTCACTTGCTGGCTGTTCCGCTCGGCGGCGGCGGCGGCGGCGTGGCGCAGCACCAGATCGCCGGCGGCGACGCTCTGCGCCCGGTTCGGATTCAAGCCGTCGAACGCGCCCGCCTTGGCCAGCCCCTCATATTGCCGCTTGTTGAAGCTCTTGGCGTCGACCCGCTGGGCGAGATCGAATAGATCGGCGAAGCGGCCCTGCGCGTCCCGCTCGGCGATCACGCTGCGCATCGCCTCCGCGCCGACGCCCTTTATCGCGGCCAGCGCATAGCGGATGGCCGAGCCATCCGGTGTGTCCTCGACGGTGAAATCGACGCCCGACCGGTTGATGTCCGGCGGCAGCAGCTTGATGCCGACCCGTTGCAGTTCCTGTCGGAAGACGTTGAGCTTGTCGGTGTTGCCGAGATCCAGGGTCATCGAAGCCGCCAGGAATTCGACGGGGTGGTTCGCCTTCAGATAGGCCGTCTGATAGGACAGCAGCGCATAGGGTGCGGCATGGCCTTTATTGAAGCCGTAACCGGCGAACTTCGCCATCAGGTCGAAGATGTGATCGGCCAGCGCCTTGCTGACCCCCCGCTCGGTCGAGCCCGCCACGAATTTGGCGCGCTCGTTATCCATCTCCGACTTGATCTTCTTGCCCATGGCGCGGCGCAGCAGATCGGCGGCGCCCAGGCTGTAGCCGCCCATGACCTGCGCGATCTGCAGCACCTGCTCCTGATAGGTCATGATCCCGTAGGTTTCCTTCAGGATATGCTCGATCGTCGGGTGCAGATAATCCGGCGCCTCCAACCCGTGCTTGCGGGCGATGTAATCCGGGATGCTGTCCATCGGACCCGGCCGATAAAGCGAGACCACCGCGATCAGGTCTTCGAACTGGGTCGGCTTCAGCTTTTTCAGCAGGTCGCGCATGCCGGCGCCTTCGAACTGGAACACGCCGACCGTGTCGCCGCGGGTGAGCGCCGCGAAGGTCTTGCCGTCATCGAGCGGCAGGGTCGTAAGCTCGATCGGCGTGCCACGCGCGCGGATCAGCTCGACCGCGCGCTGCAGCACCGTCAGGGTCTTGAGGCCGAGGAAGTCGAACTTCACCAGCCCGGCATCCTCGACATACTTCATGTTGAACTGGGTGACCGGCATCTCCGAACGCGGATCGCGGTAGAGCGGCACCAACTCGTTGAGCGGCCGATCGCCGATCACCACGCCCGCCGCATGGGTCGAGGCGTGGCGATAGAGGCCTTCGAGCTTCAGCGCGATGGTGATCAGCCGGCCGACCCCCTCGTCCTGATCGCGCATCTGCTGCAGCGTCTCGTCGCTGTCGATCGCCTGTTGGAGGGTGACCGGCTTCGCCGGGTTGTTCGGCACCAGCTTGCAGATGCGGTCGATCTGGCCATACGGCATTTCCAGCACGCGGCCGACATCGCGCAGCACCGCGCGCGCCTGCAGCTTACCGAAGGTGATGATCTGCGCCACCCGGTCGCGGCCGTATTTGCCCTGGACGTAGTCGATCACCTCCTCGCGCCGGTCCTGGCAGAAATCGATGTCGAAATCCGGCATCGAGATACGCTCGGGATTGAGGAAGCGCTCGAAGATCAGCGTCAGCGCGATCGGGTCGACATCGGTGATGGTCAGCGACCAGGCGACCAGCGAGCTCGCTCCCGAGCCGCGGCCCGGCCCGACCGGGATGTCCTGGCGCTTCGCCCATTGGATGAAATCGGCGACGATCAGGAAGTAGCCGGGATAGCCCATGGCGTCGATGACGCCCAACTCGTAGACCAGTCGATCCCGATAGCGCTTCTCGGTTTCATCCCGCAGCGCCTGGTCCCAATCCGGCTTGAAGACCTGCTTGGCCAGGCGATCATCCAGGCCGGCATGGGCCATCAGGGCCAGTTCCTCGGGCTCGCGCCGGCCGGATTCCGCCGGGAAGGGCGGCAGGATCGGCTTGCGCTTCTTGACCATGAAGGCGCAGCGCCGGGCGATGACCAGCGTGTTGTCGCAGGCTTCGGGCAGATCGGCGAACAGCGCGCGCATCGCTGCTGGTGATTTGAAATGGTGGTCGGGCGTCAATCGCCGCCGCCGGTCGGTCTGCACGGTGGTGCCGTCGGCGATGCACAGCAGCGCATCATGCGCCTCGTAGAATTCCGGATCGCCGAAGAAGCAGTTGTTGGTCGCGACCAGCGGCAGATCCAGCTCATAGGCGAGATCGACCAGCGCCGGCTCGATCCGCTCCTCCTCCGGCATGCCGTGACGCAGCAATTCGATATAGAGGCGGCCGGGAAACGCCTCGGCCAGCCGGCGCAGCAACGCCTCGGCGGCGTCCCGCTGGCCCTCGGCGAGCAGTCGTCCGGCCGGTCCCGCCGGGCCGCCGGTCAGCAGCAGCAAACCGCCGCTCAAGCCTTCGAGGTCGGCGAGCGAGACCTGCGGCGGCTCGCCGCCCGAGGTCTCCATATAGGACATGCTGACCAGCTTCAGCAGATTCTGGTAGCCGGCGGCGTTCTGCACCAGCAGCACAACAGGTTCCGGCGGGGCCGCCGTGCCGTTCCTCTGGTCGCGTTCGACCCGCCTTATACCCAGTTCACAGCCGATGATCGGCTGAATACCCTCCGCCGAGCAGGCGAGCGAGTATTCGAGCGCGCCGAACAGATTGCCCGTATCAGTGACCGCCACCGCCGGCATGTTCGAGCGCTTGCACAGCTTCGGCAGGTCCTTGAGCTTGATCGCGCCCGCGGACAGCGAATAGGCCGAGTGCACGCGCAGATGGATGAAATCCGCATTGGCCACGGCGGCGATCCTTCCCGGGTTGGTGCTGGCGGTTTTGGCGGCGGTCGAGCCCGGCTCAGCGGCGCTCCACCAACCGACCATCCTCGATCGCCAGCGTCCTGTCCATGCGCTGGGCGAGATCGAGATTATGCGTCGCGATCAAGGCGGCAAGCCCCTGGTTGCGGACCAGATTTATCAGGGTTTCCAGCACCCCGTCGGCGGTGTGCTGGTCGAGATTGCCGGTCGGCTCGTCCCCGAGCAGGATGCGCGGCGCGTTGGCGAGGGCGCGAACCAGGGCGACTCGCTGCTGCTCGCCGCCGGACAGCCGGGCCGGACGATGAGCCGCCCGCTCCGCCAGCCCGACCATCCGCAAGAGCTGCGCCGCCCGCTCGCGTGCCTCGGCGCGCGGCTTTCCCGCGATCAACTGGGGCAGCACGACATTCTCCAGGGCGGAGAATTCCGGCAGCAGATGGTGGAACTGATAGACGAAGCCGATTGTGTCGCGCCGGAGCCCGGTGCGGTCGGCATCGCCCATCTGGCCGCAATCCCGGCCGTCCAGCCGGACGGTGCCGCCATCCGGCCGTTCAAGCAATCCCGCGACGTGCAGCAGCGTCGACTTGCCGGTGCCCGAGGGCGCGACCAAGGCGACCAGCTCGCCGGGCCGCAGGCTGAGCGACGCGCCGCGCAGGACCTGCAGCTCCGCATCCGCCTGGCGATAGGTGCGGATGACGCCGTCGAGTTCGAGGATCGGCTGTGTCGTAACCAGGCTATCCATGCCCTTGGCTACTCATAGCGGAGCGCTTCGACCGGATCGAGCCGGGCGGCACGCCAGGAGGGATAGATCGTCGCCAGAAACGACAGGCCGAAGGCGATGGCGACGACCAGGGCGACCTCGCCCGCATCCACCCGGGCCGGCAATTGGCTGAGGAAATAGATCTCGGCGCTGAACAAATCGGTGCCGGTCAGCGTCTGCAGCGCCTGGCGGATCGCTTCGATATTCTCGGCGAAGGATAGGCCCAGCACGAAGCCGAGCACGGTCCCGATGATGCCGACGATGGAGCCGCTGAGAAAGAAGATGCGCAGGATCATGCCCTGGGTCGCCCCCATGGTGCGTAGGATGGCGATGTCGCGGCCCTTGTCCTTCACCAGCATGATCATGCTGGAGATGATGTTGAAGGCGGCGACCACGATGATCAGCGTCAGGATCATGAACATGACGTTCCGCTCGGTGCCGATCGCGTTGACATAGGCGGCGTTCTGCTGCTGCCAGTCGAGGATCCGCGCCCGATTGCCGACGATCTGGCCGATCGCCCGGCGCGGCACGGCGACGTGATCGGCATCGGTCAGTACGATTTCCAGGGAGGTCACCGAGTTCGGCACCTTGAACAGCAGCTGCGCCGCCTGGAGCGTCATGAAGATATAGCCGCTGTCGTATTGAATGAGCCCGACATCGAACACGGCGGCGATCTTGTAGCTCTTCGATCGCGGCACCATGCCGAAGGGTGTCACGTTGCCCGCCGGTGAGATCAGCGTGATCGTATCGCCGACATGCGCGTTGAGCGACAGCGCTAGGCGGTCGCCGATCATCACCGCATCATCGTCGAGCGCGTCGAGCGAGCCGCCACGGATGCCGTTGGCGATCGCCGGCTGCGCCTTGAGATCCGCCAGGCGCGAACCGCGCACGAGGGCGCCGGTGGCGTGGCCTTCGGTCTGCGCGAAGACCTGACCCTCGATCTGCGGTGTTACGCGCACCACATCCGGCACGCCGCGGATCTGGGTCGCCAGCTCGTCGAAACCGGGCAGCGCCCCACCGGCGCCATAGACGCCGAGATGACCGTTAAGGCCCAGGATATGACCGACGAACTCGGCGCGGAACCCGTTCATCACCGACATCACGATGATCAGCGTGGCCACGCCGAGGGCGATGCCCAGCAGCGAGAAGCCGGCGATGACCGAGATGAAGCCTTCCTGTCGCCGCGCCCGCAGATAGCGGAACGCGACCATCCGCTCGAAGGTGCCGAAGATCACGGCGCCTGGGCCGCGAGCATGGGTGCCGTGAACCGTTGCACCACCGCGTCGAGTGCGATTTCCTGCCGCTCGCCCGTCGCGCGCTGCTTCACCTCGGCGATGCCCTTGGCAAGGCCGCGCGGCCCGATGGCGACCTGCCAGGGCAGGCCGATGAGATCCGCCGTGGCGAATTTGGCGCCGGCGGATTCATCTCGGTCGTCATAGAGCACCTCGACGCCCGCCGCGCCGAGTTCGGCATAGAGCCGGTCGGCCGCCGCGGTGCAGCCGGCATCCGACGGCCGCAGATTGATCAGGGCGATGCGGTACGGCGCCACCGATTCAGGCCAGACGATGCCCGCGTCGTCATGGCTCGCCTCGATGATGGCGCCGACCAGCCGCGACACGCCGATCCCGTAGGAGCCCATGATCACGGGCACTTCCCCACCGGCGGGACCGGTGACGGTGGCGCCCATCGGCGCGGAGTATTTCGTGCCGAACGAGAAGATATGACCGACCTCGATGCCCCGCGCGGTGACCAGCTGGTCGGCCGGCACCGGGCAGGTCGCCGGATCGTGGATCTCGTCGGTCGCGGCGTAGACGCCGGTCCATTTCTGGAAGAACGGCTCCAGATCGTCCTCGAAGGAAAGGCCGGCCGCCAGCACGTCGTTGCTGAGCCATTCCCGGTCGCAATACACCTCGGACTCGCCGGTTTCGGCGAGGATGATGAATTCATGGCTGAGATCGCCGCCGATCGGGCCGGTATCCGCCCGCATCGGGATCGCCTTGAGGCCGAGCCGCGCATAGGTGCGCAGATAGGCCAGGAACATCTTGTTGTAGGAGATCTTGGCCGCCGCCTCGTCCAGGTCGAAGGAATAGGCATCCTTCATCAGAAATTCGCGGCCGCGCATCACGCCGAACCGAGGCCGCACCTCGTCCCGGAACTTCCACTGGATGTGGTAGAGGTTCTTCGGCAGGTCGCGGTAGCTTTTGACCGACGAGCGGAAGATATCCGTGATCACTTCCTCGTTGGTCGGGCCGTACAGCATGTCGCGCTCGTGCCGATCGGTGATCCGCAGCATCTCCTTGCCGTAATCGTCGTAGCGCCCACTTTCACGCCACAGCTCCGCCGGCTGGATCGTCGGCATCAGCAATTCTAGGCCGCCGGCGCTGTCCTGCTCCTCGCGCACGATCTGCTCGATCTTCTTCAGCACGCGAAAGCCGAGCGGCAGCCAGGAATAGATGCCGGCGGAGGATTGCTTGATCATCCCGGCGCGCAGCATCAGGCGATGCGACACGATCTGCGCCTCGCTCGGGTTTTCCCGAAGGGTCGGCAGGAAATAGGCAGACAAACGCATGAGGCCTCGGGGGTGTAAGGGCCGATAAAAACCGCGCGGACTCTAGTGAAGCAACCCTTCGCTGTCTACGCGGCCGGCGGCATTGGCGGGTGCGGTCTCCAAAGCCGCCGCATATCTGCTCTATTTATGTGCTCTTCGAATTGACGCCTCGATTTTGTGCAACAAAAACTTCATGATTTCCGTGATTTGCCTCAAAAAAACGCGTGACGAAGCTGCCAATTATTCGTACAGTGGTTGCACAAAAAAAGAGAGCCGCATCAGCGGACCAGCCCGGCTCAAGTTTGGGGAGGAAACGCAGCCAAACGTCAGGTCGAGACCTAGATCTCGACTAAAAGAACGAAGATAAAGCTGCACTTTACGATGGCAAGACCTAAATGGTTTTGCCATTTTCTTTTTGTGCGCCGATCCGACGGACGATCGCGCCCGTCAGGTTCCTGGGGCTGTTGCCAAGTCTTTTGACCCTACCGCCCTCGCCCAAGGCGGGTCGAGTTCCAGGATCCGGTGATAAATCGGGCATTCCGGCCCGTGGGCGCCGGGCAAATAGCCGAGGCTCATCAGGAACTCGCCGACGATCTCGCCGCCCGTGAAGCGGAAGGTCTTGCGGAACAGGCGCACCCAATCGGCTTTGTCGAGCGGGTGATTTCGGTCAATCCAGGCCGCGAAGGAGCCATGCTCCGCCGCCAGTGCCTGCACCACCCCGGCATTGTGGATGACCGCCTCGACCTTCAGCCGGTTGCGGATGATGCCCGGATTGCCCAGCAGCCGCGCGACATCGGCCGGGCCGTAACCGGCCACGCGGGCCACGTCGAAGCCATCGAATGCCTCGTAAAACGCCACGCGCTTTTTCAGGATGGTCAGCCAGGACAATCCGGCCTGGTTGATCTCCAACGTCAGACGCTCCAGCAGCACCGCATCGTCGCGCTGAGGAAAGCCGTAATCGGACTCATGGTAAGGCCCGTGGAACGGGTGGCCAGGCGCCGCCGTGCAATAGGCCGAGGTCATGGCGTCCGAAAGCTGATGAGATCGGAGATGATCACCAGATAGATTCCCCCCCATAAGACGCTGGCGATGGCGGTGGTCAGCATGACCTTGAACCATAGCCGCGGATTGGCCGGAGCGCCGCTTTGACGGCCGACATCGCCCTCCTGCGCCGGCCGGATGCCGAGCGGCAAGGTGCAGAACAGCACCAGCCACCAAACGATGACATAGACGACGATTCCGGAAACCCAGTTCACGCCTGTTCCAACTCCACCAGCGTGCCGCAGAAATCCTTCGGGTGCAGGAACAGCACGGGCTTGTCATGGGCCCCGAGGCGCGGCACGCCATCGCCCAGTACCCTGGCGCCGGTAGCTTTGAGATGATCGCGCGCTGCGAGAATGTCATCCACCTCGTAGCAGACATGGTGCATGCCGCCGGCCGGATTGCGCTCAAGGAACGGCGCCACGGTCGAGGCCTCGCCGAGAGGATGCAGCAACTCGATCTTGGTGTTCGGCAGCTCGACGAACACCACCGTCACGCCATGGCCCGGCAGCGCCTGGGGCGCCGAAACGGTCGCCCCCAGCGCATCGCGATAGAGGGCCGCGGCCGCCGCGAGGTCGGGGACGACGATCGCCACATGATTGAGCCGCCCGATCATGGTTGCCCCTCCTGTTAGATCCGCACCACATGCACGTCGGTCACCGGCTTCTTGCCGATGGTCATGTTGAGATGGCGGCGGATCGCCAGGCGCACCGCTTCACGCACCACCTCGTCGTCGCCGCGCCCATTGGCCGGGATGCCCTTGACCGCCCGTTCCACCTCACCGGGCAGATTGTTGGCGATCTCCGAGCCGGCCTCCAACAAGCCATGCACGGTGACGCGCGGCGCCGAGAGCAGGTGCCCGCGCTCGTCCAGCACCACGGTCGAGACCGCCGAGCCGTTGAAGATCATGCGCTGACGGCCCTTCATCGCGGCGCCGTCGAGCGGGATCAGCGCCTTGCCATCGAGGCCGAGGCGACCGACCGGCACGCGATCGATGATCTCCGCCAGGCCGGGTGCCAGGCGGATCATGTCGCCGTTTTCGGCGATGATCGTCTCCGACACCTGGCATTCCTCGGCCAGCTTGGCATGGGCGATCAGATGCCGCTCCTCGCCATGCACCGGAACCGCGATGCGCGGCTGGATCATCTGGTACATCCGCGTGAGCTCGTCGCGCGCCGGATGCCCGGAGACATGCACGAAATGCTCGTGCTCGGTGACGATGTCGACGCCCAGGCCGGCGAGCTGGTTCTGCAGCTTGCCGATCGACTTCTCATTGCCGGGAATGATGCGCGACGAGAAGATCACCGTGTCGCCCTGGTCGAGCACGATATGCGGATGATCGTCGGCGGCGATCCGCGCCAGGGCCGAGCGCGGCTCGCCCTGGCTGCCGGTGCAGATCAGCAGCACCTTGTCGCGCGGTAGATAGGCGGCTTCCTCGTCGGTCAGGAACGGGGCGGTATCGGCCAGATAGCCGTTCTCCCGCGCCGCCTGTTCCATCCGCCACAGCGACCGGCCAACCAAGGCGACGCGCCGGTCATTGGCGGCGGCGGCGGCGGCGGCGGATTGCAGCCGGGCGACGTTCGAGGCGAAGCAGGCGATCGCCACCCGCTGATCGTAGCGCCCGACCAGATCGATCAGCGAGGCGCGCACATCGGCCTCGGACCCGGCCTCGCCGGCGCGCAGCGCATTGGTCGAATCACCGATCAGTGCCAGCACCCCCTCCTCGCCCAGCCGCGTCAGCGCGGCGAGATCGGCGGTCGGGCCGACCTGCGGCTCCGGGTCGAATTTCCAGTCGCCGGTATGCAGCAGGGTGCCGAGCGGCGTGCGCAGCACGACGGCATTGGGTTCCGGCACCGAATGGGTCAGCGTGATCAGTTCCAGGTCGAACGGGCCGACCGTGAAATGGCCGGAGAGCGGCACCTCGTGAATCTGGACCGACGTCAACAACCCCGCCTCGCCCAGCTTCGCCCGCAGCACCGACGCGGTGAAGGGTGTCGCATAGATCGGGCAGCGCAGCCGTGGCCACAGATGCTGGATGGCGCCGATATGATCCTCATGGGCGTGGGTCACCACCAACCCGGCCAGTTGCTCTCGCCGCTCGGCGATGAAGGTCGGATCGGCCATGATGATGTCGAGGCCCGGCATCGTGTCGTCGGCGAAGGAGATACCCAGATCGATCATCAGCCACTGCCCGGCATAGCCGTAGAGGCTGAGATTCATGCCGATCTCGCCAACACCGCCCAGCGGCAGGAACACCAACTCGTCCGAACGATTGGCAGCGGCGTAGGGGATTTTGACCAGGGGAATGACTTTATCAGCCGGGGCGCGCGGGCCGGAGGCTGCGGAATTACGTTTTGATCTGCTCATGAAACCTTGTTTCTAGCGTGGATCAGGCGCAGCCCCCACAGGGTGAGCTCGCCATCCACGGCGTCTATAATATCGGTCGAATCGGCGAATAACGGCGCCAAGCCACCGGTCGCGACGACTTGCATCGCGCTCCCGAACTCCTGGCGGATCCGGGTAACCAGCCCTTCGATGAGGCCGATATAGCCGTAGAACACGCCGGACTGCATGCCCGCGACGGTACCCTTGCCAATCACCCGGTCGGGCCGGTGCACCGCCACCCGAGGCAGCTTGGCAGCCGCCATGTAGAGCGCTTCGAGCGACAGGTTGATGCCCGGCGCGATGACGCCCCCGGCATAGTTACCGTCGCCATCGACGATGTCGAAGGTCGTGGCCGTGCCGAAATCGATGACGATCAGCGGCGGCTTGAAGCGGTCGACGGCGGCGACCGCATTGACCAACCGGTCGGCACCCACCTCGCTCGGCCGATCCATCAGGATCTTGACGCCCAGATCGACACCGGGTTCGCCGATGGTCATCGGCTCGGAGTTGAAATAGGTGCGGCACAGCGTCTTCACGTTGAACACCACCTGCGGCACGACGCTGGCCAGGATCGTGGCATCGATATCGGCCGGCGTCAGCCCTTTCAGGCTCATCAACTGGGTCAGCCAGACGGCGTATTCATCCGCGGTCCGGCGCGCATCGGTCGAGGCGCGCCACGAGCCGGCGACCCGGTCGCCATCCATCACCGCGAACACGATATTGGTGTTGCCGACATCAATCGCAAGCAGCATGCTCCGCCTCCCTCAAGTCGGTGCGAAGAACACGTCGCCGGCGGTGATCCGCAGGCGACCCTCGGCGGTGTCCAAGACCAGCGCGCCCGTCGCGTCGAGATCGGCGAAGCGCCCGGCGACGAGACTGCCCTCCCGATGCAGCTCGATCGGGCCGCCGAGTCCCCGGGCGCGCGCCAGCCAGGCCGCCCGGATCGGCGCGAACCCACCCTCGATCCATTCGCGATACCGCGCATCGAGCGCGTCGATCAGCCGACGCAGCATCGCCGCCGGCGACGAGGATACACCGAGTTCGGCGAGGCAGGTCGCCGGATAAGGGGTACCCTGAGGTGCCGATACCAGGTTGACGCCGATCCCCAGCACCACCCAGGAGGCCGTATCCTGCGCACCGCCCTCGGCCTCCAGCAGGATGCCCGCCGTCTTGGCCCCGTCGAGCAGCAGATCGTTCGGCCATTTCAACGCGATGTCGACCGATGGCGGCAGCACCGGCGCGACCGCGTCCGCGAGGGCCACCACGGCCACGAAGGCGAGTTCGGCGGCACGCGCCGGGACGACCGGCGGGCGCAGCACGACGGACATGTAGAGATTGCCGGGGGGCGAGCGCCAGGGTCGGCCGCGCCGGCCATGGCCGGCCGCCTGTTCAGCCGCCCAGATCACCGTTCCATGGACGGCCCCAGCGGCGGCGCGCTGTTTCGCTTCGGCGCTGGTGCTGCCGATCGTCTCGAAAAACACGGCGCGGAACGGCTCCGCCAGCGTGAGGGCCGCGCACGGACCGGCCGTATCGCCGGCCTCGGTCATCCGGGAAAGAGGCTCGCGGCAGCGGTCTGCGCCGCGGCCACGATCGGTCCCGGAAAGATGCCGAGCAGGACGGTCCCGATCGTGCCGAGGAAGATGACCGCCCCAAGCTCGATGCCCGACGCCTCGAACGGGCGCTCCGCATCGTCGAAATACATCAGCTTGATGATGCGCAGGTAGTAGTAGGCGCCGATCACGCTGGTCACCACGCCGATCACCGACAAGGCGATCAGATGCTGCTGGATCGCCGCCTGGAACACGAAGACCTTGGACCAGAACCCACCGAAGGGCGGGATACCGGCCATCGAGAACATCAGGATGGCGAGGGCCGCGGCGACCATCGGCTTGGTCTTGGACAGGCCGGCCAGATCGGCGATGCCTTCGACCATATGCCCGTCCCGGCGCATCGTCAGGATCACCGCGAAGGTGCCGAGATTCATGAACAGGTAGATCGCCATATAGACCATCAGGCCCTGCACGCCGGTCGGCGTGCCGGCGGCCAGGCCGATCAGCGCGTAGCCGACATGGCCGATCGAGCTATAAGCCATCAGCCGTTTGATGTTCTTCTGGTTGATCGCCGCCAGCGAACCCAAGATCATCGAGGCCACGGCGACGAACTGAATGATCTGGCGCCAATCCACCATCAGATGACCGAACGGCTCGATCAACACGCGCACGAACAGCGACAGGGCGGCGATCTTCGGCGCCACGGCGAAGAAGGCGGTGACCGGTGTCGGGGCGCCCTCATAGACATCCGGCGTCCACATATGGAACGGCACCGCCGAACTCTTGAAGGCGAGGCCGACCGAGACGAAGACGATGCCGACGATCAGGCCGATCGAATTGACCGCCGACGGCGCCGACAGCGCCTGGGCGATCTGATCGAAGCCGGTGGTGCCGGTGAAGCCGTAAACCATCGAGGCGCCGTAGAGCATCATGCCCGAGGACAGCGCGCCCAAGACGAAGTACTTCAGCCCCGCCTCGGTCGACCGCACGCTATCGCGCTGGAACGCCGCGACGACGTAGAGCGCCAAGCTTTGCAGTTCAAGGCCGATATAGAGCGAAATGAGATCATTCGCCGACACCATCATCATCATGCCGACGGTGGCGAACAGGATCAGCACCGGGAACTCGAACCGGTCCATCCCCTCCCGCTCGTTGTAGCGCATCGCCAGGATGATCGAGATGGCCGAGCCGATCATGATCAGGCTCTTCATGAAGGTGCCGAAAGCATCGGTCACAAACATGCCATTGAACGTCACCAGGCGACCGGCCGGCACATGCTCCAGCAGCAGCGTGGCGATCGCCAGGATGACCACGCCGATCCAGGCGACCGGCCGCGTCTTCGCCCCGGCCCGGCTGACGCCGAACATCAGCAGCGCCATGGCGGCCACGGCCAGGAAGATTTCCGGAACGGCCGGGGTGAAATCCGGCAGCGCGTAGACGGGCATCAGGGCTTCTCCACCGCGACGGCGACTTGCGCCGCCTTGAGGCTATCCCGGGTCGCGGTCTGGACATGGTCGATCAGGCTGCCGATCGCCGGCTGCATCGGCCGCAGGAAGGATGACGGATAGATCCCCATCCAGAACACCAGGACGAGCAGCGGCGCGAACACCAGCATCTCGCGCGGGCTGAGATCCAGCATCGTCTTGAGATCGTCGCGCGTCAGCTTGCCGTAGATCACCCGGCGATAGAGGTACAGCATGTAGGCGGCCCCCAGGATGGTTCCGGTCGTTGCGCAGAACGCGACCAGCGTATTCGCCTGGAAGGCGCCCATCAGCACCAGGAACTCGCCGACGAAGCCGCTGGTGACCGGCAGGCCGATCGACGCCAGCATGAAGATCATGAACACGAACGAATAGCGCGGCATCCGCTCGGCGAGACCGCCATAGCGCGAGATCTCGCGGGTGTGCAGCCGGTCGTAGACGACGCCGACGCAGAGGAACAGGGCGCCCGACACGATGCCGTGGCTCAACATCTGGAACACGGCCCCCTGGATGCCCTGTTCGGTCAGTGTGAAGATGCCGATCGTGACGAAGCCCATATGGGCGATCGACGAATAGGCGATCAGCTTCTTCATGTCCTGCTGCACCAGCGCCACCAGCGAGGTGTAGATGATCGCGATGACGCTCAGCGCATAGACCAGCGGCGTGAAGAGGTGCGTCGCCTCCGGGAACATCGGCACGGAAAACCGCAGGAAACCGTAAGCGCCCATCTTCAGCAGCACGCCGGCCAGGATGACCGACCCGGCGGTCGGCGCCTCGACATGCGCGTCGGGCAGCCAGGTATGCACCGGCCACATCGGCACCTTGACCGCGAAAGACGCGAAGAAGGCGAGCCACAGCCAGGTCTGCAGTCCGACCGGGAATTTGAAGGTCAGCGCCTGGACCATGTCGGTCGAGCCAAGCTGGAAATAGATCGCCAGGATGGCGAGCAGCATCAGCACCGAACCCAGCAACGTGAACAGGAAGAACTTGAACGCCGCGTAGACGCGCCGCGGGCCGCCCCAGACCCCGATGATCAGGAACATCGGGATCAGCACGCCCTCGAAGAACACATAGAACAGCAGGAAATCGAGGGCGGCGAACATGCCGACCATCAGCGTTTCCAGCACCAGGAAGGCGATCATGTATTCGCGCATGCGGTTATGCACGGAGATCCAGCTCGCCAGCACGCAAAGCGGCGTCAGGAACGTCGACAACAGCACGAAGAACAACGAAATGCCGTCGATGCCCAGGTGATAGCTGATGCCGAAACTGGGCACCCAGTCGACTTTCTCGACGAACTGGAAGCCGGCTTCGCGCGAATCGAACCCGCTCCACAGGAACAGCGACAGCACGAACACGATCACCGAGGTGATCAGCGCGATGTTGCGGGCGTTGCGCGCGACCAACGCCTCGTCGCCGCGCATGACCAGAATGAAGCCGGCGCCGACCAGCGGCAGGAAGGTGACGAGCGTCAGCAACGGCCAGTTAGTCATGCCCGGCCCTCCGGCGAAGCCGGCTGGAACGTCGCTGGGATGGTGTGGCTCGCTCGCATTCGCCGGTCAAACCCCGCGCAACAAATAGAAGGAAACGAGCACGACGACGCCGATCAGCATGGCGAAGGCGTAGTGATAGAGGTACCCGGTCTGCAGCCGGCTGGCCCGGCGCGACAGCCCGCGGGTGAGCGTGGCGATGCCGTCGGGGCCGAGCCCGTCGATCACCGCGCCGTCGCCGCCCTTCCAGAAGCCCAAGCCCAGGGCGAAGGCCGGACGGACGATCAGGAAGTCGTAGATCTCGTCGAAGTACCACTTGTTCAGCAGCGCCTGATAGAGCACCTGCGTGTGCCGTGCGACCATCGCGGGCAGTCCCGGCCGGAGCATGTAGCAGAGATAGGCCACGGCGATGCCCAGCACGCCGGCGATCAGCGGCGCCTGGCTCGCCAGGAACGGGATCGCCTCGGCATGCTCCAGCGCCGGATGCTCCGGCAGGATCAGGATGGATTTGCCCCAGAACGCGGCCTGGCCCTCGCCGACGAAATGCTCGAAACCCAGGAATCCGGCGGTCACCGCGCCGATCGCGAGCACGATCAGCGGTGCGACCATGACCGTCGGCGATTCATGGACATGGTCCAGGGTGTGATGATCGGCGCGCGAGCGGCCATGGAACGTCATGATCAGCAGCCGCCAGGAATAGAACGCAGTCAGGAACGCCGCCAGGATTCCCAGGCTATAGGCATAGTAGCCGACACCGGTATGGGCGGCGTAGGCCGCGTCGAGGATCATGTCCTTGGAGTAGAAGCCGGCGAAGGGCGGGATGCCGGCGAGCGCCAGATTGCCGATCCACATGAGGCCGTAGGTGACGGGGATCAGTTTCCACAAGCCGCCCATCTTGCGCATGTCCTGCTCGCCCGACATCGCGTGGATGACCGATCCGGCACCGAGGAACAGCAGCGCCTTGAAGAAGGCGTGGGTCGCGAGGTGGAACATGGCGGCGGGATAGGCCGACACGCCGGCCGCGAAGAACATGTAGCCAAGCTGGCTGCAGGTCGAATAGGCGATGACCCGCTTGATGTCGTTCTGCGCCATGCCGACGCTGGCGGCGAAGATCGCGGTGGTGCCGCCGATCACGACGACCACGTCGCGGGCGATCGGCGCGTATTCGAACAGCGGTGACAGGCGCGCGAGCATGAACACGCCGGCGGTCACCATGGTTGCCGCGTGGATCAGCGCCGAGACCGGGGTCGGCCCCTCCATCGCGTCCGGCAGCCAGGTATGCAGGCCGAGCTGCGCCGATTTACCCATGGCGCCGATGAACAGCAGGATGCAGGCGACGGTCAGCGCATCGACATCCCAGGCCAGGAAATGCATCGTCTTGCCGACCATCGCGGGCGCACCGGCGAAGACCGGATCGAAATTGACCGTACCGAACAGCACGAACACCGCGAAGATGCCGAGCGAGAACCCGAAATCGCCGACCCGGTTGACCACGAAGGCCTTGATCGCCGCGGCATTGGCGGTCGGCCGGTCGAACCAGAAGCCAATCAGCAAGTATGAGGCGACGCCGACCCCCTCCCAGCCGAAGAACATCTGCACGAAATTATCGGCCGTCACCAGCATCAGCATGAAGAAGGTGAACAGGCTGAGATAGGCCATGAAGCGCGGGATCGAATGATCATGCGACATGTAGCCGATCGAATAGATATGGACCATGGACGAAACCAGGGTCACCACGACCATCATCACCGCACTCAACGTGTCGAGGCGCAGCGCCCAATTGACCGAGAGCGGCCCGGTATCGATCCAGGTCATCAGCTGCAGCGACTGAGCGTGACCGCCCAGCGCCACGTCCCAGAAATTCACGATCGCACAGAGCGCCGCGACGCCGACGGCGATGGTGGTGATGAGCTGCGACGACCGGTCGCCCAGCGAACGACCGAACAGGCCCACGATGATGGCCGCGATAAGCGGCAGGAAGACGGTGGCGACGGCCATGGCTTCAACCCTTCATGAGGTTGATATCCTCGACCGCGATGGTGCCGCGGTTCCGGAAATACACGACCAGGATCGCCAGACCGATCGCCGCCTCGGCGGCGGCGACGGTCAGCACGAACATGGCAAAGACCTGACCGGCCAAATCATTCAGATAGACCGAGAAGGCGACGAAATTGATGTTCACCGCCAGCAGCATCAGCTCGATCGACATGAGCATGATGATGACGTTCTTCCGGTTCAGAAAGATCCCGAAGATGCCGAGCGTGAACAGGATCGCGGCGACGATCAGATAATGGGCCAAGCCGATGATCACGATGCCTCTCCCATCAACCGCGGCCGCTGGTCAGGCGCGCGACCGCCGTGGTACTGGCGGCACCCGCGATATCCACGCCGGCACCGACCGGCTGCTTGACGATCTCCAGGGTCTCGGCGCGGCGCCGATCGATCTGCACGCCGATATTCTGGCGGCGCACACCGACCCGGGCCCGCAGGGTCAGCACGATGGCGCCGATCATCGCCACCAGCAGGATCAGGCCCGATGCCTGGAACGCATAGCCATAGCGGGTGTAGATCAGCGCGCCCAGCGCATGGGTATTGGTGACGCCGCCCGGCTGAGCCAGCGCGCCGCCGACACCGGCGGTGGCGACACCCGGCCCGGTCACCCAACCGGCGAAGATCAGCACCAGCTCGGCCAGCAGGATGATCCCGATCAAGGCGCCGACCGGCAGATACTGCAGCGCGCCCGCGCGCAGCTCGGTGAAGTTAATGTCCAGCATCATGACGACGAACAGGAACAACACCGCCACGGCGCCGACATAAACGACGACCAGGATCATCGCCAGGAATTCGGCGCCCAGCAGCACGAACAGCCCGGCGGCGTTGAAGAAGGCGAGGATCAGGAACAACACGGAATGCACCGGGTTGCGCGACGAGATCACCAGCACCGCCGAGGCAACGGTGACGCAGGCGAAGACGTAGAACGCGAGGGCCGGCAAGATCATGGCCGCCCCCCTGCCCCACGGCATGCAACGATCGGACAAAGCAAGCTGGTCATTCCTGAAGCTTCCCGGCGGAAAGGTCGCGATAGCTCAATGGTACGGGGGGACTCAACGGTACGGGGCATCGACCACCAGATTATGCGCGATCTCGGCTTCCCACCGGTCGCCGTTCGCCAGCAATTTATCCTTGTTGTAGAACAGCTCCTCCCGCGTCTCGGTGGCGAATTCGAAATTCGGCCCCTCGACGATGGCATCGACGGGGCAAGCCTCGGCGCAGAGCCCGCAATAGATGCACTTGGTCATGTCGATGTCGTAGCGCGTCGTCCGGCGGCTGCCGTCGTCGCGCGGTTCGGCCTCGATGGTGATCGCCAGCGCCGGGCAGATCGCCTCGCACAGCTTGCAGGCGATGCACCGCTCTTCGCCGTTCGGATAGCGGCGCAGGGCGTGCTCGCCGCGGAAGCGCGCGCTGATCGGGCCCTTTTCGTAGGGATAGTTCACCGTCACCGACGGCTTGAACATGTAGCGCAGGGTCAGCGCCATGCCGGAGATCAACTCCGTCAGTAGCAGACCCCGGACGCCGCGGTCGAGAAACGCCATGATCGACTTCCTTCCCTTGGCTAACGCCGGCCGCGTAAGCGCGGCACGAGGGCGAACGAGCGGGTTGCACTGATGGGCGCGTGCGAAATCGCGCGTACCATACCGGCCCACCGGCTGATGGCAAGCCTATCCACGCCAGCACTCACGGCGATACTCACAGCGGTTTCGGCAGCCAGCCCATGGTGACCAGCACCCCGGCCGTCAGCACCACCCAGAACAGCGATAGCGGCAAAAACACCTTCCAGCCCAGACGCATCAGCTGGTCGTAGCGGAACCGCGGGAACGTGGCGCGCACCCACAGGAAAAAGAACAGCACGAGCGCGATCTTGAGGGCGAACCAGATCGGTCCCGGCACCCAGTTCAGCGGCGCGATATCGAAGGGCGCGAGCCAGCCGCCCAGGAACAGGATACTGGTGAGCGCGCTCATCAGGATCATGTTCATGTATTCGCCGAGATAGAACAGGGCGAAGCTCATCGAGGAGTATTCGACGAAGAACCCGGCGACGAGCTCGGATTCGCCTTCCGGCAGATCGAAGGGTGAGCGGTTGGTTTCCGCCAGGATCGACACCAGGAAGACGACGAACATCGGCAGATGCGGGATGAAGAACCAGATCGTCCGCTGCGCCTCGACCACCCGCGAGAGATTGAGCGAGCCGGAGCAAAGCAGCACGGTGACGATGACGAAGCCCATCGAGACCTCGTAGGACACCATCTGCGCCGCCGATCGCAGGGCGCCCAAGAACGCGTATTTCGAGTTGGATGCCCAGCCGGCCATGATCACGCCATAGACGCCCAGAGACGAGATCGCGAACAGATACAACACGCCGACATTGAGGTCGGACAGCACGATCCGGGGGCCGAGCGGGATCACCGCCCAGGCGATCAACGCCAGGATGAAGGTCAGCATCGGCGCCATGATGAAGACGATCTTGTTGGCGCCGGACGGGATCACGGTTTCCTTGGTCAGCAGCTTCAGACCATCGGCCATCGGCTGCAGCAGGCCGAACGGGCCGACCACGTTCGGGCCTTTGCGCAGCTGCGCCGCCGCCAGCACCTTGCGCTCGGCGAAGGTGAGATACGCCATGACGATCATCAGCACGATGATCAGGGCCACGATCTCGACGATCGTGGTCAGGCCGGGCAGGCCATAGCTCGTCCAGAAATTATCCATGGGTGCCGGTCTTCGGGCTGGCGGCGTGTTGCGCCGCGATCGTCGTGAAATAGCTTTCGGTGCAGGCCGCCATGGTCGGCGAGGACCGGCTGATCGGGTCGGTCATGTAGTAGTTCCGGATGGGCGGCGCGAACGGCTCGGCCGACGGCGCGTCGGCGCCGCCGAACGGTGCCCAGTCGGCCGGCACGACGTCATCGACATGGGCGAAGAGCGGGTTGAGCTCGATCAGCCGCTGACGGAGCTGGGCCAGGCTGTCGTAGGGCAGCTTATGGCCGACCATATCGCTCAGCGCGCGCAGGATCTTCCAATCCTCGCGCGCGTCGCCGGGTGGGTAGACAGCCATCCGGCCGAGCTGCACCCGTCCCTCGGTGTTGACGTAGGTCCCGGGCTTTTCGGAATAGGCGGCACCGGGCAGCACGACATCGGCTCGGGCGGCACCCGCATCGCCATGATGGCCCTGATAGATGACGAAGGCCTTGCCGAGCCGCGCGGTGTCGATCTCGTCCGCCCCCAGCAGGTACACGACCTCGATCGCGCCCGATTCGGCCCCCTCCAGAATGCCGGCGACATCGCGGCCGCCGGCACCGGGGACCAGCCCGAGATAGAGGCCGCCGACACGGGCCGCCGCGGTGTGCAGCACGTTGAAGCCGTTCCAGCCCTCGCGCACCAGGCCGGCCGCCTCCGCCAGGCTGCGCGCCTGACCCAGGATCGCCGCCCCGTCCGGCCGGGCGAGCGCGCCCTGGCCGACGATCAGCATCGGGTGCTTGGCGTCCTTCAGCAGCGCGGCCCAGGTGTGATTGCCTTCCGCCAGGTCGCTCAATACCTCGGGTCCGGCGCCGAGTTCGGTCACCGGGAAGGTGAGATCCAGCCGCGGGCCGATATTGGCGACCTTGAAGCCGCCGCGCAGGAACCGCTTGCGCAGCCGCGCATTGATCAGCGGTGCCTCCCAGCGCGGGTTCGTGCCGATCAGCAGGCAGACATCCGCCTCCTCGATCCCGGCTATCGTCGTGTTGAACAGGTAGCCGACGCGCGGCGCGGCCGCGAGCTGGGCGCCGTCCTGCCGGCAATCGATATGCGGCGAGCCCAGGAGGCCCATCAGATCCTTGAGCGCCGCCATGGCCTCCGCATCGACCAGGTCGCCGGCGATCGCGGCGATCCGCTCACCCGGTAGACCGTCGAGGCGCTTGGCGATCGCGGCGAAGGCATCGCCCCAGCTCGCCTCGACCAGCTTGCCGTCGACGCGCACATAGGGCCGATCCAGCCGGCGCTTCATCAACCCGTCGACGGCGAATCGGCTCTTATCGCCGATCCATTCCTCGTTCACCGCCTCGTTCAGACGGGGCAGTACGCGCATGACCTGCGGTCCCCGCGAATCCAGCCGGATGTTGCTGCCGACCGCGTCCAGCACATCGACCGATTCGGTCTTGCGCAGCTCCCAGGAGCGCGCCGCGAAGGCGTAGGGCTTGGAGGTCAGCGCGCCGACCGGGCACAGGTCGATCATGTTGCCCGACAGTTCCGAGGTCAGCGCATGCTCGACATAGGTGCCGATCTCCATGGTCTCGCCACGCCCGGTGGCACCCAGCTCCTCGACGCCGGCGATCTCGGTGGCGAAGCGCACGCAGCGCGTACAATGGATGCAGCGGTTCATGCTGGTCTTGACCAGCGGGCCGAGATTCTTGTCCTTGACCGCTCGCTTGTTCTCCAGGAACCGGCTGCGATCGAAGCCGAAGGCCATCGCCTGGTCCTGCAGATCGCATTCACCGCCCTGATCGCAGATCGGGCAATCCAGCGGATGGTTGATCAGCAGGAATTCCATGACGCCCTTGCGGGCCTTCTGTGCCCGCTCGGAATTGGTATGGATTACCATCCCGTCGGCCACCGGCATCGCGCAGGACGCGATCGGCTTCGGCGATTTCTCCATCTCGACCAGGCACATCCGGCAATTGCCGGCGATCGCCAGACGCTCGTGGAAGCAGAAATGCGGCACTTCGACGCCGCTCGTCTGGCACGCCTGCAGCACGGTGGTGCCGGCCGGAACCTCGACCTCGGCGCCGTTGATGGTCAGCTTGGGCATGGACGAACTCTCCTCAGGCCGCCTTGGCGGCGGCGCGGTACTGGTGGATCCGCGCTTCCATCTCCGGCCGGAAATGGCGGATCAGACCCTGCACCGGCCAGGCGGCGGCGTCGCCCAGCGCGCAAATCGTATGGCCTTCGATCTCGAACGAGACATCCAGCAGCGTATCGATCTCCTCGACCGAGGCGTTGCCCTTCACCATCCGCTCCATCACGCGCCACATCCAGCCGGTGCCCTCGCGGCACGGCGTGCACTGGCCGCAGCTCTCATGCTTGTAGAACCGGGACAGGCGGGCGATCGCGCGGATGATGTCGGTCGATTTGTCCATGACGATGACCGCCGCCGTGCCGAGGCCGGATTTGACGTCGCGCAGGCTGTCGAAATCCATCAGCACGGTGTCGCAGATCGATTTCGGCAGGACCGGGACCGACGAGCCGCCGGGGATGATGCCCAGCAGATTGTCCCAGCCGCCGCGCACGCCGCCCGCATGCTTTTCGATCAACTCGCGCAGCGGGATGCCCATGGCCTCCTCGACGTTGCAGGGCTGCTCCACATGACCGGAGATGCAGAACACCTTGGTGCCGACATTCTTCGGCCGGCCGATGCCGGCGAACCACTCGCCGCCGCGCCGCAGGATGGTCGGCGCCACGGCGATGGTCTCGACGTTGTTCACGGTGGTCGGGCAGCCATAGAGGCCGACCGCGGCGGGGAACGGCGGCTTCAACCGAGGCTGGCCCTTACGGCCCTCCAAGCTTTCCAGCAGCGCGGTTTCCTCGCCGCAGATATAGGCGCCGGCACCGCGATGCAGATAGACGTCGCAATCAAAGCCCGAGCCGCAGGCGTTCTTGCCGATCAGCCCCGCCGCATAGGCCTCGTCGATGGCGAATTGCAGCCGCTGCGCCTCGTTATAGAATTCGCCGCGGATATAGATATAGGCGGCGACGCAGCCCATGCCGACGCAGGCCAGCAGGCAGCCTTCGACCAGCTTATGCGGGTCATTGCGGATGATGTCGCGGTCCTTGCAGGTACCGGGCTCGCTCTCATCCGCGTTGACCACCAGATAGCTCGGCCGTCCGTCCGACTGCTTCGGCATGAACGACCATTTCATGCCGGTCGGAAAGCCGGCACCGCCGCGCCCGCGCAGGCCGGAGGTCTTCATCTGCTCAACGATCCATTCGCGGCCCTTGAGGATCAGCTCCTTTGTGCCGTCCCAATCGCCCCGCGCGCGGGCCCCGGCCAGGCCGAAATCCTGTTCGCCATAGAGATTGGTGAAGATGCGGTCTTCATCGCGCAGCATCGGACCCTCCAGGGGCAGCGGTATCGGTTGGGGCGGCTTTCCCGGGTTCGGGGCCGAAGGCGGCGAGCGTGGTCCGGCCGCCGATCGCCATGGAGGCCTTGCGGCCGAGAGTCGAGCCGACCGGCGGCACATCGCCGCGCGCCAGGGCGTCGAGCAGCGCCTCGGTCCGCGGACCGTCGAGATCCTCGTACATATCGTCGTTCACCTGGATGACCGGCGCGTTGACGCAGGCGCCCAGGCATTCCACCTCGATCATGCTGAACAACCCGTCCGGGGTAACCTGCCCCTCATGGATCCCGAGCTTGCGTTCGCAGGTCGCGACCACCGAATCGGAGTCGCGCAGCATGCACGGCGTGGTCGTGCAGATCTGCAGATGGTACTTCCCGACCGGCTTCAGGTTGAACATCGTGTAGAAGGTCGCGACCTCGTAGACCCGGATCGCCGCCATATCCAGGATGACCGCCACCCGATCCATCGCCGCGCGCGGCAGCCAGCCATGATGCTGGCGCTGGGCGATATAGAGCAGCGGCAACACGGCGCTGGCCTGCCGGCCCGGCGGGTATTTGGCGATGATCCGATCCGCCTCAGCGCGGTTTTCCGGCGTGAAATCGAAGCTCGGCGGCTGCTCGACGATCGTATCGTCAGCGCTGGAACTCATCGGTCAACCTCACCAAACACAATATCCATCGACCCGATGATCGCCACCACATCGGCCAGCATGTGACCTCTCGACATGAAATCGAGGCCCTGCATGAAGCCGAATCCCGGCGCGCGGATCTTGCAGCGATACGGGCGGTTGCTGCCGTCGGAAACGAGATAGACCGCGAACTCGCCCTTCGGCGCTTCAACCGCCGTATAGGTCTCGCCGGCTGGCACGTGATAGCCCTCGGTATAGAGCTTGAAGTGATGGATGAGCGCTTCCATCGAGCTCTTCATCTCGGCGCGCGGCGGCGGGGCGACCTTGCGGTCGTTGACCTTGATCGGCCCGGTCGGCATCCGGTCGAGCACCTGGCGCATGATCCGAAGGCTCTGCCGCATCTCCTCCATGCGCACCAGATAGCGATCGTAACAATCGCCGTTCTTGCCGATCGGGATGTCGAAATCCAGCTCGCCATAGACGTCGTAGGGCTGCGACTTGCGCAGATCCCACGGCACGCCCGAACCGCGCAGCATCGGGCCGGAAAAGCCCCAATCCAGCGCATCCGCGGCGCTGACGATGCCGATATCCACGGTCCGCTGCTTGAAGATCCGGTTCTCGGTCAGCAAATGCTCCAGATCGTCCAGCGTCTTGGGGAAAGACTCGATGAACGCGTAGATGTCCTCGGCGAGACCGGCCGGCATATCCTGATGCACGCCGCCGGGCCGGAAGTAGTTGGCATGGAGCCGAGCGCCCGAGACGCGCTCGTAAAACTCCATCAGCCGCTCGCGTTCCTCGAAACCCCAGAGCAGCGGCGTAATGGCGCCGACATCGAGGGCGAAGGTGGTGACGTTGAGCAGATGGTTGAGGATGCGCGAGATCTCGGCGAACAGCACCCGGATGTGCTGAGCGCGCGGCGGCGCCTCGATGCCCAATAGCTTTTCCGTCGCCAGCGCGAAGGCATGTTCCTGAGACATCGGCGAGACGTAGTCGAGCCGGTCGAAATACGGCAAGGCCTGGACGTAGGTCTTGTATTCGATCAGCTTTTCGGTACCGCGATGCAGCAGCCCGACATGCGGATCGGCTCGCTCGACGACCTCGCCATCCATCTCCAGCACCAAGCGCAGCACGCCATGCGCCGCCGGATGCTGCGGGCCGAAATTGATCGTCATGTTCTTGATCTGCACCGGCGGGGCATCGCCCTCCACCAGGTTGGCCGCCCGATCGAGCGGTATCTTCGCCGTATCGGGGAGCGTTTGCGTCTCGGTGGCCATCACGCGGCCCCTCCGGATTTGGGTGCATCTTTCGGCGCCGGGGTCGGTGCCGCCGGGCTTGGTGCCGCTGGGCCTGACGCCGAGGCATCCGTCAGCGCCGGGGTCGCCTTCTCGTCGCCCGGCAGGATGGTGTTCATGCCTTCCCAGGGCGACAGGAAGTCGAAGCTGCGGAATTCCTGCTTCAGCTTGACGGGTTCGTAGATCACCCGCTTCTGCTCCTCGTCGTAGCGCACCTCGACATAACCGGTCAGCGGGAAATCCTTGCGCAGCGGATGCCCCTCGAAGCCGTAATCGGTGAGGATGCGGCGCAGGTCCGGATGATCCGAGAAATAGATGCCGAACAGATCCCAGGCCTCGCGCTCCCACCAGCCGGCAGCGCTGTAGACGCCGGTCGCCGAGGGTACGGGAGTGTCCTCATCGGTCGCGAGCTTGACCCGGATGCGGGTGTTGTGACTGAGGCTGAGCAGATTGTAGACGACCTCGAAACGCTCCGGTCGGTCGGGATAATCGACGCCGCAGACATCGGCCAGCACGCTGAACTGGCAACGCGGATCGTCGCGCAGGAAGGTCAGGACCGGCACGATCGCCTCGCGCCGGACCCAGACGATCAACTCGCCACGGCTGGTCTCGGCCCGGATGAAGTCCTGGGCAAGCGCCGCGGAGACGGTCGAGCCGAGTTCGGCTAAGGCTTGGGTCATACGAAAACTCGCGACGGGAAACTGGGCAGGCGACACACGAACGGCACGGAGGCGGACGAACAGGCTACCGGATCGCGAAACAGGACCCGGCCGACGAGACGCCCAATCAGCGAGCGAAGACGCTCGTGCGTTTGATCTTTTTCTGCAACTGCAAAATGCCGTAGAGGAGTGCTTCGGCGGTCGGCGGACAGCCAGGCACATAGATGTCGACCGGCACGATCCGATCGCAGCCACGCACCACCGAATAGGAATAGTGGTAATAGCCGCCGCCATTGGCGCAGGAGCCCATGGAGATGACCCAGCGCGGCTCAGCCATCTGGTCGTAAACCTTGCGCAGGGCCGGCGCCATCTTGTTGGTCAGCGTGCCGGCGACGATCATGACGTCGGATTGCCGGGGGCTCGGCCGGAACACCAGGCCGAAGCGGTCGAGATCATAGCGGCTGGCGGCGGTGTGCATCATTTCGACGGCGCAGCAGGCGAGGCCGAAGGTCATCGGCCAGAGCGACCCGGTACGCGCCCAATTCACCAGCTTGTCCATCTGGGCGACGACGAAGCCCTTTTCCTGCATCTCATCAGACACCGTACGCAACAGCACATCCTGCTGGGTGCCGGGCGGCAGCGGTGCCAAGCCGCCCGGGGTCGGGACGATGGGTCCGGTCACTCCCATTCGAGGGCGCCTTTCTTCCATTCATAGATGAAGCCGATGGTCAGCACGCCCAGGAACAGGATCATCGACCAGAAGCCGAACAGGCCGATATCGCCGAGCGAGATCGCCCAGGGAAACAGGAAGGCGACCTCTAGATCGAAGATGATGAACAGGATCGCCACCAGATAGAACCGGACGTCGAAGCGCGACCGCGCATCGTCGAACGGCTCGAACCCGCATTCATAGGGCGACAGCTTCTCGGAATCCGGATGCTGCTTTCCGGCGACGAAAGACATCCCGACCGCGGCCAACGCCACGACGACGGCGATACCCAGGAACAGCAAGATCGGTAGATAGTCGCGCAGCAAACTCAATGACATGGTCGATCGCTCGGTCCCGTTTGGCTTGCCCGAAAAATCACATGGCGTACGGGGCGACCTGCCCCGTCGAAACATTGGCGCCGCGCCAACATATAGGCAGATCAACCGGGAAAGGAAAGGCCGCACTGCAGCATGCGGTAGCTGGCCGCCGAGTGCGGCATGGTGACAGAGACGACTTAACCTCGGGGGCCCGCCGCGAGGCGGAAATGGCGGGAGTGACGGGACTCGAACCCGCGACCTCCGGCGTGACAGGCCGGCGCTCTAACCAACTGAGCTACACCCCCCGCATCTGCGCGGCGAGGGCGGATGACTACCCTCCTTCCCGACGCGAAGTCAAGCCCGCGAAGTCACTCCGCGGAGCAGACCTGCGCTTCAACCACCAAACCCTGTCGTGGCACGCATACCTGCCCCCGATCACCGGCGAGAGGGATCGATGACGGCACCTTTGCGAGGTAAAATGGGGTGACCCACGTCCCGAGGCGGTATGGAAGCCGAGCTTCCCGCGGCAACGGCCATGGTGGGCGATGACGGGATCGAACCGCCGACCCTCTCGGTGTAAACGAGACGCTCTACCGCTGAGCTAATCGCCCGGTTGGGTACGGTCGCCAGATACCGGTTAATGTCCGGCCTGGGAATACGCCTCGTCGGCCTATGCCGACGAGAACTCAATATGCGTGTTCCGGCGACGCGCGCCGGATGGCATCGGTTTAGTTCAGCGCGTCTTTCAGCGTTTTGCCGGGCTTGAACTTGGGCTGCTTGGAGGCGGCGATCTGAATCTTTTCGCCCGTCCGCGGGTTGCGCCCCTCGGATGCCTCACGACTGGCGACGCTGAACGTGCCGAAGCCGACGAGACGGACCTCGTCGCCCTTCTTCAAGGCACCAGCAATCGAATCAAACACCGAATCCACGGCCTTAACGGCCTCGGACTTCTTCAGATCAGTCGCAGTCGCCACAGCGTCAACGAGCTCGTTCTTGTTCACAAGACCCCCCTCAGAATCGGAAAAATCAAATAGAACGGGAACCGGACGGCCCCCATCTGGTAAGCACCTTAGATCGCGGTTCGTTTGGCCGTCAATCGCGGCGAGCGGCTAAAACCCAGGGAAACCGCCGATTTTTCGCTGTCTTCGGCAGAAAAGTCGCGCTGTGCGACCACGCCCTCCAGAAACGACTAGGCCCGGTCAGTTCTGACCGGGCCTAGGGCGGTGTATATTAACGGATTGGCACCGATTCGGCTGTCGCCGACTCGATCAGTAGTCGACTCGACTAATGAGTGACAACACCCGACCGATCCTCCGGTTCCGTGGGCAACGCCACCGGCGTCGCCGGATCCTCCTCCCACTCGATCGGCACCAGCGGCCTGGTCAGGGCGTTGAGCAGAACCTCGTCGACATGGGCCACCGGGATGATCGTCAAGCCACGCTTCACATTGTCCGGAATCTCGGCCAGATCCTTGGTGTTTTCCTTGGGGATCAAGACCGTCTTCAGGCCGCCGCGATGCGCCGCCATCAGCTTTTCCTTGAGCCCGCCGATCGGGAAGACCCGGCCGCGCAGGGTGATCTCGCCGGTCATCGCCACGTCGCGCCTGACCGGAATGCCGGTCAGCACCGAGACGATCGAGGTCACCATGGCGATACCCGCCGACGGGCCGTCCTTCGGAGTCGCCCCCTCCGGCACGTGGACATGGATGTCCTTCTTCTCGAACGAAGCCCGCTTGATGCCATAGGCGCTGCCGCGCGATTTCACATAGCTCTCGGCGGCCTGCACCGATTCCTTCATGACATCGCCCAGCTTGCCGGTCGCGGTGACCCTGCCCTTGCCCGGCAAGGTCACCGATTCGATGGTCAGCAACTCGCCGCCGACCTCGGTCCAAGCGAGACCGGTCACCACGCCGACCTGATCCTCGGCTTCCGCCTCGCCGTAATTGAAGCGGCGGATACCCGCGTATTTCTCGAGATTGCGACGGGTCACCGCCACCTTCGCGAGCTTCTTCATCAGGATGTCTTTGATCGCCTTGCGCGTGAGATTGGCGATCTCCCGCTCCAGATTCCGCACGCCGGCTTCGCGCGTGTAATAGCGCACCAGATCGCGGATCGAATCATCGGTGATCGACCATTCCGTCGGCTTCAGACCATGCGCTTCCATCTGCTTCTTGATCAGATGGCGCTTGGCGATCTCGACCTTCTCATCCTCGGTGTAGCCCGAGATGCGGATGATCTCCATGCGGTCCAGCAACGGCTGCGGCATCCGCAGGCTGTTGGCCGTGGTCACGAACATCACGTCCGACAGGTCGTAATCGACCTCCAGATAATGGTCGTTGAACGACGCGTTCTGTTCGGGGTCGAGCACCTCCAACAACGCCGAAGACGGATCGCCCCGCCAATCGGCGCCCAGCTTGTCGACCTCGTCGAGCAGGAACAGCGGATTGGAGGATTTCGCCTTCTTCATGCCCTGGATGACCTTGCCGGGCATCGAGCCGATATAGGTGCGCCGATGGCCGCGAACCTCCGCCTCGTCGCGCACGCCGCCCAGCGACATGCGCACGAAATTACGGCCGGTCGCCTTGGCGATCGACTTGCCGAGCGAGGTCTTGCCGACACCGGGAGGGCCGACCAGGCACAGGATCGGGCCCTTCACCTTCTTCATCCGCTGCTGCACGGCAAGGTATTCGAGGATCCGCTCCTTGACCTTCTCGAGCCCGAAATGATCCTGATGCAGGACCTTCTCGGCGAGCTTGATGTCGCGCTTCACCTTAGTCCGCTGCTGCCACGGAATGGTCAGCAGCCAATCGAGATAGTTGCGTACCACCGTGGCCTCGGCCGACATCGGGCTCATCGTCCGCAGTTTCTTGACCTCGGCCAGCGCCTTGTCGCGGGCTTCCTTGGTGAGCTTGGTCTTGTTGACGCGCTCCTCGAGCTCGGCGAGTTCGTCCTTGCCGTCCTCGCCCTCGCCCAGCTCCTTCTGGATCGCCTTCATCTGCTCGTTGAGGTAGTACTCGCGCTGGGTCTTCTCCATCTGCCGCTTGACGCGGTTGCGGATGCGCTTTTCCACCTGCAGGACGCCGATCTCGCCTTCCATGAAGGCGAAGACCTTCTCCAGCCGCTCGCTCACCGTCTCGGTCTCGAGCAGTTCCTGCTTTTCCGGGATCTTCAACGCCAGATGCGAGGCCACCATGTCGGAGAGCTTGCTGGCATCGTCGATCTGATTGATCGAGACCAGCACCTCCGGCGGGATCTTCTTGTTCAGCTTGATGTACTGCTCGAACTGCGCCACCGCCGTCCGCGACAATGCCTCAAGCTCGCGCTGATCGCCCAGCTTCTCCGAGATGACTTCGGCATAGGCCTGGAAGAAAGTCTCGTTCTCGTTGAACCGCAGGATGCGGGCGCGCTGGCCGCCCTCGACCAGCACCTTGACGGTGCCGTCCGGCAGCTTCAGCAGCTGCAACACGGTACCGACCGTGCCGACCGTATAGATGTCCGCCGAGTTAGGATCGTCCTGCGAGGCGTTCTTCTGGGTGACGAGCAGGATCTGCTTGTCTTCCTTCATCACGTCTTCGAGCGCCCGGACCGATTTCTCCCGGCCAACAAACAGCGGCACGATCATGTGCGGGAAGACAACGATGTCGCGAAGCGGGAGGACCGGGTACAACGTGCCGCGCGGTAGTTCCAACATAATGCCTCTTTCTAACTTGGACCGTCCCCCTAGAGCGGCGGAACGGTCTCTCAGAGCATGCCTCGAAACGGCCTCTACGACAAACTACGTGGCCCGATAGGCCGCCGGTTCAAGAGAGGCGCTTCGCGACGATGAGTTTCGGCACCGCATGCCAGCCCTTCTCGATCGCCCCTGGACCAACGGCCGAGCCATCCCAAGCCCGGCCGAGCCGTAACAGATCAGAGACTTAGCTTCCGGTCCCGACATCGCCGCGTCGATCGGCGTAGATGTAGAGCGGCGAGGCGCGCCCCTCGACCACCTCTTTGTTGATGACGATCTCCTCGACGTTTTCCAGCACCGGCAGCTCGAACATCGGGTCGAGCAGGATCGACTCCATGATCGACCGCAGGCCGCGGGCGCCGGTCTTGCGTTGGATCGCCTTGCGGGAAATCGCCTTCAGCGCCTCTTCGTTGAAGCCGAGTTTGACCTCCTCCATCTCGAACAGGCGCTGGTACTGCTTGACCAGGGCGTTCTTGGGCTTGGTCAGGATGTCGATCAGCGCTTTCTCGTCCAGATCGTCGAGCGTCGCCACGACCGGCAGACGACCGACGAATTCCGGGATCAGGCCGAACTTCAATAGATCCTCGGGCTCGACATCACGCAGGATCTCGCCGGTCTGTCGCTCGTCCGGGCCCTTCACATCGGCGCCGAAGCCGATCGAGGTGCCCTGGCGGCGGTTGGCGATGATCTTTTCCAGGCCGGCGAAGGCGCCGCCGCAGATGAACAGGATGTTGGTCGTGTCGACCTGCAGGAATTCTTGCTGCGGGTGCTTGCGGCCGCCCTGCGGCGGGACCGAGGCGACCGTGCCTTCCATGATCTTCAGCAGCGCCTGCTGCACACCTTCGCCCGACACGTCTCGGGTGATCGACGGGTTGTCGGATTTGCGGCTGATCTTGTCGACCTCGTCGATGTAGACGATGCCGCGCTGCGCCCGCTCGACATTGTAGTCGGCCGCCTGCAGCAGCTTCAGGATGATGTTCTCAACATCCTCGCCGACATAGCCCGCCTCGGTCAGGGTCGTCGCATCGGCCATGGTGAACGGCACGTCGATGATGCGCGCCAGGGTCTGGGCCAGCAACGTCTTGCCGCAGCCTGTCGGACCGACCAGCAAGATGTTGGATTTGGCCAGTTCCACGTCGTTGTTCTTGGCGCCGTGCGCCAGCCGCTTGTAGTGATTGTGCACGGCGACCGACAGCACGCGCTTGGCGTGGCTCTGGCCGATCACGTAGTCATCGAGGACCGTGCAGATGTCGCGTGGTCCGGGCACCCCGTCGCGGGATTTCACCAGGGTTGTCTTATGCTCTTCACGGATGATGTCCATGCAGAGCTCGACGCACTCGTCGCAGATGAACACCGTGGGACCGGCGATCAGCTTGCGCACTTCGTGTTGGCTCTTACCGCAGAACGAGCAGTAGAGCGTGTTCTTCGAATCGCCGCCGCTGGACTTAGTCATAGGCACTCCGTCAACCTCGAGGCGTTACCTCGATCATGTTATCTGCCCGCGGTTTGATCGCACAACCATCTTGGGCATTCGGCCTGACGACCGCCGCTTTCTGCAAGAACCACTCCAGCCCTCACCGAACTGTCATAATTCCGCCCATCTTACGCTCCGTCCCGTCAAGGAAAACCGCGCCTCGACGAAACCGGATCGCATCCATCCACGAGACAGGCTACGGCCCGTCGTCTGAACGCCCCCTTAACGCCGAGCAAGAACGTCCATCGACGCCACTGCCCGGCTTAACGAGGCCGGACCCTAGCTGGACTCGCCGGCGCCTTCGCGTGGCGGGCGTTGCAGGACCACCTCGTCGATCAAACCAAAAGCCTTCGCCTCCGTCGGAGACATGAAATTGTCACGCTCGACCGCCGGCGCCACCACGTCCACCGGTTGGCCGGTATGCTTCGCATACATCTCGTTCAGCCGGGCGCGGAGCGCAAGGATTTCGCGGGCCTGGATCTCGATGTCCGATGCCTGCCCCTGGGCGCCGCCCGACGGCTGATGGATCATGATCCGGCTGTTGGGCAGCGAGTAGCGCTTGCCCGACGCACCGGCGCACAGCAGCAGCGAGCCCATCGAGGCCGCTTGGCCGATGCACACGGTCGAAATATCCGGCCGGACATACTGCATCGTGTCGTAGATCGCGAGGCCGGAGGTGACAATGCCACCCGGCGAGTTGATGTAGAACGAGATGTCCTTGTTCGGGTTCTCCGACTCCAGATACAGCAGCTGGGCGCAGACCAGGCTCGCGACCGCGTCGTTGACCGGGCCGACCAGGAAGATGATCCGCTCCTTCAGCAGCCTCGAATAGATGTCGTAGGCCCGCTCGCCCCGGTTGGTCTGCTCGACCACCATGGGAACCAGGGTATTCATGTACTGCTCGAATGGGTCTGCCATGGTATCCAGATTCCTCGTCAAAGCCCGTCAACGGGCTGAAGCTTCCGAGCGCCTGTCACCACCAACCCGGCGGCTCGACTGAGCTACTCCAGGTTATATGGTGACCGCGCCTCGATTTCGCCGCCCCTTCCGCGAGAGCGCAAGCCGCTCCGTGCGATCGGCTGAAATCAGCCCTCGGTCGCCTCGGCTTTGGCCGCCTTGGCTTTGCCGGCCGCCTTCTTGCGCTTCGGCTTGGCCGCCTCGTCCACTTCCGCCCCGGTATCCTCGGCATCATCGCCCATGCCGGCAAGCCGCATCAGCTCTTCGGGACTGACCGGCTTGTCGGTGACCGATGCCATTTCCAGCACGAAATCGACGACCTTGTCCTCGTAGATCGGTGCCCGCAGCGACTGGGTAGCGTCCGGGTTGTTGCGGAAATACTCAACCACGGCCTTTTCCTGGCCCTGGTACTGGCGCGCCTGGGCGATGATCGCCTTGTTCAGTTCGTCCTGGGTAACGTCGATCTTGTTGGTCCGGCCGACCTCGGCCAGCAGCAGGCCGAGGCGTACCCGGCGCTCCGCGATGGCACGGTATTCGGCTTTGATCTCGTCATCGGATTTGCCGTCGGCCTCGAGTTCGGCCGCGGCCTCGCCGCCTTGCTCCTTGACGCGGTCGCGCTCCGCCTCGAACTGCTTCCAGATGCCGTCGAACTCCAGATCGACCATGCCCGGCGGCACGGCGAAATGATGCTGATCGGCCAGTCGGTCGAGCAGGTCGCGCTTCAGCTTCTGCCGGGCGACGCCGGCGTAATCCCGCTCCAGCTGCTCGCGGACCGCGGTCTTCAACTCCTCGAGATTCTCCATGCCGACCGCGTCGGCCAGGCTGTCATCGATCGCGAGCGGCGTCGGGCGGCGCAGTTCCTTGACGTCGACCTCGAATACCGCCGCCTTGCCGGCGAGATCCGGGCTGGCATAGGGATCAGGAAAGGTCACATTGACCGCGCGATGCTCGCCCGCCGTCACGCCGACCAGTTGCTCCTCGAAGCCCGGAATGAAGCTGCCGGAGCCGAGTTCGAGATTGTGCCCGGTGGCCTCGCCACCCTGGAACTTCTCGCCGTCGACCGAGCCGACGAAATCGATCACCAGGATATCGCCGTTCTCGGCGGCCCGCGCCTCGGTCACCGGCTCGGACTTCTTGTACCGATCGGCGAGCCGCTCCAACGCCTTCACGATCTCGGCATCGGGCACTTCGGGCTTCAGCCGATCGAGACTGATGGCGGCGTAGTCGAGGGGGGCGATCTCGGGCATCACCTCGATCGCCATGGTGTATTCCAGATCCTGGCCATCGGCGAAGGACTGGATCTCGATCTTCGGCTGCATGGCCGGCGTCAGCTTGCGCTCGGTCAGCGCCTCGCTGGAGCTGTCGGTCACGGTCTGCTCAAGCACCTCGCCGAGGATCGACGACTTATAGCGCTGCTTCACCACCGCCAGCGGCACCTTGCCCGGACGAAAGCCGGGCAGCCGGATGGTCTTGGCGATCTCGGCCAGCCGGTCGGTCACGCGCCGCTCGATATCGTCGGAGGCGACGACGACCTTGAACTCGCGCTTCAAGCCGTCGCTAAGGGTCTCGGTGATCTGCATGGGTTATTCGTGCCTATGGAAAAAGGACCGTCGAAGGCCGGCGGAAGCCGACCCGGGTCACGGGGAAAAGGGTCGCGGATTGGTGCGGGCGGAGGGACTTGAACCCCCACGACTTGCGTCGCTGGAACCTAAATCCAGTGCGTCTACCAATTCCGCCACGCCCGCGCGACCCATCGACTCGTTTGGGCGGCGACCCCCCGGAGGCGTCGTCGAACCCGCAAGCCGGTTGACATAGCATATGGCGATTGCGGGCGGCAGCACAAATGCACCACCCGCGACAGGACGATCGCCAAAGGGGGTTGGTGTCGAGCGGCGATAGGCACCATCGCCGGGTCGACGGCGGCATCCGGTCGGGGATGCCGCCAAAAGTGATGTTCAGACGGCCTAGCGGACGCCTTGTTGGGCAATCAGCTTCATCGGGCTGATCGACGATGCCGCGACCGCCGCCTGGGCCGGGAAGATCATCGTCACCGCCGGGCCGTAACTCGTCGGCGGGCCGTGCTTGATCAGGGCCAGACCGGCACCGCCGCTGGCGATGCCGAGAGTAAGAATCACAAAGCCGAGGGTCCGAACCCTGGACAACATGCCGGAGCCGATGATGACCATCAGAAGCCCAGCCGCCAACCAACCAGCCGCGAAAATCAAGGTGCTCATGTGACTCAGCCATCGCTATTTCATGGGGCGCCCTTCATTCGGGCCCCTTAGGAATCCAATATTTCACTTAATTACGAGTTAACGCGGCATCGAGCTTAAATAAATATCGCGGCCCCCAAAGAATTCAACCTATGGGTTCATTAGAGGAGTCTTGGCTCGTCGGCTCGACCGTTTCAGAAAACCCCACTCCATCCGGGCCCAAGCTATCCCAGCCTCCGAATTATCCCATTAGCGCGCGGGCCGCGGCGTCCAGGATCGCGTCCGCGTCGAGGCCATAAGTTCTGTAAAGGTCGGGGATATCGCCGGACTGACCGAAATGGTCCACCCCCAAAGGTTGAATCCGGTGACCGGCGACGGAGCCCAGCCAGGACAGCGTCGCCGGATGCCCGTCGAGGACCGTCACCAGCGCCGCGCGCGGTGCCAACGGCGCCAGCAGCCGCTCGATCCGCGACGGCGTTCCCTGTCCCCTGCCGCGCGCCGCCAGCCAATCGGCATGCAGCCGGTCGGCCGAGGTGATCGCCAGCAGGCCGGCGCCCGGGATGTCTTCCAGCACGGCGGCATGGGCGGCGATGGCCTCCTCGGCCACCGCCCCCATGAAGGCGATCGCAAGCTCGGCACCCGGCGCCGGTGGCCTCAGCCAATAGGCCCCGCCGATGACGCCGTCGCGCAGCCCGGCATCGAGCGGCCGCGCCGGCTGATCCAGCACGCGCGTCGACAGGCGCAGATAGACGGAACCGCCATGCTCCGCCTGCAGCCAGTCGAAGCTCCATGCCAGAATGGCCGTCAACTCGTCGACGAAGGCGGGCTCGAACGCGGCGAGCTTGTCCTGGGCCATGCCGATCAACGGGGTGTTGGTGGATTGATGGGCGCCCCCCTCCGGCGCCAGGCTGAGCCCCGCCGGTGTCGCCACGACGATGAACCGGGAATCCTGGTAGCAACCGTAATTCAGCGCATCGAGGCCGCGATTGATGAACGGGTCGTAAAGCGTGCCGATCGGCAGCAGCCGCGCGCCGAACAGCGGCGCCGTCAGCCCGAACGCCGCCAGCACCAGGAACAGGTTATGCTCGGCGATCCCCAACTCCAGATGCTGCCCCTCGCGCGACATCAGCCAGCGCTGCGCCGAGACGACCTTTTCATCGCGGAACACATCGGCGCGCTCATGCCGGTCGAACAACCCGCGCCGGTTCACCCAGGCGCCGAGATTGGTCGAGACCGTGACGTCGGGCGATGTGGTGACGATTCGCCGAGCCAGCTCCGTGGTGCCGCCGGCCAAGTCGTTCAGCAGCTTGCCGAAGCCCTCCTGGGTCGATTGCCGGGCACCTTGCGGCGCTGGCAGATCGGGCACCGGCACCGCCTCGGCGGTCCGCCGGCGCGGTCCGGTCGAGGCGAACGGCACCTCGGCAAGAAAGCTTTCCAGCCGAGCCTTGGGCAGGCGTGCGCCGGCGAACCGGTCCCATTCCTGCCCCTCCGGCACCGCCATGGCCTGTTGGAAAATCGCCATTTGGTCGCGATTCATCAGCCCGGAATGGTTGTCCTTATGCCCTGCGAAGGGCAGCCCGAAGCCTTTGATCGTATAGGCGATGAAGCAAGTCGGGATGTCGTCGTCGATCGAGGCGAAGGCTTCCAGAACGGCGGCCATATCGTGGCCGGCGAGATTGGTCATGAGGCGAGCGAGCGCCTCGTCGTCATGCCGGTCGAGGATCTGGCGTATCCCCGGATAGCGGTTGAGATCGCGCGTCAAATGCTCGCGCCAACCGGCGCCGCCCTTGTAGACCAACGCGGAATATAGCGAATTCGGGCAGGCATCGATCCAATCGCGCAGATGCGCGCCATCCGGTTCGGCGAAGGCCGCCTCCAGCGCCTTGCCGTATTTCAACGTGACGACGCGCCAGCCCATCATCTCGAACAGCGTGTCGATCCGGTCGAACAGCCGGTCGGAGACCACGGCGTCGAGGCTCTGGCGGTTGTAGTCGATCACCCACCAGCAATTGCGCACATCGTGCTTCCAGCCCTCCAGCAACGCCTCGAACACGTTGCCTTCGTCGAGCTCAGCATCGCCGACCAGGGCGATCATGCGGCCGGCCGGCCCGGCATCCGGCGTCAACCCCTTGAGGCGCACGTAATCCTGCGCCAACGCCGCGAAGATCGTGATCGCCGCGCCGAGCCCGACCGAGCCGGTCGAGAAATCGACATCGTCGATATCCTTGGTCCGCGACGGATAGGATTGTGCGCCGCCCAGGGCGCGAAACCGCTCCAGCTTCTCGCGTGTCTGGGTGCCCAGCAGATATTGGATGGCATGGAACACCGGCGACGCATGCGGCTTCACCGCCACCCGATCCTCCGGACGCAACACGGCGAAATAGAGCGCCGTCATCAGGGTGACCAGCGAGGCGCTCGACGCTTGATGGCCGCCGACCTTCAAGCCATCCCGGTTGGGTCGCAGATGATTGGCATTGTGGATCGTCCAGGCGGACAGCCACAGCACCTTGCGCGCGATCTCTTCGAGCAGTTCGACCAAGGCCGGATCCGCCGGCACCTGATTGAGCCGCCCCTGTGGAACCGGACTATGTGGAACCGGACTATGTGGATCTGGGCTATGTGGGCCCGGCCGCGGCACGGGCAACGAAGTCACTACCGCCAATTTGCTTTCCTCCCCACGGCAGGATGTCAGATCGGCGGTATCGCCATCAAGACCGTTCGCCAAACCCCGGCTCGGGGGCCTCTCCGGCGGCAAGCCTGCGCAAGACCACGGGCAACAGGTCGGGGAGGTCCTCGGCCATCAGACCCGGACCGAACTCGGCCGCGGCGGCACCGTGCAGCCAGACGGCCGCGGCGGCGGCGAGAAACGGCTCGACCCGTTGCGCCAGCAACCCGGTGATGAACCCGGCCAGCACGTCGCCGGCGCCGGCCGTGGCGAGCGTCGGCGGTGCGTTGCCGTTGATGGCGATCCGCCCGTCGGGGGCGGCGATGACCGTATCGGCCCCCTTCAACAGCACGACGGCGCCGCTGCGTTCGGCCGCGCGCCGGGTTCGCGTCAGCTTGTCGCCGGCCGGGTCGAACAGACGCCGGAACTCTCCATCATGCGGGGTGAGCACGGTCGGCCCCTTGATCGCGTCGAACAGCGTCTCGGGATGGTCGGCGAAGGCGGTCAGCGCATCGGCGTCCAGCACCACGCCCCGGCCGGTCGCCAGGATCGCCAGCACCCGCTGGCACGTCGCGGCGCCGGCCCCCGCCCCTGGGCCGATCAGCATCGCGGAATGGCGCGGATCGGCCAGCAACCCGGTGAAATCCCCCTCGGCGGCGAGCGGCTTGACCATGATGCTGGTGAGCGCCGCCGCATAGATCGGGAAGCCGATCTCCGGCACCGCGAGGGTCACCAAGCCGGTCCCCATGCGGGCGGCACCGCGCGCCGCCAGCCGGGCGGCGCCGGTCATCGGATAGCCGCCGGAGATGAGGGCATGACCGCGATCGTATTTGTGGCCGTCCAGCCGCGGCGCCGGCAGGGCCGCCGCCCACAGCGCCGGTCCATTCTCGACGATCGTGGGACCGAGCCTCGGCAGCACCGCCGCGTCGATGCCGATATCGGCGACCACCACGTCACCCGCCATCGCTCGGCCGGGCAGCAGCAGGTGCGCCGGCTTCTTGCGGAAGAAGGTGACCGTCAGGGTCGCGGGAACGGCGCCGAGATCGGCACCGGTATCGCCGAGGATGCCTGAAGGGACGTCCACGGCGACGACCGGGATCTTCGTGCGGCTCAGCGCGTCGAGGGTCGCGGCGACCGCGCCATCCGGGGGCCGCGACAGGCCGGCACCGAACAGCGCGTCGACGACCAAACCGGCACCATCGAGCAGCGCCGCCGATAGCGGTTCGATCGTACCCGATTGACCCTGCCAAAATCGGCAATGATGGGCGGCGTCGCCGGTCAGCGCCGTCGCCGCGACCGACAAGCCGAGCCGTACCGGCCAGCCCTTCGCCCGCAGATGACGGGCGATGACGAAGCCGTCTCCACCATTGTTGCCGGGGCCGCACAGCACCGCGACGGGCCGGGGTGTCCAGTATCGCACGATCTGATCCGCGACCGCCGCCCCAGCACGCTCCATCAGCACCATACCCGGCACGCCCGAGGCGATCGTCAGACGATCGGCCTCGGCCATCTGGGCTACGGTGAGGATCTCGTGCATTGTCGTTATTCGCCTACTGCGCTGCACCGTGGCGAAAGGTGGCTAATCCGGCTAGATCGCCTGATCGAGCGCCTTCAGACGCAGCAATCTCCGCTCGGCCGACGCGTGGTCGGCGGTCGCCGTGGGGGCCACGGCCTGGCGTTGACCCGGGACCCATGCCGCCGGTGCCGCATGGGGGGCCGTCTGAGATCCCGAGGCCGTCGTCCGGGCCATCTGACGCATCGGCGGCTCCAGACCTTCGAGATCGTAGCCGCAGTACCGGCAGACGCGCACGCCCATCTTCAGCGTCTCGGCGCATTGCGGGCAGCTCTTCACCCTGAATACCCGTGGCGGCGGAGACATGATGGGCGCTGGTGCGCTCTCCACGGTTTCAGCAACGGGGCGCTCCGTGGCTGGCCCGGCTCGCCACACACTGGCGCCCGGCTTGCTGCCGGCGACTGCGAGCGAAACGGGACCGAAAGCGCCCGAACTCGCGAAAGCGCCAGGCCCCGCGCCAAACGCGGACGTCCGGACGCCCTGCGGGGCAGCGGGTTGCTGTGCCGCTACCGGCTGCTTCGGCGCTGCCGGGCGCTCATGCGGATCCATCGGCACCATCTGCCCATCGGCACCGTAGGACAACTCGTCGTAATGGATATCGAGGGGTTGGACGTGCCATTCCTGACGGATGCGCGGCAGCACGAACAGAACCAACATCACCAGCGGCGATAGGATCAGGGCAGCGGCGAACCACGCCAGCGGACGGCGCCCCCGCTCGGAGGCGATGACGGATGTCACTATCGCCCCGACCAGCCAAAAGAACACAGTGATCTCCATCATCCTACTCCGTCTTCAGATAGTGAAATCACGCCGACCGGACTGTGTATCACACCGGGCGCCCAACACGCCATTGCTCGTAAGCGATCGTCAACCTTGCATCTTAGCTGACAACTGGGGGCACCGGTCAGGCGAAGCGATGCCACCCCTGCGCAATACTGCTGCGCCCGATGTTAACTATGGGGGGAGAGGAAAGTTCCTGTTATCGATCCGTACGGAACCGGGTCGGATCGAAACAGCCTCGGCTCAGAGGAAAGGCGGACGGTCAAAGTCGCTGATGCTTTCCAGGGCCAAGCGCAGCAGGTAGCCGGCCGCGAAGGTGACGACCATCGTCGGCCAGCCAAGCACCAGAACGTTCAACATCATTTACCTTCCATCGGCTCGACGGCGGCCGCTCATTAAAGATAACCCGGCGAGCGCCCGAGCCCGTGTGAAGAGCGCCACATCCGCCGCGAAAATTCGCAGGCGCGATCGGGCCTCCCAAGCACGAGGAAAGCGGAAATCCCTTAAGGAACGTTTGAGAGGGCGAGCCCGTTTTGGTGACGGGCTCAGGCTACTGGCCGGGCGGCTCTGCCGGGCGGCTCTCAGCCGTGCAGTCGCAACCGCTCGCTGCGCCGGCGCAGCAGTTCCATCGACGCCAGCATCACCGTCGAGAACAGGATGAGCAGGGTCGCCACCGCCGTGATGGTGGGGCTGATCTGCTCCCGGATCCCGCTGAACATCTGCATGGGCAGGGTCCGCTGGTCCGGGCTCGCGATGAAGAGGACGCAGACCACTTCGTCGAAGGAGGTGACGAAGGCGAAAAGCGCCCCCGAGATGACGCCCGGCAGGATCAGCGGCAGGGTTACCCGAAAGAACACCTGACGTGGGCCGGCACCCAGGCTGGCCCCCGCCCGGTTGAGGTTGGTGTCGTAGCCAGTCAGGGTCGAGAGCACCGTGATGACGACGAAGGGTGTCGCCAGCGCCGTATGCGCCACGATGATCCCGGCGAAGCTGTTGAGCAGGCCGGTCTGGCCCAGGAAGAAATAGATGCCGACGGCCGTGATCACCGTCGGCACTATCATCGGCGAGATCAGCACGACCATGATGAGGCCGCGCGCCGGCATGGTGCGCCGGCTCAACCCCTGGGCCGCCAGCGTCCCCAGCACGGTCGCGAAGAAGGTCGTGGCGACGGCAATGACGACGCTGTGCCAGACCGCGTCGAGCCAGCGGTCCGACGTGAAGAACTCCGCGTACCACCGCAGCGACAGGCCCGGCATCGGAAAAGTGAAGAAGCTCTCGGAACTGAAGGAGAGCGGCACCACGATGAGGATCGGCAGCATCAGGAAGCCGAGCACGCCGGCCACGATGATCCTGAGCGCGATCTGCCAGAGCCGTTCGACCGGCGAGGCATAGGGCGGGAGCGTCATTGGTGCCTCACCCGAGCCGCACGCGATCGACGCCCACAAGCCGCGTATAGACGCCGTAGACGAGGAGGGTAAGGATGAGCAGCAGGCCGCCCAGCGCCGACGCCATGCCCCAATTGAGCTCCCGATTCATGTATTGCGCGACCAGCGAACTCACCATCTGGTCCTTCGGCCCGCCGACCAGCGCCGGGGTGATGTAATAGCCGAGCGACAGGATCCAGGTGAGGAGACAGCCGGCGCCGACCCCTGGCAGGGTCAGCGGGAAGTAGATCCGCCGAAACGCGGTGAAGGAGGTCGCACCGAGGGAGCGCGCCGCGCGCGTCACCCCAGGCTGCACCGTCAGCATCACGCTGTAGATCGGCAGGATGGTGAAGGGCAATTGGATATGGGTCATCGCGATGAGCGTGCCGGACCGCTGGAAGATCAGCTGCAGCCGCTCATGCACCAGGCCCAGGCCCAGCAGCACGTCGTTGATCGGGCCGTTGGTCTGCAGCAGCACGACCCAGGCCGTCGTCCGGACCAGAAGCGACGTCCAGAACGGCAGCAGCACCAGGATCAGCAGCAGATTGCCGGTCCGCCGCGGCAGGCTCGCGATCATGAAAGCGACCGGATATCCCAAGAACGCCGTCGCCAAAGTGACGAGGGTCGCGATCCAGAAGGTCCGCAGGAAGACGTCGACGAAGATCGCCTGGTCGGGTGCCACCGCCACGATCGCATTTTCCGCGTTCCGGTGCAGGTCGATGGCCGCCAGCAGGTAGAAGCTGGTGGCCGGCGACCCCGCCCGTTTCAGGATCGACCAGACCTCGGTGCCGCCCCAGAGCGGGTCGATACCGATCATCGCCTCCTTGTAGGGACCGGCGCGCAGCCGGGTGACCTGGCGGGCGGTCGCGATCACGTTGCTGCGCGAGCCCGGCAGTTCGTAATTGATCCGCTTGCCGAGCAGGCCCACCTCCTGGTGCGCTTGGGCGTCCTTGAGGTCGGCCGCCATCGCCGCATAGACCGCCTCGTCCGGCTGGCTGCGCTCGTCCCACTGGGCGAGGGCAGCCACGGTCCGCGGCGCCACGCGCGCCACGTCCGGGTCGTAAACAGCCCGGAACAGCATAAGGCCGATCGGCAGCACGAAGGCGACGAGGACGAAGAGCAGAAGCGGCGCCGTCAGGGCGAGCGCGCGCAAGCGCTGTCCCGTCTCGGCCCGCTTCAGCCGACGCTTGAGATCCCGGCCGGCGATCCCCTCGCCGGCCGGCAACACCATGGTCATGCCACGCCGTCCTTCGGCCGTGTCCCGACTACCGTCTACTGGGCGAGCCAGGTGTTGAACCGCTTGCGCAGTTCTTCGCCATGGTCACCCCAGAAGAAATAATCCTGGACCAGCGCCGTCTTGGTGTTCGCCGGCGCCGTCGGCAGGTCGGTCAGCACGTCAGGCGCGATGTTCGGCAGCGCATCGACGTTGGTCGGCCCGTAGGAGATGTATTTCGACTGGTTCGCCATCACCTTGGGATCGCTCGCATAGGCGATGAACTTATAGGCGAGGTCGGTCTTCTTGCCGCCCTTCGGGATCACCCAGAAATCGTAGTCGGGCACCTGGCCGTCCCAAACGATCTTGAAGTGCTTCCCCTGGTTCTTGGCGGCGTCGAAGATGCGGCCGTTCCACGCGGTCGACATCACCACCTCGCCGCTCGCGAGCAGCTGCGCCGGCTGGGCGCCTGCTTCCCACCAGACGACATCCTTCTTGATGGTGTCGAGCTTTTTGAATGCCCGGTCGACGCCGGCCGGCGTCTTCAGCATCGGGTAGACGTCCTTCGGTGCCACGCCATCCGCCAGCAGGGCGAATTCGAGGTTGACGAAGGGCGACTTCTGCAGGCCGCGCTTGCCCGGGAACTTCGCCGTATCGAACAGGTCGCCGATGGATGTGGGCGGCGTCTTCATCTTGTCCGTGTCATAGGCGTAGATCGTCGAATAGACGATCGTGCCGACCGCGCAGTCGGTCGTCGTCCCTTCGATGAACTTCGATTGATCGCCGATCTTCGACCAGTCGAGCTTCTCGATCAGGCCTTCCTCGCAGGCCTGCAGCGCCGTCTGGGTGTCGACGTCGACCACGTCCCAGGAGACGTTGCCGCTCTGCACCATGGCGCGGATCTTAGCGATCTCGCCGTTGTATTCCTCTTCCTGAACCTTAAGGCCGGCGGACGCCGCGAAGGGCTGGAAATACGCCTTCTGCTGGCTCGTTTGATAGGCACCGCCCCACGAGACGACGGTGAGTGAATCGGCCGCCGCGGCCGGATGCGCCAACGCCAGCGCCGCTAGGGCCACTGCCGCCGATAAAGTGTTTCGTGTCAAAGTCATCGCGTCACCCCCATTGTCATCTACGCGGCCGGTTGGCCCGGCCGCCCGCCGGACGGGAAACCCTTCCCCGTCCTAAATTCCATCACCTCAGGCGTCGAGCGCCCGGCAGTCCTGCCAGCGCCAGCCGATCGTCACCTCGGCGCCCGGCGCCAGGCCGGCATGGACATGACCCGCCGGGACCTTGACGATGAACTCGTCGGTACCGCAGGCGGCGAGGCGCACACGGGTATGATCGCCCAGATAGATCAGCTCCTCGACCTGCGCCGGAAACCGGTTGGCGACATCGGGACCGGGATCGATCGCGACCCGTTCCGGCCGGATCGAAAGAGTCGTCGGCCCGCCCACCGCGCCGATGTTGACGGCGAGCGCGTCGACCGAGATGCCATCCGCCAGCGCCACGCGGCAGCGCTGCCCATCCGTTCCGGTAACCGTGCCGCGCAGGCGGTTGTTCTCACCGATGAACTGCGCCACGAAGGCGTTGATCGGTCGCTCGTAAAGCTCGACCGCGTCGCCGACCTGCTGGATGCGACCTTGGTTGAAGACCGCGATGCGATCCGACATGGTCATCGCCTCGCTCTGGTCATGCGTGACATAGACCGCGGTCAGGCCGAGCCGGCGATGCAGATGCTTGATCTCAAGCTGCATGTGCTCGCGCAGTTGCTTGTCGAGCGCACCCAGGGGCTCGTCCATCAGCATCAGCTTCGGCTCGAACACGAAGGCGCGGGCGAGCGCCACGCGTTGCTGCTGACCGCCGGAAAGCTGCGCCGGGCGACGCTTCTGGTAGCCATCGAGTTGGACCATGTCGAGGGCGCGCGCGACCTTGGCCGCGATCTCCGCCTTCGGCACGCCGCGAACCTCCAGCGGGAAGGCGAGATTGCCCTCCACCGTCATGTGCGGAAACAGGGCGTAATTCTGAAACACCATACCGATGTCGCGCTTATGCGGCGGCGTCGCTTCGATCGACTGGCCGTCGAGATAGATCCGACCGCTGGTCGGCACCTCGAAGCCGGCAAGCATCATCAGCGTCGTCGTCTTGCCCGAGCCCGACGGGCCAAGCATGGTCAGGAATTCTCCACGGTGGATCTTGAGGTTGAGATCCTTAACGACCACGGTCGTGCCGTCGTAGGTCTTCTCCAGCGCCAGGAACTCGACGAAGGCGTCGCGATGCGGGTCACGGGCGAGCGCGTCTGTCGCTGCATCTTCCGTTATCGCGGGTTTAAGTCGAACGCCACCAATGCTCATCCACGCTCCTCTTCGATCGGGATAACGCCTTGTGAGCAAAGCCTGTGCCAGCATAGATCGCATCAGGGGCCGGCCGATGCGGGAAGGTCAGGCGAGCCGGCGCTCGCGCCAGTCGAGCACGCCGTACCAGAGACGGAAGGCGCTGCCGATCGGACGGCGGAACCCCGCGAAGGGAATCCCCGTCACGGGCGTGGTCGGCAAGGGCAGCTCGGTCGTCCCGCGCGCCTGGTCCGCCAGGATCTTGCCCATGACCGTCGCCATGGCGACGCCACGGCCGTTATAGCCGAGGCCGGCGGTCAGGCCCGGTGCCGGCTCGTGCAGATGCGGCAGATGGTCCTGGGTCATGGCGATGCGCCCGCCCCAGCGATGGGCGATCGGCTGGTCCGCCAAATTGGGGAACAGAGTGGCGAAGGCGCGTTCGATATGCCGGAAGAATTCGGGCTCACTCGTGTCGCGGAAATGACCGCGACCGCCCAGCACCAGCCGGCCCTCCCGGTCGAACCGGTAGTAGATCAACAGGCGCCGCGTCTCGGAGACGGACTGGTCGCCGGCCAGCACCTGGCGGCGCAGATTGTCGGTGAGCGGCCGGGTTGCGATCTGGTAGCTGAACGCGGGCAGCACGCTGTGCGCGAGCGACCCGAAAGGCTCGCCCCGGCCGGCGAGGTCGGTATACCCATTGGTGGCGAGGATAACGCGGTCGGCCTCGACGGCGCCGCCGGGCGTCGTGACCCGCCAGCGGCCGGCGGCCTTCGCGAGCCCGATCGCGGGCGAGCGCACATGGATCGTCGCCCCGGCCGCAGCCGCGGCGACGGCAAGGCCGCGCGCATAGCTCAACGGCTGCACATGCCCGCCGCGATGGTCGAGGAAGGCGCCCAGATAATAGTCATGGCCGATGAGCGAGGCCGTCCGGGCACGGTCAATCGCCTCCACCCGGGCGCCGAGCGCCATCCATTTCGCCGCCCGTGCCTGGGCGGTGGCAAGGCCCGTGGGCGACGGCGCACCCTGGATCCAGCCGTTCTGCACCGCGTCGCAGTCGATGCCGAGCCGACGGATGAGATCGAAGGTAAAGTCGGCGGCACCACCCGACGCCGCGACGGCACGCGCGCCCTGTTCCGGCCCATACCGCAGCAGGAGCTCGTCAGGATCGTATTTGAGACCGGGGATCACCTGCCCGCCGTTGCGGCCGGAGGCACCCCAGCCTGGCTCCGCCGCATCGAGCAGAACCACGTCGATCCCCGCCTCCGCCAGATGCAGCGCCGCCGAAAGGCCGGTGAAGCCGCCGCCGACAATACAGATATCGGCCTTGCGGACCCCGTCCAGCACAGAAAACGCGGCCCCCGGCGGCGCGGTTTCGATCCAGAGCGATTTCGGCATGGCAAGGTCGGTCATAACGTGACGGAATTCCGAAGATGATGAGGGCTGGCGACGGGGCTGGCCATGCAAGCGATGCGCCGGCAAGATGGCAGGATTATTGCTGCCGATCGCCGCACCCATCGCACGCCCGCCTCGGGAGGAACCGACGCCATGAGCCTGCCCCCAACCGCGCCCCTGCCCACCGCCTCCCTGCCTACCGCCCCCCTGCTTACCGCCAACGACATCGCGCGCTTCCGCGAGGACGGCTATGTAATGCTGCCCGGCCTGGTCGATGCCGGGGCGGTGACCGCGATGCAGGCCGAGCTCGACCGCTGGATCGAAGAAAGCCGAGGCCACACCGCAAACTGGGGCGAGTTGCCGCGCGGCAAGCTGCGCTTCGATCTCGAAGCCGGGCACAGTGCCGTGAACCCGAAACTCAGGCGGGTGGCAAACCCGGTCGACCTCTCCGCCGCCTATCGCCGGGTTCTATGGGATGGGCCCGTGGTCGACCAGGTGGCGGCGCTGATCGGTCCCGCGATCAAGTTCCATCACTGCAAGCTCAACGTGAAGCTACCCGGTATGGAAACCTATGTCGGCTGGCACCAGGACCATCCCTTCGACCCGCACACCAACGACGACGTGGTCGGAGCGCTGGTGCTGCTCGACGACATGAACCTGGAGAATGGCTGCCTCATGGTGGTCCCCGGCAGCCACAAGCAACCGATGACCCATTACCGCGGCGACCGGTTCGTCGGCGAGGCGCCGGCGGAGGCGCACGCCGATTTCGCGGCGCGCGCCATACCGATCCTGGGCCGGGCGGGCGACGTCTGCCTGATCGACACCTGGATGGCGCACGGCTCGGCACCCAATCGGTCGACGCGGCCGCGCCGCATGCTGATCTGCGACTACACCGCCGCCGACGCCTTCCCTCTGATGCCGCTCTCGGTCCCGACGGTCAACACCGGCCGGATCCTGCGCGGCGAGCCGACCCGGATCGCCCGGTTCCGCGCCGGCACGGTCGAGCTGCCGCCCGCCTACCAGGCCGACAGCTTCTTCACCGTGCAGGGACAGCAGACCGCGGCGGCCTGAGCCAACACGTCGCCTCAGATGTCCTTCATCAGCCGCAGCGCGTCGTACACGGCGGCATGGATGTTGCGGCTCGCCACCGCGTCACCGATGCGGAAGAGGCGGTAGCGCCCCTCGGGATTTCGGACGATCGTCTGCAGGGTCGCGGCGATCGTCTCACGCTGGTCGATCTCGCCGAGATTGACGGAGCCCGGCTTCAGCGCGAAGTAAAGCTCGTCGAGCGGCAGCGTGCCGTGTTCGACGATGATCTGGTCCGCGCGCTTCTCGATATGGCGCTTGCCGTATTCGTCGAAGAAGTGCCCGACCAGTTTGTTGCCCTCGCGGCGAACCTCTCGCAGCCTGAGGTTGATCGAGATCACCGCCTCCCGCTCCGACAAGACCTTGAAATAGGCCGGAAAGTTTATGGCACCAACATCGGGGGCGAGCGTTCGCTCGGGCGTGACGATTTCCAGCCGGGACCCAGCCTCGGCGACGAACTCGGCCGCGGTCATGCCGGGATGGGCACCATTGTCGTCGTAGACGATGACCTCGTCGGCCGGACGAACGGCACCGGACAGGATGTCCCAGCTCGTCGTGACGAGGTCCTCGCCCGCGTCGAGAAAGCTGGTGTTCGGAAGTCCGCCGGTCGCGATCACCACATAGTCCGGCTCCTCGGCGACGACATCGTCCTTCTCGGCATAGTGGTTGAATCGGAATGCCACGCCGAGCCTTTGGCATTCGGCCAGACGCCAATCGATGATGCCGAGGATCTCGCGCCGCCGCCTCAGTGCCGCCGTCAGGCGCACCTGCCCGCCGGCCTCGGTGGCGGCCTCGAAGACCACAACCTCATGCCCTCTCTCGGCTGCGACGCGCGCGGCCTCGAGGCCGCCCGGACCGGCCCCGATCACGACCACCTTGCGCTTGGGCCCGTCGCTCTTCGTCACGACATGAGGCATCCGGGCTTCCCGGCCCGTCGCGGGGTTATGGATGCAGACCGCCTGCCCGCTGTAGATCGAATCGACGCAGTAGCCCATGCCGACACAGGGCCGGATCTCGTGCTCGCGTCCCTCCATGACCTTCCGCGCGATATGCGGGTCGGCCATATGGGCGCGCGTCATGCCGACCATGTCGAGCTTGCCGCTCTCGATGGCATGGCGGGCGGTGGCGACGTCCTGGATGCGCGCGGCGTGGAACGTCGGAATTTTCGTCGCCGCGCGAACCTCGCCCGCGAAATCAAGATGCGGCGCGGACCGCTCGCCCATGTTCGGGATGACGTGGCTGAGCCCTTCTTCGGTGTCGATATGGCCGCGGATGACGTTGACGAAGTCGATCATCCCGGAAGCGGTGAGCTTCTGGGAAATAGAGACGCCCTCCTCGCGTGAGAGGCCGCGATCCCAGTCCTCGTCGCAGACCATCCGCACGCCCACGATGAAGTCCGGCCCGACGCGCTCGCGGATCGCCGAAAGGACCTCCATCCCAAAGCGCATGCGGTTGTCGAGGCTGCCGCCATAGGCGTCGTCGCGCTGATTGGTGGCGGGCGACCAAAACTGGTCGATGAGGTGGCCGTAGCATTCGATCTCGATGCCGTCGATACCGCTTGCCTTGACGCGCTCCGCGCCGTCGGCATAGGCCGACACGATGCGCGCGATGTCCCAGTCTTCCATGACTTTCGGAAAGGCGCGATGGACCGGCTCGCGCACGGCGGAGGGAGCGACGATGGGCAGCCAATCGGCCTTCGACCAGTTCGTCCGCCGGCCGAGATGGGTGATCTGGATCATCACCGCCGCGCCGTGTTCATGGACGTCGTCGGCGATCTCCCGCAGCCAGCGCACACATTCGTCCTTGTAGAGAAGGATGTTGCCGAAGGCTTGCGGACTGTCCGGGGCGACCACCGACGAGCCGCCCATCATGGTCAGCGCGATGCCGCCTTTTGCCTTCTCGGCGTGATAGAGCCGATACTGCTCCTTGGGCAGGCCGTCCTCCGTAAAGGCCGGCTCGTGCGCCGTCGACATGATGCGATTGCGCAAGAGCAGATGCTTGAGTTGGAAGGACTGCAGCAGCGGGTCGTTCGGCATCGACTGAGCCTTTGTGCGAAGAGGGATCGCGGAGTGGCGATGGCGCCCGTCGGGCAGCGCAGGATCAACGCGGAACGTCCGCTTCGCAAACAACAATTGACGCGATGGCGCCAATTGGCGGCCCTCCGTGGACTTTCTACGCAGTGCGCCTGCTGGTATCGTCACACAGAGGATGTGACTCGATGGGGCGGAATCTCCTCCCCGCCCCGAGGGTGTTCAGACCGGGGACATAGGTGACAGGTGTTCGAGGACATGGGTGACACGTGCCCGTGCCGCCCCCCAACCTCCGCCTCGGGAGGCTACGGCATTCACACATTTCGAAATCTCAGCCGGATTTAGGCGGAAGCTGGCTCACAAATCCCTTGATTCACAAGGGTTTCGCAATTCTGTCAAACCGTCACATAACCTTCACCACCACTCCATACTTAGTTATCCAGCGTCGGCGCCAGACGTTGGACCGCCGCGCGGATCTCGGTCGGGCTGGCGCAGGCGAAGCCGAGCATGAACCCCTGCGGTACCGATGCCCGCCGCGGCGTCTTGGCATAGTAGATCGATAGCGGACGCAGTTCGACACCGCGCCGGGCCGCGAGGACGGCGACGGCGCGGTCGTCGGCGATGCGCGGCGCATAGGCGGCGACGTTCATGCCGCCATCGGACGGCCCCAGCACCAGCCGCCCGTCCAGGGGCTCGACGGCGGCCAGCAGGGCGTCCCGCCGCTCCTCATAGGCCTCGCGCATGCGGCGCAGATGGGTCCCGAGATGGCCGTCGAGGATAAAATCGGCCAGCGCCGCCTGGGACAGCACGGGCGTATGGCCGTCGACCAGGAAGCGCGCCGCCAGCACCGGCTGCACCAGGGCGGGCGGTACCACCACATAGGCGAGGCGTAGCGACGGGAACATCAGCTTGTTGAAGGTGCCGACATAGAGCACGCGGCCGGCCTCGTCCAAGCCCTGCAGCGAGGCGAGCGGCCTTCCGGCGAAGTGGAACTCGCTATCGTAATCATCCTCGATGATCCAGCTGCCCCGACCCGCCGCCCAACTCAGCAGGGCCAACCGGCGCGCCAGGGTCAGCGGCGCCCCGGTCGGGTAATGCCGGGACGGCGTCACATAGGCGATCCGCGCCTCCGGGGCGAGGCGGATGCCGGCCGCCACATCGATCCCCTCCCCATCGACCGGCACCGGCACCAGCGTCGCCCCCGCCGCGCGCAGGGCGGCCGCGGCGGCGATATAGCCCGGATCCTCCATCCAGACCTGGTCGCCGGGATCGATCAGCAGCCGCGCCGCGAGATCGATCGCCTGCTGCGCGCTGGTCAGCACGATGACCTGGTCGGGGGTACAGCGCACGGCGCGGGTGGCGCCGACATGGGCGGCGATCGCCTCGCGCAGGCGCTGCAACCCGGCGCGCGCGCCGAAGGCCAGGATTTCGGAGCCGGCGGCCCGGGCGTTGCGCGCGATCAGCCGGGCCCAGAGCTGCCGGGGAAACAGTTCCAAGGCCGGAAAGGATGGCGTGAAGGCGCGGCCCGTGCTCGGTTCCTCACCGGTGGCCTGGGCGGCCAGCAGCCGGCCACGCCGCGACAAGCCGTCACCGGCCGGGGGCGGTATGGGCGACGCGACCGGTTCGACCGGCGAGACGCCAAGCGGCGGCATCTCGCGCAGCGGCAGCGCCTCGGACACATAGGTGCCGGATCCCGGTCGGCGGGTCAGGAAGCCTTCCGCCTCCAATTGGGCATAGGCCGTCTCCACCGTGTTGCGTGAGACGCCGAACTCGACCGCCAGCCGGCGCGAAGCGGGCACGCGGGCGCCGGCCGTCAAATTGCCGTCCAGGATCACCCGGCGCAGCCGCGCCTGCAGGCGCAGATAGAGCGGTTGATCGGGATCGTCGACCCCGGCGACATCCGGCATCGCCGTGGCGGAACTGCGTCTCGGCATCATGTCTCCTGACCCAAACCCGACCGATTTAGCACCGGTGAAACTGGTCCGGTCAAGCCGGTGAAACTGGCCCTATCGGCGGGGCCGCTTCGTCCGCATCATGCCGCCGGTTGTTCCTTGGAGATCCCGCGCATGTCAGTTCTAGCCGCCCCGAAACCATCACAGGTGCTGGCCACCCTCGCCGCCTCGCCGGAGCGCGCCCGCGAACATTTCGCGGCGAAGCTGTCGGTCGAAACCGATTCCGCGGATGTCGCGGCCGACCTCAAACACGGGGTGACGGGCTTCGTCGTCGTCGATGTGCGCAGCGCCTCGGCCTATGCCGACCGGCATATCCTGGGGGCGCTCAGCCTGCCGAGGCCGACCATCGACGCGGCCAGCACAGCCGGCCTGTCGCGCGACGACGTTATCGTCGCCTATTGCTGGGGCCCCGGCTGCAACGGTGCCACCAAGGCGGCGATCCAATTCGCCGCGCTGGGGTTCCGGGTCAAGGAGCTGATCGGCGGCATAGAATACTGGGTGCGCGAAGGCTATGCCACGGAAGGGCGCCGCATGGAGGAGCCGTTCCGGCCGGGCTAATTTCTGACGACATTTGGTGTTCTAAAGACTGCTCACCAGATGCCCGCCATCGACCGGGATGACGCTGCCGGTCATATAGCGCGACGCGTCGGAGGCCAGCAACAGCAGCACGCCGTCCAGATCCTCCGGCCTGCCGAGGCGGCGCTGCGGGATGCGCTTTATCATCGCCTCCCCCGCCGGGGTGGCGAAGAACGCCTCGTTGATCTCGGTTTCGATATAGCCGGGGGCGATCGCGTTGACGCGGATCTGATGGCGCGCGAGTTCCAGCGCCATCGCCTTGGTCAGATGCGCCAGCCCGGCCTTCGAGGCGGCATAGGCCGAGAGCTGGTTGGCGACACGCTCCGCGGTCACCGAGGCGATGTTGATGATGCTGCCGCCCGTGCCCGCGGCGATCATGCCGCGCGCCACGGCACGGGACATGAGCCAGGCGCCCTTGAGGTTGGTATCGAGGATGCGATCCCAATCCGCCTCGGCCAGATCGATCGCGGGCGCCGTCGTCGCCACCCCCGAATTATTAACCAGCACGCGGATCGGGCCGAGCGCGGCGGTCACCCGTGCGACCGCCGCGTCGATACTGGCGGCATCGGTCACGTCGAGCGCCACCGGCAACGCGGTGCCACCTTCCGCCCGGATCTCGGCTGCCAGCACCTCCAGCCGATCGGTCCGGCGGGCGCCCAATGCCACGGCGGCCCCGGCGCGCGCCAGGGTCCGGGCGAAATGCCGGCCGAGGCCGCTCGACGCGCCGGTGACCAGGGCGACGCCGCCCTCCGGCCGCGAGCGGTCGGAGGGCGTGCCGGCAGGGGCGGTCATAGCCGCATCAACCGGCCCAGCCCGGTGATCGGCTCGGCATAGCCCGCCAGCCGCAGGCAATGCCAGGCGAGCGCATGGTTGCTCGAGGTCACCGGCTTGCCAATGCGCGCCTCCAGCTTTTCGATCAGCCCGACCGTGCGCAGGCTGGTGCAGGAGACGAACACCGCGTCGACATCGTCGCGCGCGCCGATCTCGCCGACCGCCGCCTCGATCGACGCGGCCGAGATGCGCGCCACCTCGTTATCCTGTTCGTGATTGAACGAGGCCATCACCGGCACCGCCAAGCCGCGCGCCTCGATATACTCGCGCATCATCCGGTTGATCCGGTCGACATAGGGTGTCAGCAGGGCGATGCGCCGGGCACCCAGCGCCTTCAGCCCGGCGATGCCGGCGGTGATCGGGGTGGTGCAGGCGATGCCGGGCCGCGCCTCGCGGATCCGCGCGAACACCGCCTCCTCGCCGATCACCATGGCGCCGGAGGTGCAGGCGAAGGCGATCACGTCGAGCCGCTCGCCCGGGCGGATCACACCGGTCGCGTCGGCGATCCCGACCTCCATCTCGCGCAGCGTCTCGGGCGTGATGGTCGCGGAGTTCATGATGCGGCTCTCGTAGAACGCCACCCCGTCGAGCCGCAGCATCTGTCGCCATTCATGCTCGATGGTGTGATCGGTCGCCAGCACGATGAGGCCGATGGCGGCGCGATGCGCGATACCGTCATCCAGGGTAAACGGGAGAGGTCCCAGGCTGAGGGTGTCCGTATCGAGTAGCGCCATGGTCGGTCTCCTCCCTAAAGCAATCGCCCCCTCTCCAAATCGCAAAGCGGGGATGACGATGGTAGAGTGCGCCTTATGCCTGCCCGTAGACCATCCCGGCGAGATCGATCGCGGGCTTGCGGCCGGCGATCAAATCCGCGGTGACGCGGGCCGAGCCGCAGGACATGGTCCAGCCCATATGGCCGTGCCCGGTGTTGAGATAAAGGTTGCGCTGCCGGCCCCGGCCGAAGATCGGCGTGCCTTCCGGCGTCATCGGGCGGAGCCCCGCCCAGTATGTGGCCTTGTCGTAGTCGCCGCCATTCGGGAACAGCGCCTTGGCCGCGTCCAGCATGGTCTTGAAATTCTCCGGCCGGTGGCTGGTATCGTAGCCGGCGAATTCGGCGACCGCGGTGAGGCGCAGCCGGTCGCCCATGCGGGCGAAGGCGACCAGATTATTCTCGTCGACACCGCCGATCGACGGCGCACCGTTCCGGCCGCCGATCGGCACCGTCGCCGAATAGCCCTTGACCGGATAGATCGGCAGGGTGAGGCCGAGTTTGCGGCCGATGATCGCCGATTGGACGCCGAGCGCCAGGACGAAGACATCGCCCTCGACCGGTCCCTTGTCCGTCAGCACCCGCTGCAGCGTATCGCCCTCCGTATCGAAGCCGGTGATCCTCGTGTCGAGGCGGAACTCGACGCCGAGCGCCCGGCATTTCTCGGCCAGGCCCAGCGTGAACATATTGGCATCGCCGCTTTCGTCGTCCGGGCAGAAGATCGCCCCGGCGATCGTGTCGCGCGCATCGGCCAGCGCCGGCTCGACCCGGACGACGCCGTCGGTGTCGAGGATCTCCATCCTCTGCCCGTTATCCCGCAGCACCGCCATGTTGGTTTGGCCACGGGCAAAGGCGGCGGCGTCACGATAGAGGTAGAGCAAGCCGCCGGCGCGGCCGTCATAGGCGATGCCGGTCTCCGCCACCAACTCCCGCAGCGCGTGCTGGGAATAGACGCAGAGGCCCAGCTTGCGGGTGGTATTGCGCCGCGACTTCTCGGCTGTGCAGTTGCGCAGGAATTTGAGGCACCAGGACCACATCCTGGGATCGGCGCTGAGCTTGAGGCGCAGCGCCTGGTCGTCGCGGAACAGCGAGCGCCACAGGATGCCCGGCGCCCGGGGCGACGCCCAGGTATAGGCGTGGCCGGGGGCGACCAGCCCCGCATTGGCGAAGCTGGTCTCGTTCGCCGGCACCGGCTGCCGGTCGATCACCGTGACCTGATGACCGTCCTTGGCCAGGGCGTAGGCGGTGGTGACACCGATCACGCCGCTGCCCAGTACCACCGCCCGCATAGTGTGACCCTCGTCGTCAGATCGCGGCGATACCGCCGATTTCGACCAGGTATTTCGGCGTCGCGAGCTTGCTCTCGACGCAGGCCCGGCAGGGCGTGTTCCCCTTCGGCACCCAGGCGTCGTAGACCGCGTTCATCTCGGCGAAATACTTCATGTCCGTCAGCCAGATCTGGATCGTCAGCAGCTTGGTCTTGTCGGTGCCGGCCTCGGCCAGGATCGAATCGATCGTCGCCAGAATCTGCTTGGTCTGCCCGGCGATATCGACGCTCGGATCCTCCGCCACCTGGCCCGCCAGATAGACGGTGTCGCCATAAACCGACGCCCCGCTCAGCCGTACACCCGGACGCAGCCGCTTGATTTCCGCCATTCGTAAAACCCCATCCCTATGAAAATCGAGAGCGGGACGGTAAGCCGGCGCGGGGGGCGATGTCGAGGCGTCTGCTGCATCGAAATGCTGAAAACCCCTCTCCACCCTCGACTGCTGGGCGGAGGAGCCGTTGACCGTTACTCCTTGGCCGACCAGCGCCAGTCGCGGATCTCGGGCATGTCCTCGCCGCGCTGGGCGATATGCTGGCGATGCTCGATCAGCTTGTCGCGCATCTGCTGCTTGATATAGCCCGCCACATCGCCGAGGCCGGGCACCCGGTCGACCACGTCCTGCACGAGATGGAACCGGTCGAGATCGTTCAGCACCACCATGTCGAACGGCGTGGTCGTGGTGCCTTCCTCCTTATAGCCCCGCACATGCAGATTGCCGTGATTGGTCCGGCGATAGGTCAGCCGGTGGATCAGCCAGGGATAGCCGTGAAAGGCGAAGATGACCGGACGGTCGGTCGTGAAGATCGCGTCGAAATCCCGGTCGACGAGGCCGTGCGGATGCTCCTCGCGCGGCTGCAGCGTCATAAGGTCGACGATATTCACCACGCGCACCTTGAGATCGGGCAGCAGCAGGCGCAGCAGATCGACCGCCGCCAGGGTCTCCAGCGTCGGCACGTCCCCGGCGCAGGCCATCACCACATCGGGAGCCGAGCCGTAATCGCTGCTGGCCCAGCGCCAGATGCCGATCCCCGCCGTGCAATGCTTGACCGCGTCGTCCATGCCCAACCATTGCGGACTGGGCTGCTTGCCGGCGACGACGACGTTGATGTGGTTCCGGCTGCGCAAGCACTGGTCCATGACGAACAGCAGGCAATTGGCGTCGGGCGGCAGATAGACGCCGACCACCTCCGATTTCTTGTTCATGACATGGTCGATGAAGCCCGGATCCTGATGGCTGAAGCCGTTATGGTCCTGTCGCCAGACATGCGAGGTCAGCAGGTAGTTGAGCGAGGCGATGGGCCGGCGCCAGGGGATGCGGTTGATGGTTTCCAGCCATTTGGCGTGCTGGTTGAACATCGAATCGACGATGTGGATGAACGCCTCGTAGCACGAGAACACGCCATGCCGCCCGGTCAGCAGATAGCCTTCGAGCCACCCCTGGCAGTTGTGCTCGCTCAACACCTCCATCACCCGTCCATCGGGGGCCAGGTGATCGTCGCCGTCGAGCCGCTTCGCCATCCAGGCGCGATCGGTCGCCTCGAACACGGCGCCGAGCCGGTTCGACGCGGTTTCGTCCGGGCCGACGATGCGGAAATTACGCGTCTCGGCGGTCAGCCGCAGAATATCCCGCAGGTAGCCGCCCAAGACACGCGTCGCCTCCGCGTCCTCGGCCCCGGGCTTCGCGACATCGACCGCGTAATCCCGAATGTCGGGCAGGCGCAGCAGCGTGAGGGCGGCGCCGCCATTGGTATGCGGGTTGGCCCCCATGCGGCGGTCCCCTCGCGGAGCCAAGGCCGCCAGCTCAGGCACCAGCCGGCCCACCTCGTCGAACAGCTCCTCCGGCCGATAGCTTTTCAGCCATTGCTCCAATTGCTTCAGATGGGCAGGGTTCTTGAACACCCCGTCGAGCGGCACTTGGTGGGAGCGCCAGGTGCCCTCGGTCGGCAAGCCGTCGACCTCCTTGGGGCCGGTCCAGCCCTTGGGCGAGCGCAGCACGATCATCGGCCAGCGCGGCCGTGCCGCGACACCCGTTTCACGCGCCTGGCGCTGGATCGCGTGGATGCGCGCGATCGCCTGTTCCAGCGCCGCGGCCATGCGCTGATGCATGATCTCGGGATCGGAGCCCTCGACATAGATCGGCTCGTGGCCATAGCCGATCATCAGGCTGCCCAACTCCTCCGGCTCGATCCGGGCCAGCACGGTCGGATTGGCGATCTTGTAGCCGTTGAGGTGCAGGATTGGCAGCACCGCGCCATCGGTGATCGGGTTGAGGAACTTGTTGGAATGCCAGGACGCCGCGAGCGGCCCGGTTTCCGCCTCGCCGTCGCCGATGACGCAGGTGACGATCAAATCCGGATTGTCGAACGCCGCGCCATAGGCATGCGACAGGCAATAGCCCAGTTCGCCGCCCTCGTTGATCGAGCCGGGCGTCTCCGGCGCCACATGGCTGGGGATGCCGCCCGGAAACGAGAATTGCTTGAACAGCCGCTGCAACCCGGCGATATCGCGTGAGATCTCCGGATAGACCTCGGTATAGGTGCCTTCCAGATAGGTATTCGCGACCAGCCCCGGGCCGCCATGGCCGGGACCGGTGACGTAGACGATGTTCAGGTCCTGCTGCTTGATCAGCCGGTTCAGATGCGCATAGAGGAAGTTCAGTCCCGGCGTGGTGCCCCAATGGCCGAGCAGCCGGGGCTTCACGTCATCGAGCGTCAGCGGACGGCGCAGCAACGGGTTGTCGAGCAGGTAGATCTGGCCGATCGACAGGTAATTGGCGGCCCGCCAATAGGCGTGGATCAGCCGAAGCTCTTCGGAAGAGAGCGGCTTGGCTGAAGACTGCTCGGTCGAGTACGGAGCGTACGGCTTGGTGCTGACGGCTGCCATGGCTTTCTCCAGCAGTGTGGCCCGCTTGAGCGTCTGGGCTCTGGGAAATGACGTGTCATCCGGTTAACGCCGTCACGACGCATCCGGCACGATCAAATGTCTCCCCGCGCCGAATTTGCGACGGAACCGTTTGCCCTATCGAAAGCGTGGCACCCGGAGACCCCAAATGACTGACCGAATCCTGACGGTGAACGCCGGCTCGTCGAGCGTGAAGTTCGCGGTTTTCGAGGCACGGGATGTGTCGACGCCGGTCCTGAAGGGCCAGATCGACGGCATCGGCGCGGCACCCCGTCTTTCGGTGGTGGATCGCGACGGCAAATCGATCGCCGACAAATCCTGGTCCAAAGATGCCGGGCACGGTCCCGACGACTTCCTGGATGAACTGCTGAAATGGGTCGAGGAACACCCAGCGGATATAGTGGTGGCCGCGGGGCATCGGGTGGTGCATGGCGGCGGCACCTTCACCGCCCCGGTGCGGATCGATGAAGCCGTGCTGCGGGCGTTGGAGCGGCTCACGCCGCTGGCCCCGCTGCATCAGCCGCGGAACCTGGCGCCGATCCATGCCTTGCGCCGGTTACGATCCGACTTACCGCAGGTCGCCTCCTTCGACACCGCGTTTCACCGCACCATGCCGGATGTCGCGACCCGCCTGGCCCTGCCCCGGTCGCTCACCGATCAGGGCATCCGCCGCTATGGCTTTCACGGGTTGTCCTACGAATACATCGCCGGCACGCTGGCCCGCTACGATCCGGCGCTGGCCGCCGGCCGCGTCGTCGTCGCCCATCTGGGCAACGGCGCCAGCCTTTGCGCGCTTAAGGCCGGCAAGAGCGTCGACACCACCATGAGCTTCACCACCCTCGACGGGCTGGTGATGGGCACGCGCAGCGGCGCCCTCGATCCCGGCGTGCTGCTCTATCTGCTGCAGGCCAAGGGCCTGTCGCCGGCCGATCTGGAAGACCTGCTGTACCACCGCTCCGGCCTGCTCGGCGTGTCGGGGATCAGCGGCGATATGCGCGCGTTGGAGAAGAGCGACGATCCGGCGGCCGAGGAAGCGATCGAGCTCTTCGTCTTCCATGCCGCCCGCGAAATCGCCGCCATGGCGGCGAGCCTCGGCGGCCTAGACGGCATCGTCTTCACCGCCGGTATCGGCGAACATTCCCCGGAGATCCGTCGCCGGATCAGCGACCGCGCCGCCTGGCTGGGCGTGCGCTTCGACCAAACCGCCAACGCGACCGGCGGCCCTCGCCTCAGCACCGCCGACAGCCCGGTCAGCGTCTGGGTCATCCCGACCAACGAGGAGGCGATGCTCGCCCGGCATACGCTGGATGTCCTCTCGGCGGATATCCCATCAACGGGTTACTAGTATGACACGAGCGGGAGGCTAGCTCAGTCGATAATCCATCGATAAAATACTGTGTGTGCTCAATGACTGCGCAGTAATAAACGGCCGATCGGATGGCTGAAATGGATGAAGCTCCCCAGCAGATGCTAGAGCGAATGGGCGAGGACAAGGTAAGACATCTGAGTTCGAATGGGACTCGCAACCGTCTTAATTGGGCATGCTGCGCAATGGCTTGCGGAGATCGATGGCAGGCGCCGGCAGTCTCAGGAAGCAATTGCGACTGAACAGCTCTCGATCGCGCGTTCGGCTAAGGACGCAGCATGGGCATCTGCCGTCTCGGCGAAAGAATCCGCCACGCAAGCGAAGAAAGGAAACACAAGAGCGACCATCGCACTTTGCCTTTCCTTCACAGCTCTCATCGTGGCTATAGGCGGGCTTTTGATTGCGCACTTCGATACATCGGGACCGTCGTCCCAAACAGCACCCAAGCAACCCTAGGTCAGCTAATCTACCGGGCTCGGCTATCTTTTATTTAGGAACACAATACAGATTTTTCGCGCACCCTCATCAGCCCATGCACGGTGATCAACTCGAACACCCGACATCAACAGACCGCCCAGAATACGCTAGGCTCCCTTCGAAACTGGGATGGAGCCGCCTTGCGATGACCGACCCCACTGCGACCCATGCCGTCGACCAGGCGATCGAGAGCCGCCGGTCGCTCCGCGCCTTCCTGCCGACACCGGTCCCGCGCGAGACGGTCGAGCGGATCCTCGACGTCGCGGCGCGGGCGCCCAGCGGCACCAACATGCAGCCCTGGCGGGTGCATGTGCTGGGCGGCGCCACGCGGGCGGCCCTCTCGGCCGAGATCGAGGCGGCGCATCTTTCCGGCGAGCCCGGCCCCGAGCAGGAATACCCGTATTATCCGGAGCGCTTCTTCGAACCCTATCTGGGGCGCCGGCGCAAGGTCGGCTGGGATCTTTACAACCTGCTGGGCATCACGCGGGACCAAACCGAGAAGATGCGGCACCAGCATGCCCGCAACTTCGCCTTTTTCGATGCGCCGGTCGGGATGATCTTCACCATCGACCGGCGGCTGGCGATCGGCAGCTGGCTGGATTACGGCATGTTCCTGCAGAACATCATGATCGCGGCGCGCGCCCGCGGTCTCGACACCTGCCCCCAGGCGGCCTTCGCGGGCTATCACGCGATCATCCGCCGGCACCTGGCGCTCGATGCCGGGGATATGGTGATCTGCGGCATGTCGCTCGGCCATGCCGATCCGGACGCGATCGAGAACAGCCTGGTGACCGAGCGCGTGCCGGCCGGCGCGTTCGCAACCTTTTGGGATCTTTGAGCCATCATGTACCGCCTGTACTACTCGCCGGGCGCCTGCTCGCTCGCCCCGCACATCGTGCTGGAAGAGATCGGCGTCCCCTACGCGATCGAGCTTCGCTCGTCGCTGCGCGGCGAGGGAACCCAGACGGCCGAGTATCTGGCGATCAATCCCAAGGGACGGGTCCCGGCGCTGGCCGGTGTTCCGGGCTCCAGCGGCGGTGCAGCGACCCTGCTGACCGAGGCCTCCGCTATCCTGTTCTTCCTGGCGCGAAGCCATCCGGAAGCCGGTCTGCTCCCCAGCGATCCCGCCGGCGAGGCACGCTGCGTCGAGTGGATGACCTGGTTGTCCGGCACCGTCCACGGCATGTCCTTCGCCCAGATCTGGCGCCCGGCCCGGTTTTCCGACGACACCGGACAGCACGCCGCCATCACGGCGAAGGGCCACGACAACATCCGCGACCAATACGCCTATATCGAACGCGTGCTGGCGGATGGTCGGGACTGGGGCATTCCGGGCGGGTACAGCATCGTCGACCCCTATCTGCTGGTGTTCTGGATCTGGGGCGGGCGGATCGGCCTCGACATGCAGGCGGCCTATCCGGCATGGGCGAGGCTGATCGGGAAGACCATCGCCCGCCCCGCCGTCCGGCGGACGCTGGAACAGGAGGGGCTGACGGTCGCGTCAGTCTCGGTCGGCTAGGTTCTACCGCGCCTTCACCGGCCGGTCGGCGTGGCTCGTCTGCGGCACGCCGCGGTTGAGCGACATATGCGAGTGGGTGCACAGCCACGCCCCATCGACATTGTTGAAGACCATGGTGGCGCGGCCCGGCCGGTCGAAGGTGGCACCATCCGGGTGATAGCCGGTGCTGGCCCAGGGGGCGATGACCGTCGCCATGGTCTGATCGGCCGAGACCAGGATGTGCACGCCGTCCAGGTCGAAGCGGAAATCCGTGGTCTTCGGCCAGACATTGTCCCATTGCGTATCGATCCAGGCCTGCAGCCCGGGGATCACGTCGCGATGGGTGCCGAAGGCGACGACGTCGGGATGGAACAGCGGCCGGGCCGAGGCGTAGTCGACCTCGCGCACATAGCCCGAAAAGGTATCGAGCCAGCCCAGAAAGAACGCGCGGGTAACGGCATCGGCTTTTGGCAAGGGCGGCATCGGTTTCTCCAAGGGGCTGGGACAGGTCGCGGTCGCGCCGACTTTACCAAATATTCACCACGCCGACCGATCCTCCGTGTACCGAATTCCCGTGACACTCTCCAGAGCTCGATGGCCGCGCAGCCGGAACTGGTCGATAGGCTGAAGCAGGCGTTCCTGTCCTATCAGACGGGCCAGTTCGCCGAGGCCGAGCGGCTCTGTACCAAGGTACTCGCCAAGCAGCCGATGTATTTCGACGCCCGCCATCTGCTGGGCGTGATCTCGGCCGCCGCCGGCAAGCGGGAACAGGCGGAAAAGCAGCTGCGCGTCGCCATCGGGATCAATCCCGGCTCGGCGCCGGCGCTGTGCAACTACGGCAATGTGCTGAGCGACCTCACGCGCCCGGCCGAAGCCCTGGCGAGTTACGACAAGGCCCTGGCCATCCGGCCCGACTATGCCGAGGCGCTGTACAACCGGGGCAATGCGCTCCAGGCGCTCGATCGGCCGGTGGATGCGCTGGCGAGCTATGACCGGGCGCTCGCCGGCAAGGCCGACTATGCCGAGGCGCTATGCAACCGCGGCAACGTGCTGCGGGAACTCGATCGGCCGCGCGACGCGCTGGCGAGCTATGACCGGGCGATCGCGATCCGGCCCGATTATGCCGAAGCCTGGTCCAACCGGGGCATCGCGCTCACCGAACTCGGTCGGCCGCTCGACGCCTTGGCAAGCTGCGATCGGGCCTTGGCGATCCGGCCCGATCATGCCGACGCGCTGTCCGCCCGGGGCCTCGCCCTGCGCGACCTCGCCCGGCAGCCGGAAGCCCTGGACAGCTACGACCGGGCCCTCGCCCTCCGGCCCGATTTCGCCGATGCCCAGATCAACAAGGCCAATGTGCTGCGCGATATCGGCCGGTTCGAGGAGGCGGAAGCCGCCTGCCGCGTCGCCGTCACGCTGCGGCCGGACTTGCCGGCGGCCCAGCACAATCTCGGCAACATGCTGCAGGATCTCGGCCGCGTCGACGAGGCCGAGGCGTATTTCCGCGAGGCCCTGCGGCTGAACCCCAATTCGGCCGGCACTCACAGCAATCTCGGCATGCTGCTGATGCTGGTCGGGCGGCTGGACGAGGCCTGGCCGGAATATGAATGGCGCTGGCGCATCGACGGGATGCGCGGCGTCACCGATCGCCGCGATTTCGTCCAGCCTCAATGGACCGGCGAGCCGCTCGGCGACCGCGTCCTGCTGGTGCATGCCGAGCAGGGCTTCGGCGACAGCCTGCAATTCTGCCGTTACGTGGCGCTGCTCGCGGCCTCCGGCGCCCGTATCGTCGTCGAGGTGCCACCGGCACTGCGCCGCTTGGTGACGAGCTTCGCGGGCTTGGAGCACGTCGTCGCCCGGGGCGATCCCCTCCCCGACTTCGATCTGCACTGCCCGATGCTGAGCCTGCCCGGCGCCTTCCGCACGACCCTCGCCACCATCCCCGCCGCCGTCCCCTATCTGCGTGCCGACGCGGGGGAGGCCGCGGTCTGGCGGGAGCGGCTCGGCGCCCTGCCGGGCTTGCGCGTCGGCCTGGTCTGGGCCGGCAATCCCCGCCGCCAGGTCGCGGCGATGGAGGTGGTCGACCGGCGCCGCTCCGTCACCCTCGACCATCTGGCCCCCCTCGCGGATATCGCCGGGGTCAGCTTCGTGTCGCTGCAAAAGGGCGACGGCGCCACCCAAGCGGCACGGCCGCCCAGCAGCATGGCGCTGCATGACTGGACCGGGGAGCTGGGCGACTTCGCCGATACGGCCGCGCTGATCGAGGGGCTGGATCTGGTGATCAGCGTCGATACCGCCGTGCTGCATCTCGCCGGCGCGCTGGGCAAGCCGGTCTGGCTGCTCAACCGGTTCGATAGCTGCTGGCGCTGGCTGCGGGATCGCGACGACAGCCCCTGGTACCCGACCCTGCGCCAGTTCCGCCAGCCGAGCCCCGGCGATTGGGACAGCGTCGTCGCCGCTGTCCGCGCCGCCCTGGAGCGGTGCGTGGCCGAGGGTTCACCCGAGACGCGTTAGATACTCGCTTCCGCTCGCCGCCAGCGCCGCCGTCGCCTCGGCGTATTCCCGCCGAAGCCGCGCCACGCAGTCGGCGACGCTCGGCACATCGTGGATGCTGCCGACGCCTTGGCCGGCACCCCAGATGTCGCGCCAGGCCTTCGACCGGCCGGAACCGAAATCCATCGAATTCTTGTCCGCGACCGGCAGGTTGTCGGGATCGAGCCCCGCCGCCGCCACGCTGGGTTTCAGGTAGTTGCCATGCACGCCGGTGAACAGCGGCGTATAGACGATGTCCTTCGCCGCCGCCGCCGTGATCATCGCCTTGTAGTCGGGCTGGGCCCGCGCCTCCTCCGTCGCGATGAACCGCGTGCCCATATAGGCGAGGTCGGCGCCCAGCGCCGTCGCCGCCAGGATGGCCCGGCCGGTGGCGATGGCGCCGCTGAGCGCGATCGTGCCGGCATAGAACCGCCGCACCTCCGGCAGCAGGGCGAAGGGGCTGAGCGTGCCGGCATGGCCGCCGGCCCCGGCCGCCACCAGGACCAAGCCGTCGACCCCCTCCTCCAGCGCCTTCTCGGCATGGCGGATCGTCGTCACGTCATGCAGCACGATGCCGCCATAGGCATGCGCCGCCGTCACCACCCAGGCCGGCGGGCGCAGGCTGGTGATCATGATCGGCACCTGATGGCGCACGCAGATCTCGACGTCATGCTCCAGCCGGTCGTTGGAGGCGTGGACGATCTGGTTGACCGCGAAGGGCGCCACCCGAGCCTCCGGATGCGCCGCCTGATAGGCCGCGAGCGCCGTCTTGATCTGGATGATCCAGTCTTCCAGCAGTTCCTTCGGCCGGGCGTTGAGCGCCGGGAAGGCACCGACGATGCCGGCCTTGCATTGCGCGATGACCAGCTCGGGGCCGGCGATGATGAACAGCGGCGCGCCGATCACCGGCAGGGTCAGACGACCCTTCATCACCTCGGGTACCGGCATCGCTCGACATCCTCCCCATTTGTTAACCGATTGCAGCATAAATTTGACCCACGAGATACAGGTTACCAGCCCCGTAACCCGGCTTGTCAAATGCCCGGGATAGGGATATTGCCTCGCAGTCTCGCCGTGACCGATGGGAAACATCCCGCCGGTCGGTGTTTATCTTGAGGGTGCGTTGGCATCACATAATTGGCGCATGACGGCGGATACGGCATGGCATCGCTAGCCACCGAAGAGGCTCGTTGGCGGGAGACCGCGAAACGCATTTCGCCGCTGGCGATCGTCGATCTGATCACCCGGCAAAGCGTGATCGCCCGCTTGCGCGTCTCGACCAAGGCGGACGCGCTGGCAGAACTCGCCAAGAAATCCGCCGAGCTGATCCGCGCGCCCGATCGCCCGATCCTCGACGCCTTGCTGGCGCGGGAGCGGCTGGGCTCGACCGGCATCGGCGGCGGCGTCGCGGTGCCGCATGCGAAGCTGCCCGGCCTGATGACGCCGGTCGGCGTCTTCGCCCGGCTGGAAAAGCCGATCGATTTCCAATCGGTCGACGGCAGGCCGGTCGACCTCGTCTTCACGGTACTGACCCCGGAATTCTGCGGCGGCGAGCATCTGAAGGCCCTGGCCGCCGTCTCCCGCGTGCTGCGCGACCCGGAAATGTCCGGCAAGCTGCGCCGGGCGGATGACGAACAAGCACTCTACGTGCTCCTCGCCCACCGCATCTCACGCGGCCTGTCGCTGACGATTTAAGGACCCTGTAAATAGGGCCTCCGCGCCTGCCCCCTCCGGCCAGCATTATCACCGATCTGCCCCTCTCCGCCGGCGGGGTGTTCAGACCGGAGAGATGGGTAACACCCGTTCGAGGACATGGGTGACAGTTTCAGGGTTGCACGATCCCATCGCGCAGGTCGACCTGCGCGATGGGATATGCGGCGAGGACGATGTCCCAGACACCGTCGGTTTGGGTGGCCCGTAGGCCGACCCGTTGACCGACGAGGGACTTCGGCAGATCGAGGATGCGGCCTTTGAAGTGGACGTCGCCGTTCTTCTGAACCTTCCGCACTAGGTCATCCGGGCGATATTCCGGCTCCGGCAGGATCTCGGGGAACGGGCGGTCGCTCATTCGGTAGCGGCTGGCGGGCACGGCCATATCGATCGCCTCGTGGGGCCGTTCGGTATTGTAGATGGTTCGCCAACGGTCGAATGCCGTCTGGCACTGGTCGAGGTCGGCGAACAGTGCACCCTGGATCACGTCGGCCTTGAGCGTGCGGTGGAAGCGCTCGTCCTTGCCGTTGGTCTGCGGATGATAAGGTCGGCTATGGCTGACCTGGATGCCAAGCCGGGCGAGCCAGACGGTCAGCAGGGTGAAGCGATAGCCGGGGCCCTCGCCCCAGGGGCTGCCGTTATCGACGTTGATGCGCAACGGCAGGCCATAGCGCCGGAAGCGGGCGGTAAGCTGCTCGCGCACGGTCTGGGTCCGTTCGTTCTCACAGGCCGCCAGGCAGATCGAGAACCGGCTGTGATCGTCGAGCACGGTGAGCGGATGGCACCGGCCGCGGCCATGGACGAAATGGCCCTTGTAGTCCATCTGCCAGAGATCGTTCGGCATCGGATGCTCGAACCGCTGGAACGCCGTGTGCCCAAGCGCCTCGTCCGGATCGATCAGGCCGTGCCGGCGCAGGATGCCTGAGATGGTCGAGGCCGCCGGCGCCGTCTCGCGGCCCAGATCAAGCAGACGGCGTCAGAGCTTGCGCCCACCCCAGGTCGGGTGGCTATGGCGCAGATCCAGCACCGAAGCCTCGATCACCGCATCCGTGCGCTCCGGGCTCGAATGCGGCCGGCGTGACCGGTCCGCAACACCAGATCCCGACGCGACCCGGCCCAGCCATTTATAACCGGTCTTCCGGCTGATCCCGAACCGGCGGCACAGCGCCGATAGGTTCGCACCCTCAACCAGCGCTAGCTTCGTAAACTCCGCCCGAGAGCCCATGCGAGACACCTCCGACCACGGCATGACGGGTTCCTTCCCGCTGGCTCAGATGGTCATTTGTGTCACCCATGTCCTCGAACACCTGTCACCTATGTCCCCAGTCTGAACAATGAACACCCCGCCGGCGGAGAGGGGCAGATCGGTGATATCTCGCTGGCCGGAGGGGGCGGGCGCGGAGGCCCTACTTACAGGGTCCTTAAATCGTCAGCGACAGGCCGCGTGAGATGCGGTGGGCGAGGAGCACGTAGAGTGCTTGTTCGTCATCCGCCCGGCGCAGCTTGCCGGACATTTCCGGGTCGCGCAGCACGCGGGAGCGATCCGCTTATGAAACGATCACGGCAGAACCGACAGCGCGTCGATCATCCGATCGAAGAACGGCCCGGCCTCGATGGTGTCGAGCACCCGGCAATTGGCCGGCCGGCGCAGCCGTCCGTTCCAATCGATGGTGGTGCGCCCGCGCTGCGACCCGGACGCGGTTTCGACCTCGACGAAGCACTCCCGGCCGCCGAACAGCTCGGGCCAGGCAAGATAGCCCACCACGCAGACATCATGCATCGGGTGCCCGTCGCCGCCGAGCCCGCCAGCGCGGGGCCGGGCCAGCATGCCGTGCACCGCCCTGCCCGTCCGGCTGCCCAGCGCCTGGAGCCGCGCCAGATGGGCCGGTTCCGCCACCGCCCGCAGGGTGAGGTGCAGGCCGATCAAGGTCACCTTGACGCCGGCGCCCAGCACGACCGCCGCCGCGTGCGGGTCGACATAGATATTGAACTCGGCGGCCGGGGTGATGTTGCCGAGGCCCAGGGCACCGCCCATGACGACGATGTGATCGATCCGGTCGGCGATGTCGGGGGCGAGGCGCAGCGCCAGGGCGATGTTGGTGAGCGGCCCCAACGCGCAGAGCGTGACACCGCCCGTCGCGGCCGCGCGCAGCAGGGCGATCAGCGCCTCCACCGCATGACCGGCGGCGAGCCGGCCGATCGGCGGCGGCAGGCCCGAGCCGTCCAACCCATCGGCGCCGCAGATGTACTCCGCCGTCTCCAGCGGCAGGATCATCGGCGCCGCGCAGCCGGCATAGACCGGCACGTCGCCCCGCCCGGCGAGCTCGACGATCCGCAGCGCATTCGCCGCGGTCAGCGCCACCGGCACATTGCCGGCGACCGCGGTGATGGCGCGGACATCGAACCGGTCGGGCAGCGCCAGGGCCAGCAGGATCGCGACCGCGTCGTCCTGTCCGGGATCGGTATCGATGACGATCGTTCGGCGCTCAATCATCTGTTTGGCGCTCTCTGCCATCTGTTTGGCGCTCTGCCATCGCTCAGGCCACCTGCGCGCCCCTTCGGATCATAGGGCCAAAGAACAAGATACGGATCAACGACAAATTTGCATGCGCCATGCCCTTAAGGACGACACCCGGGGTAACATCACTTAAAGAAAAATTAACGGCGCCACCGGTATGGTTACGGGGTCACCGTGCCTGCAGGAAAGCTCGATATGGCCATATTTTTCTCGGCGGAACGACGGCTTGTCTTGCGGTTGTTGGACTACTGGCAGAATGTTCGCGAGACGCGGCGTTGGCCCCGTTTCACCAGTATTGAGCCGACGGCCCTGGGCCCGGATTGGCTGAATTGCGCATTGCTGCGCTGGAGCGAGAGCTCCGGCTGTTTTCGCTTCACCGCCATCGGCGCGGCCCTCGATACCGGCGAAGCCTCGCTGCTCGACAAGGTCGCGGCGGAGTGTCCGCCCGACACGCTCGTCGGTTACGCGGTCGAAAGTATCGATCGCGCGCTGGCCAGGCAGGTTCCCATGAGCCTCGGCGCCGAACGACCGAGAGGCGACGAAACCATCCTCTATCGCAGCATCATTCTGCCGCTGGGCGATGAGGAGGAGACGATCGGTGGCTTTCTTCTCGGTGTGAACTGCCGTGTGCTTCAGCATGTCGAGAAAATAGTCGAATTTCCAAATCCGGATCGGCCGGGTCAGCCCGCGACATGAGCAAGCAGACCGTTCTCTCCTATGAGGTTCACATCCTGGTGCAGGGTGCCTGGCGGATCGATTCGATGTTCGACGATTTCGACCTCGCCGAACGGGCCGCCACGCAAGCCATCCATTCCACCTTCCGGCCGCTGGCAGTCCGGGTCGTCAAGCAGGCCTTGGATCCGGTCACCAATCTGATCACCGACCGCACGGTGTTCCGCTGGTCGCGCTCCGACGAGCAGAACCAGCGTGACGAAACGGAAACGCGCCGCCAGCCAAGCGACTATAGCCGCTCCAACCGGGCAACCCGCCCCCCGGAAAAGCCCAAGGCCGGGCCGAACTTGGCTTGGCTGAGTGCCTTGTTTTTGATCCTGGTATGCGGCGGCATCGCCGCCCTTATCGGCTTCGACTATCTGGTCAAAAGGCTCTGACGCTTGTCGCCGCTGCGTCAAAGTTGTGTTGCACCGCCGAAAACGGAACCACTGGGCCAATGATCGTTCCTCTTAGCACCAGCGTTAAGCGCGCTTTTGGTGAGAAGGGATCTGCATGCGCAATGGTTTGGTCACCATCATCGGCGCGGCGGCGCTGGCCGGCTGCACCATCATCATCACGAGCAATCCCCAACGAACCGCGACCGAGGAACTCCTGATTTCCAAGGCCGCCGAGCAGGCGACCGACAATCTCAAACTGGATTTCCCGGCCGGCACGCAGATCTTCGTCGATACGACCAACTTCGACGGGTATGACAGCAAATACGCCATCGGCACCATCCGCGATCACCTGATGCGCCAGGGTGCCCATCTGGTCGACGCCAAGGGCGATGCCAAAATGGTGCTGGAAATCCGCTCCGGCGCCTTGTCGATCGACGAGACCACGCATCTATGGGGCATTCCCGGCTTCACCGTGCCGGTTCCCCTGACCGGCAACGTCAATTTCCCGGAGATCGCCCTCTACAAGAAAACCGTCCGGGCCGGCGTCGCCAAATTCGCCGCGACCGGCTACGACCCGCGGACCGGTGCGCTTATCTCGACGACCGACCCGCAATTCGGCTTTTCGCAGAAGACCAGGAAGATCGTGCTGCTGATCTTCTCGTCATCGACCAACGACACCGTGCCGCCCGGAGCCCCGATCGACGGCGCATCGGACGCCGATTAAGGCAGGGTGCTTACACGGTCGCCCAGGGCACTTTCGAAAAGCGCTGGCTGAGAAAATCCATCAAGACCTGCACGCGCGCCGGGCGCATGGCGCTCGGCGGCGTGACCAGATGCAGGTTGATCGGCGGCGGTATCCAATCGGTCATCACCGCCTCCAGACGCCCTTCGGCGATGTCGCGCCAGACCAGAAACTCGGGCTGCAGGGCCACACCCAGGCCGGCGAACAGGGCGGGCTGCAGCACGTCGGCGTTGTTGGCGCGCAGCGGACCCGGCACGGTGACGGTGAATTCACCGTGCCGCTCATGGGTAAAGCGCCAGACATCGCGCAGCCGGGAATAGGTGTAGAAGAGCCCGGTATGGGCCGCGAGATCCTGCGGGTGCCGCGGCCGGCCATGCCGGTCGAAATAGGCCGGCGCACCGACCAGCAGAATCCGCACGGTACACAGACGCCGCACCAGCAGGGTCGAATCCGCCAGCAAGGCGATCCGCAAGGCCAGGTCGAACCCTTCGCCGATCAGTTCGACGACCTGGTCGTTGAGGCTGAGCTCGATCGAGACCTCGGGATAGCGGGCGAAGAACTCGGGCAGCGCCGGCGCCAGATGCGCGATCCCGAAGGACATCGGCGCCGCCATCCGGACGAGGCCTCGGGGCGTCGAGGATTGCGCCGTGGCCTCGGCCTCGACCGCTTCGCCCTCCGCCAGGATACGGGTGGCGCGTTCCAGCGAGGCGCGACCGCTCTCGCTCAACGACATGCGCCGCGACGTCCGGTGAAACAAGGTCGTGCCGAGCTTCGCCTCCAGCCGGCTCACGGCCTTGGATACGGTGGCCTTCGACAAGCCAAGTTCCGCCGCGGCGCGGGCGAAGGAGCCGACCTCGGCCACCTTCGCGAAGACCGCCCAAGCTTCGAAATCCGGAAGTCTCATCATAGCAAATCTAGAAACAGTTGATTTCCATCATTTCTATTTCAGATTGCCTCGATAAGCTCGATCTTTATCGTGAAGCGGCCAGCTCAATGGTCGCAAAGGAGATCGATCATGATCGAACGCAGACCCTTCGACAGCCTCGGCGGCGAGAACCACGGTTGGCTCAACGCCAAGCATCACTTTTCCTTCGCGGGATATCACGATCCCAAACGGATGGGCTGGGGCGCGCTCCGGGTGTGGAACGACGACATCATCGCGGCGGATAGCGGCTTTCCGCCTCACCCTCATGCGGACATGGAGATCATCACCTATGTCCGCGAAGGGGCGATCACCCATCAGGACAATATGGGCAACAAGGGCCGCACCGAGGCGGGCGACGTCCAGGTGATGAGCGCCGGCACCGGCATCCGTCACTCGGAATACAACCTTGAGTCCGAGGAGACGCGCATCTTCCAGATCTGGATCCTGCCCAATCAGCGGGGTGCCGGGCCGTCATGGGGTGCCAAGCCCTTTCCCAAGGGCGAGCGGTCCGGCCGGTTCGTGGCGCTGGCCAGCGGCTTCGATGCCGATGGCGATGCGCTGCCGATCCGCACCGATGCCCGCGTGCTGGGGGCGACGCTGAAGGCCGGCGAGACGGCGGAATATGCGCTGGGCGCGGACCGGCACGGCTATCTGGTCCCGGCCAAAGGCGTGGTCGAGGTCAATGGCGTCACACTGAACGCGCGCGACGGTGCCGCGGCTCACGACGAGCCGGTGCTGCGGGTGACCGCCCTCGAAGACGCCGAGATCGTTCTGGTCGACGCCGCCTGACCTGGGCCTGCGTTTATCCAAGATCCTGCGACACTATGGAGGTTTGAATGGCCAAAGTTCTGGTTCTCTACTATTCCGCCTATGGTCACATCGAGACGATGGCCGGCGCGGTCGCCGAGGGCGCCCGTGAAGCCGGCGCCACGGTCGACATCAAGCAGGTGCCCGAGCTGGTGCCCGCCGAGGTCGCCAAATCCTCGCATTTCAAGATCGACCAGGCGGCTCCCGTCGCCACGGTCGCCGACCTGGAACACTACGACGCGATCATCGTCGGCACCGGTACCCGGTATGGCCGGATGTCCTCGCAGATGGCGAATTTCCTCGACCAGACCGGCGGGTTATGGATGCGCGGCGCCCTCAACGGCAAGGTCGGCGCCGCCTTCAGCTCCACCGCCAGCCAGCATGGCGGCCAGGAGACGACGTTGTTCTCGATCCTGACCAACCTTATGCATCTCGGCCTGATCACCGTGGGCCTGCCCTATAGCTTTCAGGGGCAATTGACGCTGAGCGAGATCACCGGCGGGTCGCCCTACGGGGCGACGACCATCGCGGCGGGCGACGGCTCGCGGCAGCCGAGCGAGAACGAGTTGGCCGGGGCACGCTTCCAGGGCCGCCACGTCGCGGAGATCGCCAAGAAGCTGTTCGGCTGAACCAGACCACTATCCGACCAACCGCGCCGCCGGCCGAGGCCCTCAAGGGGCCGGAGCCGGCGGGGCGAAGGCCAGGATTTGACCGGTATAGGTCTCGACCACCTCGCTGAACGGGGTGTTCGCGCGGGTCAGCAGAACAGCGCGATGCTGCAAGACCTGGTCGGGCACCGCGAGCGCGCCGCCGGCCGGCGCCGGTAGCCCACTCTCGATCTCCCAATTGGCGGGCAGCGGATGCCATAGCAGATCGGCGGACAGCAGCTCGCGATGAAAATCGAGGGAGAGGACGGCGCGGCCAAACGGCGTCTCGGTCTCGGTCAACAGCCGGTTCATTTCCGGCGTCAGCCGCGCCGGAACGTACCAATTATCCGCTTCGCTCAGCACCTTGTCGCCGCAGATCAGCCGTACCCGCCGATAGACCAAGGGCTCATCCGGCCCCACCGCCAGACGCTTGCGTTGCTCGGCCGTCGCGGGCTTGTCGACGGCGCGATCCAGCTTCGCCGTGATCTTGGCCTCGTCCGCCAAATGATGCGCACCGCACCATCGTTCGAGCGTGAGGGTGGCGCTGGGATGGCTGAGCAGATCGGCGTTGAAGGTCTGCAGCAGCGCCAGTGCTTCCAGCCGGGCGAGCGGCGTGTCCGGCCAGCCCGGCAGCTCGGCCGCGATGGCCATGTTCATGGTCGCCAAGGAGAACGCGGCCAGCACCGAACCGAGCAGACCGACACGCGTACCAAACATTACCTCATCCCCCTGGCTTTCTTTGTGGCGCCAACGTGCTATGAAGCTTACCGAAGCATGTCGACGAAAGTCATGACATTCGGCGATGGTCGATCTGAACCGCGCCGCCGCGCCGTGCCCGTCCTGCCACGGCGTTCTCCCTCACCCGACCACCAGCTTTTACCCGATCACCAGCCGATGCGTAATCAACACGGAGCTTGAGACCCTTGGATAAAGTGGAACTCAACCGCGGCGCCCTCTCCCACCTAAGACCGCCGATCCACGCACCCAGCTTCGATCCCGCCGGCGTCTCCCCCGGTATCGTGCATCTGGGATTGGGCGGCTTTCACCGCGCCCATATGGCGCGCTATACGCACAATCTGATGGAGCGGCGGGCCGATAGTCTGCACTGGGGCATCATCGGCGCGGGCATCCTGCCGGTCGACCGGAAGATGTATGACGCGCTGGCACCGCAGGATGGGCTCTATACGTTGGTGGAGCGGAGCTTCGACGACGAGACCGTCACCATCATCGGGTCCCTCGCCAAGGTGGTTTTCGCCGGCGAGAGCACGGCCGGATTGCTGGAAGATATCGATCAGCCGGGGATCAAGATCGTCAGCCTCACGGTGACCGAGAACGGCTACTGCCTGAACCCGTCGACCAAGGAGCTCGATTTCGAGCATCGCCTGATCAAGCAGGACCTGGCCGAGCCAAACCGGCCGCGCAGCGCCATCGGCATCATCGTCGAGGCCTATCGGCGGCGCAGGACGGCTGGCCAGCCCGCCTTCACCGCTCTCAGCTGCGATAATATCCAGCATAACGGCAACGTGCTGCGCGCCGCGGTGTTGACCCTGGCCCGGCGGCGCGACGCGGCGTTGGCCGATTGGATCGAGGCGCATGCCAGCTTCCCCAATACCATGGTGGATCGGATCACCCCCGTCACGGCGGCGGCCGACACGGCCGCCCTCGCCGAGCGTTACGGCATCGTCGACCGCTGGCCGGTCTTCGCCGAGACCTTCACGCAATGGGTGATCGAGGATCGTTTCGTCCAGGGGCGCCCGGCCTGGGAAACGGTGGGGGCGCAGTTCGTGCCCGATGTGGCACCCTACGAGTTCATGAAGCTGCGCCTGCTGAACGCCAGCCATCTTGCGGTTTCCGGCATGGGGCGGCTGGCCGGCTACACGACCATCGACGAGGCCATGGCGAACCCCAGGTTCAAGGCCTATATGGCGGCGTTGATGGACCGCGAGACGGGCCCGACCCTGCTGCCCGTGCCGGGCATCGATCTCGCCGCCTATAAGACCACGCTGATCGAGCGGTTCGCCAACCCGGCGATCAAGGATACGGTCGAGCGGGTCAATACCGATGCGCCACTCAACATCCTGGTCGATCCGATTCGCGACCGGTTGAAATCCGGCGGCGGCATCGATCTGCTGGCCCTGGCATTGGCCGCCTGGCTACGCCGGGTGCGCGGCGAGGACGAGCAGGGGCAACCGATCGATATACGGCATCCGAGCGCCGCCCTGCTGCGCGAACGCGCGATCGCCGGCGGTGCCGATCCAACACCGCTGCTGAGCATCACGCCGCTGTTCGGCGAGCTTGGCGCCGACGCGCGGTTGGTGTCGGCGGTGGGCAAATGGCTCGCGTCACTTTATGAGGTTGGCAGCCTCGCCACCCTCGATCACGCCGCCGCGACGCTCGGCTTCTAGGGAAAGGTCAAAAAAATCAAAGGTTGACAGTCTTTTCCAGAATGGCACGAATCAGCAAACTCGGACGTTAGCGCAAATCGTAACCGGGCATAATCAGAGGGGAAACGCTTCTATGTTCAACTTTCACCGTGGCGCCATCGTCGCCGCTGGAATGGTCGGAGCCCTGGCTTCGGGTACAGCGGCCCAGGCCGACACCACCCTCACCATCGCGACCGTGAACAACGGCGATATGGTGGTGATGCAGAAACTCTCCACCGCCTTCGAGAAGCAGCATCCGGATATTCACCTGCGCTGGGTGGTGCTGGAGGAAAACGTGCTGCGCCAGCGCGTCACCACCGACATCGCCACCAAGGCCGGCCAGTTCGACATCATGACCATCGGCAATTACGAAGTGCCGATCTGGGCCAAACAGGGTTGGCTCACCCCCTACGACAATCTGCCGGCCGATTACGCGGTCGACGACCTGCTGAAGCCGGTGCGCGAGGCGCTGACCTATGACGGCAAGCTCTATGGCCTGCCGTTCTATGCCGAAAGCGCCATGACCTATTATCGAACCGACCTGTTCGATAAGGCCGGCCTCAAGATGCCGGCGGCGCCCACCTACGGCCAAATCCGCGAATTCGCGGACAAGATCACCGACAAATCGAACCAGATCTACGGCATGTGCCTGCGCGGCAAGCCCGGCTGGGGCGAGAACATGGCCTTTGTGACGGCGTTGGTGAACGCGTTCGGCGGCCAATGGTTCGATAGCGCCTGGAAGACCAAGATCGATACGCCGGAATGGAAGAAGGCGATCACCTATTACAGCGACATCATGAAGACCGACGGGCCGCCGGGCGCCTCCTCCAACGGGTTCAACGAGAACCTGGCGCTGTTCTCCACCGGCCATTGCGGCATGTGGATCGACGCCACGGTCGCCGGCGGCTTGCTGTTCGACAAGAAGCAATCGCAGGTCGCCGACAAGGTCGGTTTCGCGCAGATCCCGACCGGCGACTTCGCCGCGGCGCCGACCTGGCTGTGGAGCTGGAACCTGGGCATTCCGCAATCCTCCAAGAACAAGGAAGCGGCGAAACTCTTCACCACCTGGGCAACCTCGAAGGAATACATCGCCCTGGTCGCGAAGGAGAATGGCTGGGTAGCGGTACCGCCGGGCACGCGCGTCTCCACCTATGCGAACCCCGAATACAAGAAGGCGGCCCCCTTCGGCGATTTCGTGCGGACCGCCATCGAGCAGGCTAGGCCGAACGCGCCGACCCGCGATCCGCGTCCCTATCAGGGTGCCCAGTTCGTGGCGATCCCCGAATTCCAGGGTATCGGCACCCAGGTCGGACAGACCATCGCCGGGACGCTGACCGGGCAAGCGACACCCGATCAGGCGCTGAAGACCGCTCAAGCGGCGACGGACCGCACGATGCACCAAGCCGGCTATCCGAAGTAAGCGCCGGACGAAGCAAGTGCCGGTTGCCACCTTGTCATCCGCTCCCAGCGGGGGCGCCGCGACGGCGTCCCCCGCTCGCCCTCCGACTCATCGGCGGGGGCCCGGCCGCTTGCTGGTCGCCCCCTCCGTCACGGTGCTGTTCCTGTGGATGATCGTGCCGCTGGTGATGACCCTGTGGTTCTCGTTCCAGCGCTACAACCTGCTCGACCCGACGGTCACCGGCTTCGCGGGCCTCGACAATTACGAGTTCCTCGCGACCGACCCGGATTTCTGGGTGTCACTGACCAACACGCTGATCCTGCTCGGCTCGGTGCTGATCATCACCGTGGGCTTCGGCACCCTGCTGGCCGTGCTGTTCGACCAGCCTTTCCCGGGCCGCGACGTCGCCCGGGTGCTGGCGATCTCGCCGTTCTTCGTCATGCCGACCGTCAGCGCGCTGCTCTGGAAGAACCTGATGATGCATCCGATCTACGGCATCTTCGGCAGCATCGCGCGCGCCGTCGGCCTGGAGCCGATCGACTGGTTCGCGCAATATCCAATGCTCTCGGTGATCTGCATCGTCTCATGGGAATGGCTGCCCTTCGCGCTGCTGATCCTGCTGACCGCGGTCCAATCGCTCGATCACGAGCAGCGCGAGGCGGCGCGGATGGATGGCGCCGGCGTCATCGCGCAGTTCTTCTTCATCACCTTGCCGCATCTGCGCCGCGCGATCAGCGTGGTGATCATGATCGAGACGATCTTCCTGCTGACGGTGTTCGCCGAGATCTTCGTCACCACCTCGGGCGGGCCGGGCAATGCGACCACCAACCTCGCCTTCCTGATCTATGCCCGCGCACTCCTGCAGTTCGATGTCGGCGGCGCCTCGGCGGGTGGCGTCGTCGCGATCGTGCTGGCCAACATCGTCGCGTTCTTCCTGGTGCGCAGCATCGCCCGTCGGTTGGAGGTCTGATCCCGTGGAAGACAGTTTCAACCGCAAGGCGCTGGTCACCATCATCGGTTGGGGGGTGGCGTTGGCGCTGTTCTTCCCGATCTTCTGGATGGTACTGACCAGCTTCAAGACCGAGACGGCGGCGGTCGCGACACCGCCGCAATTCCTGTTCACCCCGACCCTCGACAGCTATGCCGAGGTCCAGGCGCGGTCGGATTATCTCAGCTTCGCGCTCAACAGCGTGATCATCTCGGTCGGCGGCACGGTCCTGGCGCTGCTGCTGGCCATCCCCGCCGCCTATGCCATGGCCTTTCACCCGACGCACCGCACCCGCGGCATCCTGCTCTGGATGCTGTCCACCAAGATGCTGCCGCCGGTCGGCGTGCTGGTGCCGATCTACCTGCTGTTCCGCACCGCCGGCCTGCTGGATACCCAGACCGGGCTGGTCGCAATCTACGCGCTGATGAACCTGCCGATCGTCGTCTGGATGCTATTCACCTTCTACAAGGAGGTGCCGCACGAGATCCTGGAGGCCGGCCGCATGGATGGCGCCCGCACCTGGAGCGAGGTGTGGTTCCTGCTGATGCCGCTCACCCTGCCCGGCATCGCCTCGACCGGCCTGCTCTCGCTGATCCTGTGCTGGAACGAGGCGTTCTGGAGCCTCAATCTCACCTCCTCCAGCGCGGCCCCCCTGACCGCGTTCATCGCCTCGTTTTCCAGCCCCGAGGGGCTGTTTTTCGCGAAGCTCTCCGCGGCCTCGACCATCGCGGTCGCTCCCATCCTCGTATTCGGCTGGCTCAGCCAACGCCAGCTTGTGCGTGGCCTGACCTTCGGCGCCGTGAAGTAGGAACGTAATCCATGGCAACTCTCACCCTGCGCAGCCTGCGTAAGAGCTTCGGCGCGGTCGAAGTCATCAAGGGCATCGACCTCGATGTGGCGGATCGCGAGTTCGTGGTCTTCGTCGGTCCCTCCGGCTGCGGCAAATCCACTCTGCTGCGCATGATCGCCGGCCTCGAACAGATCTCCGGCGGCGATCTCCTGATCGACGACAAGCGGGTCAACGATGTCGGCCCAGCCGATCGGGAACTCGCCATGGTGTTCCAGTCCTATGCGCTCTACCCGCATATGACGGTGCGGCAGAATATGGGCTTCGCCCTCCGCCTGGCCCGCGTGCCGCGCGCCGAGCGCGATCGAAAGGTGGCCGAGGCCGCGCGCATCCTGCAACTGGAACGGTATCTGGACCGCACGCCCAAGGAGCTGTCCGGCGGCCAGCGCCAGCGCGTCGCGATCGGCCGCGCCATCGTGCGCAACCCCAAGGTCTTTCTGTTCGACGAGCCGCTGTCCAATCTCGATGCCGCCCTGCGCGGCCAGATGCGCATCGAACTCGCGCGGCTGCACGAGGAACTGCAGGCGACGATGATCTATGTCACCCACGACCAGGTCGAGGCGATGACCATGGCGGATAAGATCGTCGTGCTGCAGGGCGGCTCCGTCGAGCAGATCGGCACGCCGCTGCAGCTTTATCATCATCCCGCCAATTTGTTCGTGGCCGGCTTCATCGGCTCGCCGCGCATGAACCTGATCGAGGGGCGGATCGCCAGCGCCGAGGCCGGCGGCGTGGTGGTGGAACTGCCGACCGGCGGGCGGATCGCGGTGCCGGTATCGCCCGGCTCGGCACGGCCGGGCGATACCGTAACCTTGGGCATCCGGCCCGAGGCGCTGCGGCCGGCTGCCGAGGGTCCGCTCGCCGGAGCGGTCCAGTTGGTGGAGCGGCTTGGCGGCCTCACGTTGCTCTATGTCGATCTTGGCGGTGCCCTGCCGGTGATCGTGCAGATCGACGGCAGTGACGGTACCCGCTCCCATACTCCCATCCGCCTCGCCGTCGATGCCGCCGCCTGCCATGTCTTCGACAGCGCCGGGCTGACCATGCCGCATCTCACCCGTCACCCGCTGGCGGCCTAGGAGCAGGCTCCACTCCCATGTTCCTCGGGCTCGATTTCGGCACCTCGGCGGTGAAGGCGCTTCTGGTCGACGACGAGCAGCGAACGGTCGGCAGCGCCGCCGCCGCCCTCACCGTTTCCCGTCCGGCACCGGGCCATAGCGAGCAGGATCCCGAAGCTTGGTGGCAGGCCATGCTGGACGCGGTGGACGCGCTCAAAGCGGCCCATCCGCGAGAACTCGCCGCGGTGCGCGGCATCGGGCTTTCCGGCCAGATGCATGGCGCGGTGCTGCTGGACAGCGCCGGCGCGGTGCTGCGTCCCTGCATCCTGTGGAACGACGTCCGCTCGGTCGCCGAATGCCGGGAGCTGGAGCAAGCCTTTCCGGCGCTGCACGGGGTCAGCGGCAATCTCGCCATGCCCGGCTTCACCGCCCCGAAGCTGCTGTGGGTGCGCAAGCACGAGCCGGCGATCTTCGCCCGGACGGCGACGGTGCTGCTGCCGAAGGCCTGGATCCGCTTTCGGCTGACCGGCGAACAGATCGAGGAGATGTCCGACGCCTCGGGCACGCTGTGGCTCGATGTCGGCGCGCGGGACTGGTCGGATGCCGCCCTCGCCGCTTGCGGCCTATCGCGGGCCGCCATGCCCCGTCTGGTCGAGGGCAATGCCCCGGCGGGCACGCTGCTGCCGGCGCTCGCAGCCCGGTGGGGAATGAGCGGGTCGGGAATGCAGGGGCGGCCGATCCTGGCGGGGGGTGCGGGCGACAACGCCGCCGGTGCTGTCGGCCTCTCCGCCATCCGGCCGGGTGCGGCTTTCGTCTCGCTCGGCACCTCCGGCGTGCTGTTCGCCACCACCGACCGCTTCGCCCCTTATCCGCGGGCCGCCGTGCATGCCTTCTGCCACGCGCTGCCCGGCCTTTGGCACCAGATGGGGGTGACCTTGTCCGCCGCCGCCTCACTCGCCTGGTGGGCCGGGATCGTCGGGCGCGACGAGACGGCCCTGCTGGCCGAGCTTCCCATGCCCACCGCCCCCAGCCCGGCGCTGTTCCTGCCCTACCTGGCCGGCGAACGGACGCCGCATAACGACGGCGCCATTCGCGGTGCCTTCGCCGGCCTCTCGAACGAGACCGACCGAGCCAAGCTGACCCAGGCGGTCCTCGAAGGCGTGGCGTTTTCGTTCTGCGATTGCCGGGATGCTCTGGCCGCCTCCGGCACCACGATCACGGAAGCGGACGTCATCGGCGGCGGCTCACGCTCGCGGGTCTGGATCGGGATCATCGCCGCGGCGTTGAACATACCGCTACACCGCCTGGCGGATGGCGAGCAAGGCGGGGCCTTCGGTGCCGCCCGCCTGGCGCGCATGGCGGTGACCGGCGAAGACCCCCAATCCGTTTGCCCGCCCCCCATCCGGGTCGAAACCATCGAGCCGGACCCGGCGCTGGCCGAGGCCTATGCACGGCGGATCGGGCAGTACCGCGCGCTCTATGGCGGGATCTCCCGCGCGCTTTGACAGAGGATCGCCGGATCCGGTCAACATCCCCACGCCGCAGCGGCCTCCAGAAAGCGCAGGGAGAAGGCCGGCAGGGCATCGCGTAGGTGGGCGAGCTGCGGGGCGGCCCGTGCCCGCGTCTCCGCCATCCGCAGGGCCGCGTCGCGCAGCATGGCGGCCTCGTCGAAGACCAGAATGCGGCCGTCCCGCATGACCCAGCCGCCATCCACCATGACCGAGCTGACCGAGGATGGGCCGGCATGCTGCACCAGGGTCGCCACATCCGCATCGAGCGACAGGGTCGCGGCGTCGCGACAGCGCACCAGCACCAGATCGGCGAGTTGACCGACCGCGATCCGGCCGAGCTTGCCGCCGAGGCCTAACGAAAAGGCCGCGTTCCGCGTCGCCATCTCCAGCACCTGGGCATGGCGCGGCCAGCCGGATGGGTCGCCGCCGGCGCGGCGCGGCAGCATCAGCGCCAGGCGCATCGCCTCGAACAGGTCGTGACGGCCGGCCGTATTCGCCGAATCGGTACCGAGAGCGACACGCAGCCCGCAGATGCCGCAGGCCTGCCACGGCATGATGCCGCTGCCGAGCATGAGGTTGCTGGCCGGGTTATGCGCCAGCGTCACGTCATGGCGCGCCAGCACCTCGCGCTCCTCCGCCGACAGCCAGACGCCATGGGCACAGGTCAGACACCCCTCCAGCATGCCCTCGCGCGCCATCTGCGCCACCAAACCGCCCGGCCGCTGCCGCCCGAGCATCGCCTGGGCGCGGGTTTCGAGCAGATGGGTGTGCACGGCGACGCCATGCCGGTCGCGCAGCTGGCGCCATAACGCCCAGGCTTCCGGGGAGCAGCGCTGCGGCGCGTTCGGACCGAGCTGCAACTGGACGCGGCCGGACCCGGCCCGGGCGAGCCCGACCAGATCGCCGAACCGGCCAGCATAGCGCGCCGCATCGAGCGGCGGCGGTTCGCCGACCACATCCCGCAGCTGGTCCGGCAACGGCACCCCGAGCAATCGATAGTCGGACAGATCATGCAGGAACGGCGCGTAGCCGACCCGCAGATGGGAAACCTCATGAGCCTCCATCGCGACCTCGGCCAGGTGCATGGCGGGCGCGTGGTCGATGGTTCCGGTGATGCCGCCGCGGATGCGTTCGGCGGCACCGAGCAGGATCGCCGCGCGCAGCCCGGTCGCGTCGATGGCGCGGCCATGGATCGTCGTGTGCAGCGCCCAGAGTTCCAGCGGCAGGCTGTTCTCGGTGCCGCGCAACAGGGGCGAATAGCCGTGGGCATGGCTGTCCACCAGACCGGGAATGAGCCAATGATCGGCCGCCGCGACGATGTCGCCCGCCCGCGCGTTGAGCTGCGCCCTGTCCTCGTCGGACCAGGCGAGACCGGCGATCGAGTGCCCCTCGATCAACACCGAGCCGCGGTGGAACGCGCCGTCCCGCAGCACCAGGGCGCCATCGATCACGGTTGATTGCGTCATGTCATGGCATCCAACAAGGCGAACCCCCGCACCAGATCGTTCACGATCATACTGGCGGCCGGCGACAGCGTGCGCTTGGCGGGAATATAGAGGCCGATCTCCAGATGCTCGGATAGCGGCGAGGCGATCGGGATCCAGACAAGTTCCCCCGTCGCGATCTCCCGCAGGAAGCCGAAGCGCGTGAAAAAGGCGATGCCCATCTCGGCGCGAACGATGTGGCGCATCATCTCGATCGAATTCGACGTGAAGCGCGGCGTGCTCCGGTTGCGAAAGGCCATGAACTCGTCGCCGAGCGGCGCCGCGAACGGCACGCTTTCGGTCTGCAGCAGGACGGGAAATCCCTCGAAGTCGGCGAAGCTCAGCGATTGCCGGTCCGCCAGCGGATGTTGCGCCGACATGATCGCGCCGAGCGGCGCTTTGATGCTGGTCACCAGCTCCAACTCGGCGGTAACCGGCGCCGTGAAGGTCAGCCCCAGATCGGCGCGCCCGGCATTGACCTCCTTGATCACGACGCTGGGTGCGGCGGACAACACGGTGAAGGAGACGGCGCGATAGCGCTCGCTGATGGTCTCCAGCACGCGCGGCAGGAAATCGACGAGCAGGCTGTCGAGGGCGACGATCCGCACGTGGCCGCTACGGATGCCGCTCAGGCTGTCGATCTCGGCCAGCATCCGGTCGTGATTATTCAGCGTATCGCGCACGTGACGCAACAGCACTTCGCCGGCTGGCGTCGGCCGCATCCCGTCGGGCAGCCGATCGAACAGCTTGACGCCCAGATCCTGCTCGACCCGCAGGATTTGCCGGTTGATCGCGGAGGAAGCGATGTTCAGGGTCTGAGCGGCCCGCCGGATGGATCCCTGGCGCGCCACCTCCGCCAGATAGCGCAGGACGGTGGCGTGGATCTGCCGGCGATGCCGCCCGGCGACCAGGGGTTCCGGCGGTGTCAGAGCCCGGTCCAGACCGGCGCGCGCTTCTCGCGGAACGCGCGAACCCCTTCCTCGCCATCGGCGGAGGCGAGGCATTCCATCAGGGCCGGCAGACGCTGCGCCTGCGCCTCGGCCGCCGACAGATGCGCCGTGCGCCGCACCGTCTGCTTGATCGCGCGCAACGAGAGCGGCGCGCAGGCCAGGATATCGGCCAGCCAGCGATCGACCGCGGCATCCAGATCGGCACGTGGCACCACCTCGTTCACCAGCCCTTGGGCAAGCGCCTCGGTGGCGGTGACGCGCTTGCCGGTCAGCAGCATCCCCATGGCGGCGCGATAGCCGATCTGCCGCTGCAACAGCACCATCCCACCATCCAGCGGCAGCCGGCCGACACGCGGCTCGGTCAGGCCCAACGTCGCCTCGACGGCGGCGATGGCGATGTCGCAACCCAGCATCATCTCCAACCCGCCACCCAGCGCATGGCCGTTGACCCGGGCGATCACCGGCACATCGAGCGTGGTGCGCAGCGACAACCCACCGAAGCCGGAAGGATGCGAGGCCGCCCAATAGGCGAGGCCGCTGCGCCCGACATGGCTCATATCGGCACCGACGCAAAACGCCCGATCACCCGCCCCGGTCAGCACGACCGCCCGAATAGCGCGATCGGCCTCGATCCGCTGCCAGATCGCCTCCAGCGCCTCCGTGGCCTCGGCGTCCAACGCGTTCAACACGGCCGGCCGATCGATCGTCACGCGGGCGACGTGATCGGCGATGGTCAACAGCACCGTCATGCCAGCACGCCCTCCGCGCGCAGCTTGGCGATCGTGGCCGGCGCGTAGCCGAACCCAGCGAGCACTTCATCCGCATCGCCGCCCAGCGATGGCGGGGCATGACGCAGGACGAAACCGCCATCGGTCAGATGCACCGGCGAGCCGACCAGGCCGAGGGGCTCGGCGCCCGTTACATCGCCCGAGGCTACTTCACCCGACGTCCGCACCAGCATGCCGTTCACCGCGGTCTGCGGGTCGGCCAACGCCTCGGAGAGCTTGCGCACGGGGGCACAGAGCAGATCGCGGGCTTCCAGCGCCGCGATCCAATGCGCCGTCGACGCGGTGGCGAAGCGCGCGCGCAGGATGGCATGCAGCGCGGTCCGGTTTTCCATCGAGCGTTCGAAGGTGGTGAACCGCTCGTCCTCGGAAAGATCGTCGATCCCGATCGCCAGCGAGATCTCGCGCAGCGGGTTGGCCTTGAACGCGCCGACCACGACCAGCGCGCCGTCCGTGGTCGCAAACGCCCCGGTATGCGGCATCGAGCCCCAGCTGAAGTCCCGGCCCCGCATCAGCGCCATCGCCGCTTCCTGCATCTGCATCGCCAGCATGCTGTCATAGAGCGATACGGAGACCATCTGCCCCTGCCCGGTCTGCGCCCGCTGCAGCAACGCCAGCAGGATGGCCTGCACCAGATGCATGCCGGCGGAATAATCGGCGAGCGAGGTCGGATAGATCGTCATCGAGTCGGACGGATCCGATTTGCGCGCCATCACCCCGCTCATCGCCTGCGCCAGCACGTCCTGGCCGCCCTTATGCGCATAGGGGCCCTCGGTGCCGAAACCGGTGCCGAAGGCGAAGATCAGCCTTGGGTTACGGGCCCGCAACGCCTCGTAGCCGAGCCCCATCCGCTCCATGACCCCGGCGCGGAAATTATTCACCACCACATCCGCGCCATCGATCAACCGCCGGACCAACGCGAGCCCGGCCGGTGCTTTCAGATCGATGGCTATGCTGCGCTTGTTGCGGTTGAGGCTGCAGAAAACCGGGTTCTGCAAGCCTGCCGGATCGTCGCCGATCGAGGTGCGCGACAGGTCTCCGGCGCCGATGCGCTCGATCTTGACGACCTCGGCACCATAATCGCCAAGCATCTGGGTACAGCAGGGACCGAGCATCACCTGGGTGAAATCCACCACCTTGATGCCCGAAAGCGGCTGCACGGAACCGGCCTTGACGGTCATGCCGTTTGCTCCAGGACCCGCTGCTCGCCGGGATCGGCGCCTTGCGCGCGCAGGCGGCGTTGCAAGGCGCCGACATCGACCGCCCGCACGGTCGTGCCGGCGGATAGCGCCATCGCGGCGGCGATGCCGGCGGCCTCGCCCATCGCCATGCAGGGCGGGATCTCGCGGGAAATCTTCTGCGCCTGCGTCGTCGCGGAATAATGCCGGCCCGCGACCAGCAGCTGGTCGACTTCCTTGGGCAGTAGAGCGCGGTACGGCGTGTAGTAATCGCGGCCGCGCGCGATGCTGTCGGCGAACTGCACGCGGCCGGTCACGTCCTCCTTGGTGACGACGTATTCGCCGGCCAATTGGCGGGTCTGCCGCACCCCGGTCTGCGGCGCCACATCCACCACGTAGCAATCGGCGAAGCCCGGCAGCTTGGCGCGGGCATGCTCCACCATCCGCTTGATGCGCCTGCGCCCTTCGAACTCGGCCTCGGTCAGATCCTCCACCTTCATGCCGTCCAGCCCGGTCATATGCGGGCAGTTGCACCAGACGATCCCGGGCAGCGGCGTCTTCAGCCACCAATAATCCCAGGACCCGCCGATGATCCGACGCGCTTCGAGGTCGAGCACCGCGTGACGCTCCGGCTCCTCGAACTGGAACCGCTCGGCTTCCTCGGTATCGACCCCGCCCAGACGGAACACGGTGGTCACCATATAGGTGCCATGGACGAAAGCGGCGCCGGCGCTGGCCGCGACGTCGAGATCCCCGGTCGAATCGATCACCACCGAGCCCATGATCGCCTGGCGCCCGGCCTTGCTGTCGACGACCACCCCCTCGATGCGGCCATCGCGGACGATGCTCGCCGAGAACCAGCTATGCAGCCGGACATCGACACCGGCCTCCCGGATCATGTCGCAGGACGCGGTCTTCCAGCCATCGGGGTCGAAGGCCACGGCGTAGCAGATCGGATGCGGGCGGGTGCGGATGTTGAAATCGAACAGGCCCCAGCGCGACCATTTGCGGAACATCGCCGGATCATGGCCGCGCTCCGCCTCCGGCGGATAGATCGCGAGCTTTTGCGCGTGCATCCGGTCGACCAGTTCCTGGCAGATGCCGCGCACCGTGATCTCCGACCCGCTGCACATGTCGTCCAGCACCAGCACCATGCCGCCCGAGGCAAGGCCGCCGAGATGGGCATAGCGTTCGACCAGGCAGACCGAGGCGCCGTTGCGCGCGGCGGCGATAGCCGCGCTGAACCCCGCCGGACCGCCGCCGACCACGACCACGTCGGCACGGGCCACAACCGGCAAGGACCGCCCTGGTTCGCTATAGGTATCGGCCATGATGGTTCCCATCGTTTAAAGGGGGGAGGACGCCCAGCGACCGCAGAGGCGTTCGAATGCCGCGATCAGGAGGAAGAACAGCACCGAGAACGCCGAGCCGCAGGCGATCACCGCGTAGAGCATCGCGCTGTCGAAATTGTAGGTCGCCTGGATGATCAGCGCGCCGATGCCGACCTGGCTGCCGATCCATTCGCCGACGATGGCGCCGACGACGGCGGTGCTGCTGGCGATCTTCAGCGCCGAGAACAGATAAGGGATCGAGCTGGGCAGGCGCAGCTTGACCAGCACTTCCCAGCGGCTGGCGGACAGCACATGCATCAGCTCCAGCGCCTGCGGGCTGACCGCCCTCAACCCGCGAACCATGTTCACCAGGGTTGGAAAGAAGCAGACGATGGCGGCGATCGTGATCTTCGGCGCCATGCCATTGCCGAGCAACAGAACCAGGATCGGCGCCTTGGCGACCACCGGGATCGAATTGATCAGCACGACGATCGGAAAGAACGCCTGTTCGATCGGCTTCGCATGCACGAACAACGTCGCCAGCAGGATCGAGGCGAGGTTGCCGATCAGGAAGCCGCACACCGCCTCGATCGCGGTGACCTCCAAATTGTCCATCAACATGCCGAACTGATGGACGAGCGTCAGGGCGACGACCTGCGGCGCCGGTGCGATGAACGGCTTTACATCGAAGACCGCGATCAGCGCCCACCACAGCAGCAGCAACGAGGCCGCCCCGAGCAAGGGCAGCATGCGCTGCCGCCGGCGCGCGCGCCGAATCGTCGTCAGCCACGCCGCATGCGCGTCGCTGCGGCTGCCGCCGGCCGAGCGGGAAAGGCTGCCGAGGTTCACATCCCCGGCCATCAACAGGTCTCCAAAATCGCGCGCAGCCGCGCCGCGAGGGCAACGAATTCCGGCGTCTCGCGCACCGCCAAGCGGCGCGGCCCGGGCAGATCGACCGGAACGATCTCGCGCACCCGGCCCGGACGAGCGGCCAGCATCAGGACCTGCTGGCCGAGGAAGGCCGCCTCGTTGATGCTGTGCGTGACGAACAGGATGGTGGTGCCCGTCTCCCGCCAGATCCGCAGCAGTTCCTCGTTCAGCCGATCGCGGGTGATCTCGTCGAGCGCGCCGAACGGCTCGTCCATCAGCAGAATTCTGGGGCCGCTCAGCAGGGCACGGGCGATCGAGACGCGCTGGCGCATGCCGCCGGAGAGTTCGTGCGGCAATGCCCGCTCCGAACCCGCCAGGCCGACCAAGGCGAGCAGCGCTTCGGGCGTCATGTCGCCGTGCGCCGCGCGGTGGCGACCGACCTCCAGCGGCAACCGAACATTGTCGAGCGCGGTGCGCCAGGGCAACAAGGCCGCATCCTGAAACACGAAGCCGATATCGCGCCGCCGCCGGGCCGCCTGCGGCGTCTGGCCGAGAACGCTCACCTGGCCGGCACTCGGCTGGATGATGTCGGCGACGACCCGGAGCAAGGTCGACTTGCCGCAGCCGGACGGGCCGAGCAGGGTCAGAAAACCGCCCGCCTCCAAGGTCAGCGAAATGTCTTCGAGCGCCGTCACCTCGCGCCGCTCGCTCATGAAACGGACGGTAACGCCACGCAGCTCGACGGCCGGCGCTGGCCGCTGCGCCACCGCCAACATCTCAGCCGATCTTCGGGCGGCTATCGGCGGTGGCGTTGAGGATGTCCAGCGTCATGACCTCGTCGAGCTTGGGGGTGCGCTTGCTGAATTGGCCAAGGCTCGCATAAAGGTCGATTTGCTCCTGCCAGACCGCCGGATCCATGGTGCCCCAGCCGCCCGCGGCCGTCCGCGCGTCGAAGGCGTAGTCCAGCATGACGTCGGCCGCGGCACGCTCGTCGACGGCCGTGAGGTTCGGAAACTGCTTCATCAGCAGGTCGACCGCCTTGTCCCGATTGGCATGGGCGTAGCCCCAGCCCCTGCCCGCCGCGCGCAGGAAACGCTGCAGCATTTCCGGATGGCCGCCGATGGTCTCGGGCGTCGCGTAATAGGGGTTGGCATATAAGCGGACCCCGGCATCCCAGAGTCGCATCTGAACCTGGTCGGGTCCGAGCACCTTGAGCGCCGTCGTGTTGGTCAGCCAGCCGGTGACCACGTCGACCTGGCCGGTCATGATCGGCATCATATCCGAGCCGATCGTCACCACCTGGACGTCCTTGGGGTCGATACCGTTCTTCAGCAGCACCGCGCGCAGCAGGATAGCGCCGGTCGCCTGGATGCCGACCTTCTTGCCCCGCAGATCGGCCGGCACGCGCACCGGATTTTTCGCCAGCGAGAAGAACGCATAGGGATGCTTTTGCGCCGAGACCGCGAAGCAGCGGACCGGCAGATCCTGCGACGCGGCCAGCATGAGAGACGGGCTGGAGGAGACCTGGCCGACCGTCGACCGTCCCGCCGCCACGACCGCGACGCCATCGTTATTGGGACCACCGGGCTGGATGCGCAGATCGAGCCCCTCATCGGCGAAGTAACCGAGCTGCTGGGCGACCGCCTCACCGAGTTGGTTGCCGCCGCCGATCCAGCCAAGCTGCATCTCGATCGGCTGGGTGGTGGCGCCGCTGGCTCGCCGCCCGAGCGCGACGGTCAGGGACGCGGCGGCACCGGTCCACATGATCCGGCGCCGTGAAACCGATGCGGAACATCCTAAGATCGCCACGGCGCCACCCCTGTGCTTGAAAGAAAGCGTAGGGTCGCATTAGAGGGCTATGCCCGCCAGAACCATTTTATGTCATATGCGTTGCCGTTTTGGCATCACCTCGACCACGCTGACGAACCGGGCGACGCGTCCCCGCCGATCAGCTTTTGGCCTTGTCGCCCGCGGCCGCGAGAAAAGCATCCCACAGCACCGCCAGCGCCGGATCGCACCCCAGTTCCGGATGGCCCTGCAGACCGATGAAGAAGGGATGACCCGGCAGTTCCAGCGCGTCGACCACTCCGGATGGGTCGGTCTGATGCAGCACGGCGCCGCCGAAGCCGTGCGCAACCGCCTCCGGGTTCAGGTGATAGCGGTAGTTCATGCGCACCCGCATGGCTTCCGACAGCAGCCCGGCGAGGCGCGTACCCGCCATCGGCCGGAACGGCCGATCGCCCAGACAGTGGATCGGCGCGCCGGTATCGTCGTGTAGGCGCACCAGACTGCGCCGTGGACCCGGCCCTAAAACCTCCTCGAAATCGGCATCGGGCCACAGCGCGTCGCGCATCAGAGCGGTCGCCATGCTCTGCATGCCAAGGCAGAGGCCGAACACCGGCAACCCGCTGTCACGCGCCGATCTCGCCGCCGCGATTTGGGCCACGGTCTGGGTCATGTCGCAGCCACCCGGCAAAATCAGCCCGTGGAGCGTATCGGGTACGCCATGGGCCAGCACCTCGGCGGCTGGCAGTGGCACCGGTTCGACCAGCCGCCCAGCACGGTCGGCGACATCGCCAAGGCGCGCCAGGACGGCCGGATTGACCGTGCGAAGATGCCGATCGTCGCCCAGGATACCAATGCGCAACACCGGCCCCTCGGGGGGGACCGGCCTAGCCGCGGCGGGGCGGCCGAACCGGTCGAGGGTGAGCGGCACAGACGCCGCCGCGCGACGTTCCAGCTTTTGGCCACAGACGCTCGCCGGATCGAAGATCGAGGGGTCGGGAACGGCGAGCACGAGAGAGGCGCGGGACGAGGCCCAATCCGGCGTCGGCGGCATAGCCGTATCGCTCGCCCATTCCAGCCAAAAGGCCCCGTTCGGCCAGAGCGCGCCATGCGCGGCGACGAACTCCGTATGGGGCGGCGGCAAGCCGGCATCGGCCGCGGGAGCGAGCCGCGCCACGCCGACCGTCTCGCCATCGCGCCGCAAGGTGCGGATCAGGGCGGCCGCCGCGAGCTCGGCCCCGATGCCTTCCACCGTGATGACGCGCATCGTCAGACCACGTGGATCTGGCGCGGCACGGTGCCGAGCAGACGGCAGCCGGTTTCCGTCACCACGATGGATTCGCTGAGCCCGACGGTGAAGACACCGTATTCGCGCAGCGCCGTCGGCACGTGGAAGCACATGTTCGGTTCCAGCGGCACGTCGACGCCATCGAACAGGCTGAGCACCTGCCACTCGCCCCAGTCCGGCGCGAAAGCGATGCCGAGGGAATAGCCGGTGCGCTTGCGGTAGCGCTCGGTCATGCCGGCGGCGTCGATTACCCGCTGCGCGGCACGATGGGCCTCGGCGCAGGTGACGCCGGGCCTCACCGTGTCGAGCACCGAGGCGAGCGCCTCCTGCACCACCACTTCCAATTGCCGGGCGAGCGGCGGCGGTTCGCCGATCCAGCCGGTACGCATCAGCCCGGTATGGTACCGGTTGTAGCAGCCGGACATTTCGAGGAACACCGCGTCGCCCTGCGCCAGCACCCGGCGGCGCCAGGTGGCATGCGGCACGCCGGAGCGCGGGCCGGACGAGACCAGCGGCTCCATGCCCATGTATTCGGCACCGGCGGCGATGGCGGCGTGCATCATCTCGGCGACCAGGTCGTTCTCGGTCGCCCCGGCCCGGATCGCCGCGAGCCCGGCCGCGATGCCGGCATCGGCCTGGCGACCGCTCTCCTCCAGCGCCGCGACCTCCGCCGGCGATTTCACCCGGCGCAGCGTCTCGACGATGCCGGTCGCATCGGCCACCTTGGGCAGCGCCTCGGTCAGGGCTTCGTAGAAGCTGATGGGCAGGAACCAGCCGCCCTTCTCGATCGCAACCCGCTTGCCGGCAAGGCCGAGACGGCCGAGCGCCGCCACCACCAGCCCGGCCGGCGTCACCCCGTCGCCATAGGTCTCGTAGGTTTCCAGGAAGCTGTTGCGCAGAAAGTTGGTGAGTTCGAGCTGGCGCAGCAGGAACAAAGGCGCGCCGTCGGTCGGCAGGATCAGGCATTGGAAGGTGTAATAGCCGGGCGTCTGCTGCCCGGTCAGGTAGAAGATGTTCTCCGGCCCGGTGAAGACGGCGCCATCCAGGCCCTTGGCGGCGAGTGCCGCCCGCACCCGGCCCAGGCGAGTTGCGTATTCCGCCTGCGGGAAGGCGGCCTCGATGCCGCGCGACGGATCAGTCATGCGTTGTACTCCCAAAGAACCGTTCCGGTGTCGGCATGCCGCGCAAGGCCAATGCCTGGCCCGGGCGGCAGCACGAGATATCCATCGGCATAGGCGAGCGAGCCGGCCGGATCATCGGCCAGCCCGTCGGCGCCGTAGAGCTCCGCGCGCTGGGCCGCGAGGGCGACCGCGACATGGGCGGCGGCGAGGGTGCTGACGGCACCCTCGTTCATCTGACCGACCATGATGCCGATGCCAGCCTCGCGCAGCCGCCGCCCCGCCGCCATCAGCCGGTCGAGGCCGCCGAGCTTGGCGAGCTTCAGATGGGCAAGCGGTAACGGGCTGGGCAGCTCGATCAAACGCTCGATCGAGGCCGCATCTGCCAGGCTTTCGTCGAGCATCAGCGGGACCGGCGATTTCGCCGAAAGACGCGCGATCGCGTCCCAGTCGTCGGCGGCGCTCGGCTGCTCCAGGTAGTCCATCCCAAGCGGCGCCAGGGCGGCGAGATGATCGGCCGCCTCGGCCGCGCTCCAGCTGCCATTGGCATCGGCGGAGAGGCGCAGCGCCGGGCCGAAACGGTGGCGCAGCAGTGCCAGCCGCCGCAGATCATCGGCGAAAGGACCGAAGCCGATGCGCAGTTTGAGATCGAGGAAGCCGCGCGCGGCATAGGCGTCGGCGCGCTTCAGCAGGGTCGCGTCGTCGGTACGGAACAGCGTCTGGTTGGTCGCGACCCGCGCGGCCGCCGGACCGCCGAGCCAGACCGAGAGCGGCTGCCCGGCCGCGCGCGCGGCACCATCGGCCGCCGCGATCTCGATCAGCATGCGCGCCGGTGCCGGCAGATCGGGCAAGACGTCGTCCAGCGCCGGAACCAGCCTCGACCACGGGGCCGTCCAATCGACCCGGCGGGCGGCGTCGAGACAGGCGGCGACCAACGTTTCGGCGTCGATGCCGGACAGATAGGCGATGTTCATCCGGCTGGCACCGAGTGCCACCACGGCATCGTCCTCGGTCACGACCAGGCGCAGCTCGTCAAGCATCGGCACGGCGCCCGAGGTCGCGGTGTGCAGCACCATCCCGTCGGCATAGCCGAGGTCGATGCGCGAGAGGCGGATCCGCCGTCCCATTCAGGATGCCATCAGGGCACGCGCTATGTCGCGATAGATCAGCGCCGACGCGGCGAGTTCGGAACGCGGCACGAACTCATCGGGCTTGTGGGCGACCGCGAGATCGCCCGGCCCAAGCACCAGACCCTCGGCGCCGAGGGCGCGGAAATGCACGAGATCGCAGGCGCCCTGGAAGCCGAAGGGGCGCGGATCGACGACGCCGTGACGGCGGCCGGCCTCGATCGCCGCCTCGATGATCGGATGGTCCGGCGTGGTCCCCGAGGCGCCGCCGGTGGTCGGCTTCAGGGCCAGGATCTCGGTCTCGATGCCGTCCTCGCGCCGGGCGGCATCGAGCAGCTGGCGGAGTTCGTCGACCACTGCCGCCTCGGTTTCGCCCGGCACCAGGCGCCGGTCGAGCAGCAGCTCGCACGCATCCGGCACCATATTGTCGGCGAGGCCGGCCTGGGCGCGAGTCACGGTCAGGCTGGGCGGTCCGACCAGCGGATGGGCGCGACCGGCGAGCCCGAGATGGTAGGCCGCGAGCCGTGGCAGCAGGCGTCCGGCCTGGTAGATCGCGTTGACGCCCAGATCCGGCGTGCCGGAATGGGCGGTGCAGCCGCAGACCCGCACCAGCGGGCGCAGGCTGCCCTTATGGGCGATGATCGGTGCATTGCCGCTCGGCTCGCCGACCACCACCAGATCGACCTTCGGCCGACCCTCGGCGTAATGCCGCGCGCCACGGCTGGCGGCCTCCTCATCGGCCACGAACACGCCGAGCAGCGTGCCCGACCAGGACGCCCGGTCGGCGGCGAGCAGCGCCATCGCCTCGATCATCGCGGCGAGCGGCCCCTTGGCGTCGCAGGCACCGCGCGCCACCAGCCGGTCGCCCTGGGCACGCAGCCGCAGCGGATCGCCGGTCCAGCCGCCGCCCGCCGGAACCACGTCGATATGGGTGTTGAAGGCGAAGACCGGACCCGGACCGTTCGAGATCCGTCCGACGACGTTGGCACGGCCGGGCTCGAACACATCGGTCTCGACGGCGCAGCCGAGCGCGGCCAGTTCGCCGGCGATGAACTCGGCGCACTCCGCTTCCCGACCCGGCGGGTTCTGCGTGTCGAAGGCGACGAGCCGCGCCAGCCGCTCGACCAGTCTCGTCGTATCGTCCATCATCGCTCCCATCAGCTCTCCAGCCGCCCGAGAAACCGGGCGACGCGGTCCGGGACCGCGCCGGAGAAAAACTCGGCGCCGCTGGCCTGGTGTGCGACTTGGCCGCCATCCAGGAACATCACCCGGTCGGCGGCGCGGCGGGCGAAGCCCATCTCATGGGTCACCACGACGCTGGTCATGCCCTCCTCCGCGAGTTCCTGCATGACCTGCAGCACTTCGCCGACCGTCTCGGGATCGAGCGCGCTGGTCGGCTCGTCATAGAGCATCAACGCCGGCTCCATGGCGAGCGCCCGGGCGATCGCGACCCGCTGCTGCTGGCCGCCCGACAGCTCGTCGGGATAGGCGTCGGCCTTGTCCGGCAGATGCACCTTGGCGAGCAGCCGGCGCGCCCGCTCGCGCGCCCTGCCCGGCGCCTCGCCCTTCACCCGGATCGGCGCCAGCGCCACGTTGTCCTCGGCCGATAGGTGCTGGAACAGCTCGAAATTCTGGAACACCATGCCGATGCGCCGGCGGATCGCCGGGGCCTGGCGGCCGGCATGGGCGATCTCCTCGCCATCGAACAGGATGCTGCCCGACGAAATCGGCTCCAGCAAGTTGAGGCAGCGCAGCAGCGTCGACTTGCCGGAGCCCGAAGGTCCGAGCAGCACCAGGCATTCGCCGCGCGCGACCCGAAGATCCACGCCTTTCAGCACCTCCAGCGGGCCGAAGGATTTCCAGATCGCCGTCGCATCGATCAGCGGCGCTCCCCTCATTTCTCCAGTCATTGCCTGGCTCATCGCACGCGCCCCGCTTCGCCCAGGACGCCGAGCAGCCGCTGGCCGAAGCGCATGCCTTCCCCGCCGCGCCGGCGCTTGCCCAGCGCGCGTTCCAGTGCCGCCTGACCGAGCATCAGCAAGGTGGTCATCGCCAGATAATAGATGCCGGCGGCCGACAGCGCCTCGACATAGCGGAAATTCGCCGAAGCGGTCTGGCCGGCGACCAGCAACAGCTCCTGCACCGCGATCACGGAGACCAGGGCCGAGAGCTTGAGCATGCCGATGAACTGGTTACCGATCGGCGGCACGACGATGCGCAGCGCCTGGGGCAGCACGACGTAGCGCATCACCTGAAGATCCGTCATGCCGAGCGCGCGGGCGGCCTGGCGCTGGCCACGGCCGACGGCGCGGATGCCGGACCGCATGATTTCCGCCATATAGGCGCCCTCGTTGAGGGCCAGGGCCAGCACCGCGCAGGTGAAGCCGGGCAGCACGATGCCGAAGCTGGGCAGCACGTTGAACACGAAGATCAGCTGGAACAGCACCGGCGTGCCGCGAAACAGCCAGAGGTAGAGCGTCGCCAGCACGCGCAACGACCGTAAGCGCGCCTCCTGCAGCAACGCCAGCACCAGCCCGACAGCCATGCCGGCGGCCAGCGATACCAGGCTGATCAACAGCGTCATCAGTCCCGCCTCGAAGAAGCGGGCACTGACGACGTAGTCGAGGGTGAGGCTAAGCGATTCCGACATGATCGGGAGGCTGTCGATGCGCGGCGTGCCTGATGGGTCGCCTGATCAGAAAATCGATCCGCTGGCGGGCAGATTGTACTTCTTCAACAGGGCCGCGTAGGTGCCGTCCTTCACCGTGGCCTGCACGGCGGCCTCGATCGCAGTCTTCAGGGCGGCGTCGCCCTTGCGCACGGCCATGCCGATCTGGGTACCGCTCTCGAACGGCTCGCCGGCGATTTCGAAGGTGTCCGGCACGTTGATGATCGCCTCGGCGGCGCCCGGCGTCGAATCGAAGAACGCATCCGCCCGGCCCTGGCGCAACGACAAGATGCTGTCCTGGGCGGTCGGCAGCGTCAGGATATCGACCGCCTGCTTGCCGGCAGCCTTGCATTTGACGTCGTCCTGGCGGGCATAGGTCTCCTCGATCGCGCCGAGGGTCACCGCCACGCGATGGCCGCATAGATCGTCGCGCGACTTGATGCCGATCGGGTTGCCCTTGCGCACCACGATCTCGTTACCGATGCGCATATAAGGGATGAAGTCGACCTGCCCCGCGCGGTCCGGATTGATGTACATAGCGCTGTTGATGATATCGACCCGCTTGCCCTGCAGTGCCGGGATCAGGCCCTTGAATTCCATGTTGAGCGGCGTCGGTGCTAATCCCATCTGCTTCGCCACCGCCGCGCCGAACTCGATATCGAAGCCGGCGAAAACCCCGTCCTTCTGGAACTCGAAGGGCGAGAAACTGGCGGCGACGCCGTAGGTCAGCTTGCCGGGGCTGATCAACGCCGGCGGCTCGGCACGGGCCGGGCCGATCGCGATCGCGCCGCCCGTGATCGTACCGGCGGCGAGCACGCAGGCGAAGCCGAACAGCTGAGCCGTGGAGCGAATGGTCTTGAGCATGTCTGTCTCCCAGAATCCAAAGGAACTGCAAAATCTGTACGGTCCAGCGCCAGCGCGCCGGCCTGGTGCGGGTTGATACCTGGGAAGGTCACCCGTTCTTGTTTGTACAGTCTGTACTAGAGTGTACAATATGTCCATGCCCTCCGCCGCCCCACCTGCTTTCGAGGATTTGCCTGCCGATGGGTTGATCGACGCCCATCCCCGTCACGCCCGCCTCGCCCAGCGCATCGTGGATGCCGCGGTCGATGGCGGCTGGCCGGCCGGCCAAAAGGTGACGGAGGAGGAACTTGCTCGCCGGTTCGAGGTATCCCGCACGCCGATCCGCGCGGCGCTGCGCCTGCTGACGGAGTTGGGGATCCTGGTTCCGGGACCGCGCCGCGGCCATGTGCTGGCGCGCGCCGGTGCCACCCTGGCCGAGGTATCGCTGAGCGCGCCGGAGCCGGCGGAGGAACAGCTGCACGCGGCCTTGATCCGCGATCGTCTGGCCGGCCGTGTCGCCGCGACGCAATCCCAGGCCGACCTCGGCCGCCGCTATGGGGTGGGTCTACCGACGCTACAGCGCGTGCTGAGCCGGATGGAACAGGAAGGGGTGATCGCGCGCGAGGGCTGGCGCTGGACCTTCGTGCCGACGCTGGAGACCGGCCGATCGCGGGAGGCGAGCTACGAGTTGCGCCTGATGCTCGAGCCGGGCGCCCTGCTGCTGCCGGGATTTCGGGCCGATCCCGACAGTCTGCGCCGTCTGACCGAGGAGCATGAGGCGCTGATCGGCGACCTCGACCACGATCTCGCCCGACGCGACCCCTTGCGGATCTTCGAACTGGACGCCCGCTTTCACGAGACGCTCGCCGGCTTCGGCGGCAACCCCTTCGTGCTCAATGTCGTGCGCCAGCAGAACGCGTTGCGGCGGCTGTTGGAGCTTGGCACCTATGACGACCGGGCGCGCGTCGCCGCCTGGTGCGGCGAACATCTCGCCATCCTCGCCCGGCTCGACGAGGGCAACCCGGCGGCGGCGAGCGATCTGCTGCGCGCCCATCTGCTGACGGCACGCGCCTCCACCGCCGGCGCCGCCCTCGGCCAGGGCGCGAAATAGCGCGCGTCTTTGCAGAGATGGGCTCGCTTGATTGTATGGATGCGGATTATTTCCACCCACCCGGCCTCGCAGCGTGAAAGAAGCCGCTATGACGAAGCGATACGATAGTCCGATGACGGCCGCCGAGATCGCGGCCATCCCCGACCGCGAGATTGACTACAGCGACATTCCCGAACTGGACGATGCGTTCTGGCAGAACGCGCGGCTGGTGGAACCTGACCGTACCCAATCCGTAACCCTCCGGGTCAAGCAATCCGTGCTCGACGCCTACAAGGCGCAGGGCAGAGGCTACCAAACCCGCATGAATGCGGTACTGGAAAGCTACGCCCGCGCGGTCATGCAGAAGTTAGATCGCTGAGGGCGAATTTGGGGCCCCCGCTCGTCCGTCCGATCGTCAGAACACCGGCTCGAAGGCGCAATTGACCGCCAACTCGGCCATCGACGCCGTGTTGGACATGCCGACCACGTGCAGCACCAGGGCGGCGATTTCGTCCGGGTCCGACATCGCGTCCTCGGCCATCGCGCCGAGCGCCAGGGCCATGTCGGTCCGCACATAACCGGGGCACAGCGCCGTGGCGCGCACCCCGTGCTCCCACCCCGCGCGGCGGATCGCGTGGGCGAGGCCGACCGCGGCGAATTTCGTCATCTGATAGCCCGCGTTGAGATTGCGCACCCGCTTTCCCGACAGCGAGGCGACGATGACGACGCGTCCGCGCCCGCCTTGCTTCAACGACGGCAGGGCGGCCTGTGCCAGCAGAAAGGGCGCGCGCGCGTTGACCGCCCACATCCGGTCGAGCGCCTCGGCCGACCCGTCCTCGAGCGTCACCGGCCCGAGCACGCCCGCGTTGCAGATCAGGCAGTCGATGCGGTTGAACCGCTCCAGGGTCGCATCGACCCAGCCTCGCGCCGCGGTCGGGTCCTCGGCCTCGTAAGGATGGACCAGCGCGTCGGCGGGGGCGGCGAATGGGGAACGCGCGCCCAGGCTGAGGCGCCACCCATCGGCCGCGAAGCAGCGCGCGAGGGCGGCACCGATGCCGCGCGAGGCGCCGGAGATCATGACGACGCGCTCGGCCGAATCAGTCATCGAAGAAACTGTCATCGCGGGGCGCTCAGCCGATCCACGGCGTCCCGCGCACGATAATAGGCGCTGACGACGGGCAGGAACCAGGGCCGGCCGCCATAGAACCCCCGCGTCGGGAATTCCGGCCGGTCGAAGGCGCAGGGCCGGTTCTCCTGCCCAAGCAGCTTCCGCGCCGTGCGCCACCCCAGATACGACATGAGGGCGACCCCGTTGCCGTTGCAGCCGAGCGCGAAATGCACGCCGTCGCGCGTGCCCATATGCGCGGTCTTGTCGAACGTCATCGCCACCCGGCCGCTCCAGGCATGGGTGAGGCGCACATCCGCCAGCTCCGGCCAATAGCGGCACAGCGCCCGGTGCAGCACGGGGGCCGCCTCGCGATCGGTGTGCTCGAACACGCCGGGGCGCGTGCCGAGCAGCATGCGCGTGCCGTCCGGCGACGGGCGGGCGTAATACAGCTCGCGCTTGGTGTCCGTCACCATGCGCCGGCCGGGGTTGAGACGCCGCATCAGCGCCGGGTCGAGCGGCTCGGTGGCAACCTGGTAGCTGCGCACCGGCACCACGCGCCGGGCGAGCTCCGGCGTCGCAGCACCGGTATACCCATTGGTGGCGACGATGACGTCCCGCGCCACCACCTCGCCACGGCCGGTGCGCAGGCGAAACAGATCGCCCTCCCGCGTGATCTCGCGCACCGGGGCGTGCGACCGCAGGACCGCGCCGCGGGCCTCGGCGTAGCCGCATAGCGCGCGGTGATACTTGCCGGGATGCAGCCCGCCGTAATCGTCGATCAGGATGCCGCCGTGAAAATAGTCCGAGCCCACGACCTCGCGCTGCCGATCCCGCTCGTAGACATGCACCCGCACCCCGCTGCGCTCGTGCAGGATGCGCCCGACTTCCTTCAATCGCTCGAACTGCGCGGGTGCGTGCGCGCCGAAGAAGCGGCCGGTCAGCGACAGATCGGCATCGAGCGCCGCGTCCCGCACCAGGCGTTGCAGGAAGGCGAAACTCTCGACGCTGTCCTCGATCATGCGCTCGAACAGCGCCGGCTCGACCCCGTCGATGGCGCCGCCCACCACCAGCTTTTGCCCGCTGCTGACCATGCCGCCGCTGCGCGTGCTGGCGCCGGCGCCGAGGAAATCGGCTTCGAGCACCACAACCTCCCGGCCATGCGCCGCGAGTTCGGCCGCCGCCAGCAGGCCGCAATAGCCGGAGCCGACGATCGCCACATCGACCCGGCCGGGCAGCTCATCCTTAACCGAACGAGGGGGGGCCGCCTCCCACCAATAGGGCTGTTCCTTGAAGTCCGGGTGCAGCGTGCCGGTCGCGGAATTTGGCTTCATAGAATTTGGTCCAGGAACTGTCGGGTCCGTGGGTCGCGCGGCTGGCTGAACAGCTCGGCCGGCGGTGCCTGTTCGACGATGCGGCCGAAATCGGTGAAGCACACGCGGGAGGCGACCTCGCGCGCGAAGCGCATCTCATGCGTCACCAGCACGCAGGTCATGCCCTCCTCAACCAAGGTGCGGATGGTCGTCAGCACCTCCTTCACCGTCTCCGGGTCGAGCGCCGCCGTGACTTCGTCGAACAGGATCACGCGCGGCTGCATGGCCAGCGCGCGGGCGATGGCGACGCGTTGCTGCTGCCCGCCGGAAAGCTCGCCCGGATAGGCGCCCTCCTTGCCCGACAGCCGCACCTTGGCCAGCAGCGCGCGGCCCCGCGCCTCGACCTCCGCCTTGTCCTGCCCCAGCACCTGGACCGGTGCCATGCAGACATTCTGCAGCGCCGTGCGATGCGGGAAGAGGTTGTACTGCTGGAATACCATCGCGACCTGGCGGCGCAGCGGCCGCATGGCGCGCTCGTGCCGCATGTCGTGCACGTTGATCGAGCCGACGCGCACCGTGCCGCTATCGATCGGAATCAACCCGTTGATGCAGCGCAGGATGGTGGATTTGCCGGAGCCGGACGGACCGATGATGCACACCGCCTCGCCCTCCTCCACATGCAGGGTGACACCCTTCAGCACCTCCGTCCGTCCGAAGGATTTGTGCACATCATCGACGGCGACCAGCGGCACGCTCACAACGCCTCTCCTTTTGACGCCCGTTCAAGTCGCCGGGCGATCCAGGCGATCGGATAGCAATAGGTGAAGAACATCGCCAGGACGGCCATATAGAAATACGCGATCGCCCCGGTCGGTTCGGTCGCGAGCACGGTGCGCAGCACGGTCAGCACCTCCTGCGTGCCGGTCACGGTCGCCAGCGCGGTGGCGATCATCAGCAGGGCATAGAGGTTCATCCAACCGGGCAGGATCCGGCGCAGCGCCTGCGGCAGCACCACGCGGCGCAGGATCTGCGTCGTGGTATAGCCGAGCGAGCGCGCCGATTCCCACTGGCCGGAATGGATCGATTGCACGCCGCCGCGAATGATCTCGGCGAAGTTCGCCGCCGTGGGCAGGGTGAGGCCGATGATCGCCTTGGCGATCGGCGGGAACTCGACCGACCAGCCGCCCCATTGCAGGCGGAACGGCAGCAGATAGAGCGTCGCGAACAGCAGCACGAGCCAGGGCGAGTTGCGCAGAAAATTCATCACGAATGTCGCCGGCCAGCGCAGCCAGGCACGCCGGGCCAGCAACAGCGACCCGAGTAGGCTCCCCAGGATCGTGGCCAGCACCATGCCGATGATGCTCATGACCACATTGTCGAGGAAGCCCCAGCCGAGCTGCGGCAGGCGCTGCCACACCCGCGCCCAGCGCGCCGGGTCGCCCAGCAGGCCGCCGCGCAACGCGAGCGCCAGCACCACGAACCCGACGACCCAGGCGAGCACGATACTCCCGGCGCGAAATCCCCGGCGCGGGCCCCGGCGCCGTTCGGCCAGCGCCTCAGCCACCATAGCCCGGGAAGGCCAGCGCCCGCTCCACCCGCCCCATCGCCGCGGCCAGTACCGTCACCAGCGACACATAGAGCATCAGCACCAGCAGCATCACCTCGAGGGTGCGGAAATTCTCCGTGTAGATCTGACCCGCATAATACAGCAGCTCCGGCACGGTAATGATCGATGCCTGCGACGTCGTCTTGAACAGGTTGGTGAGGATGTTGGTGAGCGACGGCAGGCAGATTCGCGCCGCGATCGGCAATTGCACCCGGCGGAACAGGGCCGCCCGCGTGTAGCCCAGGCTGCGGCCGGCCTCGATGGTGGCGGCCGGCACCGCCTCCAGCCCGCTGCGGAATGCCTCGATCGCGAGCGCCCCGCCGAACAGACTCAGCGACACCAAGGCGCAGGCATAAGCACTCAGCAGCGGCACCTGCGATCCGGTCTTGGGATCGGTGATCGTAACGCCGATGCTGGTCAGCGTAAAATAGAGGAACAGCATCTGCAGCACCGGCGGCGTGTTGCGGAACAGCTCGATATAAAACCGCACCACCCCGCGCACGCCCGGCCCCCCGACGAGCAGCAGGAACGCGCCGACGACGCCGATCGCCACCGCCATCACGCTCGACAGCGCCGCGAGCGTGATGGTGTTGCCCAGCCCCTCCAGCAGCCAGCGCTGATAGACCGGGTCGGCCAACCAGCTGAAATCGAGGCTGGTACCCACCCTACATCCCCAACTTCACCCGAGACTGCCGCGCCATCTCCGCCACGTAGTCGGTCGGCGGCATCTCATAGGTCTTCTCCCATTCCAGCATCTTGCCCTGGGCGGAGGCCTTAACGATGGCGGCGTTGACGGCGTCGAGGAAGGCGGGCTCGTTCTTGCGCACGCCGCCCGGTTGCGGCAGATGCTCGTATGGCAGGGCGGCGACGCGGTAGCGGTCGGCGAAGCCCGGCTCGACGATCTTCTTGGCGAGCGTTCCCTCATCGAAGGCGACGCCCTCGCAGCGCGAGTCATCCAGCGCCTTGTAGACATCCGGCAGGCCGGTGAAGTTGACCAGCTTGAGCCCCAGTTCCTCGGTCAGCTTGCGCAGGTAGTAGGACCCCTGGATCGAGCAGAAGGTATGGTCGCGCGCGGTCTCCCAGCTCGTCACCGGGCTATCCTTGCGCACGATCAGCATCGGCCCGCCGGCCGAATAGGCCGGGATGGTGAAATCAATGATCAGCGCCCGCTCCGGCGTCTGGCCGAGGGTCGCGAGGATGAGATCGATCCGCCCGGCTTGCAGGAACTGGATACGGTTGGCCGCCACCACCGGCACGAACTCGATCGCGTCCGGCGAGCCGAGAAGCTCGTTGGCGACATACTTCGCCAAATCGACCTCGAAGCCGACCAGACGGCCATCCGGGGTCAGGTAGCCGAAGGGCGGATAGTCGTTCTTGACGCCGACGATCAGCTTGCCGCGCGCCTTGACCTCGGCGAGCTCGTCGGCATGCGCCGAGGCCCCGGCCACGGCGAGGCCAACCATAGCAAGGCAGGCCAGCAGCAGATTTCCGAACAAGCGACGTTTCATGCGAGGTTCCTTCGTTTCGGGTTTCATAGGTTGTAGCAGAGCCGGAGGGCGTCGTGGATGGCGGCGTGAATATCGCGGCTGGCCACGGCGTCGCCGACGCGGAACAGGTCGAACGAGCCATCCGGCGCATGCAGCAAGGCCTGTGCCCGCCCCTCCACCAAAGCGGGCCAGTCCATCTCGCCGAGGTTGCGGCTTCGCGGCCGCAGGGCTTCGAACAGGGCGGTCTCGGGCAGGGTACCGTGCTCGGCCACGACGAGATCGACCAGCCGTTCGGTGCCGGCGCCGCTATAGACATTGACCAGCATCGCCGCGAGCTGGTTGCCCGAACGGCGCAGACCCGTCAGACGATGATCCGGGGTGATGATGCCGCCGCCACCATAGATGTTGCGCAGATGGATGGCGTAGTTGGAGCCGGTCATCTCCTCGCCGATCGCGCGCTCGGGGGTCACGAGCTCGACCCGCGCGCCGGCCGCCAGCAGCGCTTCGGCGCAGGACGGGGCCTGGTTGTAGCCGTGGTCGTCGACGACGAGGCCCGCGGTACCGCTGGCCAGCGCGTCGATGACGCCGCCGCCGGCCAGCACGTCGGAGGTCGAGACGGCCAGCTCCACGCCGGGGAACTCGCCCTTGGCGGGCCGACCGCCGGTGGCCAGGACCACCAAATCCGGCTGCGCGGCCAGCACGTCCTCCGCCCCCGCCAGGTGACCGAGCTTCACCACGACCCCTAGCCGGCGCAGCTCCGCCTCGAACCAGGCGACACTGCCGGCGAGTGCCGCGCGCCATGTCGCCCGCGCCGCGATCGCCACCTGGCCGCCGAGGTGCAGCCGCGCCTCGAACAGCGTCACCGCATGGCCGCGCTCGGCCAGCACCCGCGCCGCCTCCAGCCCGCCCGGTCCGCCGCCGACCACCACCGCGCGGCGAGGGTCGGCGGCCCGCGCGATCACCTGCGGCAGCTTCGTCTCGCGCCCGGTCGCGGCGTTGTGCAGGCAGAGCGACATGCCGCCCAGATGCAGCCGTTCGACGCAGTAATTGGCACCGACGCAAGGCCGCACCTCCGCCGTCCGGCCCTCGACGGTCTTGCGCACCAGATGCGGGTCGGCGATATGGGCGCGCGTCATGCCGACCATGTCGACGAGCCCGGCACTCACCAGACCCGCGGCGTCGGCGAGATCGAGCACCCGGCCGGCATGAAACACCGGTTGCCGCACCGCGCGGCGGATGTCGCCCGCCATGCCCGCATAGGGTGTCCGCTCCGCCCACATGCCGGGGATGGATTGCGCGAGCGAGAGCGCCGTGCGGTTCTGCCCGGTCGAGACGGTGAAGAAGTCGATCAGCCCGGTGGCCGACAGCCGGGCCGCCACCTCGACGCAAGCCTCGTGGTCGAGCCCGCCCTCCAGCATCTCATCCGCCGTCAGCCGCAGGCCGGCGACGAAATCCTCGCCCGCCTCGCGGCGGATGCTCTCGAAAACCTCCACGGCGAAGCGCAGCCGGTTCTCCAGGCTGCCGCCATAGGCGTCGGTGCGCCGGTTGGTGACGGGGGAGAAGAATTGACCGATCAGATGCGCGCCGGAGGCGATGACCTCGACCCCATCCAGGTCGCCATCGCGGCAGCGGCGCGCGGCGGCGCCGAAATCGGCCACGACGCGGGCGATGTCGGAGGCCTCCATCGCGCGGGGGAACGCCCGATGCGCCGGCTCGCGCACCGCCGATGGGGCGATGGGGACGAGCCAGTTCTCCGCATCCCAGCGCGAGCGATGGCCGAGATGGGTGATCTGGCACATCAGCGCCGCGCCATGCCGATGGATGCGCCCGGCGAAGCTCCGCAGATGCGGGATGACGCCGTCATCGGCGACAGAAATTTGCCGCCATTGCGCCGCCGGGCTGTCGATGGAGACGGAGGACGACCCGCCGAAGCAGGTCAGCGCCAAACCGCCCCGCGCCTTTTCCTCGTGATAGGCCTGATAGCGCTCCAGCGGCCGCCCACCCTCGGCATAGCCCGGGGCGTGGCTCGTGCTCATGATCCGGTTCTTGAGCCGCAGCCGCTTGATCGTCAGCGGCTCGAACAGAGGCCGCAGGCTCTCATCGACGGAGGTCATGGTCGGAACGGGAGTAGCGGCGACTTTCATGCCCGGAAAAATGCCAAGCCTAAGGGAGGCCGTCGACAAAATTCTCTCAATGTGGTGAAAAAATACCCGCTTTCCCACAATATGAAAAAAGCTGGGCGATAGTTAGGCGGAAAGGCGATTTGGTGCCAGGCAACATGGCGGGAACCCAACTCCTCGATCGCGCGATCGCTCTGCTCCGCCTGGTGGCCGATGCGGGAGCGAACGGTCTCGCGGTCCGCGACCTATCGGCGGCGACCGGCCTCAGCGTGTCGACATGCCACCGCGTCGCGGCGGCCCTGGCCGGTCACGGCTTGCTGGCGCGCGACGAGAGTGCTCGACGCTATCGGCTCGGCCTGGAATTCTTCGTGCTCGGTGCCCGGGCGGCGGAGCGCACCGGGCTCGGTCAGCTCTGCCGTCCGGTGCTGACGCGTCTCGCGGCGGAGACCGACGATACGGTTTTGCTGATGATGCGGCATAATTTCGAGTCCGTCTGCATCGACCGTCGGGATGGCCGGATCATCATCCAGACGCTTACCGGCGCTATAGGAGGCAGTGTGCCTCTCGGCGTCGGTCCCGGCAGCCAGGCCATCCTGGCATTCCTGGCCGCCGACGAGGTCGACGCGATCATCGCGCACAACACCCCCCGCTACGCCACCGTCCAGGGTCAAAACCCGGCCCTCATTCGCACCGCGATCGAGGACGTTCGCGCACGCGGCTATGCGCTCGATTATGGTGGGATCATTCAAGGCGTCGCCGGGATCGCCGTGCCTCTGCGGGCACCGGGCTTGGGCGTCGTGGCGTCGCTCGGCCTCGGCATGCTGACGAGCCAGCTCGACGACGAGCGCGTGCATTCCCTCGTCGATCGCCTGAAACGCGAGGCGGTTCGGATCGAAGCCGAAATCAATCCCCTGTCGCTGCTGCCGGTGAACGCGGCGGGTAAGCAAGCCGGATGACAGCCTACTCAAAATCGTCCCATGACGGATTTTTTAGTAGATTCCGAATCTACAGCCGCCACTTTGCTCTCTATTATGCTGGTGTGCTTAAAGAGTGGCTGTCAGCCGGTGGCCGGAATGCGGTCATGCGTCACCCGCGCTCCCCATCGACAGCTTGAATCAGGTTGGTTCCCGAGACTCAAGCCTTTTTCGATCAGCGACTTACCCGTCAAGCGACGCCAAGGCAGTGCCACGTAACAGACGCCATTTGCCAAGGAGCTCCCGTCATGACCAGCACCACCGCCCAGCAAATCACCAAAGCCAATACCGATACCGTGACCAAGAACGGCAATGCCGCCGAGCAGATCATCAAGCGCAATGCCGACGCCATGACCAAGAACGGCGAGATCGCTGAACATATCACCAAAGCCAATGCCGACATCCTAACGGAGAGCGGCACCGCCGCCATGGCCGGCCTGCAGGAACTGATCAAGGCTTATCAGGCCTCGGCGACCAAGAATGTCGAGAAGCTGACCACGTCGATCCAAGCACTTGCCGCCGTGACGACCCCAGCCGAGTTCATCGAACTGCAACAGAGACTGATCACGGAAAGTATCGATGCCGCGGTCAGCGATTGCGGCAACATCGCCAAATTGACCGCCGCCATGTTCACCGCCGCTCTCGATCCGGTGCAGAAGCAGGTCGCGGAACTGCAAAACACTCTGAAGAGCAGAACACACTGAACGAAGCAAGCCGATCGGCCTATCCGATCGTCCCGCTTATCGCGCCGTGCCCCATCACCGGGGCGCGGCGTCGAGCCCCTCGATGACATGAAGTGGTATCTGGTTAATTGGGAGAACTGGTGGCCCTCGTCGCGGGCATTCACGCCCTAGAAGGCTTTCGGCAAGCCCGGCCGACCCGTTCCTACATCGCCGATATGACGACTTGTTGCTGTTTGTGCAACGTCACGCATACTCGCGCCGCGCTTCAGTTTTAACGCTCCGAACTGTTATAATGTTCCATACACCCAGCCTTCCATGAGCCGACGCGCCGTGGCGTAGACAATCGTACGGTCGACTACGGGTGGATCGCTGTCGGGAACCAACATCGCCCCGACCGTCATTACGCCGGAGGGCGTGGCTACGCGCACCTCCGGACCGGCGGTCGGAAGCTCGCATGCCTCGGATGGTATGGAATTCGGCACCAGGCAGGTGGCAGCAAGGCACATGGCCGCCGTCAGTGGCACGGCTTTGTGCGCGCGGCCCATTGAGATCATCCTTACCAGGATGTTGGCGTCGCCGGATCGGATGAGGCTGCCATCGAGGGCTTGATAGTCGCGCGGGCGCGCAACGATTCCGACTTTAGGACTGGCAAGTTTGGCTTGCTCAGGCGTCGCAGCAAGTCCCATGCACACGGCGGCCTCGCGCCGTATGGCTTCCAGCAACGCCATGGCGCGCGAATCAGCATCGATCTTGTCGGGCGGCAGCGTCGCATCCAGGCCGACTTCCTCGGCGCGAACCCACGCTACTGGGAGCGTGGCGTAGGATGCGGTCACAGTGAAGATGCCGTCAGGCAGCGTCACGCGGTTCGTTATACTACCGCTCGGAAATAGGTGGCCTGAACCCGGTGCCCCTGGGCGCAGATATTCGAGCGCTATGCGCGCGCCAGTACCGCTGACGCCGGGCATGGCAAACCGACCCTCAGGGTTGAATACGCCATTGACGAGCGGGATACGGGCGTGGATCAACGCGCCGGTATTCAAATTGTGCAGGCGAACGACCGTCTCGGTATCCGCGTCCGGTTTAACAAGAGCCGTATCGAGCGCGAAGGGACCGACCGCTGAGGATAGATTGCCGCAGTTAGCGCTCCAATCCACCATCGGCCGGTCGATAGCAACCTGTCCATGCAGAAAGTCCACGTCGGCGTCCGATCGTACGGATGAGCGTACGATGATGGCTTTCGACAACGACGAGATGCCGCCGCCCATACCATTGAGTTGGCGACCATTAGGATCGGGACTGCCGAACGCGGAGAGCAGGAAGCGCTCGCGACTCTCCACATCCTCCGGTAGATCGCTCTCGTGGAAGAACAGCCCTTTGCTTGTGCCGCCCCGCATGAAAACGACCGGCAATTTCGTCTGCCGCATGATGTGTCTCCCTCCACGGTAGCCCAGCCACAGTCGCCCCCATGGCCGCCGGAATGGGCCATCTTGCTTAGCGACTGTCTTCTGCTCAAATATATCTTTTAACGTTCTGTGATCTGAAAATGGTATCACCGATGGAATTACGTCATCTCCGCGCCTTTATGGCCGTTGCCGAAGAGCTTCATTTCCGAAGGGCGGCCGAACGCCTGCACATGGCGCAGCCGCCGCTTTCCATGATGATTCAGGCTCTGGAGCGCGAGGTCGGGGTTTTGCTCCTTCGCCGGACGAGACGTTCCGTCGCGTTGACCGAGGCTGGAGCGTTATTTCTCGATGAGACACGGCGCGTGCTCGCCGGCGCGGAGCGCGCTGTCGCTGTCGCGCGGGAGGTGGAACGGGGTGAAGCGGGGCGGCTTGAAGTTGGCTTCACGGGCTCCGCTTGCTTTAACCCCTGCGTCCCTCGCCTTATTCGCATCTTTCGGGAGCGCTACCCTCAGGTTGAGGTAACTCTCACCGAGCAGAACACGCTGAAGCTACTCGATGCCGTGCGTAACGGTGTCTTGGACGCAGCCTTCCTACGCCCACCGGTCGATCAGATGGCGGAGGTGACCGTCGAGACTTTTTTGGAAGAGGAGATGGTGGTCGCACTGCCTGCCGGTCATGCACTCTCGTCTAAGGAAGCTCTCCCGCTGTCCGCCCTCCGGGGCGAAACCATTCTGTTGCGGCCGCGCGCTGTCGGGATCGGATTGGCCGAAGCTGTCATCGCCGCCTGCCGGGTCGCCGGCTTCAGCCCCATCTTAGGACGGCAAGCAGCTCCGCAGATGAGTTCAATTCTCAATCTCGTCGCAGCTGGCTTGGGCGTTTCGATCGTGCCGGCTTCAATGCAGGCCATGCAGCCGGGTGAGGTAATCTACCGCCCGCTTGCTGATGCACCGACTTTGCGGGCACCCCTTGCTCTGGCACACCAGCCGGACCATCGCAACGCGGCCACGAGAAACTTCACGCGCATCGTCCGAGAGTGGCGCCACACCGTGATGTCGTAAGTTTTAGGACTCACGCGACAGATCCCGGCGGAAATTAAATCAACGCCCTTAGATATTTTACCATCCAAGCGGTTGATTTAATTGGTAGCGGGAGAGGGATTTGAACCCCCGACCTTGGGATTATGATTCCCCTGCTCTAACCAGCTGAGCTATCCCGCCACAGGTTGGGAGGCAGGGTTATGGGGAAACAGGCGCGTGCTGTCAAGCAACGCCATGGCTGTGGCAGCGCCCTTTTTGCCTAAGCCGCGGCGGGTTGGGCGGCGCGGCGGATCCAGCCGCCGCCCAGCACCCGATCGCCGTCATAGAGCACGCCGGCCTGGCCTGGTGCCGCCCCCAGGATCGGTTCGGCGAGGATGATCTCGGCGGTACCGTCGGCCGCGGCGGTCACCGTGCCGGCTACCGGCGTCTGGGCGGAGCGCAGCTTGACCGTGACATCGATCGGCCGGCCCGGCTCGACCGGGGTCAGCCAATTGAGCGAGGCGAGGGTCACCCGGTCAGTCGCCAGCGCCGCGCGCGGGCCGACCACGACGCGCCGGGTTTCCGGCTCCAGCCGGACGACGAACAGCGGGTCGGCCTGACCGCCTAGATTGAGACCACGGCGCTGCCCCACGGTGAAGCGGATGATGCCGTCATGCCGGCCCAGCACGCGGCCCGCGAGATCGACGATCTCGCCGCCGTCGAGCGCGCCCGGCCGCAGCTTTTCGACCAGCCCGGCATAGGAGCCGGTCGGCACGAAGCAGATGTCCTGGCTGTCCGGCTTGTCGGCGATGTCGAGGCCGTGGCGCGCCGCCACCGCCCGCGTCTCGGCCTTGCGCATCTCGCCCAGGGGAAAGCGCAGGAAATCGAGCTGCGCCGCCGTGGTGGCGAACAGGAAATAGCTCTGGTCGCGGGCGGCATCGGCGGCGCGGCGCAGTTCGGCACCAGCCGGCCCGACCACGCGGCGGGCGTAATGGCCGGTCGCCAGCGCCACGGCGCCGAGTTCGCGCGCCGTGCCCAACAGGTCGGTGAACTTGACCGTCTGATTGCAGCGCACGCAGGGGATCGGCGTCTCGCCCTCGACATAGCTGTCGACGAAATCGTCGATCACCGCCGCGCGGAACCGGCTCTCGTAATCGAGCACGTAATGCGGGATGCCCAGCCGGTCGGCGACCCGCGCCGCGTCCTCGATATCCTGGCCGGCGCAGCAGGCCCCCTTGCGCCCGGTCGCCGCCCCCTGGTCGTAGAGCTGCAGCGTGATGCCGACGACGTCGTAGCCCGCCTCGACCAGCAAGGCGGCGGTGACCGCGCTGTCGACGCCGCCGGACATGCCGACGACGACGCGCCGGTTATCGGTATCGGGGGCGGGCATCATGGCATCGGCCGGATGCCGGCTACTTGGCGAGCTGGTTGCGCGTGGCACCGGGCAGCGAGACGGTCAACCCGTCAAGCTCCTCGCTGATCACGATTTGACAACCGAGCCGCGACGTCTTGGTGAGGCCGAAGGCCAGATCGAGCATGTCTTCCTCGTCCTCGGTCGGCTCCTTCAGCAGCTCGAACCAGCTCGGGTCGATGATGACGTGGCAGGTCGAGCAGGCGAGCGAGCCTTCGCAGGCCCCCTCCAGATCGATGCCGTGCTTGTGCGCGACCTCAAGGACGGAAAGTCCGAGAGGGGCGTCCACCTCATGCGGTACACCCTTAAGATCAATGAAGGTCATCTTCGGCATGGCGTTGTCTCAGCGCTATGAGCGACGGTCCATCGGTCGCTCTGGGATGGTCAAGGCCGCGCATATCCGACGATGGAAGGCGCGGCGTCCAGCAGAATCCGCATTTGGGCCACGTTATCGCAGTCGACGCGGCAGGAGTACCCGTCCGGAAGGCGTTAGCGCTCTACGACCACGCCTCGGCGGCGAGGGCGGCGCCCAGCACCGCGACGCCCGGCGCATCGAGGTGGATCGGCCGGGTGGCGAGGCCGGGCGGCAGCGTCGCGGGATCGACGGAGCCGTCGCAGAACACGCCGGCCAGCGAGGCCGGCGCCCGGTCGGCTTGCTCCAAGGCGGCGGCGATGGCGGCCCGAAGATCCCCATCGTCCACGGCCGGAACGGCGGCGATCAAGCGTAAGCGGCCACCTTCGAGTTCGACCAAGGCGGCACCGGCGTCGCCGTCGCGCCGCAGCAGGCCCAGATAGACGCCATCGACCGATCGATCGAGTCCGCCGCCCCAAGCAAGGGCCAGCGGCCGATCGATCAACCGGAGAACCTCGATCCCCGCGGCCTCGATCGCCTGGATCAGGGCGAGCCGCGCTGCTTGGTCGGCAGTGATCGGGGCCACCACGACCGCCCGGGTCACGAAGCGCCGCGCCGCGCGCTCGACCCGGCGTTTCGCCTCCAATACGAGCAGGCTCAGCCGATCGATGGCCGTGGCACCCCGCGCATCGACGGCATCAGGCTGCGCCAGTGCCGGATGCCCGACCCAACTCGGGCCGCGCGCCGGATCGTGCGCTAAGGCTACCGCGTCATCACCGACGACCCGATCGCCGTCAGCGTCATAAGCCATGATGGCGGGCAGGAAATCACCACCTTGAGCGCCCGGTACGATTTCCGCGTTGCCGCCGATCGAGATCGCGATCCGCAGGGATGTGTCGGTGAGCTCGATACCGATCGCCAGGCCGGGATCGGGCGGCTCGTCATCCGGCTTGGCGGAGGGCTCCTCGATCTGCAGCAACATGACTCAGATAACCGGACAGGCGTCGGCGACGACTGGCAAAAGGCTCAGACGTGGAAGGATTCGCCGCAGCCGCAACGGCCCTTCTCATTCGGATTGGTGAAGGTGAAGCCGGTTTGCAGCTTGTCCTCGACGTAATCCATCTCGGTGCCGATCAGGAACATCGTCGCCTTGGGCTCGATCAGGATGGTGACACCCTTATCCTCGACCACCTCGTCGAACTTGCCGCGTTCATCGGCATATTCGAGCGTGTAGGACAGGCCGGAGCAGCCGCGCGTCTTGATGCCGACGCGGATGCCCGCCGACGGCTTGTCGCGCTGGGCGAGCAGCGCCTTGACACGGGCCGCCGCCGCCTCGGTAACGCTCAGTGCCTGCATCCGGGCCATCGCACGCCTCTCCTCACCACAAACTCACGCTCCGATGATATGTCATCGAAACCTTTAACACGACATCAATCGCTGCGATCGGTTCGCAACACAGCACAGGTATGTGGCCGCTCCGCCGCCGAGGTGCAAGAGCATCACTGCGCCGCGACCCCCACCTGGTCGAGATCCGCGCGCAGCCGCGGGGCGGCGGCGGCGATGGCGGCGACGGCGCGATCCACCTCGTCGGTGGTGGTGAACCGGCCGAAGCCGATGCGCAGCGAGGTCGCCGCGCGCGCCGCATCGAGGCCGATCGCGGTCAGCACATAGGATGGCTCGACCTCGGCCGAGGTACAGGCCGAGCCGGTCGAAACGGCCACCTCGGGCATCGCCGCCATCAGCTCCCCCGCGTCGACCCCCTCGATCGCGATGTTGAGATTGCCGGGCAAGCGTCGCAGCCGGTCGCCATTGACCGATACGCCGGGCAGCAAGGCCGTCAGCCGGGCGAGAAACCGATCGGCCAGCGCGCGGATCGTCGCCGCCTCCGCCGCCTGTTCGGCCGTGGCGAGCCGCGCCGCCATGCCCAGCGCCACGCTCAGGGCCGGCGACAGCGTCCCCGAACGCGCGCCCCGCTCCTGCCCGCCGCCGCTGAACAGCGGGGTCAGCCGGACGCGCGGCCGACGACGGACATAGAGCGCGCCGATTCCCTTGGGGGCGTAGATCTTGTGCCCGGAGATCGACATCAGGTCGATCGCCATGGCATCGACATCGAGCGGGATCTTGCCGTAAGCCTGCGCGGCATCGGTGTGGAACAGCACGCCGTGCCGGCGGCAGAGCGCGCCGATCTCGGCGAGCGGCTGCAGTACGCCGATCTCGTTATGCGCCGCCATGATGGAGACCAGCGCGGTGTCCGGTGTGATCGCCGCCGCCAGGCGATCGAGATCGACCAGCCCTGCCCCATCGACCGGCAAGACCGTCAGCCGGAAACCCTCGGCCGTGAGGTCCCGGCAGCTTTCCAGCACGCATTTATGCTCGGTCGCCAGCGTCACCAGATGCCGCCGATCGAGCCGGCCATAGGTGGCGATGAAACGCGCGGCTCCCTTGATCGCGAGGTTGTTCGCCTCGGTGGCGCCGGAGGTAAAGACGATTTCACGGGGATCGGCGCCGAGCGGGGCGGCGATCTCGGCCCGCGCCGTCTCGACCGCCTCGGCGGCGTCGCGCCCGAAGCCGTGGCTGGTCGAATGCGGATTGCCGAACCGTTCGGTGAAGAACGGCAGCATGGCCTCAACGACCCGCGGATCGGTCGGGGTAGTCGATTGATAATCCAGATAGATCGCCGGCGGTGTCCCAGACATGCGTGGTTCCTCAGGCGGCCGGCTTGGCGATGGGCTGGGTGCGCCAGCGCAGCATCGACCATGCGTCGACCAGCCGGTCGATATCGCTCGGCAGGGTGGCGCGGCCCAGGCTGATCCGGATGGCGCTCTCGGCGAGGTCGGGCGGCACGGCCATGGCGTCCAGCACCCGGCTGCGCCGAACCTTGCCGGAGGAACAGGCCGAGCCGGCACTGACCGCGATTCCGGCGAGGTCGAGCGCCATGACCTGCGTCTCGGCCCGCACGCCGGGCATGGCGATGCAGCTGGTGTTGGCGAGGCGGGACACCGTGCCGCCGAACACCCGCGCCGCCGGATCGACCGCCAGCAGCCGCCGCTCCGCCGCGTCTCTGAGCTCGGCGAGCGCCGCGAACTGGTCGAGTTCGGCGATCGCGAGCCGCGCCGCGACACCGAAGCCGACGATACCGGCGACGTTCTCGGTGCCCGGCCGCAAACCCCGCTCCTGCCCGCCGCCAGCCGCCGGGGCGGTCAAGGGCGTGCCGGCGCGCACAACCAGCGCGCCAATGCCTTGCGGGCCGCCGATCTTATGCGCCGAGACGCTGACGAGATCCGCCCCGAGGGCCCGCACATCGACCGGGATTTTCCCAAAGGCCTGTACCGCGTCGCACAGCACCAGCGCGCCGTACCGATGCGCCAGATCGACCACCTCGGCGATCGGCTGGATGACCCCGGTCTCGTTATTCGCCGCCATCACCGCGACCAAACTATCGTCGCCACCATCGCCCAGCAGGCGTTCGAGTGCCGCGAGATCGACGGAACCATCGGCTGTCACGGGGATCACCCCGGCATCCGGCAGGGCATCGCGCACCGAGGGATGCTCGATCGCCGAGACCAGTACGCGGCGGCGGCCGGTGCCGGCGAGTGCCAGGTGATTCGCCTCGGTGGCCCCCGAGGTGAACACAATGGCGGCGGGATCGGCACCGAGGGCGGCGGCCAGGGTGACGCGCGCCTGTTCGACCGCCCGGCGCGCCCGGCGGCCGGCGCCATGCACCGAGGACGGGTTGCCGCCATCGGCCAGGGCCGCGACCAAGGCGTCGATCACCTCCGGCCGGACCGGTGCCGTGGCGTTATGGTCGAGATATGCCGAGATCGGCATCGGATGCGACCGCCCTACCGGAGAGTGGCCGCCCGCTTGGGTGCCACATCCGCCCCATCGGCGGCGAAAGCCGGCACGCGCTCGTCCAGCTGACGCTCCAACTCGGTCAGCCGAGCGCGCAGGGCCGAAACCTCGTCCAGCAAGCCGCACAAGCTGCGGGCGATCGGATCGGGCTGCTCCTCGCAGGGCGTGCCATAGGGCAAGAACTCGCCGACGCTGGCGGCACGCGTCGTCTCGCTGCGCTGGACCGGCCGAGCGGGGATGCCGACCACGGTGACGCCGGGCGGCACCTCGGCGACCACCACCGCGTTGGCCCCGACACGCGCGCCATGGCCGACGGTGAACCCGCCCAGCACCTGCGCGCCGGAGCCGACGATCACCTCGTTGCCCAGCGTCGGATGGCGCTTGCCGTGGTGCAGAGCCGTGCCGCCCAGGGTCACCCCCTGGTACAGCGTCACATCATCGCCGATCTCGGCGGTCTGGCCGATGACGACGCCCATGCCATGATCGATGAACAGGCGCCGCCCGATCCGCGCCGCCGGGTGGATCTCGATCCCCGTGATCAGCCGGCCGAACTGGGAGATGAACCGGGCCAGCAGCAAGAGGTTCCGATGCCAGAGCCAATGGGTCACCCGATAGATCGCGACCGCCTGGAATCCGGGGTAGCACAGTACGATCTGTAGCCGGTTTAACGCCGCCGGGTCGCGAGCGATGATCGAATCGATGTCATCGCGCAGGTTTTTGAAAACCATGATGCCCGCTATGTTAGGATGATCGGGTTCAGTCGCGGACGCGCCCACGACGCACACCGATCCATCAGTGTGGATCCGCGTCACAACCGTTCACGACATATAGGATATCCGACCGACCCCATCAAGATTGGCGAGCCTTCAGATGACGAGTGTTCAACCCGCCGCCCCACCGTCCCGGTGGGACGTGTCGTACCGTGCTTTGCCCTGCCGCCCGCTTTTCGACGGCGCGCGTTCCGTCCCCCCCTGCTCCTTCGGGGGGTTCTGATCGTATGCCTGAAGTCATCATAAACGGCCCGGAAGGCCGCATCGAAGGATGGTACCAACACTGCAAGGAGCCCAATGCGCCGATAGCATTGGTGCTGCACCCGCACCCCCAACAGGGCGGGACGATGAACCACAAGATCGTGCGCTCGATGTTCAACGCCTTCACGCGTCGCGGTTTTTCGACCTTGCGGTTCAATTTCCGCGGCGTTGGGCGCAGCCAGGGCGTCTTCGATCGCGGCGAGGGCGAATTGTCGGATGCCGCCTCGGCACTCGACTGGTTGCAGACCTACAACGCCAACGCCACCGGCTGCTGGATCGGCGGCTATTCGTTCGGCGCCTGGATCGGCATGCAGCTGCTGATGCGACGGCCCGAGATCGACAGCTTCATCTCGATCGCCCCGCCGGCGAGCCAGCATGACTTCACCTTCCTGGCGCCCTGCCCGTCCTCCGGCCTCATCGTCCATGGCGACAAGGACGAGTGGGTGCCGATCGAGTCGGTGCAAAAGCTCGTCACCAAGCTGTCGCATCAGCGCGATATCAAGATCGACTATCGTATCCTGAAGGGTGCCAACCACTCCTTCGGGTCCCATCTGACCGAGCTCGCGGGTCAGGTCGATAGCTATCTGGATGCCAACCTCGCAACCTCCATGGGCGCCGTTAAACGCTGATTTTCGAGAATAAGCACCGAGTATGACCCAGTTTCGATCTCTGCTTCTGCGAACCCTGAGCGAGCGCGGTTTCCTGCATCAGGGAACCGATCTCGAGGGGCTCGACGCCCTCGCCACCGAGGGACCGATTACCGCCTATATCGGTTTCGACTGCACCGCCGACAGCCTGCATATCGGTAGCCTGATCCAGATCATGATCCTGCGCCGACTGCAGCAGGCGGGGCACCGGCCGATCGTGCTGATGGGCGGCGGAACCACCCGGATCGGCGATCCGTCCGGCAAGGACGAAGCCCGCCAATTGCTGACCGACGAGGTGATCCGCCACAATATGGCGGGGATCCAACGGCAATTCGCCAATTACCTGACCTTTGGCTCCGGCCCGACCGACGCCGTCGTCGCCAACAACGCGGATTGGCTGGACGGCATCCAATACATCCCGTTCCTGCGCGATTACGGCCGGCATTTCTCGGTGAACCGGATGCTGAGCTTCGACAGCGTGCGGTTGCGGATGGAGCGCGAACAGCCGCTATCGTTCCTCGAATTCAATTACATGATCCTGCAAGCCTATGATTTCGTTGAATTGCACCGCCGGATGGGATGCCGGTTGCAGTTCGGTGGATCGGATCAATGGGGCAATATCGTCAACGGCATCGAACTCGGCCGCCGGGTCGACGGAACCAGCCTGTTCGGCCTGACCTCGCCGCTGATCACCACCGCGTCGGGCGCCAAGATGGGCAAGACCGCCTCCGGCGCCATCTGGCTCAGCGCCGACCGCCTCAGCCCGTATGATTTCTGGCAGTTCTGGCGGAATACCGAGGATGCCGATGTCGGCCGCTTCCTCAGGCTGTTCACAGACCTGCCGCTCGACGAGATCGCACGGTTGGAAGCCTTGCAGGGCAACGAGATCAACGAGGCGAAGAAACGGCTCGCCTTCGAGGTCACCGCCCTCTGCCACGGCAGCGCCGCGGCGGCTGAGGCCGCCGAGACCGCCCGCCAGGTGTTCGAGGAAGGGGCGACCGGAGCCGCCCTGCCGACCATCGAAATCCCCGCCACGGCACTGGAGCAAGGCATCGGTGTCGGCGAGCTCCTGGAACGCAGCGGGCTTGCCGCGTCGAACGGCGAAGCGCGCCGCCTGATCAAGGGCAATGGCGCGCGGCTCAACGATCGGCCGATCGATGACGAACAGCGCCTCGTCAAGACCGACGATCTCGGCAGCGACGGCTTCGTCAAACTGAGTGCCGGCAAGAAGCGTCACGCGCTGGTTCACCCGGCCTGACGCGACGCGGCAACGGAGATAAGAGGAATGCGGGCACGCCGCCTGCTGCGCATCGCGGCCGTCGGCGTGGGGCTGTTCGTCGGGCTTTCCCTGTTGATCGTCGTCCTCTACCGCTTCGTGCCGCCGCCGGTGACGCCGCTGATGGTGCTGCGCGTCGTCGAGGGCGAGTCGATGCGGCGCGACTGGCTGCCGACGGCGGCGCTTCCGCAAGTGATCGCGGCGGCGGTGCTCGCCTCGGAGGACCAGCGCTTTTGCCTCCATGACGGTTTCGACTACGTCGAGATGGACCGGGCATGGCAAGCCTATCGGGCGGGCGGCAGCCTGCGCGGCGCCAGCACCTTGAGCCAGCAGACCGCCAAGAACCTGTTCCTGCTGCCGGTCCGCTCGTTCCTGCGCAAGGGACTGGAGGCGTATTTCACCGTGCTGATCGAGGCGATCTGGCCGAAATGGCGGATCGCGCAAGTCTATCTCGATACGGTGGAATGGGGTCCGGGCGTCTATGGCATCGAGGCCGGCAGCCAATATGCCTTCGGCCATCCGGCAGCCCGCCTGTCCCGACGGGAGGCGGCCCTGCTGGCCGCGATCCTGCCGAACCCGCGCCGCTGGTCGGCCGCCGCCCCGACCGCCTATATCCGGCGACGCGCCGACATCATTCTGACGCGGATGGAGCGGCAGGAGGCCGATACATCCTGCGTGGCGTCCCTCGGCCGCTGAGAAAGCCTACGCGTCAGAGCACCTTGCCGGGATTGAGCAGCCCATGGGGATCCATGGCCCGCTTGATGGTTCGCATCAGAGCGAGTTCTTCCGCCGTCCGCGAAAAGGACAGGAACGGCTTCTTCTTCAAGCCGATGCCGTGCTCCGCCGAGACGGTGCCGCCATGCTGCCGGACCAGATTGTAGACGACATCGTCGATGGCATCGAAGGGCTGGGTTTCGGCGCCCGGCACGCACGCGATGATGTGCATGTTGCCGTCCGCGATATGCCCGTAGAAGAGGCTGATGCAGCCGGGGATCTCGACCGCCAGCTTGGCGCGGCACACCCGCGCATAGGCATCCATATCCGAAACCGACAGGCCGATATCGAAGGAAGCATGGGGGCCGAGCACCTGCTTGAAGTCGGCGGCGGCGTCCCGCGTGCCCCAGAATGCCGTCACATCGGCGATCGACTGCGCCACCGCCGCGTCTTCGACGGTGCCGGCCTCCGCCCGACCCTCCAGCCACGCGTCGAAACGCTCCGGACCCGACCCGTCGCTGCCCTGCGCCTCCACCAGCACATAGAACGCATGGTCGCCACGGATCGGCTTGCGCACGCCGCTCACCCGCTCGGTGGCGACCTCCCAGTAATCCGGCCACATCACTTCGAAAGCCGACAGGAGCGGGCCGAGCGACTGTCGGGCGCTGGCAAGCAACTCCAGGACCGCGTCGTAGCTCTCGAGGCCGCATATGGCCGCCATGGTGCAGGCCGGCCTGGGAAACAACCGCAGGACCACGCGGGTGATGATGCCGAGCGTTCCCTCGCTGCCGATGAACAACTGCTTGAGATCGTAGCCCGCGTTGTTCTTCAGCATCTTGTTCAGGCTGGTCATGAGCGTGCCATCCGGCAGCACCACTTCAATCCCCAGGACCATGTCGCGCGTCATGCCGTACCGAAGGACCCGGTTGCCGCCCGCATTGGTCGAGAGATTGCCGCCGATGGCACAGGATCCACGGGCGCCGAGGTCGAGCGCGAAGAAGAAACCGGCGGCGTCGGCCGCGCGCTGGATGGTCTCGAGTGTCGTACCGGCACGCACCGTCATCGTCGCCGAAGCCGGATCGATCTCCTCGATACCCACCAGCCGTTCGAGGGAAAGCGCGATCGCGCCTTCGATCGGCCGGGCGCCACCGGCGAGGCCGGTCAATCCGCCTTGCGGCACCACCGCGATCCCATGCTCGGCAGCGATGCGCATCGCCGTCGAGACACCCTGCGGATCGGCGGGCCGGACGACCGCGAGCGGCCGCACGGATTCGAGGGTGCTCCAATCCTGCTCGTTGCGCGCCGGTATGTCGGTCCCCGAAAGCACGGCCAAGGAACCGAGGGCCTCCCGAAGCCGGTCGACGACATCGGGAACGGTATGTGTGGCGGGGCTAGCAACCATGATCGTCCGACTTTCCGAGGGGGTGATTAGGATCAGTAGGTTGGTCTGGGCGCCACGGCCGGAGCCTCGGTCGTGGCCGAACCGGAACGGCTTTCACGAAACCGCGCTTGTTCCCGCGCGCAGGCCAGGGCGGCGTCGCGCAGCAGGGTCACGTCGCTCGCGAGCGGCACCAGTTGGTAGCCGCTCTCGAACAAGCTCTGCCATGTGGCGCCCGCGCTCGGCACGGTGCCCATCGGCTTGCCGGATGCCCGCATCGCGGTCTCGGCCCGTGCCACCAGCGCGCGCACTTCCGGTGTGTCGAGTTGTTCCAGTCGACCGATCGATCCGGCCATGTCGTTGACGCCGAGAAACGGCACATCGACACCGTCGACCGCGCAGATCTCCGCCGCGCGCCCGACGGCCTCGGCCGATTCGATCTGGATGACGAGCAGCAACTCATCGTTGGCGCGCTTTACGTAGTCGACGGTCTCGCCGTAAGCGGAGGCCCGCACCAGAGGCGCCCCATAGCCCCGGAACCCTTGCGGCGGATAGCGGCACGCCCGCACGGCGGCCCGTGCTTCCTCGGGCGTCTCGACCGAGGGGATCATGATCGAGGTCGCGCCCGCGTCGAGCACCCGCTTGAGGAACACCGGGTCGTTCCACGGTACGCGCACGATGCACGGGGTTCCGGTTCCCTGCAGGACGCGAAGCACGTCCACCGCGTCTTTCAGGTCGCCCTGACCGTGCTCCAGATCAAAGATGAGGAAATCGAACCCTTGGTGGCCCAGGATTTCCGCATTGGTGGCACTGCCCGTTTCGATCCAAGCGCCGAACAGGGCCTCGCCCCGCAGGAGACGTTGCTTCAGCAGGTTCGGCTTCAGCAGATTCGGCTCGACCATTCCACTCCCCCTGGCTGCCTTGACCGAGATCTGGAACCGTGATCCGGCGGCACTGGTGACAGGCATTGAAACACGGCTGGCCGATCGATGCCTATGGCGGAGCAGTCTGCTGCCGGAGCAGGCCGCGGTTCAACCGCATCTACGACATGGTCCCGCGTCTCGATGATTTGAACGATTTATCAGCGCCCGAAACTGAAGTACAGTACCTTTCCAAAGGAACCCGTGTCGGCAGGTTCCGGTTCCGTGCGACACTGTCCGTAACATGCTTGAAATGACCAAAATTCACGCCGCTGAATTGACCATCAATCGCCCGCTCTCGCTCACCGCCATGGTGGCAGAGCGGCTGCGGCAGGCGATCATCGATTCGGAACTTCCGCTCGGCAGCGAATTATCCGAGGTCGGTTTGGCGGCGAAGCTCGGCGTCAGCCGGACGCCGGTGCGGGAAGCCCTGTCCATGCTTCAACTGCAGGGCATGGTGAACATCATCCCGCAAAAGGGCAGCTACGTCTTCTTTCCCACCGAGCAAGATCTCGTCGACCTGTGCGAATACCGGATCGTGATCGAGCAACGGGCGGTGAGCTTTTCCATGGCACGCCGGCGCGACATCACCCTTGCGATGCTTCGGGACGCGGTGGCCGCCATGGAAGAGGCGCGCCGCGGGGGCGACGCCGTGGCCTATTCCAGGGCCGATACGATGTTCCACGAGGCCTTCATCAAGAACTGCTGCAATCGCTACCTGCAGGATGGCTACGCGCTGGCGGCCGGACCGATCGCGACGCTGCGCACCCACCTCTCGGTACCGCTCGCCGGCGTGCAGGATCGCTCGTTCGTGGAGCATCAGCAGATCGTCAATGACTTCGCGAACGGCGATATCATCGCCATCGACGCGATGCTGGTTCGTCATATCCTCGGCACGCGGGCCTCCTACGTGACGGCGCTCCAGCAAGGCTTGATCGGCGGCATGGGGCACCCAGCCTAGCGCCCACACGCTCGCCGGTGCGTCAGAACGTCTTGGCGCCGTTGACCCGCAGCCTCATCCCGTAAAGCGACGTCGTTCCGCAGATGTAGAGATAGTTCCGCTTCGCGCCGCCGAAGCACACATTGGCAACGACTTCGGGAACGCGGATCTTGCCGATCAAGGTGCCGTCGGGATCATAGCAATGCACGCCGTCGCCGGCGCTCGTCCAGATCCGGCCCTCGGTATCGAGCCGCAATCCATCGAAGAAGCCGACCGTACAGGCCGCGAAAACGCCCTGATCACGCAGCTTGCCGGACGCGTCGACCGAAAAGCTGCGAATATGGGCCGGGCCGTCGGGCCGGTGGCTGCGTCCGGTATCGACGATATAGAGGATGCGCTCGTCCGGCGAAAAGGCGAGGCCGTTCGGTTGGACGAAGTCATCGGCGACGACGCGCAACTCGCCACCGACCGGGTCGATCCGATAGACAAAATTCCCGGCTTGCTCGCTGTCCGATCGGTGCCCCTCATAGTCGGAGTCGATGCCATAGGTCGGGTCGGTGAACCAGATGCTGTTATCGGATTTCACCACGACATCGTTAGGACTGTTGAGGCGGCGGCCGCCATGGCTGTCCGCGAGGGTCACCACCGTCCCGTCGAACTCGGTCCGCGACACCCGTCGCCCGCCATGTTCGCAGGTGACGAAGCGCCCCGATCGATCGACCGTATTGCCGTTCGAATACCCCGCGGGGTGACGGAAAACCGAAACGGCGCCGCTGCATTCGTCGAGACGCAACATCCTGTCGTTCGGTATGTCGGACCAAATCAGCGAGCGCGCCGCCGGTAAATAGGCGGGCCCCTCCGCCCAGCGGCACCCGGTGAAAAGCGTGTCCAGCGCCGCCGTGCCGACGAAGAGACGGCTGAAACGATCATCCAGGGTTTCAAAGCAACTCGCGGACATGAAGACCCTCCTCAGCAACATAGGAACAGATACAGGGCGCGCGTCGTCGCGACGCGCTTGAACGCCGTTATGACACAATGTACCTTAGGTGCACCATGCTCGACACTCCTTGACGGATGCGATGGGGCAAGGACGACTTGAAACAATGCAACAAGGCCTCCGTCCAATAGAAGCCAAATGTCTGTGACGGCACACTAGCCTTGGTTGCCGTGGTGTTCTTGATGAGAGTTGTGGCTTAGGCGCTCTGCAACCGCGCGCAAAATCGCGATGAATTCCGCCATCGGCTGCGATAGTACTTCGTTCTTGCGCGTGATGACGCCGTAACTGGTCATGGCCCGGCGGATTGGCACCGGGAGATGGCCCAGGAGGTTTTGCCTGACATACTTTTCGACGGCGGCACGCGGCTGCAGCGAAATCATGTCGGTAGCCTGCAAGAGTTCGAGCGTCGAAAAGATCGAAGACGTTTCGACCATGCCGACCGGCGCGTGAATGCCTGCGGCGGCGAATGATTCTTCGAACAGCTGCCGGATGGCGGTGGCCGGCGGATAGAGAATCCAGGGCCACGCACCGAGGTCGGCCAGTTCCAGCCGCGGTTGCCGCAACAAGGGATGATGATGTCCGCAAACGATCCACACCGGTTCCGTAGACAGCACATCGAAGTCGAACAGCGCCTGATGGCGCGGCTCCGTCAGACGGCCGACCATGATGTCGAGCTTCTTCTCCTCCAGCCAGACCGACAGTTGGTCGCTGCTCTGTTCGACGAGTTTGATGACGAGCCGTGGCCGCTGCTGGTGGATTTCCTTGATGCCCGTGGTCACGACCTGCGCAGCCGAAGCCGAGATGGCGCCCACCGTAAGATAGCCGTGGCCGCCGCTTTTCAAGTTATTGAATTCTCTAACGAACCGCCCAAGATCTGCCAATGCCGTGCTTGCGTAGTGCACGGCGAATATCCCGAGAGCGGTCGGGCGCATTTCGCGCGGCAACCGGTCGAACAACTGCGCACCAAGCGTCGCTTCGATGTCGCTGAGGATCTTGGTCGCCGCGGGCTGGGTGATATGCATCTGTTCGGCGGCGAGGCGCAAATTGCGGGTGCGGGCGAGGATGTCAAGCAATTGCAACTGCCTGAAGCGAAGCCTTGCCAGCACGCTCGAGGGTGATGGTGCAGTCTGTTTGGACATATAGGAGCTCGGTCAGACTCATAACTGAATGGAATGGATTCTACGTCATATCCGAGTGGATGTTAATCGGCTCCCCGGCAAAGATGTCGCTCCTCAGGGAGGCGCCGATATGACATCCCAGCTTTCGCTCAGCGCAACGGAAACACTGCCGTCAGACGGTCTGGCCGGCACGCTCGTCGGCCGCGCCTGGGTTCCGCCAACGGACTCGGCGCCCGCGGGTCCCGGCGTTGTGGTCTTGCGCGCAGACGGCCTGTTCGACATTTCGGACGCAGCACCAACCCTCAGCAGTCTGCTCGAGCGGGATGATCCGGTCTCGACGGTGCACGCGGCGCGCGGCCGCTGGATCGGCAGTCTGGACACGCTTCTTGCCAACACGGCCGCGGGGACGGGCGGTACGCCGCGCGATCCGCGACACGCCTATCTGCTGGCGCCTTGCGACCTGCAGGTGATCAAGGCCGCGGGGGTGACGTTTGCGGCAAGCTTGATCGAACGCGTGATCGAAGAACGGGCGAAGGGCGACCCGCAAGGGGCGGTGCGCATACGGAACCAGATCAACGCGCTGGTCGGCGACAGTCTCGCCAGCATCCGGCCCGATTCCACCGAAGCGCGCGACTTAAAGGCGCTGCTGATCGAGCAGGGGCTATGGTCGCAATACCTCGAAGTGGGCATCGGCCCGGACGCTGAAATCTTCACGAAGGCGCCGCTGCTTGCCGCGTTGGGCACGGGCACGGATATCGGGCTGCATCCGAATTCGGTCTGGAACAACCCGGAGCCGGAAATCGTCCTCGCCATCGACAGCCGCGGCCGCGCGCTGGGCGCCACCTTGGGCAACGATGTCAACTTGCGCGACTTCGAAGGGCGCAGCGCGCTTTTACTCGGCAAGGCCAAGGACAACAACGGCTCGTGCGCGATCGGGCCGTTTCTGCGCCTGTTCGACGGCACCTTCTCGATGGACGACGTACGCCATGCGACCGTCGATCTGCGCGTCGAGGGCGACGATGGCTTCGTGTTGCGCGGCATGAGTTCAATGGACCAGATCACGCGCGATCCGCTTGACCTCGTCGCGCAGATGGTCGGCCCGACGCATCAATACCCCGATGGCGCCATGCTGTTCCTTGGCACGCTTTTCGCGCCGGTCGAAGACCGAGACGCGGCCGGGGCAGGCTTCACGCATAAGCAGGGCGACATCGTGAGGATTTCGAGCAAGCCGCTTGGCTCCCTTGTCAACCGGGTCGACCGTAGCGACCGCATCGAGCCGTGGACCTTCGGCGTGCGCGCGCTGATGGGCAATCTCGCGGCGCGCGGGATGCTCGACAACGCATCGCTTTAAGCGCACAGGCCGCGCGCATGCTGCGCCTCATCGATGGCGTTCCGACGTGTGACGCCGTACAGGCGGTTCAACGAATGGGGCTAGTGGTATGAGTCTCCTGACGAAAGATGCAGATGGTCGCGCTACGGCCGAGCCGGTCGTGCAATTGCATGCGGACGACGATGTCGTCATCGCGCGGCAGCAGCTAGCCGCCGGCTTGCGCATCGGCAGCAGCGGGCTTGTCGTGCGCGACCCGATTCCGGCTGGGCACAAGCTTGCCATACGCAATATCCCTGCGGGCGCCGCTCTGCGACGCTACGGGCAGATCATCGGCTTTGCGACACGCGCCATCGATGCGGGCGAGCATGTCCACACGCATAACCTCGCGATGGGGGAGTTCGAGCGTGATTATGCGTTCGGCGCCGATGCCAAGCCTTCGCTGGCGGCGGCGGAGAGCGCGCATTTCATGGGCATTGTGCGCACCGACGGACGTGTCGCCACGCGCAACTACATCGGCATTCTGACGTCGGTCAATTGTTCGGCGACGGCGGCTCGGACGATCGCCGATTACTTTCGTCGCGACATCCGTCCGGAAGCGCTGGAGAATTATCCGAACGTGGACGGCGTGGTCGCCCTGACGCACGGACAAGGCTGCGCGATCGACTCCGAAGGCGAGGGACTTGAGCAGCTCCGGCGCACCCTAGGCGGTTACGCGCGACATGCGAATTTCGCCGCGGTGCTGGTCGTCGGATTGGGGTGCGAAACCAATCAAATCGACGGACTGCTAAAGCGCCAAGGGCTTACGCCCGGTACCGCACTGAAGACGATGACAATTCAGGCGGCCGGCGGCACAGTTCGCACGGTGGCAGCCGGCATCGAACAGGTGAAGGCGATGCTCCCCGAAGCCAACAATGCGCGGCGCGAGCTGGTCGATGCCAAGCATCTGGTGGTCGGCCTACAATGCGGCGGCTCCGACGGTTATTCGGGGATCAGCGCAAATCCGGCGCTCGGCGCGGCGGTCGATCGGCTGGTAGCGCATGGCGGCACGGCGATCCTTTCTGAAACGCCCGAGGTCTATGGCGCGGAGCATCTGTTGACCCGCCGGGCGGTATCACGCGAGGTCGGCGAAAAACTCGTCGAACATATCCGCTGGTGGGAAACCTACTGCGCGCGCATGAACGCCGACCTGAACAACAATCCCTCGGCAGGAAACAAGGCGGGCGGCCTTACGACAATTCTTGAGAAATCGCTCGGCGCGGTGGCGAAAGGCGGCACCACGAACCTTGTCGACGTGTACCGATATGCTGAAACGGTCCGTGCGCATGGCCTCGTTTTCATGGATACGCCCGGCTACGATCCAGTATCGGCGACGGGACAGGTCGCGGGCGGGGCGAACCTAATTTGCTTCACGACCGGACGCGGTTCGGCTTATGGCTGCGCGCCGTCGCCATCGTTGAAGCTGAGCACCAACACCGCTTTATGGCAAAAGCAGGAAGATGATATCGACCTCAATTGCGGGTCAATTCTTGACGGCACGGCCTCCATCGGCGAACTCGGTGAAGCCATTTTTCGGCTCATGCTCGCGACGGCGTCAGGCAAAGCGTCGAAGAGCGAGATTCATGGCTACGGCCAGCATGAGTTCGTGCCTTGGCAAATTGGCGCCATCACATAAGGGGGTGTTAGCGAGTCCTTGACTGAGTGCGGGCACGGAACCAAAGATTTCATTGCGATCGCGCGCGCTCCGACGAGGTAGGTTTGTTACTGTTTGCACGTCGCCTTTATAAAAAAATCGGAGGAAACAATGAAAAAATCGACGTTATTCATCTCGATGCTGGCTCTATCGCTCTCGACCGCGGCTTTTGCCGATACGTCGGGCAAGAAGATCGCCCTTTCCAATAATTACGCCGGAAATTCCTGGCGCCAAGCCATGCTGAAAAGCTGGGACACGACCGGCAAGCGGGCCGTCGACGCCAAGATCGTCGCCGCGGCGACGTCTTTTACGACCGCCGACAAAGAAGCGCCCACCCAGGCGGCGCAGATCCAGAACCTGATCCTGCAAGGCTACGACGCCATCGTTATTAATGCGGCGTCTCCCGAAGCCCTCAACGGGGCGGTGAAGCAGGCCTGCGACGCCGGCATCGTCGTGGTAGCCTTCGACGGCCTCGTGACGGAACCCTGCGCCTATAAGGTGACGGTGGACCTGGCCGGGACCTACGGCGCCGAGCAGGTGCGGCAGATCGCCAAGCGCCTGCCCAATGGCGGCAATCTCATCTACGTCCGCGGGCTCGCCGGTACGAGCATCGACGCCGACATCACCAAAGGAGTCATGGCCGAGATCGCCAAGCACCCCAACCTGAAGATCGTCAGCTCGGTCAACGGGAACTGGGATCAGACCACGACGCAGAAAGCGGTTGCCACCGTGCTGCCCTCGCTGCCGGAGGTCGTCGGCATCATCGATCAGGGCGGTGACGGCTACGGCGCGGCGCAGGCGTTCAAGGCAGCGGGGCGGCCGACGCCCCTGATCATGCTGGGCAACCGCCAGGACGAACTCGCCTGGTGGCAGGAACAGCGTGCCGCCACCAAATACGACACCTGGTCGGCATCCGAACCCCCGGGCATGGTGACCTTCGCGTTCTGGGTGGCGCAGCAGGTTCTCGACGGCAAGAAGGTACCCAAGGAAGTTCCGATGGGCATCCTGAGCATCGATCCGAAGGACCTCGACAAATATGTCGCGGACACGCCGGTCGGTGGCGTTGCGAACACGGAATATACCCAAGCCGAGGTCGTCACGGCGATCGAGGCCGTGAAGTGACGGGTGTTGCCTGAGATAAATCCGATGACCGATGACGCCCAACCGATCGTGCGGCTCGAACGAGTCGGCATGAACTTCGGCAGCGTCCGGGCACTCGCCGGCGTCGACTTCGTGGTCGGCGCCGGCGAGGTTGTCGGCCTGGTCGGCCATAATGGCGCCGGCAAATCGACGCTGATGCACACGCTGGCCGGAACCCTGCCGCCGACCGAGGGCAAGATCGTCATCGGCGGTGTCGAGCGACAGGGCTATTCCGTCGTGGTGGCGCACAAGCTCGGCATCCGGTGCGTGTTTCAGGAATTGTCGCTGTGTCCGAACCTGACGGTCGCCGAGAACACACGCGTCAATCACGCCTGTCTGACAGGCATCGGCTGGCGAAAGCGTGCCGGCGACGTCATTTGCCGCAAGCTCGATGAGATCTTCCCCGGCCACGGCATCGGCGCCTCGGACGTGGTACAGGACCTCTCGATCGGGCGGCGTCAGATGGTCGAGGTGGCGCGCGCCTTCACGGTGACGGACGACCCGCTGCATCTCGTGATCCTCGACGAGCCGACCTCGTCGCTGGATGCGCATACCGCCGGCCAGCTCCTGGCCTTCGTCCGCCGGGCGGTTTCCCAAGGCGTCAGCTCCATCATCATCTCACATATGCTCGGCGAGGTTTTAGGCAATGCCGACCGCGTCGTGATCATGCGCGACGGCGCCGTGGTATCGGCCGGCCCGGCGATCGACTACGACCGCGACAAGCTCGTCGCCGCGATGGGGGCGGAGCATCGGGGACCGACACAGCCCGAGACTGCGAAACGCCGCAGCGAAGAGCCGGTCCGAGTTCGCGCCATGCCCGACGCGAAGCAGCCATCCAAGCCGCTCGTCGCCCGCAAAGGGGAAATTATCGGTCTCGCGGGCCTTGCCGGGCACGGCCAAACCAAGATGCTGCTGCGCGTCTTCAGCGGAGCCGCGCGGCGCATGCCGGGAGTCGAGGTCACGGCCCCGGTCGCCCTGGTCGCCGGCGATCGCCAGAGCGATGGGATTCTGCCGCTGTGGTCGATCGCGGACAATATCGCGATACGCTCGATCCGATCGCTGCGCAGAGGATGGTTGATCTCCCAGGCACGGGAGGACGACCTCGCCGAACAGTGGCGGCGGAAAATCGGCATCAGGACGCCGGACATGAAGAACAACATCCTGACCCTATCCGGCGGCAATCAGCAAAAGGCCCTGTTCGCCCGGGCGCTGGCTTCGGATGCCGATATCATCCTGATGGACGATCCGATGCGCGGCGTCGACATCGGCACCAAGCTGGACGTCTACGATCTGATCCGCGAGGAGGCCGGAAAGGGACGCACGTTCCTTTGGTACACGACCGAGTTCGAGGAGCTGAACAATTGCGATCACGTCTACGTGTTTCGCAGCGGAGCCATCGTCGCGGATCTCAGCCGGAACGACCTGACGGAGGAAAGGGTGATCCAGTCGTCGTTCGCGGAGGTCGCTGAAGCATGAGCTCCGTCCAGACGCCCGGAGTTCAGACGCCCGGGGTTCCGATACCGGATGTTCCGGTTTCCCGAGGTGCGCGGCCAATCCGCCTCACATCGCCGCGCCGCGCCCTGCGCGCGTTGCTACCGGCCCTGTCGCTGGTACTCGTGCTGGCCGCGATCGGCTGGATGAACCCGCGCGCCATTAGCTATCTCGGCTTCAACCTGATGCTGAATCTGGCCATCCCCATCGCCCTCGCGACGATCGCCCAGATGTTCATCATCACGGTCAACGACCTCGACCTGTCGATCGGCTTCTTCGTCAGTTTCGTCGGCTGCGTCACCGCCACCTGGCTGGTCGAGAAGCCCCTTCTCGGCGTGCTCGTGCTGCTGGGCGGGATCGCCATCTACGCCCTGCTCGGCGTCTTGATCCATCTCCGCGATCTCCCCTCGATCGTGGTGACGCTCGGCATGAGCTTCGTATGGCAGGGTGCTGCGATCCTGCTGCTGCCGCAGCCCGGCGGCAAGGCGCCGGCATGGCTCCATGCGATCATGACCTACCATGTGCCGTACGTGCCGTTTCCCATCGTGGCGGCCATCAGCATCGCGGCGGTCGCGCATTTCGGGCTGATGCGCACATCCTATGGGGCGATTCTGCGGGGTGCCGGCGGCAATCCACGCTCGATTTGGCGCGCCGGCTGGTCGCTTCTCACCATGAAGGTCGTGGCTTTTTCGCTCGCCGGACTATTCGGCGTCCTGTCCGGCCTCGCCTTGACCGGGCTGTCCACCGCCGCCGACGCCAATATCGGCAACGGCTATACGCTGCTGTCGATCTCAGGGGTAATCCTGGGTGGCGGCGAGTTCGTCGGCGGCCGCGTATCGCCCATCGGCGCCGTGATCGGGGCGCTGACCCTGGCACTCGCCTCGTCCTCGCTGCTGTCCTTCATGCACGTCCCGTCCGACTGGCAGGTCGGGGCCAATGGCGCGATCCTGATCGTCATCCTCGCCGCCCGCGCCCTCATCAGCCGCGGGGAGGAATAGAGCATGCAGGCCGTCACGCGGCTCCTGGGCAAACCCTGGATCTGGTCCTACCTCGGCGCGGGTGCGGTCTATCTCGGCACGATCGCCGTGACCGGCGGCCAAGGTGCCGGAGGCATGGCCACGGCCGCCCTGTCGCTCGCGGTCTTCATGGTGGTCGTCGGCGTCGGCCAGATGTTCGTCATCACGCTCGGCCCCGGCAATGTCGATCTCTCGCTGCCGGCGAATATCGGCCTGGCCAGCGCCGTCGCGATGAAGGTCATGGGCGGCAACGACGCCATGGTGCCGGTCGGCATCGCCGCGGCGCTCGGCAGTGGCATGCTGATCGGTGGCGCCAACTACCTGCTGATCGCGGCACTCCGCATTCCGCCGATCATCGCGACCTTGTCGGCGAGCTTCATCATCCAATCCATCGATATCAGCTACGGGCGCGGGCTGCAGATCAAGCCTCCGCCGGGCTTCGCCACGTTCAGCAACGCCCAGATCGCGGGCGTGCCGATCTTCGTGGTGGGCACCGTCCTGATGACGATGTGCTTCGCCGTTCTCCTGCACCGGTTCGTGTTCGGCCGGTCGGTCAGCGCGATCGGGCAGAACATGCGGGCCGCCTGGCTGGCCGGCATTCCGGTCGAGCGGATCCGGTTTCTGACCTATGTGCTGTGCGGCGCGCTCGGCGGGCTGAACGGGGTTCTGCTCGCCGGTTATTTCCGGGGTGCCTCGATCGATGTCGGCAACGAATATCTGCTGGCTTCGATCGCCGTGGTGGTGATCGGCGGGACGTCCGTGGGGGGAGGCCAAGCCACCGTCGCGGGGCTATGGGGCGCCGCGCTGTTTCTCGTCTTCTTGCAGATCATGCTGAACACGTTCGGGGCGGATGCCGGCGTGAGATTGCTGGTGACCGGCCTCGTCATCATCGCCGTGATCACCGCGGCGGGCGGGCGCAAGACGGCGCACCAGTAGGGCGGCGTCCAGCACGCCGTCTATTTGGCGCCGTCGCCGGGACTGACCGGGTTGGGTGCATCGAACAGGAACAGGTTGCGCAGGAAACCGGGGGCGAGCGCACTGAGCGGATTGACCGTGATGCGCGGATCATCGATCGGCCCGGCCATCCGGAACCGGCCGGCGAAGACGCCCTGCCCCTCGCCACCGACCAGCAGATCGCCCAGCAGCGGCACATCGCCAAGGATCCGATTGATCGCATAGGCGGGCACCAGCGTCCCGGCGAGATCGAGGGTGCCGGCGCCGAGATCGATCGGGCCATCGACATTGATCCCAATGGCACCGCCATAGGCGCGGCCATGAGCGATCGTCAGCCGATCGTTGTCGAAGGTGAAATCAGCTTTCAGCGTGGTGAACGGGATCCCTTCGCCCGACAGCAGGCTGCCGAACGAGGCGAAGGAGGCGAGCGACAGCAACCTGGCGAAGAATGGCGCGTTGATCAGCCGGTAGTCATGACCTTCCGCGGCACCAACATAGCGCCGCCGACCGGGCGCCTCGGTCGTCGTTCCATTGACGGCGAGCCGGCCGCCGATGACGTTCGGGGTGACGTCGAGCACGCGCAGCAAGGCGCCAAAATCATCCGTCGTGAGCGTGAACCGGCCGCCATCGGCCGGCCGTTCCAGCCGATAACCGAGGCGGGCATCTTCGTTCAGAAGGCCGTCGAGCGAGACCGCCTGCCACACTCCACCTTCCCGATCGGCAACGAAGCCCACATCCCGTATCGCCCGGTCGGGGCCCAAGGTCACGCGATCGATTTTGGCATTGATGATGAGCGGCGGCAGCGGCGCCGTGGCCTGGCTGACCCCAGGCGCGGTTTCAGGCGTCGTCGCCAGCAGGCCGCTGATATCCGCTTTCGTGCCGGCGACATCGACCCGCCAGCCGCCTTGCGGCTGCCGCTCCACCGAACCGGCGAGATCGGTTCCGCCGATATACAGTTTGTCGAACTGGGCCTGCTGCACCACATCGGTATCGCTGAAGCCGACACGGCCGGCGAGTTGCAACTCGGTGCTCGCCACCTTGATATCGCGCAGCTGCACGATCTTCTGGTCGACCAGATCGAAGGTGCCGCTGGCGGTGCCCGGAGTGCCGGAGGGTTTCGACCAGGCCGCCTCGTCGACGTGCAGCCGGGCCTCCGCCAGATCCAGCAGCATCGTGGCTTCCGAACGATGCGGGTCGAACACCCGATAGGTCACATCCGTGCCGAGGGGCCCCGAGACATAGGGCTCCGCCAGATCGAACCCCAACGCGTGACGATCGGCGGCGTTGAAGCGGCCGCGCACCCGATATTCGCTGCGGAGCGGACCATGCTCCAGATACTCGGCCACGCTCAGCGTCACCGGCACACCGGCCAACCGAGCGTCGCCATCGAGCCGAACGGTCTGAGGATCCAGCGTCAGGCTGAAGTTACCGGTGGTCAGGTCACGATCGAGCGCCACTTTGGGGATGCTGAGATCGGTCAGCCGGGCCGATGATGCATAGGCGACTTGCTCAATCTTCAGCGCCGCGATCAAGGGAAAGCGGAAGCTGCTGGTGCCGATCGCCGAGCCCGTGATCACCGACGGGTTGAGGCCGACCTTGTGGATCAGCTGCAGCCGCTTGGCGTCCAGCGCCTCAAGCAAGTCGCGCAGCGGTCCGGTCGTCGTCACCTCGATCGCGATCGTCTGGATATCGTTGTCGAGATCGGTGATCGAGACGCTGCCGGCCGGTACCGAGATCGCCTTGACGCTGCCCGAATTTACCGTGAAATCCATGCGCCGCTGATCGAACGTGGCACTGCCGCTGACATGGTCGAGCTTCGGTAGACCGTGCAGATAATCGATCGTCAAACCGCCCAGCGTCATATGGCCCGATAATCCAGTGACCGTGGACCGGTCCGGCGCATCCTGGTCCAGCGCCATCGACAGCTTGCCGCTGACCGACTGTTCCGCGCTGCCGGTGATGTTCTCGGTCACCCAGCGCCGCGCGCCATCGACGAGATTCGGTGGCCAGAAATCGCCGATCCGGTCGGTGGGAAGGCCGGTCACCGAGAAGGTGAGATCGAGCGGTAGCGGTTCGGTAGCCAGAGGCGTCAGGGGGGGCGGAGGCGGGTTTGACGCCAGCAGATCCGCATCGAGATGGTTGAGCACACCGCTGATCGTGAGCTTTGGTCCGTCGAAATCGGCCGACAGAGTGTCGAGCGACAGCCGCGCCTTGGCGGCGTCGTATTGGGCCGCCAGATGAGCTTGGGTAACCGGCACGGTGCCCTTGCCCAGATGGCTGTCGTCGACCCGGCCGACGCCGCCGCGGAAATCAAGGGCAAGGCGGTCGAGCCGCCGCTTTGCGAGATCGAAACCCAGGATGATATTACCTGAGATCGGCAGCTTCAGAGCGCGCACCCCCTGCAGCTGCGCCGGCAGCGATGGCGCCAAGAGCTCCGGCTCGACACCGGCCACATCGACCTGTCCCGCGATATACCGCTCGAACCGATCGTAATCGGCATGGGCGCTGAGATGGGTCGTGCCGCCGCCGAGGTCGAGATCCATCCCGCCATCCACGGTCATGCCGGCGGCCCCTCGGCTCATCGCCAGATTCACCCCGGTCGCCAGCCAGTCGATCCCCCGCTGCCGGTCCTCGACCGTCAGCCGACCGGCCTGGATCGAAACCTCGGTAAGGAAGCCGGTGCTATGGGACGGATCGGGTGCTGCCAGCATGTCGCGGAACAGCAGGTCGGCCGTCCCCATAGCATTCTCCGAATCACCGCTCGCCGCGTCAGCAGTCGGAGTCGGGGCCGGATTTGGCGGCGCGTCGTCGGCGATGAAGCTGAAGCTGCCATCCGTGCGCCGCTCGAGGCGCAGATACGGCGCCTCGGCCACGACCCGCACCGGTGCCAGGATGCCGGAGACCAGCGCATGGAAGCTGAAGGTCATGGTGACCAGCGGCAGGCTGAAGACGGTCTTGCCGCCAGGCTCCACTGCCCGAACATCGCGGGCTTCGACTTCGAAGGTCGGCTGTCCCGCCGACCAATGCAGCTCGGTCGTCGCGACATGCACGGTAAAAGGCGGGATCTGCGCCGCCAGCGCGATTTCGGCATAGGGCGCCAGGCTGTCCAGCTCGACCGGGCCAGCCACCAGGCGCGCGGCCAGCACGATCAGCACGAAGACCAAGCCGGCGACGGTTTCGGCGATGACCTCGATGAATGCGATGCCCAGCCGGCCGAAGCGGCGTCGCCGGGCACGCGGCGTCAGCTGCCTCGCCGGGAGATCCGAGTTTCCGTTATCCTCAGGCCCGCCACCCTCGGGTCGGTTATCCTCAATCCGGCCATTCTCGGGTCGGCTTTCCTTGCCCCGGGTCTCGTCTGGCACCGCCATGGTCAGACCTGCCCCGCGGCCGGTTCGGCGGCCGCGCTCGGCCCCGCCGGATCGCATAATGGCTTGTCTCGTTCGAAGAAAGGCGCCACCTGTGCGGTGATCACGCGTACTGATCCAGCGCCGCGACGGGCGGATTCAGCGGCGAAGGCGGACCAGGATTGCGGCACTCGATGGCTTTCGTGAACACTGAGACCCCCAGCGATCTTCCCCGGCCGGCCGATCCGGCACAGCTTGAGGTCGAACTGGGACGATGGGCCGAGGCAGCCACGCACATGCCCGACCGCGCCTTGGGGCAAGCGATGCTGGACGCCGTGGCAACCGCCTCGACCAGAATTAGGCTTGAAGCGATCTTTGGCAATTCACCGTTTCTGACGCGGCTGGCACTGCGCGAACCGGAACTGGTGACCGCGGTCCTGCGATCCGGTCCGCAGGAGAGCTTCGCCCAAGTCATCCGGTCGCTCAACCTCGATCACGTCCAAGAGCCCGGAAATTCCACGCCAATTTCCGGGATGGACACGGTCCAGGTGGCGCGGCGCCTGCGCGATGCCAAACGCCATGCCGCATTGATCATCGCCATGGCCGACCTCGCCGATCAATGGTCGCTCGACCAGGTCACCGGCGCGCTCAGCCGGTTTGCCGAGGCAACGCTTCAGGTTGCGCTGCATCATCTGGTCCGAGTCGCCATCGCCGCCGGCCAATTGGCACCGGCCGAGGACGGGTCGGAGGGCGATCAGGCCGGCATCATCATCTTGGGCATGGGCAAGCTCGGCGCCCATGAATTGAATTATTCCAGCGACGTCGACCTGATGATTCTGTTCGACGCCGATCGGCTTCGCTACATCGGACGCGATACGCCCCAGGCCTTCATGGCGCGACTCGCCCGCGATCTGGTCCGATTGATGGAGGAGCGGACGGCCGATGGCTATGTCTTCCGCACCGATCTTCGGCTACGCCCCGATCCCGCGTCGACGCCGCCCGCCGTATCGCTCGCCGCGGCGGAAACCTATTATGGCAGCATGGGCCAGAACTGGGAGCGAGCCGCCATGATCAAGGCGCGGCCCGTGGCCGGCGACCTGGCCGCCGGGCGGCGTTTTCTCGCATCGCTTGCCCCGTTCATCTGGCGCAAGCATCTGGATTTCGCGGCAATCCGGGACATCCATTCGATCAAGCGGCAGATCGACGCGCGCCATGGCGGTTCGCTGGCCGACCTCGCCGGTCACAACATCAAGCTGGGGCGCGGCGGCATCCGGGAGATCGAGTTCTTCGTGCAGACCCAGCAATTGATCTGGGGCGGCCGCGTGCCGGCGCTGCGCACGGCCGGAACGATCGAAACCCTGGCGGGGCTGGCCATGGTCGGGCGGATCGACGGGTCGGTGGCGATCGACCTCGCCGCCGCATACACCGCCCTGCGCCGGATCGAGCATCGGCTGCAGATGATCGACGACAGCCAGACCCATAGCCTGCCGACGGACGCCGAGGGCATGCGCCGCCTGGCGCTGTTCTCGGGCTATCCGGACACCCCCGCCCTGGAGACCGCGTTGCAGGCCGAATTGGGCCGGGTCCAACGGCACTACGCCGAATTGTTCCGCGACGCCCCTTCCCTATCCGGACCCGGCAGCCTGGTATTCACCGGCCGCGACGACGATCCCGAGACGCTGGACACGCTCGCCCGCCTGGGCTTCGCGGAGCCGGCACGGGTGTCCGAGACGATCCGCGGCTGGCATCACGGCAGGCTGCGCGCGACCCGCAGCATGCGCGCCCGCGAATTGCTGACCGAGCTGGTGCCGGTCCTGTTGGCGGCGCTCAGCCGAACCGGCAACCCGGATTTCGCGTTCGCCCGGTTTGACGAATTCCTCGGCCGGCTGCCGGCCAGCGTCCAATTATTCTCGCTGTTCCAGCATCATGCCGAGGTACTCGATCTGCTGGCCCAGATCCTGGGCGAGGCACCACAGCTCGGCCGGCAGCTCAGCCGCACGCCCGAACTGCTCGACGCGGTCCTGGCACCCGGCTTTTTCGACCCCTTGCCGATCGCCGCCGATTTTTCCGTGGATGCCTTGCGGGCGGATCTCGACAACGTGCTCACGCGGGCACGGGACTACGAGGACGTGCTCGACCTCACGCGACGCTGGACGACCGACATGCGCTTCCGGGTCGGCGTGCAACTGCTGGAAGGCTATCTGGACGGCTCGGGATCGGGGCTTCACCTCGCCGCGATCGCCGAGACGGTCCTGCGGGAATTGCTGCCCCGAGTCGCGGCCGACCTCGCCCGGATGCATGGCACGGTGCCCGGCGGCGAGGTCGCCATCCTGGCGTTCGGCAAGCTGGGCAGCCGGGAAATGACGGCGGCCTCGGATCTCGATCTTGTGCTGATCTATAACTCCCCACCTGATATCGAGATGTCGGACGGCGAAAAACCGCTGCCGGTGACGACCTATTACGCCCGACTCACCCAGCGGCTGATCAACGCGCTGACCGCCCTCACCGCCGAGGGCAGTCTTTATGCGGTCGATCTCAGGCTGCGCCCTTCCGGCAATGCGGGGCCGATCGCCTCCAGCCTCGACGCCTTTCAACGCTACCACGCCGAAGCCGCCTGGACGTGGGAACGCATGGCCTTGACCCGCGCGCGGATCGTCGCCGGCGATCCCCCTTTGGCCAAGGCGGTCAACGCCACGATCCATGCCGCGCTGACGGCCCCCCGCGACAAGGCGGCCCTGCTCGCCGATGTCGCCGATATGCGCCGCCGCTTGGCCGCCCAGCACGCCAAGCCCGGTCCGCTGGACTTCAAGCATCGCCGTGGCGGGCTGGTCGACATCGATTTCATCGCGCAATACCTGATGCTGGCGCATGCCACGGAACGACCGGAGATTTTGAGCCTGGACACGGCGACGGCGCTCGACCGGCTGCGCCACGCCGGCCTATTGGCGGCGGAGGATGCGCGGCACCTGGCGGAGACGCTGGCGTTCCATCAGCACGCGCACGCGGTCTTGCGCGTGACCCACGGCACGGAAGTCGAGCTGAAACCGGCGCTCGACACCTTGAGACGGGTATTTCGGCGCCACCGGGAACGCACTCATACGCGCGGCACGCCGCCCAGCGCGCGGCATCTTGAAAAAACCGCGGCGACGGTGCTGGAAATCTACACGCGATTGATCGATTTTACCGCGGCGGCATTGCCGCCTCAGCGTCACGCGACACCCCAGGGGAGACCACCAGCACCATGAGCTTGTCCATCGGCGACCCGGCCCCGGACTTCACCCTACCGACCGATGGTGGTGGTTCCGTGACGCTGTCCGCGTTGCGCGGCAAAAAAATCATTATCTATTTCTATCCGCGCGACGACACCCCGGGCTGCACCAAGGAAGCCTGCGGCTTTCGCGATGCGCTGCCGGATTTCTCCGGGGTCAACGCCACGGTCATCGGCATCTCGAAGGACACGGCGGCGAAGCATGACAAATTCAAGAAGAAGTACGAGCTGCCGTTCCTGTTGGCCTCCGACAAGGGCAGCGACGTCACCGAACGCTTCGGCGCCTGGGTCGAGAAAAGCCTGTACGGCAAAAAATACATGGGCATCGATCGGGCGACCTTCCTGATCGACGACCAAGGCATCGTGCGCGGCATCTGGCACAAGGTGAAAGTCGATGGCCATGTCGGCGAGGTGCTGAAAGCGGCTTCGGCGCTCTGATCGCGATGCGGTTCCGTGAGCTGGCGGCAGCGACGCTTTTGATCCTCGCCATCCTGATGCCACTGTCGCTGCGGACACGGGTACCGCCGCTCACGGAGTTCGATCAAAAATTCTATGTCGGGATCGCCTACGATCTGCGGCATGAGGGCCGGTTTACCAACGGCTATCTGTTCGACGACACGCCCGATGGCCAGGAGCGGCCGGCCGGCATGCAGTTCTCGCCGATCTATCCGGGCTTGCTGGCGCTCGCGGCATGGCTCGATCCGGCCTTCGATCGTGCCATCGCCTGCCAGGCCGAGAGTCGGGGCACGAACCAGGCATGCCCGGACGGCGCGCGGCTGGTGCGTGGCGCACAGCTGGCCATGCTGGTCGGGTTTTTCCTGCTGGTCTGGCGGATCGGCACGGATGTCGGCGGCTCGCGCCGGATCGGCTGGATCACCCTGATCCTGGCGCTGGTGACCGGCGGCGTGCTGGTCCGCACCGGCATCTATGCGATGACCGAGACGACCACGCTGCTGCTCAGCACCGCGGCCACCCTGGCGGCGATCGCCGCCATACGCGGGCGTCACCGGGTAACATGGACCATCCTGACCGGCGTCCTCCTGAGCCTGACCGCCCTCACCCGTCCGGCCTTCCTATACGCGTATTTCGCCGCCTGCCTGCTCGGCGTGATCGTGGCTGCATGGCGCCCCGATCGCCGACGCGGTCTCGCCCTGATCGCCGTCTTCGCGATGTCGGCAGCCGCCACCATGGCGCCGTGGATCGTCCGGAATACTGTGCAGCTCGGTCACCCCGCGATCACCTTC
>Ga0179596_10000034_pt1 | contig 166477 bp, 140 predicted proteins | sample CZODoug1_1_08_16_FD_155494 | JGI IMG/M metagenome (GOLD analysis project Ga0179596, IMG submission 155494) | Vadose zone soil fungal communities from Angelo Coast Range Reserve, California, USA - CZODoug1_1_08_16fungal (Illumina Assembly) | ecosystem: Environmental > Terrestrial > Soil >... | reverse complement strand
CCTCGCCACCGCAGCATGTCACCGAACCAGCCACGAACATCGTCGGCTCAGCCACCAAATATCGCCAGGCCAGCCACCGCATGTCGCCGGCCCAGCCACCCATATCGCCAGCCCTGCCACCGCATGTCACCGGCCCGGCCGCCCATATCGCCAGCGCCGCCACCGCATGTCGCCGGCCCGGCCGCCCATATCGCCAGCCCTGCCACCGCATGTCACCGGCCCGGCCGCCCATATCGCCAGCCCTGCCATCGCCGGCAAAGCCGCGTGCCCTAACCTCTACTTGGGGACGATATCGCGGCTATCCAGGCGTCCTCGACGATCAGGAGCCGGCCCAGGTTCTCGATGGGCACGTCAAACCGCTCGCGCAGCCACTGAACGCTCACCGGCAGCGCCGGCTTGGCTTGCCGCCCAACCGCCTGTTGCGCAATCCAATCCGAGACGGCAATGACGTACGGGCATGCGTAGGCTAGGAATCGCACTGCCTCGAGGGTCTCCACCAGGTCGTTCGAACCAATTTGCACATCGAACTGCACCCAAGTGCCCTGCTCCCGGCTGCCTGCCGCACCGCGGCGCACTGCCCGGCCCGTCAGCGTGCCCGCACTGGCGGCGCTCTCGAAATGCCGGAGCGTTAAATCGTTGTAATTCATACCGGCTCGACGCCCCGCCCGCCCCGGCAGTGTAGCTGCCGGCGGCTCGGCGACCGGCTGGGTACGCCCCCCGGTATTCCGGTGATCGGCGATTGTGGCCGGCGATACTGATGGCGACTGCGCGCCCCCGGCAATTTGGTGACCCGCTGGCGGGGGCCCCGCAATCCGGTGACCGGCAACCCGCCGCAGCCGCGTCACCGCCCGCACCACCGCAGCCACCGCCATGTCCACATCCGCCTCGGTGGAAAAGCGGCCCAAGCTGAATCTGAGGCTGCTTTCGGCAAGGCGCTCATCGCGACCCAAGGCTCGCAGCACGTAGGACGGCTCTTGAACTGCCGACGTGCAGGCAGAGCCGGTGGAGACGGCGATGGCGGGCCGTACCGCCGCGAACAGGCTCTCCCCTTCGACGCCCTCGAACGTGACGTTGAGCAGGTGTGCCACCGTGCATTCGGCCGCCCCGTTGCGCAGCACCCCCCCCAGCGCGCCCAGACCATCCCACAATCGATTTCGCAGCAGCGCAATGCGCTCCGCCTCCCGCTCCTGCGCAGCCGCGGCCAATTCGAACGCCGCGCCCATCCCCACCACCTGGTGCGTCGCCACCGTGCCGGAGCGTAAATTTCGCTCCTGCCCGCCGCCGAATTGCAGCGCCTGAAGCTGTACCCGGTGATTGCGCGAAACCACGAGCGCGCCGACGCCTTTGGGGCCGTATGCCTTGTGTGCCGACAAAGACAGCAAGTCGATGCCCATCCCGGCGAAATCCAACGGACACTTTCCAACGCTCTGCGCCGCATCCACGTGCAGGCGGGCTACACCATGCCGGGCGCACACACCGGCAATCGCGGCGACGTCTTGGATGACCCCTATTTCGTTATTGACGTGCATGACCGAGACCAACACGGTGTCCGGCCGCAGCGCCGCGGCCACCTGCGCGGGATCCAGCACACCGCCGCCATCGGGCTCCAGGTACGTCACGCGCCATCCACGCCGCTCCAGCTCGCGACACGGATCGAGCACCGCCTTGTGTTCGGTTCGAACGGTAACGATGTGCCGCCCGGTGTCGCGGTAGTACTGGGCGACCCCGAACAAGGCGAGATTATTGGCTTCGGTGGCGCCCGACGTCCAGACGATGTCCTCAGGTATGGCACCCACCGCGGCGGCCACTTGACGTCGCGCCGCCTCCACCAGCGCACCCGCCGCATCGCCATACTCGTGGCTGCTCGCGGGATTGCCGAACGCGCCTTCCCGCGTCAGGCATTCCACCATGCGCGCTGCGACACGCGCATCCACCGGCGAGGTCGCCGCATAATCGAGGTATACGGGAGCGGGAGCGGCATCCGCCGGCCTCGAGGTATCGCCGGCTGTCACTCGCGCCGGCGCCCCGCGGATTGCCCGCGGCGTCCCTGCACGGCGCTCAAGATGCCGCGCATGATGTTGAGTTCGTTGCGATCCATCTGCGCCCTGTTGAAGAGTCGCCGCAACCGCTCCATCAAGTGCCCCGTTTTATCTTCAAAATCGATCTCGTTCAACACCTGATGGAGGTGCTTGTAAAAGTGTTCGACGTCGCCGGCCGGCGCGAGCGGCAGTTCCAACTGGGTCTGCGATTGCGGCTGTTCGCGCGCCATGAAAATCTCATAGCTCAATAGCTGAACCGACATCGCAAGGTTCAGCGAGCAGTACTCCGGGTTCGCGGGTATGCGGACCAACACATTGCAATACTGCAAGTCGTCGGTAGCCAGACCGTAGCGCTCCGAGCCGAACAACAACGCAGCGCGATTCTCTCCCGGCAATGCGACGATTCGCGCCGCCACGTCGCGCGGCGTGGTGAATTCCCAATAGTACGACCGAGGCCGAGAAGTCGTTCCCGCGATGAAGCCACAATCGGCCACCGCTTCGGACACCGTCGATACGACTCGCGCGCCCGCGAGAATATCGTCGGCCCCCGCGGCCAGCGCGTTCGATTCCGCGTGAGGAAAGGAACGCGGCCGTACCAGAACCAGATCGGTGATTGCCATATTCTTCATGGCGCGCGCGACCGAACCGATATTACCCGGATGGCTGGGGTCAATCAGGACGATGCGAACGTGAGCGGTCATGCTCTGTTATTCTACCGCGACCTTATGCAACCACTGCTCAATATCGGCGTGCGCGCCGCCCGACGCGCCGGTGATTTGATCGTGCGCAGCCTGTCACGTCTCGATTCGATCAAAATCGATACCAAGGGCCGCAACGATTTCGTTACCGACATCGACCGCAAAGCCGAAGCGGACATCATCGCCACCATCCGCCGCAGCTATCCGCAGCACGCCGTTCTCGGAGAGGAATCGGGTCGCAGCGGCGACAGCGAATTCGTCTGGATCATCGATCCGCTCGACGGCACTACCAACTTCCTGCATGGCTTCCCGACCTTCGCCGTCTCCATCGCCGTCGAGCACAAGGGCCGCTTGGAGCACGCGGTGGTCTACGATCCCATGCGGCAGGAATTCTTCACGGCATCGCGCGGCGACGGCGCCCAACTGGAGGGCAAGAAAATCCGCGTCAGCCCCCAACGCACCTTGGAGGGATCGCTGATCGGCACGGGATTCCCCTATCGCATGGATGCCGCTCACGTCGATGACTATCTCGCCATGCTCAAAGTTGTCATGGCAACGGCGGCCGGCGTGCGCCGGCCCGGCGCCGCCTCCCTGGACCTCGCCTACGTGGCCGCGGGCCGAATCGACGGCTTCTGGGAGTTCGGGCTCCAGCCTTGGGACACCGCCGCCGGTGTGCTGCTCATCCAAGAGGCCGGGGGCCGCGTCGGCACGCCCACCGGCGCCGACTACGCCCTGGGCCCGAATATCATCGCCGGGAATCCCAAGATTTACGAGGGGCTGGTCGAGGCCATCGGCCCGCTCACTCCGGCCGCCCTGCGCACCTAACCGGCTAGACGCGGCGGCGCCAATCCCTGGGCGCGCCAAACCGCGGGCTCGCCCACCCGCGCGTCAGCTGAGCTTGGGCGTCAACGTCGGGGGCTTCGGGTCGGTGGTTGCGAAAGCGCTGCGCCTATAGCCGTACGACGCATACACCAAGAGACCGAACGCGGCCCAAGCGAAGAACACCAGGATGGTGAATATCGGCAGCAGCGCGAACAACGAAAGGCAGCCGATGAGCGCCAACGGGCCCACCACCCAAATGAACGGCGTCCTGAAGGAGCGCTTCCGATCCGGGTTCGTCACTCGCAAAATCATCACGCCCAAAGCCACCGCGAAAAACGCGGCCAAGGTGCCGCCGTTGGATAAATCGGCCAGCTTACCCACCGGAAAAAACGCGGCCGCCAACACCACCCCCGTCCCGGTAATCATGGTCACCACATGCGGCGTTTTGAATCGTGGGTGCATGCTGGTCAACACCTCCGGCAAAAGCCTATCGCGTGCCATGCTGAAGAAAACCCGCGTTTGACCGAACATCATCATGAGGATGACCGAAGGCAGCGCCAAGAACGCGGCCAGCCCAATGACACGGGACACTTTGTCCCAGCCGATTTGCCGTAGAACATGGGCCAATGGCTCTTCGCTGCAGACCAAGGTCACCGCTTTCACCGGATCCTTGCAGGTGTCGAACAATTCGACCGTACCGGGCTCGAGCGCCTGACCGGCCGCATCGAAAACCGGTTGCGCCCCGATCGAACCCACCGCGCCGGCGGCCACCAGCAAATAAAACACCGTGCAGATCAGCAAACTGCCGATGAGACCGATGGGCACGTTCCGCTGCGGATTCTTGGTTTCCTCCGCCGCGGTCGACACCGCGTCGAAACCCACATAGGCGAAGAAGATCGATGCAGCCGCGCCGCCGACACCCAGCGCTCCCAACGGCATGAACGGATGGAAATTCTCCATCTTGACCACCGGTATCGAAAGCGCGACGAACAGCACCAGCGCCGCAACTTTGATGCATACCAATACCGCGTTCACCGTCGCACTCTCGCGCGTTCCCGACACCAACAGCGTCGTAATGAGCGTCCCAATCGCAACCGCCGGCAGGTTGATGAAACCGCCCGCAAAATACCCCTTCGAAAGGTAAATCGGAATGTGAATGTTGAAACTATGCTGGATCAACGGCACGAAATAATTCGACCAGCCAACGCACACCGCGCTAGCCGCAACAGCGTATTCCAGGATGAGAGCCCAACCGACGATCCAGGCGATGAGTTCGCCGAGCACCGCGTAGGAGTAGGTATAAGCGGACCCGGACACCGGGACCATGGCCGCGAGTTCGGCATAACAAAGCGCCGTGACGGCGCAGACGAATCCGGCGGCGATGAAGGACAGCATCATTCCCGGCCCGGCCTTCTGAGCCGCTTCGGCCGTCAACACGAAAATACCGGTGCCGATGACCGCGCCGACGCCCAGCATCGTCAATTGGAAGGCGCCGAGGGTACGGGGCAGGGATTTTTTCTCGGCACTGGCCAGGATCGCGTCGAGCGGTTTGATGCGCCAATTCATTTCATCTCCCGAGAGGTAGGCCACGAAATTGCGATGGCGTCGACTGTAGCGGCTTTCCCGGGCGGCATCCAAGTATTTTGCGGCATCCAATTATTTGGGGAGAACGCGTCAAGCCCCTGGCGTGCCCCGCCGCAAGCGGATGTTGAGCAACTCCACCGCGGCCGCGAAAGCCATCGCAAAATATAAGTAGCCCTTGGGAATGTCCAATTCGAAGGACTCGGCGATCAAAACGCCCCCCACGAGAAACAGGAACGCCAAACCCAGCACCTTGATGGTGGGATGGCGATCGATGAAAGCGTTCACCGCCGACGATACCACCATCATCACCAGGACCGAGGCCACGATGGCGGCCACCATGACTTCGATACGGTTGGCCAGCCCCACCGCCGTGAACACCGAGTCCAGGGAGAACACGATGTCGATGACGCCGATCTGTACGATGATGAGCCAGAAGCTGTTCATCAAGCGGGCTTTAGGCGCGGCCGCTTTGCCCCTCAGCGTGTCGCGGATTTCCATGCTGCTCTTGACCACCAGAAACGCGCCGCCGGCGAACAGGATGAGGTCGCGGCCGGTGACCTGAAGCCCGAATACCGCGAATAGCGGATCGCGCAACGTGGCCAGCCAGGTGATTGCGAACAAGAGCGCGACGCGCGTCAGCATCGCGAAGCCCAAACCCAACAGCCGCGCACTTCTGCGCTGCGCGCGCGGCAACCGGTCGACGAGAATCGCCAGAAAGATGATGTTGTCGATACCGAGAACGATCTCGAGCACCGCAAGCGTCAGAAAGGATAACCAAGCCTGCGGGTCTGAGAGCAGTTCCACGCCCGATCCTACGGCAGGCCGTCGACCTCTTCCGGCTTGGTGAGCTTACGTTCCATCAAGTCATCGGTTGCCAAGCCGAAGTCGAGCGCCAGCGCGGCGGAAATATAAATCGACGAATAGGTGCCGGCAATGATGCCGATCACCAGCGCGGCGGAAAAGCCGTGCAGCGTTTCGCCGCCGAAAATCAGCAAGGCCACGACCACCAGCAAGGTCACCAATTTCGTCATCAACGTTCGTGACAGGGTCTGATTGATGGATTCATCGATCACCTGCGCGATGGTGAGCTTGCGCGCGGTGCGCGCGCGCTCGCGCACGCGGTCGAACACGATGACGGTATCGTTCAAGGAATAGCCGATGACCGCGAGAATGGCGGAGATCGCCGTGAGGTCGAAAGTCATCTGGGTCAGGGCGAAGAATCCGAGCACGCAGATGGGGTCGTGCAACACGGCGAAGATCGCCCCCATCGCCAGCTTGAACGTGAAACGCAGCAACACATAAATCAGGATCAGCACCAGCGTTGCCGCCAGCGCCCAGCCGCCCTTGACGAACAGTTCCTGCCCCACTTGCGGGCCCACCACTTCCGTACGCTGGAGTTTGACGTCCTTATCGACGCCGCTGAAAACCTCCATGATGCGCGCGCCGATCTGGTCGCCCTTGGCGTTCGGATCGGGCGGTAAGCGGACCAGGATATCCCGCGAGCTGCCGAACGCTTGCACCTGGGCGGCATCGACGCCCGCTTTGGCCAACGCCGTGCGCAGCTGCTCGATGTTCGGCGCCTGGGGGAAATTCGTCTCCACCACCACGCCGCCGGTGAAATCGACGCCCAGATTCAATCCGCGGATGGCCACCAAGGCCAGGGACGCGACGATCAATACAGCGGACAACCCGTACCACACCTTGCGGGTGTTCATGAACGGGAAGCTCGTTACCTTATGAAAAAATTCCATGTCTGAACCTCGCGGTCGGCTAGGCGGGTGAGCGGCTGTCGTTAGATCGACAGTCGGTCGACCTTGCGCTTGCCGCCGTAAATGACCTGTACCAAGGCGCGGCTGCCCATCAGCGATGTGAACATCGAGGTCGCAATGCCGATGACCAGCACCACGGCGAAACCGCGGACCGCACCCGCACCGAACAACCACAACACCAGGCCCGCGATCAGCGCGGTCACGTTGGAATCGGCGATGGCCGAGAAGGCGCGGTCGAAACCCGCGGTGATGGCCGCGCGCGGCGACACGCCGTTGCGCAATTCCTCGCGGATGCGTTCATAGATCAAGATATTGGCGTCCACGGCCATGCCGACGGTGAGCACCACGGCCGCGATGCCGGGCAGCGTCAACGCCGCTCCAACCAGCGAAAGGAACGCCGTGAGCAACACCACGTTGGCGGCGAGCACCACGTCCGCGATCAAGCCGAACGCCTTGTAATAGATGGCCATGAACAGGAAGGCGGCCAACATGCCGAAGACCATGGCATTGACGCCCTTGTTGATGTTGTCCTGACCCAGTGTGGGACCGATGGCACGCTCTTCGACCGGCGTCAGCGGGGCCGCCAATCCTCCCGCGCGGAGCAGCAACGCGAGCTCGCGGCCCTCGATGGGATTCACGCCCGTGATCACGAAATTGTTACTGAATACGCCGCGAATAGTCGCGCGGTTGATCACTTCTTCGGTGGTCCGGTCGACGTCCACGCCCTCCGCGTTCTTTTCGCGCGAGCGATCGATGAACACCACCGCCATCAAGTGGCCAAGATTCTCTTGGGTGTTTTTCATCATTTTCGCCGCGCCGCGGCTGTCGAGGCCCACCGACACGGCGGCACCCTCCTGAGTGTTGGGCTGGAACGACGCGTCGGTCAGTTGATCGCCGGTCACCACCACGTCACGCTTGAGCAGCACCGGCTGCTTTTCCCGCGTGTAATACAGCTTGGAACCCAGCGGCACATGCCCGGTCGCCGCCGCCTCGAGCGGATTGCTGTTCTCATCGACCATGCGAAACTCCAGCGTCGCGGTCTTGCCGAGGATTTTCTTGACCTCGGCGGAGTTTTGCAGGCCCGGCAATTGAATGGCGATGCGATCGACACCCTGACGCGCAACCTGGGGCTCAGACACGGCCAGCTCCGGGCTGTTCAACCGATTGCGCAGGATCACGATGTTCTGTTGGACCGCGTAATCCTGGCGTTCCTTGATCTCCTGCGGCGTCAGCTTCAGTTCCAAGGCGGGCGCGCCATCCACCGTGACATCGGTCAGGGTGAGATTGCGGCTGTCGGCAAGGATCGCGGCCTTACCCTTCTCGAAGCTATCGGCGTCGCGGAACAGTATCCGTACGCGATTGGTGGGGTAGTCCACCTGCACGTCTTGGTACGGAACCCGGGCATTGCGCAGCGAAGCGCGGAAATCCTGTTCGTGATGGTCGAGTTGCTGTTTGACGGCGCCCTGCACATCGACCTGATACACCAAATACACGCCGCCGCGAAGATCCAGACCCAGCTTCAACGGGCTCAAGCCCAAATTGCGCATCCATTCCGGAACGCGCGAGGCCTGCGACAGGGCGATGGTGAACTGATTGGGACGCGCCTCCGCGACCACGTCGCGAGCCTTCAACTGGTCTTGCTTGCTGCTGAAACGCAAGGTCAAGCGACCTTGGTCCAGAAACGCACCGCTCGGGCTGACGCCCTTATCCTTGAGGAGCTGCTCGATGCTGGTCCGGTCGCCGGCTGTCACCACCGCACGATCGCGTGCTAGCTGCAACGCACTTTCCTCGCCGAACAGATTCGGCAGCGCTAGGAAGATCCCCATAATCACCACGATCGCGACCATCGCGATCTTCCAGCGCGGATATGAAATCATGCGTTCTTGACCGTGCCCTTGGGGAGCACCTGCGCGACTTGGAATTTCTGCAGCTTGATGCTCACGCCGCTGGCGATTTCCAAGGTCAGGAATTGTTCACCGACCTCCAGCACCTTGCCGAGAATACCACCCGTGGTGGCCACTTCGTCGCCCGCCACCACCTTGGACAGCATTTCCTTCTGCTCTTTGGCGCGTTTGTTCTGCGGCCGGATGAGCAAAAAATAAAACACCACCAACAGCAGCACCGGCAGCATCAAGGCACTCAGAATACTTTGCCCGCCGCTCGCGCCGGCGGCCTGTGCATGGGCCGAATTGATAAAGAAATCCATTGTTACACCCAGTTTTTTGCCATTTTTTGCGGCGGACGCCGCGACACAAAGCCGCGTAGTATACAGTAGCCGGCCGCAATCTTAACGCAGCCCGCCGCATCGGGTAAAAGCGCGCCTAATCGCCGGATTTTTGCGCGTAGAACTCGGACGCATACGCCTCGAAGCGCCCCGCCTCGATCGCTGCCCGGATCTCCCCCATCAGCCGCTGATAGAAGTACAGATTATGGACGGTGTTGAGGTGCGCCCCCAGTATCTCGTTGCATTTATCGAGATGCCGCAGGTAGCTGCGGCTGAAGTTCCGGCAGGTATAGCAATCGCATCCCACCTCGATCGGATTGGTGTCTTTCTGATGGACGGCATTGCGGATATTGAGCGCGCCCGAGCGCGTGAACAGATGCCCGTTGCGCGCGTGCCGGGTCGGCATGACGCAATCGAACATATCGATACCGCGCCGCACGGCCTCGACGATATCCTCGGGCCTGCCAACCCCCATGAGATAGCGCGGCTTGTGCGACGGCATGCGGGGTACCAAGTTCTCGAGCACCTGATCCCGCTCGGCCACGCTCTCGCCCACCGCAAGGCCGCCGACGGCAAGGCCCGCGAAACCAATGTCCTCGAGCGCGGCCAGCGACGCCAATCGAAGGTTATCGTGTACGCCGCCCTGCACGATGCCGAACAAGGTCCCCGGCGGCTCGGTCTCGTAGTACATCCGAAAGCCGCGCAGCGCCCAGCGCATGGACAGTTCCATGGACGCGCGCGCCTCAGCCTCGCTGGCCGGATACGGGGTGCATTCATCGAAGCTCATGGCCACATCCGAACCGAGGGTGCGTTGAATGCGCATCGACTCCTCGGGCGACAGGAACACCGGCGCGCCGTCCACCGGCGAGCGGAATCGCACTCCCTCCTCCGTGAGTTTGCGCATCGCCGCGAGACTGAACACCTGAAATCCGCCGGAATCCGTCAATATGGGCCGGTTCCAATGCATGAAGCCATGCAATCCCCGGTGGGCCTCGATCACCTCGAGCCCGGGACGCAGGTACAGGTGAAAGGTATTGCCCAGGATGATTTGGGCACCGATGTTTTCGAGATCTTCCGGCGTCATGGCCTTGACCGTGCCGTAGGTGCCGACGGGCATGAAAGCCGGCGTTTCGACGCTGCCGCGCGCGAATTCCAGCTGTCCCCGCCGCGCCGCGCCATCCTGTCGCAACAAATCGAAGCGCATCCGCGTCACGGCGCCGCCAGAGCCGTATGCCGCGGCGTCAGAAACATGGCATCACCGTAGCTGAAGAAGCGGTAGCGCGCCGTGATCGCATGCGCATAGGCCGCGAACAGCGCATCGCGCCCGACGAAAGCGGCGCACAACATCAGCAGCGTCGACTCGGGCAGGTGGAAATTCGTCACCATGGCGTCCACCACTCGAAATTTGTAGCCAGGCTTGATGAAGATGCGGGTGGCGCCCTTGTAGGGAACGAGTTGCGCCGCTGCCTGTGCTGACGTCGACGCCGCCGCCGCCGTGGGCGCCGCGCCTGCGCAGGACGCGGCAGCTGTTTCCAGGCTTCTAACCACTGTCGTACCCACGGCGATCACGCGGCCGCCGGCAGCGCGCGTGGCATTGATGGCATCGGCAGTGGCCTTGGGCACCTCCAGGTATTCTTCGTGCATCACGTGCCTTTCCAGGTCGTCCACCCGTACCGGCTGGAACGTCCCAGCCCCGACGTGCAGCGTGACGAACGCACGTCCGACTCCGCGCGCCTCGAGCGCGGCGAAAATGTCATCGTCGAAATGAAGTCCCGCCGTGGGCGCCGCCACCGCGCCGAGTTCCCGTGCGTAAACGGTCTGATAGCGATCGCGATCGGCGCTTTCCGGCGCGCGGTCCATATACGGAGGCAGCGGCATATCCCCGTGCGCCTCGAAATACGGCAGCACCTCGCACGAGAATCGCAACCGAAACAAATCGCCTTCTCTGCCCAGCATGCACGCAGTGGCGCCGCCGGGAAGCATCACCCGGGCCGCCGGCTTCAGCCCCTTGCTGGCCCGCGCGTGCACCAGCGCGGTGGTCGAATCGAGCGCGCGTTCCAGCAGAATCTCGATTTTCCCGCCGCTCTCCTTGACCCCGTGGACCCGCGCCGGCACCACTCGCGTGTCGTTGAACACCAAGAGATCCTTGGAGTCCAACAGCGAGGGCAAATCGCGGAATTGGCGATCCTGCCGCGCAGCGGTCTCGCCCTCCAGCACCAACAGCCGAGCGGCGGAGCGTGCCGGGGTAGGCCGCTGTGCGATGAGTTCCCGGGGAAGGTCGAAGTGGAATTCCGTGCGCTGCATAAACGGCCAATACTACCTCGCGCCGATCGCATATACTGTTGGATCTGGCATGCCCGGATGGCGGAACTGGTAGACGCGCCGGACTCAAAATCCGGTGGTGGTGACACCGTGTGGGTTCGATTCCCTCTCCGGGCACCAGAACTTTTAAATTATGGAAGCGCTTTGAATTTCTGCAGCAACTGCGGCTCTCGCGTCGTTTCGAAGATTCCCGACGGCGACCATCTGCCTCGCTTCGTGTGCCCGAGCTGCGGCATGATTCACTACAAGAATCCGCTGCTGGTCTTGGGGTGCGTGCCGCAGTGGGAAGATAAAATCCTGCTGTGCAAACGCGCCATCCAGCCGCGCTTGGGATTTTGGACCGTGCCCGCCGGCTTCATGGAAAACGGCGAGACCATGCAGAACGCGGCGGCGCGGGAGTGCTACGAAGAGGCTCTGGCGAGGGTGGAGGTTGGCTCACTTCTGGCCGTGGCGAATTTGACCCATACGGGCCAGGTGCATGTCATGTTCCGCGCGCGGCTGTTGACGCCGGAATTCGCGCCCGGCCCGGAAAGCCTGGAAGTCGGCCTGTACACCCAAGCCGACATTCCCTGGTCAGATTTGGCGTTTCCCAGCGGCGAATTCACGCTGCGCAAGTTCTTTGAGGACCGCGCTGCCGGCCGCGAAGACCATCATTTCACGGAGCTCACGCGTCCGTTGAGGTCCTAGGCTGTGGCAGAATACTGCCACGTTCAATAGTTCAAGAGAGAAGGGTTAATAATGGCGTTCGTGGTCACCGAAAGCTGCATCAAGTGCAAATATATGGACTGCGTGGAAGTCTGTCCCGTGGACTGTTTCCATGAAGGTCCGAATTTTCTCGTGATCGATCCCGATGAGTGCATCGATTGCACTCTGTGCGAGCCCGAGTGCCCCGTCGAAGCGATTTTTTCGGAGGAAGAAATTCCGACCGGCCAGGAAGATTTCAAGCAACTGAATGCCGAACTCGCCAAGCAATGGCCCGTCATCAGCGAGAAGAAGGACGCTCCGGCGGACGCCAAGCAATGGGAAGGAGTCAAGGACAAAGCCAAGATGCTCGAGCGGTAACGGGGGCGCCGAGACCGATGCGCTTAGCCGCAGGGCGCGCACGTTGGCCAAGGGCGCTCAGTTCGCGGCCCCCCAGCCAGTCCCGCGCGGCGCGCAGCCGGGCGCGCTAGCTCTTGGCCTTGACGGACCGCAGTTCTTTGATTTCTTCCACTAGCTCGTGCGGCGGCATATAGCCGCTGATGTAGTCGCCGCTCTCCGTGACGATGGCCGGCGTGCCGCGCACGCCGATGCTCTGTCCCAAAGCATACTGTCGAGCCACCGGCGTAGGCCCGCAGCTCTTGCTCGTATCAACCGCTCCGCCGGCCTTGGCACGCGTCAGCGCCTCGTTGCGATCCGCCGAACACCACACCGCTTCGGCCTTGCGCCAGCTGTCGGTATTGGGCCCGGTACGCGGGTAGAACAGATACCGCACGCGCACACCCAGTCTGTTGAGCTCCGCCATCTCGCTGTGCAGCTTGCGGCAATACTGGCAATCGACGTCGGTGAATACGGTGATGGTGTACTGAGGATTTTTTGGCGAGAAGATGAGCATCTGCGATTCGGGCACCGAGTTGATCATCGCGACCCGCGCTTTGGTTCGCAGCTCCTCGGTCAAGTTCTGCCGGGTACCCATGTCATAGACATTGCCGTCGAGAAAATACTTCCCGTCGGCGGTCAGATAACTGACATCCGCGCCCTGCGAGAATTCATAGATGCCGGCGATGGGCGACGGCCGCAAGTCGTCGAGCTTCGACCCGGGCGGCAGCAGCTTGAGCAGCGCCACCCGCGGATCCGGCGGCGGATCGGCGGCATTCGCCGCATTCGCGGTATTCGCCGCATTCGCGGTATTCGCGGTATTCGCGGCATTGACGCTCGCACCTAACCCCAAGGCACCCAACCCTAAGAATAGGACCGCAAGGATTTTGAACATCGAAGGCTCCGACGGCTTTAACGGTTCGACCCCGCCGCTGCCGGGAGGTTCAGGAGATTCTACCAGAGGCAGCGCGCCCCGGAGCTACGCGCGCCGCCGCGCCGATCAGCCGCGCGGATGATGCTGCTGATGCAGCTCTTTCAGGCGCTCACGGGCAACGTGGGTGTATATCTGCGTGGTCGACAAGTCGCTATGGCCCAAAAGCATCTGCACCACGCGCAGGTCCGCCCCGTGATTCAATAAATGCGTGGCAAATGCATGGCGCAGGGTATGCGGCGACAATTCCTTGTCGACGCCGGCTTTTTTCGAGTAGCGCTTGATGATGTGCCAGAACGCCTGGCGCGTCATGCGGTCGCCCCGTCGCGTCGGGAACAAGTAATCGGTCTGCCGTTCCAACAAGATCTCCACCCGCGGGCCCTGCATGAACTGCTCCACCCACTTCACCGCTTCGTCGCCCAGCGGAATCAAGCGTTCGCGGTTGCCCTTGCCGACCACGCGAATCACGCCTTGGTTCAGATTGACCTGGTTGTGTTTGAGGCTGACCAGTTCCGACACGCGCAGACCGGTGGCATACAGGACCTCGAGCATGGTTCGATCGCGGTGGCCCAGCGGATCCGAGACGGTTGGCGCCTCGAGCAGCGAGTCGACCTCGGCTTCGGTGAGAGACTTGGGCAGGGATCGGCCGATTTTCGGCATCGCGATCTGCGCCGTGGGATCGACCTCGATCAACCCCTCACGCACCATGAACCGGAAAAAACGTCGGAAACTCGAGAGCTGCCGCGCCGTCGATCGGGGCCTCGAGCCGCCCTCGACACGCGCCGCAATGAAGCCCAGCAATTCGATGCGCGTGGCTTTGAGCAATGCACTATCGCGCTCCTCGAGCCAGCGCGCCAACGCAGTGAGGTCGGCGCGGTACGCCGCAAGAGTGTTGGCCGACAGCCCGCGCTCCATCCACACGGCATCGAGGAAGCGCTGCAGTGCCGGATCTGCTAGATCGCGAGCGGCAGATTCCGCGGCGCCCGAGGTGCGTGTATAAACCGTCCGTTTAAGAGCCGTCGCCATATGTTCCCGCGTGGTAATCGCACGAAATGGTGCCGTACGCGTTATCTATCGTGAGTATGCGAGGGGTGCTTGCGGGTCGGCGTGACCAGTCTCACAGTACTATTAAGTATTAACATAAGGAGAACCAGATCACAGATCTCGAGCCCCCGGCGTCCGCGCCAACCTCGGCGCCGCCGACCTTCGCGCCGCCGACCTCCCCGTCTCCCCTGCAGCGACTGTACGCAATCTATTGCATCGTCCTGTTCACGGCGATGGGGGCGACCACACTCATCATCAATCTGTTCCTGCCCAGCCTGCGCCTGCGCCGCCAAGTAGCCGGCGCATTCTCGCGCGGCTTTCTGCACGGAGCACGAATCCCGTTCACGGTTCAAGGCGCCGAGAGGTTGCCGGACGTGCCCTGCGTGGTGGTTGCCAACCACGCGAGCTACATCGATGGCGTTTTCGCCATCGCCGCCTTGCCGCCGGACTTCGCCTTCGTCATCAAGAAGGAGATGGTACGGGTACCGCTGGCGGGCCTGCTACTCCGGCGCCTGGGTTCGGAATTCGTCGAGCGCTTCGACCGGCACAAGGGCGCGTCCGACGCCCGCCGGGTGTTGCGCCTGGCGGCCACGGGCCAATCCCTGGTGTTCTTCCCCGAAGGCACGTTCGATGAGCGGCGCCACATCGGCAAATTCTTGGGTGGCGCATTTGCCACGGCGGAGCGGTCCGACATGCCCGTGGTCGCGGTCGCCATCCACGGCACCCGAGCGCTGCTTCCCCCCGGCGGCCTGATGCTCTATCGCCGGCCCATACGCTTCGAGATCCTGGCCGTCCTCGAGGCGAAAGGCTCACGGCAGTCCAGCCGCGAGCTGATTGCGCAGGCCGTCGGCGAGCCCCTGGCGCCCTAAGGAGCGGCCCAGCCGCTAACCCCGCTGAGCTTGCCATCCTGAGCCGCCCGCCGCCCTAAGCGCGAGCCGCCGGCACCAGCCGCCGACGCGCCCTGGGCCGCCCGCGCAGACCGCGGTTCGGTCGACCCCCAACGGCCCCGGCGCTTGCCAAGGCGGTTATAATCGCTTTTTTCACCAGCTCGGATACCGCTCATGAGTTCAGATCCCGTCGTCATCCTGTCCGCGCGCCGCACCCCCGTGGGCGCCTTTCAAGGCGTGTTCGCCACCGTCACGGCACCGCAGTTGGGTTCGGTTGCCATCAAGGCGGCCATTGCGGACTCAGGCGTAGCCGCCACCGCCATCGATGAAGTAATCATGGGCTGCGTGCTGTCGGCCGGTCTCGGCCAAGCGCCGGCTCGCCAGGCCGCGCTGGGGGCGGGTGTACCCACCGGCACGCCCACCACCACGGTCAACAAAATGTGCGGCTCCGCCATGCGCGCCATCATGCTCGGCGCGGATCAGATCCTGGCGGGGTCCGCCGAGGTCGTCGTGGCCGGTGGCCTCGAGTCCATGACCAACGCACCCTACCTGCTGCCCAAAGCCCGCGCCGGCTATCGCATGGGCCACCAAGAGGTTCTGGACCATATGTTCTTCGACGGCCTACAGAGCCCGTGGGACGGCCAGCTCATGGGCTGCTTTGCCGAAGCCACATCGGGTAAATACGATTTCTCCCGGCAAGCCCAGGACGATTTCGCCACCGAGTCCGTGCGCCGTGCCAAGGCCGCCATCGCCGACGGCAGCTTCGATGCGGAAGTTACGCCGGTGTCGACAAAAACCCGTAAGGGCGAAACCCTGGTGGACAAGGACGAGACCCCCAACACGCTCGACGTCTCGAAAATTCCCTCGCTGAAGCCGGCTTTCAAGAAAGACGGCACGGTAACGGCCGCCAGCTCCGCCAGCATTTCCGACGGTGCCGCCGCCGTGGTATTGGCGCGCGAATCGCTGGCGAAGGCGCAGGGCCTGAAGCCGCTGGCCCGCATCTTGGGCTACACCAGCTTCGCCACGGCCCCGGAGTGGTTCACGCTGGCTCCGGTGGGCGCCATCCAGAAGCTGCTCCGCCGCCTCGATTGGCGGGCCGCCGACGTCGATCTCTACGAGGTGAACGAGGCGTTCGCCGTCGTCGCCATGGCTGCCATGAAGGACTTGGGGCTGGATCACGCCCAGGTGAACGTTAACGGCGGTGCCTGTGCCCTGGGTCATCCCATTGGCGCCACCGGCGCACGGATTTTGACCACGTTGATCTATGCCCTGCGAAGCCGCGGCAAGAAGCGCGGCATTGCCAGCCTCTGCATCGGCGGCGGCGAAGCCACCGCCATCGCCATCGAGCTGATGTAAGCCCCGGCCCCCCGCTCGCCCCCTGGGCGAGCGCCTATCCGACGGGTGACCATGGGTGAGACGCGCCGCGTCGAACGGGTGACCAGGATGGTCACCCCGGGCTTGCGCGTAGCAGGGATAGCGCAGCGCAATGGTCACCCTGGGCTTGCACGGAACAGGATAGCGCAGTGCAATGCGCGTCGACCCCGTAAGTCCAGCGCGGAGCGCTTGAAAAGTGGGATGGGCGTCCTTGCCCTTACCATGCCCAAATTCCATTGGCCATCCTGGTTGGCGGCGTCCGTGGCCTGTCATCATGGTGATCCCATCGAGTAAAGCGACAGTCGTACGGTAATCCCCTCACTGCCTGTCCGCCTGGTGGATTGCTGCCGTCAACGGCGGTTTGTGGTGTACTACGCCGCCGTTTTTTCGTGGAACCAGCAATTCGAGGTGCCCTTCAGCACCCGTGGGTGAAGTTGATGACCGATAACCAGCGTGATGTCATGGAGTATGAGGTTGCCGTCGTTGGTGCCGGGCCCGCGGGCCTTGCCTGCGCCATCCGGTTGAAGCAGCTGTCACCCGACAAAACCATCTGTGTGCTTGAAAAGGCGGCGTCCGTGGGCGCCCATTCCCTGTCCGGTGCCGTCCTCGAACCGGGTCCGCTCGAGACGCTGTTGCCCGAGTGGAAAACCGAATACACCGGGATGAAGGTTTCAGCCGTCGAGGATGATTTTCGCGTGCTGACCCAGAAAGGATCGTTCAAGGCCATCCCCGATTTTCTGGTCAAGATGCTGCCCAACCGAGTGACCCGGGGCACGCCGGTCAACAACCATGGCAATTGCATCATCTCCTTAGGTCAGCTGACGCCGTGGCTGGCGGCCAAGGCCGAGGCTTTGGGCGTCGACGTTTTCCCCGGTTTTGCCGCGGCTGACGCCCTGTACGATTCGAGCGGCAAAGTCATCGGTGTGCGCATCGGCGATATGGGATTGAATCGCGATGGCACGCCCGGGCCCAATTACGCCGCGGGCGTCGACATTCACGCCAAGGTGACCGTGCTCGCCGAGGGGTGCCGGGGTTCGGTCTCGAAGCAACTCATCGAGAAGTTCGAGCTTGCCAAAGGCCACTGCCCACAGACTTTCGCGTTGGGCTACAAGGAATTGTGGCAGCTACCGCCCGGACGCGTCCGGCCCGGCCGCATAGAGCACGGCCTGGGGTGGCCCGCCGACTCCAAGACCTATGCAGGAAGCTTCCTGTACCACCTCGACAATGATCGCGTGTATGTCGGCTACATCGTCGGCCTCGACTACCAAGACCCGCGCCTGAAGCCGTTCGAGGCGTTCCAGCAATACAAGAATCATCCGACGGTGAAACCCCTGCTGGAGGGCGGCGAGATCTTGTCCGCCGGCGCGCGCACCATCGCAGCCGGCGGCTGGCAGTCCATGCCGACGCTGGAAATGCCCGGTGCCATGCTCATCGGCGATGCCGGCGGCACCTTGAATTTCGCCAAGATCAAAGGCGTGCATCAGGCCATCCGCTCGGGAATGCTGGCCGGTGAGCACATCGCGGAAACCGCTTCGAGCACCGGATTCGATGCGAAGTGGCGGGCCTCCGAGGGGGGGCAAGAGTTACGGCGAGTTCGCAACTTCAAGCCCGCCTTCAAACGCAGCCTCTGGTTCGGTCTCATCAACTCCGCGTGGGAAGTCCTGACTAACGGGAAATCGCCCTGGACGCTGCAGAATACGGCGGACTACTCGAGACTCAAACAACTCGACGAATATGAGTCGCCGGATAGGCAATGGGTGGATCGCACCCTGCCGCCGCGCGACCGTGTTTCCTTCGTCTTTTTTGCCGGGAATTCGCACGAAGAGTCACAGCCCATTCACCTCAAGGTGGCCGACACCTCGATTTGCGTGACCCGCTGTACCAAGGAATATGGCAACCCCTGCGAGAACTTTTGTCCCGCCGGCGTGTATGAAATGGTCGATGACGGAGCCGGCGGGCGACGCTTGCAGATCAACGCGGCGAATTGCGTTCATTGCAAGGCCTGCGATATCAAGGACCCCTATGGGATCATCACCTGGACGACCCCCGAGGGTGGCTCCGGACCCAACTACCAAAATCTGTAATGCTCGCGCCACTGTGACGAGCCAGCCAAACGTCATGGACTCGGCCCCCCGAGCCGGCGAACGCACTTCGTTGAGCGAACGCCAAGCAGTGACGGAGTACCTGAACGCGGAGATCGCCGCCCAACGATTGCAATTCGACCCCACACAGCGCGAGGCCGCCGTCCAACTGGACGCCCTGAGTGAGGATCTACGAGCGCATCCGCCCACCGTGCTGCAGCGGCTGCGCTCACGTCTGCCCTGGCTTCCCGGCGATTCCACCAAGACGCCGCCGCGCGGCCTCTATCTCTGGGGCGGTGTCGGCCGCGGCAAGACGCTGCTGATGGACCTGTTCTTCGCGTCGCTGCAGCCGCCGCATGGCCAACGCGATAGTCGTTCGGGCGCCCCACGGACTGCCGAGCGAAGTCACTTCTATCATTTCATGCGCGACATTCATGCCCAGTTGGGCACCATCAAACGCCATAGCCAGCCGCTGGAAATCGTCGCACGGCGCCTCGCAGCTCGAACCCGCCTGATCTGTCTCGATGAATTCTTCGTCGCCGATATTGCCGACGCCATGATCCTCGCGGGATTGTTCGACGGCCTGTTCCGGCACGGCGTCACGCTGGTGACCACGTCCAATCTCGCGCCGCAGGAGTTGTACAAGGACGGTCTGCAGCGGCAACGCTTCCTGCCGGCCATCGAACTGATCGAAAGGCATGTCGATGTCATACACTTGGACGGGGGTATCGACTACCGGCTGCGCCAGCTCCAACAGGCGCCGACCTACTTGGATTCCAACCGTGCCGACACCCCAGCGGCATTGCAGCGGACATTCACCGCGCTCGCTGGCGGCATCGCCGCGGGACCGTCGACGTTGTCGATCGAGGGCCGCTCGCTGCACACCGTGAACTCAGGTCCGGGCATGGTGTGGTTCGAGTTCAGCGAACTGTGCGAGGGGCCGCGCAGTCAAAACGACTACATCGAACTGGCGCGCCTCTATCACACCATCGTCATCGCCAATATTCCTGTTTTCGACCTCTACGATGAAAACGCCGCGCGGCGCTTCATCATGGCCATCGACGAGTTGTACGATCGCCGCGTCAAGATCGTCGTCTCGGCAGCGGCCGCTCCCGCCGCGCTGTATCACGGCGAGCGCCTGCAATTCGAGTTCGAGCGTGCCGCCAGCCGACTCATCGAAATGCAGACTCGAGACTATCTCGCCGGTGAGCACCGTCCTTGAAGCTCGATGTCTCGAGATCCTGCGCGATGCGACGCAGCTCATGCAGCCGATGACGGGATTGTCTACGCGCGGCGGCGGTTAATCGACCGTGCGCCTGGCAGCCACCCAGGTCTGGAATTCCGCATCTTCGAGACGGTAGGTGCCATGGTCCACGCGGGCCATGTGTTGTAGTCGGGGGCCCGTGAGGCGGCGGATGGAAGCTCTGGGAACGTTGGTCGTCACATCGTCCGACCCCAGCAGCTGTTGCAGTTGCTTGAGGGCTGCGGCACCGTACAGATCCTGGACGCCGCGTGCCGCCATGAGCAGCACGGCACGATCCGGGCGGCTCAGTTCCTTCCAACTCTTCGCATAGCTGGTGTCGTCATGCACGCGCGCCTTGGTGTGCGCCAATGCCTGCTCCGACCCTTCGGACTGGTACATCACGTAACGTTCGATGTACCAGCGAAAGAACTCGGGCGTCTCCTTGAGCGCGGCGTAGGCTTTCAGCGCCTCGTCCAGTTTGAGCGGGTGCTTGGCGACCTTGGCGAGCTGCTTGACCATGGCGGCGACGAACTCGCGGCCCAGCAGGGGAAAGGGTTCGACGGGCGCCCAATTGTAGAACGGCGCCGCCGAGCGTGAGAACATATCGCGCAGCGCAGCCTCCGACGACCCCGCGAACAGCACCTTGATGCCGGGCTTGCGGATGTCGAGGCCGGCGCGCAGAGCGTGCGCCAGCTTCAAATGCTCGGGCGTGCCCAATACCTGCGCTTCGTCGATGACGAGGAGCAGCCGCTTCTTGGTCTTGTCGGCGGCTTGCAGCGCCGCCTGGATCGCCGGCACCGCGATCTTCTCCTTTTCGTCCAGCTCCAATTCGACGGAGCCTTCAATGCCCATGGGCAGCTTGCCTGCGCCCGTGAGCTTGCGAATCGGCGTGTTCAAGTCCTGCCAGAATTTTCGGAGTCCTTGCGGCCGGGTCGCCAGCAGGATGGCGGTCGCCAGTGCCTGACCTGGATGGTCGGTCGAATCCCACAGGTTGGTGTACGCGGCCAGGTAGCCGTCGCGGGCCGCGGCCGGTAACAAGTCGCGCTTCAGGAACTCGGTTTTTCCCATACGCCGGCGGGCGAACAAGCCCCGGGCCGCGGTCAGGCCCAAGTCGAACCCGTCGAGATACGACTGTGCGAGTTCCGGCCGCGCGAAGTGCCAGGGGTCCTTGATGGTGCTCATACGACCGATTCTGACAGATTTCCGTCAATTGACAATTAGGTGTCAGAAACCGTCAGTTTGCCATGCAGCTCCTCGAGCTACGCCCCCTCGAGGGGAGAAAGTATACTTCGCGAAGCCAATTTGGGTGCGCCTGCTGCGCCGACGACCATAGCTACGCCTCGAACATGAACGAATCATACGATTATTGTTCAGTTTGTATATAATTTTGAATGAGATGCCATTTAGATCTTGCGGAGCGTGCGACGCATGCGTCGCGCGCATCGGCCAGGTAGGCTCTGCGCGTAGCGCATAGGGACCCAAGCCCTGGCATAATTCACACATGACGATCGTCGCTGAATTCAAAATAGACTACAGGCAGATCCTCGATCCGAACGGACGGCTGGTGGCACCGCTGCCGCGCTTCGCCGAAGACATCGACGAGGTCGTGAAAATGTATGAAGCGATGACGCGCGTGCGGGTGTTCGATACCAAGGCGGTGAACTTGCAGCGCACCGGACAACTCGGCACATACCCGCCGTCCTTGGGGCATGAGGCCACGCACGTTGGAGTCGGCGCTGCGATGCGGCCGGAAGACGTCTTGGCGCCGGTATATCGCGAATACGGCACGCAGCTGTGGCGCGGCGTGACCATGATGGAAATCCTCACCTACTGGGGCGGGGATGAGCGCGGCAATGATTTTGCCGGTCCCCGCCATGACTTCGCGTGGTGCGTACCCATCGCCACTCAAACCCTGCATGCGGCCGGCGCCGCGATGGCGTTCAAGGTGAGGCGCGAACCCCGTTGTGCACTCGCCTACATCGGCGACGGCGGCACCTCCGAAGGCGCCTTCTATGAAGCCCTCAATCTGGCCGGCGCGCGCACCTTGCCGGTGGTGTTCGTGATCGTGAACAACGGTTGGGCGATTTCCGTTCCGGTGGCCGAACAGACCGCAACCAAAACACTGGCGCAAAAAGCCGTGGCCGCCGGCATTCCCGGGATTCAAGTCGATGGCAACGATATCTTCGCCGTGCGCGAGGTGGTGAGCGAGGCATTGGAGACGGCGCGGCGCGGCGCGGGACCGAGCCTCATCGAAGCGCTCACCTACCGGCTGAGCGACCACACCACCGCCGACGACGCCAGCCGCTATCGTTCGGACAGCGAAGTCAAAGAGGCATGGGCGATAGAACCCATGATCCGCATCCGCAAGTATCTGGTCGAGGCGGGCGCGTGGAACGACGCCAAGGAAACGTCGCTGCTGCAGGACTGCGCCCGGCAAGTCGACGCGGCGGTGGCGGAATACGTGCGGCTCGCCAAGCCGTCGACCGACGCCATGTTCGATCACCTGTTCGCCGCTCTGCCGGCGCACCTTCATGAGCAGCGTGCGACCGCGCGCAAATATTCATCTTCGTCGAAGCCCGGTTCATCGAAGCCTGGCGCCCCTCCGTCGCAGCCTGACGCCTCGAAACCCAGCGGTCATTGAATTGGCGAAAATAACCATGGTCGAGGCCATCGCATTGGCGCATGGCTGGGAAATGCAGCATGACGACGCCGTCGTCGTCATCGGTCAGGACGTCGGAGCCAACGGCGGTGTGTTTCGCGCCACCGCCGGACTGCAAGCTCGATTCGGCGCGGAGCGCGTCCAAGACACGCCGCTGGCCGAGGCCACGATTGCGGGCATGTCGGTGGGCATGGCCACGCACGGCTTGAAACCGGTGGCCGAGATCCAGTTCATGGGCTTCATGTATCCGGCTCTCGACCAGATCGTCAATCACATGACGCGCATGCGCTATCGGACGCGCGGACGGCTCTCCTGCCCCGTGGTGATTCGCACGCCTCACGGCGGCGGGATTCACGCGCCGGAGCACCATTCGGAAAGCACCGAAACCCTGCTGTGCCACATTCCGGGAATCCGCGTGGTCTGCCCCTCCTCGCCGGCCCGTGCTTACGGGTTGTTGCTGGCCGCGATCCGCGATCCGGATCCGGTGATGTTCTTGGAACCCGTGCGGCTTTACCGGGCGATGCGCCAGGAAGTAACCGATGATGGACAGGCGCTGCCTCTCGACCGCTGCTTCGTATTGCGCGAGGGAAACGATGTCACCATCGTGACCTGGGGTGCCATGACGCTCGAAACCTTGCGCGCCGAAGCCGATCTCGCAGCTCGAGGAATCAGCGCCGAGGTCATCGATCTCGCCACCTTGAGTCCCATCGACAGCGAAACGATTTTGGCCTCGGTGGCCAAGACAGGCCGTCTCGTGATCGTGCACGAGGCGGCGCGCAACGTCGGAGTAGGCGCGGAGATTGCGGCCATCGTGGCCGAGCATGCCCTGTATGACCTGCAGGCGCCGATTCAGCGGGTCGCCGGTTTCGACACCATCATGCCGCTGTTCCGGTTGGAGCATGATTACATTCCCAGCGTGCAACGCATCATCGATGCCGTGCACTTCACTTTGACCGACTAGCGCAACTCATGAGTACATTCAAACTTCCGGATTTGGGCGAAGGGCTGGCCGAGGCAGAGATTCTCGAGTGGCACGTCAAGCCGGGCGATCATGTCCTGGTGGATCAGCCCATGGTGTCGGTGGAAACGGCGAAGGCAGTGGTCGAGGTCCCCGTGCCATTCAGCGGCACCGTGACCGCGTTGCACGGCGGCGTGGGCGACATCGTGGCCACGGGTGCACCGCTCATTGATTTCGATTCCGGCACGGTGGTCGGCAGCATGCCAACCACCAGCGACGAAGAGCTGGTCGAGTCGGCAACGGTAGGCCGGCGCTACAACGGCGCCGACCTCAGGACGCGTGCCGTGCCAGTGGCGCGCGCGCTTGCCAAAAGTTTGGGACTCGACCTGGGAGCCGTCGAGGGCACGGGTTCAGGCGGCCTCATCAAACTGGATGACGTACTGGCCCATGCGAACATCGGTGTCCCCCGCGCCGCGGCCGGTCTTTCCGTTCCGGTCGGCACCACGGCTGAACCGCTGCGCGGCGCGCGGCGCGCCATGGCGCACAGCATGTCCATGTCTCGGGATCAGGTGTCGGGCAGCACGGTGTGCGACGACGCCGACATACACGGCTGGACGCGGCGCGGTGATTACATGCTGCGCCTCATACGCGCCATGAGCGCCGCGAGCGGCGCCGAACCGGCGCTCAATGCCTGGTACGACGCGGCAAAGTGTTCGCGCATTCTGTTCGAACACATCGACCTCGCGATCGCCGTCGACACGCCGGGCGGCCTGATCGTGCCGGTGTTGCGCAATATTCGGAACAAGACACCCGACGAGATCCGCGACGCCATCACCGCACAGAAAGACGCCGCGCACCATCGCAGCACCACGCCCGAAGATCTACGCGACTTCACACTGATGCTGTCGAACTTCGGAACGCTCGCCGGCCGCTACGGCATCCCGCTGGTGGTGCCTCCGGCGGTCGCCATTCTCGGAGCAGGTAAGGTGCGCGAGGATGCCGTGGTCGTCGCCGGCGCCGTGGTTGCGCATCGGCGCATGCCGCTGTCACTGAGTTTCGATCACCGCTGCATCACAGGCGGCGAGGCGTGCAGATTTTTGGCGGCCGTCATCGCGGACCTAGAAAAGCCAAGTTGACCTAGAAAAACCAAGTATCTAGAGAATCCAGATTGACTCCGGGGGGAGTGTAATGCGCCAGGCGTCGTCCGAAAATCACCGAAAAATTGCCGCTGCCGCGACCACCGCGGCGGCGAAGTTACCCAAGGCGCTGCGCGGCCCGCTACGCGCTGCGAACTCGCAGGCGTTCCTGCGTGCGTACTATGCCAACGTCGAGGCCGAAGACCTTGCCGGACGCGATCCAGAAGAACTCACCACCATCGCACTGTCGCACTTGGGATTAGCCCGCCGGCGCCGCGGTCGCGCTCTGGTGCGGGTGTTCAACCCTACGCTGCGCGAGCATGGATACAACTCGGCACACACCGTCATTGAAATGGTCAATGACGACATGCCGTTTCTCGTCGATTCCATCGGTCTCGCACTGACACAGCGATCGCTCACGCTGCACTTTTTGGCGCATCCGGTTTTTTCCGTGTCGCGCGACAGCGCCGGTAACTTGCAATCGGTTCAGGAGCGGGGCCGCACGGCCGGCAGGAAACACCGGCTCGAGTCGTTTCAGCACATCGAAGTGGACCGCATCGTGGATCCGGGCGTACTGCGTTCGCTGCAGGCGGAGATCGAGCGCAGCATGCGCGACGTACGCGTCGCCTGCGCGGATTGGACCAAAATGCAGCATGCCGCGCGCCAGGCCGGCGACGATTTGAATTCCTTGACTTCGCGTTTCGATCCGCGCGACGTCAGCGAAACGCAGGCACTGCTGGCGTGGATGCAGAACCGGCATTTCACGTTCTTGGGCTATCGAGAATATCGGCTGCGCGGCGCCGCCGGCAGCGAATCTCTCGAGCCCGTACCCTCGAGCGGACTGGGAATCCTGCGTCCCGGCCACAAACATCCCGAGAGCACCGGCCGCGTTCTGGCCAGCGACATCCGCCGTCAGAGCCGCTCGCGCCTTCTCGCGCTGGTCACCAAGGCGAATTTCCAGTCCACGGTTCATCGACAGGGCTATCTCGACTACATCGGCATAAAGCACTTCGGTCCGACGGGTAAATTGATCGGCGAACGCCGCTTCCTGGGGTTGTGGACCTCGGCCGCTTACAGCACCAATCCGCGCGATATTCCGCTGGTGCGGCACAAAGTCGCTCAGGTCGTGGAGCACTTCGCATTGGCACCCGACAGCCACGACGGCAAGGCGCTGCATCACATTTTGGAATCCTTTCCACGCGACGAGCTGTTCCAGGCCAGTGTCCCGGAACTCAACAAAGTAGTTACCGGCGTATTCGGCTTGCAGGATCGTCCTCGGGTACGCCTCTTGTTGCGCCGCGACCCGTTCCGAAGGTTCTATTCTTGCTTGGTCTTCGTGCCGCGCGAGAAATACAACACCCTCGTGCGCCAGCGTATCGAGCGAGTGGTGGGCGAAGCGTTCGATGCCTTCAGCATGGAATCACAGGTGCAGATCGCCGAATCGAATCTTGCGCGGCTCCACATCGTCGCCCGAACCCTGCCGGTGGAGACCGAGCGTGCGGACACGGAGGGACTGGAACTGCGCATCGCGGCGGCGGTCAGGTCGTGGGGCGACGGCTTCAAGAGCGCGCTGCTCACGCGCTTCGACGAAGCCTATGCGCTGCGGCTCTATGAGGCTTACGCGCAGGCTTTTCCGGCGGCGTACACCGAAGACTTTTCGGGCGATGCCGCCGCGCTCGACGTGTCGTTCCTCGAGGCCGCCGACAAGGAACCCAAGCGCCTGCATTTGGACATCTATCGGCCCGAGCCGCGGCGCAAGGACACGTTCTTCCTCAAGATCTTTCGCGGGCAGGATGCCATCCCGATTTCGGACTTGCTGCCCATGCTCGAACACATGGGTCTCAAGGTCATTGCGGAACGGCCTTATCAATTGGAATTCGCGGCCGGCCGGCGCGCGTGGATACAAGATCTGGAACTCGTGATGCAGGCGCCGACGGTGATCAAATTCGAGGCGCTGGATCGGGAGATCAAGAGCGCCTTCACCGCCGTCTGGACTGGCCGCATGGACAGCGATGGTTTCAACCAATTGACGCTGACCACCGGTGTGCCGTGGCGATTCGTGAACGTGCTGCGTGCTTACTGCCGCTACTTGCTGCAAGCCGGTCTGCCCTTCAGCCAAGGCTACATTGCCCAGGTGCTGGTCAACAATCCAGCCCTCGCCCGGGCGTTCGCCGATCTGTTCGTGGCGCGCTTCGATCCGCAACTTTCCGCGCCCCCCCGGCGCAGCACCCTGGCGCGCCTCGACCAGCGCATCCGATCGGCCCTCGAAGACGTCAAGGGCTCCGACGAGGACCGCATTCTGCGCGCCTTGTGGAACGCCCTGTCGGCCACGGTGCGCACCAATGCCTACCAAATGGCGGCATCGGGCCAATTCAAGGACTACCTCTCTTTCAAGATGGAAAGCCAAAAACTGCGCGAGCTGCCCCTCCCGAAGCCGCTGTTCGAGGTTTTCGTATTCTCGCCGCGCATGGAAGGCGTGCATCTGCGAATGGGTTACGTCGCACGCGGTGGCATACGCTGGTCGGATCGGCGCGAGGATTTCAGAACCGAGATTCTCGGACTGATGAAGGCTCAGCAGGTAAAGAACACCGTGATCGTGCCGGTGGGCGCCAAAGGGGGATTCGTCGTCAGACGCGCGGCTGTGGGTGATCGCGAGGCGCAGCAGGCGGAAGTCATCGCCTGCTATCAAACCTTGATTAGAGGATTGCTGGACATCACCGATAACATCGTCGACGAAAAATCGTCGCCCCCACCGCGGTGGTGCGCCATGACGGCGACGATGCCTATCTGGTGGTTGCTGCGGACAAGGGCACTGCGACGTTTTCGGATATCGCCAACGCGATTTCCGCGGAGTACGGGTTTTGGCTGGGCGACGCATTTGCGTCCGGCGGTTCGGCCGGCTACGACCATAAGAAGATGGCCATTACCGCGCGCGGCGCGTGGGAATGCGTGAAGCGCCATTTCCGTGAAATCGGCATCGACACCCAACATCAAGATTTCTCCGTCGCGGGCGTCGGCGACATGGCGGGCGATGTGTTCGGCAACGGCATGCTGCAGTCGCGGCACATCCGGCTGGTGGCCGCTTTCAATCATCAACATATCTTCATCGATCCGCAGCCCGATGCGGCGCGTTCCTACAAAGAGCGTGAGCGTCTGTTCAAGCTACCGCGATCTTCGTGGGAGGACTATTCGAAAGCGTCCCTGTCGAAAGGCGGCGGCATCTACTCACGCAGCGCCAAAAGCCTGACCCTGTCGCGCGAGGCTCAAGTTCTGCTCGAACTTCCCGCACAGGTGACGCCGAACGAAACCATCAAGGCGATTTTGAAATCGCATGTCGACCTGCTGTGGAACGGCGGGATCGGCACCTACGTCAAGGCGGTGAGCGAAGGCAATACCGACGTCGGCGACCGCAGCAACGACGCGGTGCGCATCGATGCCCGAGAACTGAATTGCAAAGTCGTGGGCGAAGGTGGCAATCTGGGACTCTCGCAACTCGGCCGCATCGAATACGCGCGGCGCGGCGGCCGCCTCAACACGGATGCCATCGATAACTCAGCCGGCGTGAACTGTTCCGACGTCGAAGTGAATTTGAAGATCCTGCTGAACGGCGCGGTTCGCGCCAAGGAGATCACGCGGGCAGCGCGCGATCGGCTGCTGGTTCAGATGACGGATGAGGTCGCGGGTTTGGTGTTGCGCAACAACTATCTGCAGGGCCAAGCGATCAGCACAGGCGAATTTCAATCGAAGGAGCGCCTCGGCGAGAGTGCGTATGTCATTCGGGCGCTGGAACGTTCCGGAGATTTGAACCGCTCCTTGGAGTTCTTGCCATCCGATGAGGAAATCGCGGAACGCCGCAAGGCCGGTGAAGGACTCACCCGTCCGGAACTTGCCATCACCTTGAGTTACGGCAAGATCTGGCTCTATAAGGCGTTGATCCATTCCGACGTTCCGGAGGACCCCTATTTGTCGACCGAACTGGCGCGCTACTTCCCCACGCCCGTCCAGCGGCGCTTTGGCGCACGCCTCAAACGCCATCGCCTGCGCCGGGAGATCATTTCCACCGCGATCACCAATAGCTTAATCAACCGCATGGGCCCCGTCTTCCCAGTGCGGGCGCAGGATGATACCGGCGCCGAGCCGGCGGCAATCGCCCGCGCCTACAGCGTCGCGCGCGAGGTGTTCGCGGTGCGCGATATCTGGACGCGGATCGAAGCCCTCGACAACTCGAGTCCGGCAGCCGTGCAGTACACGGCGATGTTTCAGACCACCGGATTGCTGCGCCACGCGACCTACTGGTTGCTCGGAAACCGGCGCAATGACTTGGGAATAGAGCGTGCCGTACGGCGCTACGCGGCGCCCGTCTCGGAACTCTCCGGCGACCTCGGCAATGTGCTTTCCGCAACAGGCCAGTCGCGCATCGACATGCAGCGATCGCGTCTCATCGAGCAGCACGTTCCCGACGAGCTTGCGACGCGCATCGCATCGCTGGATTCGCTGCATTGCTCCTTGGATTTGGTCGAAGTCGCGATGGCGGCCCGGCTCAAGATTGGATTCGCCGCCAAGGCATATTTCGACATCAGCGAACGCATCGGCCTCACGTGGATCAAGGATCAGATCGAGACCCTGTCCGCCGAGGGTCATTGGCAGGCCGTGGCACGCGGTACACTCAGCGATAATTTGTATGAGTTGCAACGGAAAATCACCGCCGCGGTGCTGTCGTGCAAGGGCACGACCCCGGGCGCCCGGGTCGATCGCTGGCTGCAGAGCCACTCTGTTGCGGTCGAATCCTTGAAGCGGATCGTGGTCGATGTGCGAACCGGTGCGGCCCCGGACTTCGCGACACTGTCCGTTGCCCTACAAGCGGTAAGGCGGCTCGTGCAGGACGGCGTACATGCGGGCTGAGTTGGAATTCGGCAAGGAATACCTACAGGACCGGATCACGACCGAGTTCGCGCTCGCGCGGCATATCGGCGTTGTGGTCGAAAGCGCCGACCACAGGGGGATCACGCTCTGTGCCCCGCTCGGCCCCAATGCCAATCACCAAGGGACGGCATTCGGCGGCAGCCTGTTTTCGCTCGCCGTTCTGACCGGCTGGGCGTGGCTCACACGTTATCTCGACGCGGCCCACATTGCCGCCGATGCGGTGATTCAGGAGTCGACGATTCGGTATTTGGTGCCGGTCCAGGGTGTCCTGCGCGCCACGCTGACCGCGCCGTCGACCGATCACATTGAGAAATTCAGGAAAATGTTGCAGCGTGCGGGTCGCGGGCGCATTCGGCTTGCGGTGGAAATTCGCCACGGGCAGACGCTTGCGACCGAATTCGAAGGCGATTTTGTCGCCACTATTCGCGATTTGGAGAAATAGCCGTGACTGGAAAATTGATCTTGGTTCGCCATGGACAGAGCACGTGGAACGTCGAGAATCTGTTCACAGGTTGGCACGATGTGGACTTGAGCGATCTGGGGCGCCAAGAAGCCGCGCAGGCGGGCAAGGAATTGCTCAACGAAAAGATCGAACCGCACATCGCGTTCACGTCCGTGCTGAAGCGCGCGATCCGCACGCTATGGCTGATTCTCGACACCACGGATCGCATGTGGATACCGGTGGAGCGCAGCTGGCGGCTCAACGAGCGCCATTACGGCGCGCTGCAAGGACTCAATAAGGCGCAAACCGTCGCCCAGCACGGCGAGGCTCAGGTAAAGATCTGGCGCCGCAGCTACGACATACCACCGCCGGCCTTGAGCCTCGATGACCCGCGCCACCCGCGCTTCGATCCCCGGTATGCCGACCTCGACCCAGCGCACCTGCCCGCCGCCGAATCGCTCAAAGATACCCTGGCACGCGTTCTACCCTTTTGGGAATCCCGAATAGTTCCCGAGCTCCGCGCCGGCAAGAACGTTCTGGTCGTGGCGCATGGCAACTCCCTGCGCGCACTGGTCAAGATGCTCGATATGATGTCAGAGAGCGACATCGTGGAATTCAATATTCCCACCGGCATCCCGATGCTGTACGAGCTCGACGAGCAGATCCAGCCCACACACCGCCGCTTCCTCGGCGACCCCGCCGCGCTCGCCGCAGCGCAGGACGCCGTACGCCGACAGACCGAAAAGAAGTGACCCCGGCGAAGCACCTGACTGCGTACCGCCCCCCCGCCATCGCGCCGCAAAAATCTCCCCGGAAACGTTTCCTGTCCGCTGCTCGGACGCGCTGATTCAATGCTCGGCGCGCCAGTGCCTACTCAAGTATCCGGCGCGATCTCAACCCTGATGCCGCTCAAGCTCTCTGTGAAATCGACCTGGCAGGACAGTCGCGAAGTCGCGTCCCGGTAATCGGATAGTTCCTTGAGCAGTTCCAGCTCATCGCTCTGGGGCTTCGGCAAACGGCCAGCCCAAGCTTCGTCGACGTAAACGTGGCAGGTCGCGCATGAACACAGACCTCCGCAAATCGCAGCGACGCCGTAGTCGAGCTCGCGCAGAATCTCCATCACCTTCAAGCCGGGTTTTGCCTCGATTTCGTGCTCTTTCCCATCCCGGTCCACTACGATCATCCGCGCCATTGAACTCTCCGTTAAGTGCCCACTGGGGGCTACAAATGCCCGCCTTGGGGGCTACGCCAAAGCCGTCTAGTGTGCCGGAAGTTACCCGGCTCGACTACCGGAGCCGCCCGCTCAGGCGATTCGCCAGCCGCTCGGCGCGGGCTGAAACACCCTCGGATGCCTCGCCGGGCCGCTGCTTTAAGTAAAGTTCGCTCCACAGCAGGCAGACATAGTCGTAGAGCCAGACGAAAAGCGCCAGGTGCGCGACTTCGTCCGGCTCCGCCGGGCGTTGCAGATACCTCGCCAACAAGTCCCCAGCCAACGCATCGGTCCAATCGTTGTTCGCGACCCAGCCCGCCAGATCCCAGTAGGGGTGAGACACATGGGCATATTCCCAATCGAGCAGCATGAGGCGCGCGCCGATGGTCACATTGAGACGGTGCAGATCGCTGTGACAGAGTACGGGCTCGAGTGGCAGGGACGGGCACGCAGCCAGTAACGCGAGGCGTGCGTCCGCCGCATCGCGCAGGCCGGTGGATAGAAGGGCGACGCATGTGGACGGCCGGGCGGCGCCGGCGGATGGCCGTCCCGTAGTACCCCGCGGCACCGCCAACGCGTCGGCGTAGTGGGCGATCCAGTCAGCGGGGTTCATGATGCGGGCCGGTTGCGGTATGGGCAGCGCGTGAATTCCACGCAGCAGCTGCGCCATGGCGTGAATCTGGTCGGGTTGGCGTATCTCCTCGGGTGTCCACGAGCGCCCGCTCACCCAATCGGCAACCAGGATGCCCTGCGCCGGGTCGCAATATTCGATGGCCGGGGCCAGGCCGGCTGCGGCCGCGGCGCCGAGCACTTTGCACTCCCATTCGCGATCGAGGCCCAGGTCCCGGGAATCCGCCGCCACCCGCATGGAGTACAGCCGCCCAGAGCGGGCCACTCGACAGCTCTGATTGACCAGCCCCGAGGTCAGCGAGTGAATTTCCACCGGACCCTCGCCCGGTACCCACCGCAGGGCTAACTCCTCAAGCGTGTTGCGCGACATGGGGAGCGGCCTGCGAACTGCGGCGCCACTCGCGCATACCCATGACGATCATCACCAGGTACAGGCCGAACAACAGCATGGTGAGATACAGACCGCGGTTGTAGTAAAGGCACATGCTGACGGAGTCGATCACCAGCCACCAATGCCAGTTCTCGTAAACCTTGCGCGCCACCAGAAAAGTGGCAAAGACGCTGGCCCACGCCGCCATGGAATCTACGAACGGCCACGCGGCAGGAGTGAAGCGCCGCAGAAAATAGCTGCTCACCATCGACATTCCAACAACCGCCAGCAGTCCGATCGCATGTCGCGATACCGACCAGTGCGATACCTCGAGCCCCCGACCGCCGTCACCGCGTGTCCATTGCCAGTATCCGTAAACGGCCATGGCCGCATAAAAGGCGTTCAGCACGGACTCCATGTACAAGCGGGCGCCGAACATCACCCAGACGTACAGGCAGGAGCTGACGAACGCGGCCACCCAGCAGCTCAATCGCTGTCTGATCGCCAGCAACAAGTACGCCACGGCCAGCACTGCGGCGATGATTTCGACCCAGCTCGTCGAGCGCCACGCACTCGCGAGCTGGACCGACAGCTCCCCGATCACGGCGGTGCCAAACCCGGGAGGACCTTCATGACGAATATGGGCTGTGGTCCGGCGGCGGCGGCGCGGCGCATCTCTTCGGCGAGAATTGCCATCACTCGGTCGAGTGGGCCCCAAATTTGGGTGCTCAAGGTATTCGTGAGCACCTCGAGTTCCGGATAGGTGTTCAGGCGATCGATGAACGCTTGAATCAACGGCCGATAGTCTCCGGCCAACGGGTACATGCTGATTTCGACGGCTGTGCGCATCGCGGTTACCTGCTCCCTACGCCGGCATTACCCGGGTCAGGTTCAACGGGTTCGCAGGTGAGTCGGATAGTCGACATCCCACGTCTCAGGTCTCGTTACAGACCACCCCAAGGTTCAATGAAGTGTAGCCTGATGCTCGGATGCGTGCAAAACTGCCGCAATAACTTGCGGAGATACGCTTGCGCATATTCCAAGTCGACGCGTTCACTCGCACACGCTTCACCGGCAACCCGGCCGTCGTCATCCTCGATGCCGATGGCCAAAGCGATGCCACCTTGATGTCGATCGCAGGTGAGTTTTCGCAGGCCGAAGTGGCGTTCGTATCGGCTGCCACCGCCCCCGATCACGACATTCGCTTGCGGTTCTTCAACACCCGTAAGGAAGCGCCTTTTGTCGGACACGCAACCGTCGCGGCCCACGCCGTGCTGCTGGCTCTGGGCCGCAGGGGAATGGCCGTGTGCCGACAGCATTCCGGCATCGGCATCACCGAGGTACGGATACGCGAGCACAACGGAACCCTGGTCGAATTTCGCCAAACCGTGCCCGAACTCGACGCTCCGCTGCCGTTCAAAACCACGCTCCGCGTGGCCGAAGCGCTGCGCCTGCCGGCTACTCAACTGCACGAAGTCATGCCTGCCCGTATTGCGCGCAAGGGGAGTACGAGATTACTGGTACCAGTCCAAGACGCCCGTACCTTGGATGCGTTGACGCCGAATTTCGATACGCTGATCGCTCTCGGCAATGAAATCGGCGCGGATGGTTTTTTTGTTTTCTCGGTCAATCGCGTGCCGGAGGAGCTATCGGTATTCACCGAATCGCGCATGTTTTGCCCGGCACTCGGCATTCCGGAGGACCCGGTCAGTGGCAACGCGCATGCCATGCTCGCGTCCTATTTATGGGAACTCGGTCAGTTCGGCAAGAACTCGACCGGTTTTACCGGTCGCCAGGGTCGCCACGTGAACCGCCCCGGCGAGGTCAGCGTAAAGCTGGAAGTCCAGCAAGGCAGCCTGATCGCCGCGCACATCGCGGGCAGCGCGGTCATCGTCAGCGAGGGCACGTTGGCGTTTTGAAACGCCGCACTGGCGCTGGATGACCTCACCCAGACCCAGCGCGTCACCCGGTTGCCGCCGGCGCAACGGCCGGCGCGGTCAAATTCACTTTCAAGGTGCCCGCCAGCCCTTCGAGATTGGTCTTGAGACTCTTCGCCGTGGTCACGGCTTCATCCAAGTTGCCGGTGGCAAACGCGGCTTGGGCCTTGGACCACAGCGACGCCGCATCGCTCAGACTGCCACGCGCCGCGTCAAGATCGATTCCCGCCGCAAGTTTCCGGCTCGACTTCTTGCTGAGCAGATCGATACGGCTTTGAATGGCCGTCATATATCCCGGCAACGCGGCGGCCAGCCCAGCCCATTGTTCATTCAGCGCCTTCATCAATTCGTCTTTCTTGGCAGCCGCTGCGCTGGCCAACCCTTGCGCTGCGCTCATCACCGCCGGCGCACTCCGGAGCACGGCCGCATAGTCTTTCTGGTCGAATGACGCCTTCAACTCGCCCAGCTTGCTCTGCACGTCCGTCAACTGATCGGGGACGTATTTCGCCGCCTCGGACGAGGCTGCGGTCACAAGCGCCTCGATGTCGCTGATCGATCTCTGCGCAGGCTCCATCTGGCTGGCGCAACCGGCCACCACCACCATGGCCGCGACGGCAATAGTGGCGTAACGACGGTAACGGGCAATTAACGACATAGAAGCACTCCTGCACGCGCTTTCAATTAAAATTCGCGGCGCGCGCGATCCAGCCATTCAGCCTGGGCCTTCCGATAATGTGCCGGCCCCAATTTCGCGCCGTCCAACAGATCTTTTAGGATACGCCGCGCTTCGTCAAGTTTGCCGCGCCGCTTGAGCAGCAGAGCGTACCGCAGCCGCGCCTCCGCACCGGGATAACCGGGCGCCACCGCGGCGTATTCGTGCTCCGCTTCATCGAGCGCGTCCTGCGCTTCGAGCGTGCGCGCATAGAGAAGATGGCCATCCGCGGATTTGAAGTCCGGGTTGTGCTGGATGAGGCGCTCCAGCGACGCGCGTGCCGACCCAAAATCGCCGGCTGCGAATTGCGCCTGCGCCAAGCCGAGCAGCAGGGTTGGATCGTGTTCGAAGATGCCTTTCAAACCGCCTTGGACTGCCGCGATTGCCTCGGCGTACTGGCCGCGTTGGTAGAACTCCTCCGCGAGCCGGCGGCGGGCATCGACGTTGCCGGAAATCTCCACCGCCGCCTCGGCCTGCCGCAAATCGCGGTTCGGATCGATGATGCGTCGCATCCCCGCTCGAGTGCGCCGTGCGGTTCGGCCACCCACGAGTTCAGGCAAGATTTCCACCGCCATGTAGGCAAGCGAGCCCGCGGCGGGCAATAGCGCAATGGCCCAAATCCACAAAGTGTTTCTTCCCGTTTTGATGACGTGCACGATGAGACCGGCTTGCACGGCCAGAGTAAGAATGAAAATCAGCGACACGAAGCGACTCCCGATGCCCACGAGCGCCGGTACGGCGCCAACATGACGAGTATTGTAAGTCAGCGCGCGCCGTCACGGCCGAAGCAGCGCCCCGTCAGGCCCTCAGCGAGGTCAGCGCTCCCCCACGTGAGTCTTCCGCACTATTTCCGAGCACTTGGCCCAGCCGATGTTCGACTGCGAATACCCCAGTATGTGCTCAGAACGCGGGTCCACGCTCACTTCCATTTCGCACCCGTGAAAACCCGCCGGCGCGCCGGCCGGCGTCTGTTCCAAGAACCAGACGTAAACCAGCTTCGTGGGAGTGGTTTCGATCTTGCGCGGTGCGCCGAAGGCTTCCTGCAATTCTCTTACCGGCTTGCCGACATGATCGGCAGCAATGCGCGGTACGGGGCGTATGGCATAGCCGGAGTGGCCACATGCGGCGAGCGCCAGACCCGCCATCGCAACGGCCGCAGCGGCGCTACGCAACATAGTGAAATCCTCATACCAAACACGGGACTTAAGTGTTGCCGGCCGTGGAGCGTCTTGCCGCCGACTCAAGTCGCAGAATCGTAATCTGTTGCATGAGCGCGCAGCTTATGTAAACGCAAGGCGTGGGTCATCCCGCGGGGAAGGTCTTCCGGATGATGCGCGGCGATGATGAGGGTGACTTGCTGCTGCATCAAACCCTCGAGCAGACGCTTCATCGCGGCACGTTGGCGCGGGTCGAGCCCGGTCAGCGGCTCGTCCAGCAACAGAATGCGCGCAGCGCCCGCGAGTGCGCGTGCGAATAGCGCGCGGCGCAACTGCCCGTATGACAATTCGCGTGGCCGGCGCTTCGCGACGGACAGCAGACCAAAGAATTTCAGCCAGCGCAGCGCATGCGTTTTGTCGGTTGACGTCGGCGCATCGGACATTCCGATACTGGCGTAACGGCCGCTCGCGACCAAATCGAACACCGTGACGTTCACCGCATAGTCGGTCTGCAGCTCCGGCGAGACGTAGCCCACCTGGCGTTTCCACGCACCGATGGGTGTGCCGCGCGGAAAGCCGCAGCGGTCGATGATTCCGCCCAACGCCGGCGAGAGATCGCCATACAGCAATTTGAGGAAACTGGACTTGCCCGCGCCATTGGCGCCGAACACGGCCCAGTGCTCGCCCGCGTGCAGATTCCAATTCACATCGCGCAGCACCGGCCGATAATCGACATAGAGATCGGCAGCGACGATTCGCAGCAGCAACTTATCGCCGGCCGCGCCAGCCTTGCCGCCGGCCGCGCCAATCTTGGCGTCAGGTACGGGGCGCGCACGGCGCGCGAGGGCGGCCCGGCGCGCAGATGGACTCTCCGCCTCCGCCGCATGCGCCGCGAGACCCTCGAGATCCGAGCCGCGCAGCCGTTTGACGGCGACCAGCCTGCCCGCACGCAGTTCCATCAAGCGCTCAGTGCCACGGGGCACATCCGCGGCGCGATGCGCGGAGGCTATCCATGACTGACCCTGCTCGCGGGCGCGGGCGAGAACGGCGTCGATGCGGCGGCGATAGTCCGTGTCCAAGCCGTTGTAGAACTCATCCAACAACAGCCAATCCGGCTTCTGGATCAAGGCGCGGGCCAGCAAAGCCAGCCGCTTCTGGCCATAGGATAACGACAAGAACTTGCGGCTTTTCAAATGCGCCAGACCGCACTCCTCGAGCATTGCCGTGACCTGCCGCCGCTCCTCCTGCGTTACCGGCCGTCGCAAAAGCTCGGTGCGATGCAGGCCGGTTGCCAGCAGATCGCGAACCGCGAGATTCCAATCATAGCGTGCATATTTGTCCTGCAGCTCGGCGCCGATGTAGGCGATGCGCTGCTTCGCCGCGATCAGGTCGACCTGGCGGCGGCCCAGAGAATAGATGCGCGCCTCACCACCGGTGGGCGTCGGCCATACGTCGGTGCTGAGAACCTTGAGCAGCTGCGTCTTGCCGGCGCCGTTGCCGCCGAGCAGCGCCCAGTGTTCGCCCGCTGTCAGGCGCAGCGAGACGTTCTGCAAAACCCACTTATCGCCGCGCCGCACGCTGACCGCGCGCAGCGCTACGCTCAAGCGGGCTGTCATATGCCGGCGATGCGCCAGTTGCCCCCGGATTGGGTCACGCGGCCGTCGCGGGCGAGCTTGATGAGATGCGCTTCCAATGTCAGTGCTGCCCAACCGTGGCGCTCCGGCGACACATCGTCGTAAACAGCCGCCGTCAGCCCCTCGAGGGTCGCCGCACCCCGCGCCAGCTTTTCCAATACCTTATCCTCGCGTGCGAGTCGATGCGCCCGCAATAGCGACAAGATGCGTTTGCCGTGTTCCATGATTCCGCCGTGCCCCGGTGCGATGCGCTCGAAATCGTAAGCGCCCAATTTATCGAGCGAATCCAGGTAGGCCGACATGTCCCCATCGGGCGGCAGAATCACCGGCGAGACGCCTTCGAGCACATGATCTCCCGTGAACAGCAAACGTTCACTCTCCAAAAAATAGCAAACGCAATTCGACGCATGCCCGGGCGTGTGGATGGCGGTTAACACGCTCTCGCCCAACTGCAGCCGCTCGCCATCTCGCGGGACATGCTCGGGCCTAAAAGTCTCATCTTGCCGCCCGTCATTGGGCGCCGATAAGCCGATGAGGCGCGCCCCCGTGCGCTTGGCCAGCGCCGCGGCAAGCGGCGAATGGTCGCGGTGGGTGTGAGTGACCACCACCCACCGAATGACGCCGTCGGCGGCGGCGGTCATGATGGCTTGCAAGTGGTGGGTATCGTCCGGGCCCGGGTCGAGGACCGCGATCTCTTGCACGCCCAACAAGTAGGTGTTGGTCCCCGGCCCCGTCATCATGCCGGCGTTGGGCGCAACGATACGCCGCACGCCGGGACATAACGGCATGGGCTTGCCCGGCATCAAGTGTGATCTGGGTTCCAAGGGATTTCGCTCAAGGGTGGGTGTGCATCGCTGCGGTCTGGGCGCCGCTGCTTATCACCGCGTAGGTGGTCGCGCCGGTTCATATATTTTTTGCCATATTACTTGAGCACTACCGCAAGGAAGCCTTTATTTCCGCTCCTTTGTGCATGTCTGTGACTTGGATCTCATTTTGACATAGTTGCGGTGATCGCCGGAGTCGATACACTGGCACCTATGTCAAAGTCTCCGAACGCCAGGCGACTCGGTGGGCCGCTGGCCTGGGAAGAGCTGTCGCGACCCGACGCGGATCAGAACCAGCGTTTCTTGGCCGAGTCGTTATCGCTTTTATTGGCTGACTTGCTGCGTTCGGTGCTTTCCGATGCCAGCCCCGCACTGCCCGCCGACGAGTTCGCGGTCGAGCGCTACCGGAATCTCGCCGACTCGCTGGCGGACGGGGAATCGCGCCGCCGCACCAGTTTAGGAATCACCCGCGCGGGTCTCGCCAAGCGTTGTGTAACCTGGCTGAAATTACTCCTGACCCCGGCGCCAAACTCATCAACCGCGGCCCCCATGCGTGAATTCGTGGACGCGTTGGCCCTGTTCCCGGCGCTTTTTGACAGCGAGCCGTCGGCCCGTTCCCGCCGCGCCCGACTGACCTGGCTGCTGACTCATGACCGCCGGTTGGACGCCAGCACCCGGGAAGCCGCCACGGCCCTGATCGAGGCCTGCGAGCATCTGGGCGTCCTGCTCTGGCCCGACGCCGAAACTGCCTAGCCAGTTCCTATCTGGGCCTCCCGCGCGAGCGTATAATGCTTGGTTTATCTTTCGCGTGCCGGCCGGAGTTTCTGAATGCAATCACAGTCGAAACCTGAAACAGATATTGTTGTGGACTCGAGCCAGGCTCCCTCGGATCAGGCGCCCTCGAGTCAGCCTCCCTCGGCTCAAGCTCCGGACAAATCTCGCTTCAAGTTTCAAAAGCTGCTTCAACCGTTCACGGTGGACCGCGTCATCGCGACGCCCATCATCTGGTTCTTCCTCGACTGGCTCGTCTTGGGTGTTGCGATCGGCAGCCTATTGGTGGTCGAAGCGTGGTGGGTCAAAGTGTTCGCTTCGCTGGTGATCGCCCTTTGGATCGCGAGATTGTTCGTCATCGGACACGACGCCTGCCACGGATCCTACACACCGAATAAAACTCTCAACAAATGGATCGGCCGAATCGCGTTCTTGCCGTCCTTGACGCCGTTCAGCCTGTGGGAAGTCGGGCACAACCTCGCACATCACGGCTTCACGAATTTGAAGGGCCGTGACTATGTGTGGACACCCTATTCGCCGCATGAATTCGCGCGGCTGCCGTGGGTGCGGCGCCGGCTCGAGCATATTTATCGCAGCGGCGTGGGTCAGGGCGTTTATTACATGATCGAGATGTGGTGGAAGAAACTGTTCTTCCCAGGCCGCAAGCACGTCACGACGCGCCGCACCAGCCACCTCGTCGATAGCTTGCTGGTCGCGGCATTCGCGGTGCTATGGATCGGCGGCTTGACGGTGTGGGGAATCTACAGCGGCAAATCCATCTGGTCGTTGCTGATTTTCGGCTTTGCGGTTCCGTTCTTTCTGTGGAATTGTTTGATGGGATTCGTGATCTACGTACAGCACACCCACCCGCGCGTAGCCTGGTACGAGCGTCGCGACGAATGGAGTGCCAATGCCGGTTACGCGACCACCACGGTGCACGTCAAGCTCATGCGCCCGCTCGATGGCTTGATCCACTACATCCTCGAGCACGGCGCGCACCACGTGAACATGGGTATTCCGCTGTACCGGCTGAAAGAAGCCCAGGCGCGACTGACCGCCACGCTGGACGAGCGGCTGAATTCGGAAGTCTTCAGCTGGCGTTACTATTGGAATACGGTGCGGCGCTGCAAGCTCTACGATTTCGCACAGCATGTCTGGATGGATTTCGACGGGCGGATCACCTCCCAACCCGTGGTGCAGGTTCGCTAGAAGCACACCCGGCGCGCACGGCAGAGAGCCCGTCGACGAGCACCGGGCACCCCATCAGGACCTCAAGATCTTGGCGTGGTGGTGCAGATGATCGGCCATGAATGATTGAATGAAGTAGTAGCCGTGGTCGTATCCCGGCTGCATGCGCAGCGTGAGCTTTTGTCCCGCCTTCGACGCGGCGGCCGAAAACTTCTCGGGCAACAACTGTTGCTCCGCCAGAAACTGATCGGCGGTCCCTTGGTCGATCAGGATAGGGACCGGAAACGGCTTTCGCGCCACTAATTCGCTGGCATCGTACTCGCGCCATTTCTCCTGGTCGGGCCCCAGGTAGTTGGTGAACGCCTTCTGTCCCCACGGGCATTGCATGGGCGCGCCGATGGGAGAGAACGCCGATACCGACTTGTACTGGGCCGGATTGCGCAATGCGATGGTCAATGCGCCGTGGCCGCCCATCGAGTGGCCGAAAATGCCGGTGGCATCGGACAGCGCCGGTAGATTCGCGGCCACCACCTCGGGCAGTTCACGCGTGATATAGCTGTACATGCGGTAGTTGGTCGACCAGGGCGCCTCGGTCGCATCCACGTAAAAGCCCGCGCCTTGGCCGAAGTCCCATTTCTCCGCATCGCCGGGTATGCGCGGTTGGCGCGGGCTGGTATCCGGCGCAATCAGCATCAGCCCCAATTCGGCAGCTACCGCCTGCGCATGCGCCTTGATGGCAAAAGTTTCCTCCGTACAGGTCAACCCCGCCAGATAATACAGCGCCGGGACCTTCGCGCTTTTCGCCTGCGGCGGCTGGTATACCGAGAATTTCATGGGCCCGCGTATTTCACGCGAATCGTGTTTGTAGAATTGCTGCATTCCGCCATAGCAGGCATGTTCGGATACCAGTTGAATCGTGGTCATGAGTACACCGTCGCGCGGCAAAGAGTTTTAAAGGATATCCTTGGAGTTGATGGGCAGATTGGGTCCTGCCCCTCGGCCGCTACCCTAAAACAACCCGGGCTGACATGGAAGCTGCATATGAACATCGAATTTTCCGCCACCGAGGCACGCGTGATCGGTTGTCTGATTGAAAAGGAAATCACCACCCCGGATCAGTATCCGCTGTCGTTGAATGCGCTCACCAACGCATGCAATCAGAAAACCAATCGCGAGCCGGTACTCGAACTCACGGAGGCCACCGTGCAGCAAACCGTCGACGCCCTCATGAAAAAGTTCATGGTCAGCGACAAATCGGCGGGCTACGGCGGCCGCGTCACCAAGTACAAACATCGGTTCTGCAACACCGAATTCGGTTCGCTCAAGTTTTCGAAGCAAGAGCTTGGGATACTTTGCGTCATGCTTCTGCGCGGACCTCAGACCCCGGGCGAATTACGCTCCAGGACCAACCGACTATGCGATTTCGCCGATGCCGCCCAGGTTGAATCCACGCTCAAGGGCTTGATGGAGCGTGAGGACGGGCCGTTCATCGCGCGCCTGCCGAGAGCCGCCGGGGCCCGCGATTCTCGCTACGCTCACCTGTTCTCCGGAATCATCGAGTCGGTGGCGGAAACAGCGGACTGGACGGACCCCCCGGCAGCGGGAACGAACGTTAGTTTGAGTCAACGCCTCGCGCTTCTCGAAGATAAAGTCGCGGAAATGCAGCTGCAACTCGATGCGCTGAAGAGCGCCGCGGAGGCAAGCGCCGAGGACACACGCTCCGTGCTCGGCTGACCTCGCCAGGCCATGGCCCTCGCCACGGGGTGGCCCCGATGCAGTCGCCACGGCCGTGCCCCAATGCGTCACCAAGGGCATGGCCCGTCGGTCACTGGGGGAGGACACGGAGCCGCGTCAGTGCGGCAGGGCCGCCGCCTGCTTGGCGATGCCGTCGCGCTCCTGCAGCCATTTGTCGAAAGCGTCCACATCCGACGGGCGCATGCCATTGGCATTGGCTCGATGTTCCGTCAACCACCGCTGCATCGCCGACATCAACGCATCGGCAAGCGGACGCACGTGATTGAATAAATCCATGTAAGCGCTCTTAGCGTCGTCCAATCGATCGATGGCCATATACGCTTCGGCGCGATGTTCGATGGCCTCGGGCAGGTCCGGCTTCAACGCCAGCGTGTGATTGTAATCGTCCACGGATTCGGCATACGCGCCCAGGCACAGATGAATGTACCCCACGTTGTTCCAGGCCTCATACATGTCGCCCTTGTTGCGCAACGCCTCCGTGAATTGGTCCAAGGCCCGGCCATAGGCGTCGTTCTTTTTCTCCAAGGCAGCGTTTTTCTTATCCTCATTCGGCGCATTCGCGGCCGCGGTGTCGTAATCCCTCGCCTTGTTCAGCGATTTCATGCCGGCCGCGTAGGCCTTCCTCGCCGCAGCGTCCGGCTTGTCGGCCGCGGGCGTGGATTGGATCTCCTCGCCGGGCTGATTCATGCCTGAACCTCGGCCCATGCCGCCTTGGCCCATACCGCCTTGACCGCCCGGCATCATTTGACCGCGCGCGACTGGGGCGCCCGATGCCAAGGCCGCGACGATGATCGCTGCGAAGTAATTGAAAGGACTCCGACGCATTCTGCCCTCCGGGCGGCACGTTTCCGATGTATGCAATAGTGATCCCATGATGCGCAATCTTAGGTTCTTACTGCCGTCGGCGCTGGTTTTTTTGATTCAGGCGGCCGACGCCTACCCATCCCAGCATGGGAGGTTTTGAGCGCATCGCAGGCGTCGGATTGGCGGCCCCTGGATCCCGGCAACACTCTCTATGTCGAACTATGTCGAATTGCCTACGGGGCGCGTCATCATCGAACTGGCGCCCCGCTTCGCGCCACTCCACGTCCGCACGCGGTAGCGCACGCCGTCCAACCGGCGCCGCGGTTATTCGCCGTGGCGCGAGGCCTCCTCCATACCGATGCGTAAGGTCCTTGTCGCAATACGCACCTCGATCAAGAACGCGAGCAACGCCGCCGCCAAGGTCAGCATGGACAGGATGAACATACAGGCGATGAACGCCGACAAGTCCCAGCGCAGAAATGCGTTCACGAACAGCATGACCACCACCAACGCGATGAACAACGCGGACAGCGTAATGAGGGTGATCGCAGCGTTGATCCAGCGGGAGCGGCGCGCCAGGATTCTCAGCTGGCCATTCAAGTCACGGCCATCGTGTACATAGTCGGGCCGGAGAAGCTTATCCTCCATTGCCCGAGCTCGATCGACGATACGAGCCAAGCGATTCGTGAGCACGTTGAGCGTCACTCCGATCGCCGAAATGAGGAATATAGGCGTCAGCGCGACCTGGATCAGATGCGCGATATCGACCGATTGGGTGGTGAAGGGCGCGGCGCCGATGGGGTTACCACTTCACCCAGCCTGAATACCACGTCGCAAGAATCAGCAACCCGAACGCGATTCGATACCAGGCGAACACCTTGAAGTTGTGGCCGCTCACGTATCGGATCAAGGCGCGTACGGCAAATGCCGCGCTCACGAAGGACGCGAGCGAGCCCACGCCTATCACCGCGAGATCGTCGAGATTGAGTGAATCCCGCGCCTTGAACAATTCGAACGCAGTCGCGGCAAACATGGTCGGGATCGCCAGGAAAAACGAGAACTCGGTGGCGGCCTTACGCGATAAGCCGCGCAGCAAGCCCCCCATGATGGTAGCCCCAGAGCGCGATGTACCCGGTATCAACGCCAGAGCCTGCGCAAACCCCACCCAAATCGCATCCGGCGGCTTGACGTCGTCGACCGTTGCCACCCGCTCGGTGCGTTTCCGGCTCTCTATCCACAGGATCAGGACACCGCCCACGATGAAAGCCGTCGCGACCGGTACTGCCGCGAATAAATAGCGCTTGATGGTGCTGGAAAACACCACGCCGATGAGTGCCGCCGGCAGAAACGCGAGTGCGATATTGAGCGCGAAGCGTTGCGAACGTGGATCGCCAGGCAGAGTCGCGACGACATGCCAGAGCCGACGCCGGTACTCCCAGCAAACGGCCAGGATGGCGGCGAGCTGGATCACGATCTCGAACAGCTTGCCCTTCTCGTCGTTCCAGTTGAGCAAGCTTCCGACGACGATCAAATGTCCGGTGCTGGATACCGGCAAAAACTCCGTCAGGCCTTCGACGATGCCGAGAATCAACGCTTTAATGGCGACTGCTGGATCCATCTACCCGCCAACACCTAAATACCGCCAATACCTAGAAATAAAAACGCCCCGGCCGCCGCGAAGCCGCCGAGGCGCATAACCGAATCGATATTACTTGGTTGTCGTAGGCGCAGCAGTTTTCTTCTTCTTGCTGTGCTTCTTCTTGGCAGGCTTCGTTGTATCCGCGGTCTTGACGGCGGCGGCAGGCGAATCGGCAGCCATCGGCGCGGCGCTCTTCGGCATATCGGCAGCCATCGCGCCAGCGGCGAGGCCCAAAGTCAACAAGGCAGAGGTAATCAATGTTCCGGACTTATTCATAGCGTCTCCAACGGGTGGGTATTAACAAACGGATGGAAGAATACGCCGGATCCGGAATATTCAGCCGAGATGAAGATCATTTCACAAACAGTTCGAGCGGTACACCCGGTATGGTCGAAATGCGCATACCGGCAGCGTGCACGGCCGCAGCGCACACATCCGGGGCGCGCGTTAGCGCCGGCCGGGCTAGCACTTGGCGCGCGCGGCCGAATCTCGTCGCCCCTTGGCGCGCACGTGCCAGAAGAGGTACGCGACGATAACCACGTTCGCAATCACGACGGCGGCCTTCCCCAGATTGGGCCGGTGCAACAATTCCCAAACCTCGAGCGGGATCAATGATGCGGTGATGATGGTAGTCAGCCATTCGGCCCAGCGCTTTTGCATCCAAAGACCTACGCCCTCGACGGCAAACACGGCGGCGTAGGTGAACGTCAACAATCGCAAGGCGTGGATTTTCGATTCGTCCATACCGCTCAACAACTGCAGCACCCAGGTCACTACGTCGCGTTCGAGTCCTGAGGGCCGAGCCTGCACCCAAGTTACCAGCTTGGCGGACAGGGTCGCGTCATGCAGCCGCAACTCGCCGTACGCCGCAAGTAACAACAGCAGTACTTTCAAAAGCTTGTACAGCGCAATCATACGCAGCATCCCGAAGCGCGGCACAGGCGCCTGGCCCTCGGCAGCTTTCATAAATGCCTAGGCCTGTCCCGCGGGGGGTTGGAACTCGAGAGTGGCATCGAGCAACGCGGGAATGTCGAATACGGCCCGCTCATTGTCGATGACCAGCGGCGCAACCCCAGCCGCCGCCACCAGGGCGGCCGGAACCTGAATGCGGTCCCGTTCGCGGGTGACGGTCCAAGTCTCGAGGCGTTTGTCTTGGAAGGCGAGGTTCAGTGCACCCCATCGCAGCAGCGCCGCTCTCGCCAGCGGCGTGTCCCCTCCCCATTGCCGCTGCGCGAGGGTCATTGCGGAACTGGCCGCAATCTCGCCGTGCGGCAGGGTCATGAGATCCTGGATATATTTCACCATTTCGTCCGGAGGGACATGGAGGTTCAGGTAAAGAGAGGCCGAGTCGCTCATGACCGCTATTTTAAGTCGGATTCTCTAGACTGAACATGGCATTCTCGTCGTCATAAGCAAATGCCTCGGCGTAGCGAGCCCAACGAATCACCGCGCGCAGGGTCTGATCCGCCGCCTCCTCGCTCATGAAATCCTCGAGTTCGTCGATGAAACGGCTCTTTCGCGCAGAATGTGAGGCGCGTTCGTCCAGTACGCGGCGGATATGTGCTGCGAGCGGCACATAGGTCAGAAGATGACGTAGGAAAATGCGTTTGCGCTCATCTACGGCGGCATGGGCAAATGCCAACCCATCTTCGGCCAGCTTGATGTCGCCGCCCTCAACCTCGGCGAAGCGCAGCATTTGCAGCGTTTCTGCGACCGGAAACAGCTCGTCGATCTCCATCTGCAGATCCGAAGCGATCTTCGGCAAATCCGCCGTGCCATTGAAGGGGGGAGCCGCCACCGCTTCCATCAAGCCCGCGAGCAAGTTGGTGGACACCTTGGGCAAAACGCTGCCAATCCCCAAACCGGGGAAGCGCTCCTGGCGCCCACCCGCCGCCGTGCCCTTGGGGCGAGCCGTCATCTCCACATAGATGCTTTCCACCAGTTCGCGAAAGGTGGGGTCGAGGCGGTTGCGCGGCTGCGGCAATGACACCTTGATTTCACTGAGAATTCTGCCCGGATTGCTGCCGAAAACCAAAATCCGATCGCACATCAGGACCGCTTCCTCGATATTGTGCGTGACCAGGATGACGCCCTTGATCGGCATGCGTCCCTCGGCCCACAAATCCAAAAAATCCGTGCGCAGAGTCTCCGCGGTGAGTACGTCGAGCGCCGAAAACGGCTCATCCATCAAGAGAATATTTGGATGCACCACCAGCGCGCGGGCGAAACCGACGCGCTGCCGCATACCGCCCGACAGCTCGCGTGGGTATGCCGACTCGAATCCGTCCAAGCCGATGAGATCGATGGCCGCAAGCGAGCGTTTGCGAATCTCCCCCCGCGGCATCCGTTGTGCCTCTAACCCGAGGGCAACATTCTCAAAGACGGTAAGCCACGGAAATAACGCAAAACTTTGGAATACCATGGCGATTCCGGGCGCTGGACCTGCAATCGGAGACCCCATATAAGTCACCCGCCCGGATGTCGGCTCCGCGAGACCGGCGATCAAGCGCAACAAGGTCGACTTGCCCGAACCGGAACGCCCGAGCAAACCCACGATCTGCCCCTCGCGCAGTTCCAGATTCATGCCCTCGAGCACCAATAGTTCGGCACCGTCCGGCTTGGGGAACGCTTTGCGGACATCGGTGCATTGCAGTATCGGGGAGTCGTTCATGCCAGGAACCCGTTAGGTAAGTCGATATTTGCGCTCGGCGTAATAGTACAAGGGCCGCCAGAAGAGCCGATTGATTATCACGACGAACAGACTCATGGTGCCGATGCCTAGCACGATACGGTGGAAATTGCCCGCGGTCGTGGCTTCCGCAATGTACGAGCCGAGCCCGCGCGCCTGTACCTGCGTTTCACCCCACGATGCCAACTCGGCAACGACGGCAGCGTTCCAAGAGCCGCCGGAGGCAGTGATTGCGCCAGTGACATAGAAAGGCAGAACAGCGGGGAGCGCGACCTTACGCCACCACAGCCAACCGGTTACCCTGAAATTGGCGGCAACGTAGCGCATTTCGGTCGGAATCGCGGACGCTCCGGCGATGACGTTGAAAAGTATGTACCACTGAGTGCCCAAAATCATCAGCGGACTCAAGTAGATATCCGGATTGAGTTTCCACGTCACTATGCCGTACACGGCAATGGGAAACAGCAGATTGGCCGGAAAAGCGGCCATGAATTGGGCGATGGGCTGCACGATTTGCGCTGCGCGCGGCCGCATACCCACCCATACACCGATCGGCACCCAGACCAAGCTCGCGAGCGCGATCAATACGAAGACGCGAAACATGGTGAGAAAGGCTAGCCCCGAAACCTGCAACGCTTCGCGCAGCGAGGTATTCGCGATCAACACCGCGACGATGTGCCACAGGCCCAGCACGACCGCGGCGACGACCAGCGACACCCATAACAGGTCCAGACTCCGCTTCGGCCGCACGCTCACATCAGCTGTAGGCGCATCAGTGCGCTTGACGGCCCGACTGGTCCAAAGCACCGCCGCGTGAAACGCGACCGTCGCCGCGTTGATCAAACTCGAGCGGCGCATCATGGTGAGCGCCCACGAGTCCGGAACCCGAGCACCAGGCTCCTGTTCCACGCGGAAACGGTCCACCCACGCCACCAGCGGCCGGAATAGCAGTTGGTCGTACAAAAGGATCACGACCAGCATGGTTAAGATCGCCCAGCCAATGGCCGTGAGGTTTTTTTGCGCGATGGCGAGCGCGATGTACGAGCCCACACCCGGCAGCGCAATGTCGGTGTGACCAACGCTGATCGATTCCGAGGCAACCACGAAAAACCATCCGCCCGACATGGACAGCATCATGTTCCAGATGAGCGCCGGCATGCCGAACGGCACCTCCAACTGCCAGAACCGCATCCAGGGCGATAATCGAAAAGACTCGGCGGCCTCGATGAGTTCGGTCGGCACGGTACGCAGCGATTGGTAGAAGCTGAACGCCATGTTCCAGGCTTGACTGGTAAATATGACGAAAATAGAGGCGAATTCGGCCCCGAGCACACGCCCGGGCGCCAGGGACAAGAAAAACACCACCGTAATGGAAAGGAAACCTAGGATCGGCACGGACTGTAGAATATCGAGGATGGGCACCAGGAGCTTACCGGCACGCTCGCTCTTGGCGGCCCAGGTCGCATAAGTCAAGGTAAACGCCAGCGACAGAACGAGTCCGGCCAGCATCCGAAAGGTGGTTCGCGCTGCATATTCTGGCAAGTGAACCGGATCGAGCGATAACGGCGTCACGCCGAGTTGTGACAACGGAGCGAACAGCCCTCGCGAGGTCTCGCCCAAAAAGGCGATGAGGCCGATGACGACGATGAACGCCAATACGTCCCAACGAGTCGCGAGCTCGCGCAAAAAAACATAGGGCTCGAATCGTTTCATGCGCGCATTCTCGCAGGACAGGCAACGAAGTAGCTAGTAGGGTACGTTCTGAAGAACCATATGGAAAACAGCATTCACACTCACTCGACCGCCGCAGGCCGAGCGGAAACCACACGGTTCAAGCTGCTGGGAGCCATCAGCTTCTCACACTTCCTCAACGACATGATCCAGTCGTTGATCATTGCGATCTACCCGCTTCTGAAGGGGGAGTTCACTTTGAGTTTCATGCAGATCGGCGCAATCACGCTGACCTATCAGCTCTGCGCATCCGTGCTGCAACCTCTCGTCGGCATCTATACCGACAAGCACCCGAAGCCTTTCTCGTTGAGCATCGGCATGGGTTGCACGCTCATCGGCCTCGTGACTTTGGCGTTGGCACCGAATTATGCAAGCGTCTTGGTCGCCGCCGCGATGGTCGGGGCCGGGTCCTCGATCTTTCACCCGGAATCCTCGCGAATCGCGCGCTTGGCCTCGGGCGGGCGTCATGGCCTCGCACAATCGATCTTCCAGGTTGGCGGCAATGCGGGCAGCGCCACGGGCCCTCTGCTCGCTGCGTGGATCATCATTCCTCATGGGCGGACCAGCGTCGCCTGGTTCGCTGCCGCCGCACTGCTTGCCATCGCCGTGCTCTGGAACGTGGGCGTCTGGTACCAACGCCAACATCTGGACCGTCCGGTTCAATCGAAGCCACGGGCGACTCCAGCAAGCCCCGTCTCTGCGCGGCAGGTCGCATGGTCGGTGGGAATCTTGCTCACCCTGATCTTTTCGAAGTATTTCTATCTGGCCAGCATCACCAGTTATTACAGTTTCTACCTTATCGACAAATTTCATCTCTCCGTACAGTCGGCACAGTTGTGTCTATTCCTGTTCCTTCTTGCCGTGGCACTCGGCACCCTCTTCGGTGGACCGATCGGAGATCGTGTGGGCCGCAAGCGCGTCATCTGGTTTTCGATTCTCGGCGTCGCACCGTTCACGATGATGTTGCCGTACGTCGGCTTGGCGTGGACCCTGGTATTGAGCTTCATCATTGGATTGATATTGGCTTCCGCCTTTTCCGCCATCCTGGTGTACGCCCAGGAACTCATGCCAGGTAAGGTCGGTGCGGTGTCCGGATTATTTTTCGGCTTCGCGTTCGGCATGGGCGGAATCGGCGCGGCCGTTTTAGGCGGCCTCGCAGACCGGTACGGCATTGAATTCGTGTATCGATTGTGCGCGTTCCTGCCGCTGCTGGGCACGATCGCCGTATTCTTGCCGAATATTCAGCGTCAGTCGATGCATGGCGGTCCAACGACGACGCGAACGGGCGCCTGACTCCGTTGGCTCAGCAACTCTTGTTGGTCGTGGGTCAGTACGGGCTCATCATTGTTTTCATCAATGTGCTCGTGGACCAGATCGGACTCCCGGTTCCGGCGGTTCCGACTTTGGTCGTAGCGGGCGCGATCGGCTCAGACGGCGGATTGCCGCTTGCCCCGATTTTTCTCTGCTCCGTACTCGCCTGTTGCCTGGCGGACTGCGGTTGGTATTTTATCGGCCAAGTCTATGGAATCCGTGTGCTCAAGCTGCTGTGCCGGATTTCGCTGGAGCCCGATTCCTGCGTCAGTCAAACCCAGACACGCTTCGAACGGTGGGGCATCAATTCTTTGGTGATCGCCAAGTTCATACCCGGACTGGCCATCATTGCACCGCCCCTTGCCGGCGCCATGCGCATCGGCTGGCTGCGATTCATCGCTTTGAGCACGGCCGGCGCTGTGCTGTGGGTGAGCTGCGCTCTGGTCGCGGGGATGCTGTTCAAAGCACAGATTGCGGTGCTGCTGATCCATCTCAGCGATATCGGCAGTATCGCCGCGGTACTGATCGGAGCGGCGCTCGCCGGTTATATCGCTTACAAATGGTGGGAGCGGGCTCGTTTCTATCAATCGCTGCGTATGGCGCGTATCGATGTCGTCGAACTCTACGATCTCATGCAGGCGGGCGCCAAGCCCATCGTCGTCGACGTGCGCTCGCCCACTGCGCGTGCCCTCGACCCCCATTGGATACCGGGCGCCCTCCACGTGCCGCTCGAAGATGTGGCCAAGCACATCAAGGACCTGCCCCGCGATCGAGACATTATTCTGTATTGCGCCTGTCCCAGCGAGGCATCCGCCGCACGTGTGGCCAGGGTTCTGATGAACCATGGCTTCAAGAAAGTGCGGCCCCTGCATGGGGGACTCGATGCTTGGGTAGCGGCAGGATATGCTGTCATCGGGATTACCGAGCCGGTACTCGGAGGGGAAGAAATCCGTGACTGAAGCGACGCCGCACCACGTCGTCATCGTCGGCGCCGGCTTCGGCGGGTTGGCGGTCTGTCACGGCCTTGCCGGCGCCGCGGCCCGCCATGGCGTACGTATCACCATGATCGATCAGCGCAACCACCACCTATTCCAGCCGCTGCTCTACCAGGTGGGCACCGCCGTGCTTGCGACTTCGGAAATCGCCTGGCCGATCAGGCATCTGGTGCGCAAGCGCAAAGAAGTCACTACGTTGCTGGCGACGGTGACCGGAGTCGATACTGAAAACGGCAGGGTGCTGTTGGAGGATGGTGGCGTCGGCTTCGACACCTTGGTTCTTGCCACCGGCGCACGCCATGCGTACTTCGGTCATGACGAGTGGGAACCGTACGCTCCGGGGCTCAAGACCCTGGAAGACGCGACATCGATTCGCCGCCGAATTCTGCTGTCGTTGGAGCGCGCCGAACGCGAGACCGATTCCGAACGCCGCACCGCCCTTCTCACCTTCGTGATCGTGGGCGGCGGGCCGACGGGCGTCGAACTAGCCGGAGCCATTGCGGAACTGGCACATCAGAACTTGCGTGAGGATTTTCGGCGGATCGACACCCGCCAAGCGCGTGTGCTTTTGATCGAGGCCGGCCCGCGCATCCTGCCGAGCTTCACGCCGGATCTTTCCGCTTATGCCCATGCGGCGCTGGAACGCTTGGGCGTGGAAATACAATTGGGATTGGCGGTGAGCGACTGCACCGACCGAGGCGTCATTTACGGCGACCGGTCGGTCGCTGCCGACACCATACTTTGGGCCGCGGGTGTGCGCGCGTCGCCGGCCGCCGCCTGGCTCGGGGTGCCCGCGGACAGCGCAGGCCGCATCAAAGTGGAGCCGGACTTGACCGCGCCCCGGCATCCCGAGATCTTCGTGATCGGTGACACCGCGACCATCAACGCCTGGAACGGCAAGCCCGTGCCCGGCATTGCGCCGGCCGCAAAACAACAGGGACTGCATGTCGCCGAGACGATAAAGCGGCGACTGTTGGGCGAGACCCAGCCGCGCGCGTTTCGCTACCGGCATTCGGGAAATCTGGCCACCGTCGGCAAACGGTCGGCCGTCATCGACTTCGGTTGGATAAAGATCCGCGGCTGGCTGGCATGGTGGATTTGGGGCCTCGCCCACATCTATTTTCTGATCGGCTTACGCAATCGCCTGGCCGTAGCCTTGAGCTGGCTGTGGATTTACGCCACCGGCAACCGCAGCGCGTGCCTCATCACCCAGGTCGACCACCGTACCAAGCCGCGGTAAGCTCGTGCGGGAGGACCGGTCGCGGTCGCAGCCCGGGACCGGGCGCTAGTGTCCTGTCCCGTAAATAGCTTGCTCGATCCGCCAGCGAATTTTTGTGCCGGGCAAGGCGCGCCGACGAGGCATAGCGGGCACTATGGCGAGGAGGCGCAACGCCGCCCGGCGCGAAAAGGCGCGGCGCAGCGAGTGAGGTATTTATGGGATAGGACGCTAGGTGGAAGGGACGGAATCGCGCCGTCTCTTCCTTCTTCGGCGCCATCGTCATCGGCGAGCACGCCGGTTTCAAGCCACCGATCTCTTTCGCCGGCGCGCCGGCTCGGGTGAGTTCAAGTCGTCGGACACCATGGAGCGCAGTCTCATGGTCGCGAATTCCACGAATGCCAATACCGCGGCCGGAATCTGCTGACGGCTGGGTAGGATGATATTGAAGTCGGCGCCGTCACGTCTGTAGGCAGGCAACACATGGACGAGGCGGCCGGCACGAAGATCCGCCATGATCAATATGGTCGGCAGCATGGCAATCCCCATACCTGACACGCAACTCTGCATCAGGATTCGTACACTGTTCGCACTGAAGCGGCCCGAGACTCGCACATCCTCATCACCATTCGGTCCTTGCAAAGTCCACGTCACCTGGCTTTGCCGGCTCGACACCGTGAGACAGTCGTGCTCAGCAAGCTCCTGAAGAGTCCTCGGCGTGCCGCGAGCAGTCAGATAGCGCGGGCTTGCCACCAAATTGAAATATTGCGACGTGATGTGGCGGAACGCGCCACCGCTATCCAGGGAGGTGCCCCCGCGAAAAGCCACGTCGATCCCTTCGTCGATCAGATCGGCCCGCGCATCACTCAACACGAAATCCAGGCGCACTCGAGGGTGTCGGGTCAGGAATTCGGCGACCCAATCGATGTGGAACAAATCGAGAAAATCAGCCGGTGCGGCAATTCGCACCGATCCGCTGGGTTTGCTGCTGCCACTCACCAAGTCCTTACCGGCTTCGAGCACTCCGTCGACCGCCGCGGCGCAGCGATCGAAAAAAGCATTTCCCGCAGCGGTCAGCGTGAGCTTGCGGGTCGATCGCTGCATCAGTCGAGTATCCAACGTGGACTCGAGGCGGCGAATCCGTCGGCTCAACGTGTTGGGCGGCACGTTCAAACGGCGCGCCGCCTCAGCGAAGCTGCGTGCTCGGACCACCTGCACGAACATGCGCACTTCGTTGAGATCCAGCATCAGATTACATTTATCGATGGCATAGTCTGATCCCATTATGCCATCTAGTCAGAGAATCCATGGGCTCTACCCGGCTAGGCGCAGGCCCGCGGCCGCGGACAGGCGCCGCTGCGCGGGCAGATGACGCTGGCGCGCGAATCGAGCGCATCGGCAATCCAGGAAATATTGAGCACCTGCGACGCCGCTCGAATATTGGCGGCAGCTTCGGTCGGTATCTTGCCGTCGCCGCCGCCAAGCCGGCACGACTCGGCAACTTGCGCCACCACGCTCTCGCCGTTGAATCCCTGCGCCTCCAACGCCGGCACCAAGTCGACGCCGACGGATAGCACATGCAGCTCATCCAGCGCATCGCGCGTGAGCAGCGAATGACAGCAATACAGCCGAGCGCGCTTCCCATCCTGCATGACGGATATTTGTGATTTCGGCTTCTGCACGAACGGTGTAGGCGCCGGCGTTTCCTGCAACAGTCGAAACACCGCCCACCGCGGGCACGGGTCCGACACCAGGCTCATGTTTCCCCACGGCAGCGGAATGCCGTTGCCGCGATAGACCGCGCGCAGAAACCCTGGCGGATATGCATCGAAAAAATGCCAGTGCCGGTAGGGGGAAACGGCCGTCATCCGGCGCATCACCAAGGCCGGTGTGACACCGAGCTTCCGGCCGGCCGATACCCCGTGCGCCTCGCGTATCAAAAAGCGGCGAAACGGAATCCGCGGGCATAGCAGAGCGCCGGCGAAAAAACTGCATTCGAAATCACGCCAGGCATAGAGGACATCCTGCGCACCCATGCCGGCAGCTGAATTCGACGTTTCACTGTCCCCCGATTGCACGGCGCTGTGAGGCGAAATGGCGCCATCGCCATTGTGCAGAATCTTGTGCCCAATGAAGAACGCCAGCTCATACTTGAGCCGCTCCTCCTGATTGCGCAGACGCTTGTTCACCAGCACCGTGCCCGGCGCCTCGAATCGAGAGCGGATCAGGGCGCCGCTCGGGTTTCGCGCGGGGTCGCCCGCGACACCCGGGGAATGACCGCTCCGCGCCTCGTCGAACCATCGAATCTGAAGACCATGGTGCTTGCAAATTGCCATCAAGGCATCGAGAGTCAGAGGCATCTCGCGCGCCCCGCATTCCTCGGCAGCCCGCTCGATATCGGGGAAATTGTTGTGACGAGTTTCCTGCCACACGCGGATCAGCAATTGCGCGAACTGCCGCCCGGTGGTGCCGGTTTGCGTCAACAGTTCGGGCAGAGCGTTCTGCAGCAATTCGTGCGAGAACAGAAACGCCGGTTCCAGCGGCATGGCCTCCAAGCCGCCACGTTGGCGCTGCGCCGGCGCGACCTCCACCTCGGTGTTTTCGTCGAGAAACCAGCGCGAGTCCTTGCCGAAAATACCCGCCAGCATGTCCAGCATTTGGGCCGAGGGCATGCGCTTGCCGGTCTCCACCATGCTGAGATAAGACACCGACGGTGCCCCTGCCGCGTCGATTTGCACACAGCGGGCCGATAACTCATCCAGCGTCAGCCCATTGCGCTTGCGCAGCGAGCGGAGCTTCGCGCCCAGAAAATGCCCCTGACGTATCAGCCCAGCCATGACAGCCTCACTTTGCCCTGCTCCGGTATTGTGAAATTCACATTGTGAAATTTCTATTGTGTAAATATCCCTGTCAACACTTTAGTCTTCGCCCACGTCGCGACGCAAGTTCGCGTGCCCACCCTGTATAGGAGACCGAGATGATTGAGCAGAAACATGACGATTCGCGCTGGCTGGATATCGAGCGCCCCTACAGCACCGCCGACGTTGCGCGACTGCGAGGCACGGTGCACATCGAATATTCGCTGGCGCGGCTGGGCGCAGAGAAGCTTTGGCAATTGTTGCAGCGCGAACCCGTGGTCGGCGCGCTGGGGTGCATGAGCGGCAACCAGGCGGTGCAAACCGTGCAGGCGGGCCTCAAGGCCATCTACTGCTCGGGGTGGCAAGTGGCCGGCGACGGCAATAGCGCGGGCGAGATGTATCCCGATCAGAGCCTGTATCCGGTCGACTCGGTGCCGAAGATGGTCGAACGCATCAACAACGCGCTGCTGCGCACCGACCAAATTCATCACATGAACGGCAAATCGGACATCGACTGGATGGCGCCGATCATCGCCGACGCAGAGGCCGGCTTCGGCGGCAACCTCAACGCATTCGAATTGACCAAGGCATTGATTCGCGCGGGCGCCGCCGGCGTGCATTTCGAAGATCAGCTTTCATCCGCGAAAAAGTGCGGCCATCTGGGTGGAAAAGTCCTCGTGTCCACCGGCGAGGCGATCAACAAGCTGGTGGCCGCGCGGCTCGCGGCCGATGTGCTGGACGTGCCCACCGTCATCATCTCGCGCACCGATGCCGACGCCGCCGACCTGTTGCTGTCGGATCACGATCCACGCGATACCCCGTTCCTCACCGGCGAACGCTCCAGCGAGGGATTCTTCTACGTCCGCGCCGGCATGGATCAAGCCATCGCACGCGGCTTGGCCTATGCTCCCTACTCCGATTTGATCTGGTGCGAAACATCCAAACCCGATCTCGTTCAGGCGCGCCGCTTTGCCGCCGCAATTCACTCCAAGTTTCCGGGCAAGCTACTTGCCTACAATTGCTCACCGTCATTCAACTGGCAAGCCAACTTGAATCCATCGACCATGAAGAGCTGGCGCGAAGAGCTCGCCGCAATGGGATACCGTTTTCAGTTCATCACGCTGGCCGGCTGGCATGCGCTGAACTTGTCGATGTTCGAACTGGCGTCCGCGTACCGCGAAAACGGCATGCTCGGATATTCTCATCTGCAACAGCGCGAATTCGGCCAGGAAGCTGCCGGCTATCGTGCCGCCAAGCACCAGGCGTTCGTCGGTACCGGGTATTTCGATGCCGTACAGACCGCCATCAGTGCCGGCGAACACTCCACCGGCGCGATGGCAGGGAGTACTGAAGCCGAGCAATTCACGGCGCCCACCGCGAGTCCTGCGCCGCAGCGCAGCGTGGCATAGCCGCTGCGTATGAGCGCCGTGGCCGCGAGCGACACCGTAAGCGCGAAGGAACACGCGGCGGTGATTGCCGAACACTTTCGTTCCTACAACGAGGAGTTCGGACGCATCACGCGGTGCGCGGCGCTCAACTTCTTGGCGGAGGACTGGCATTCCGCCCAACTCGATGCGGTGGCGCGCATCGAGCTCTACGACGCGCGAGTCACGCGCTGCGTCGCGACCATTGCCGCCGGGTTGCAGAGCCGCCGCATCGAGGTACCGCTCTGGGCCGACATCAAGCGCGCTTACGACATGCTGGTGGCGCGACGGCCCGACAGCGATTTCTACCGCACGTTCTTCAATTCCGTCAGTCGCGAGTCATTCGGAACCGTCGGCGTCAGAGCGGAGGTCGAATTCTGCGCCACCACTGTGGGCCGCGCCTCCGGATCCGTACCGCTGCGCGTCTACCGCATTGGTGGGTCATTGCCTACGGCGGTGCAAGAGATTATCGCGGACCTACCGTTCGGCGCCGCAATCAACGATCAGGAAGCAGCGGTCCACCGCGTCAGCGCAGAAATCGGCCGCTACTTCGAAACCGGTCGGCAAAGCGGCGCACCGGAATCCATCGAGTTGATCGAACCGGTGTTCTACCGGGGTATGCAAGCCTTTGCGGTGGGTCGTCTCATCGGCGACAGCTCCATTACGCCGCTGGTCATTGCATTCACCAATTCCGCACGCGGCGTCGGGGTGCACGCCGTGATGCTGTCGCGTGCCGACGTCGGCTCGTTGTTCGGCTATGCGCGCTCTTATTTCCATGTGGACCTACCGGTCGTGAGCGCGGCCATCACGCTGTTGCGCTCGTTCATGCCACGCAAGCCCATCGACGAATTGTATACGGTGCTCGGTCGCGCGAAGCAGGGCAAAACCGAGCGCTATTTCGCTCTACAGCGGCATTTGAGCACCTCCATCGACAGCTTCGTGCATGCGCCCGGGGAACGCGGCTTGGTCATGATCGTGTTCACCCTGCCCTCGCATGACCTGGTCTTCAAAGTGATCCGCGACCATTTCGGCGCACCGAAGACCAGCACCCGCGCCGACGTCATCGAACGCTATCATTTCGTTTTCCGCCACGACCGCGCCGGCCGCTTGGTTGACGCCCAGGAATTCAAGCGGCTGCGCCTGCCGCGTGCGCGTTTCATGCCCGTTCTGGTGGACGAATTGCTGCGCGACGCAAGCGAGAGCTGCCGTATCGAGGGCGAGGATCTGATCGTCGAGCACTGCTACATCGAACGGCGCTTGCGGCCGCTCAATCTATTCCTGCGCGAGGCCGAACCCGCCGCAGCCGAGGCGGCGATCATAGATTACGGAAGCGCGCTCCGCGACCTGGCCGCGAGCAACGTATTTCCGGGCGATCTTCTATTGAAGAACTTCGGCGTCACCAGCCACAGGCGCGTAATCTTCTACGACTACGACGAGCTGTGCCTGGTCACCGATTGCGTGTTCCGCGATCTGCCGCAACCACGCTTCGAGGAGGAGGAAACCAGCGCCGAACCCTGGTTCCACTGCGGGCCGCGCGATGTATTTCCGGAACAATGGCTGCCGTTCCTGTCAATCCCGCCGGCGTTGCGCGACGTATTCCTACAGCACCATGCCGAACTGTTGACGGCAGCATGGTGGCGCTCGCAAGTCGCCGCCAGCTTGAAATCCGGCGCGCACGGCGAAAGCGTCATGCCTCTTCCCGGATCAACAGCGCAACGGGAAATGCGGCAAACAGATCGACCGCACCCACCGAGCCCTGCAGCAGCGCACCGGTGAAACGGTTCTTCCAGGTTCCCCTCGGCAGCGGCAGGCGAGTATCGCCCCAAGCGCCGCTCACCGTCATCGTGAACCGCGGTACCACGGCGATGAGATTTTCGCCGCGCCGGAATGCCAGCAGATTGCCGAGGTGCGATCCCTGAGCGACCAACGGCTGATACCTGCTCTGAACCGAAAACTCTTGCGGTCGTTCACGCCGCAATGCCAGAACATGCGACGTCAACCACAGCTTGGGCAGCCCCGAGTCCCAATCGCGCAGCGCGTCGCTGGCCGGTAGACGTTTGCAGCGCCGGACCAGATCCGTACGTAACTCGAAATTTACCGGCCGTCGATTATCGGGATCGACGAGACTCAAGTCCCACAGTTCCGTGCCCTGATAGAAGTCCGGGACTCCGGACACCATCATTTTGATGAGCGTCTGCGAGAGGCTGTTGATTCGACCGGGCTGGATCAACGGCTCGATGAAGGACTCCAGACTTGCGATGAATTCGGGTGTCTGGAAAACGCCGTCGACGAAGCCACGGATGTTTTCCTCGTACCCTGTGTTCGGTTCGTGCCAGGAGGTTCTGATTTTGGCCTCGCGACATGCCTTCAGCATGTACTGCCAACAGCGCTCTTGACTGATCGGCCACGCGCCGATCATGGTCTGATACAGCAGGTACTCCGCGTGCCGGTCCGGCGTGCGATTCTTCCAAGCGGGCGCGGTCAATTGCGACCACGCATGCAGCGCCTCGGACCATCGATCCGGAATCTCGGAAAGAACCGAGATTCGGGTCCGCACGTCCTCGCTGCGTTTGTTGTCGTGGGTCGACGTTGCAAGCATGTTATTCGGCCAACGATCGCTGAGATAGTGGCAAAATTCGTGGAATTTATCGGCGGATATACCGACCAGCGATGCCTGGGCGCCGACTTCGTTGCACGACACCAGTCGATCGAAACAGTAGAACGTCGTGTCTTCCACGCCCTTCGCCATGACGGCCGGCGCCAGCTGCTGCCACTGCGCGATGAAGTCCGCATCGACTTCATCGAGGTGAGGCTTGGTATAGAGTGCCAGAAGGAAATCAAAGGCCGCGGCGTCTATTTCGGGAGAACCGATGCGCGCGCTTTGCACGGCTTCAGTCACCACGCGCCTGTCTTCCTCATGCAACATATCGGCGGTGCGATAAGTTCGGTACACCGCCAAGGCGACCGTGACCCTGGCCAAAGCTTCGCGCAAATGGCGCGGACTTATATCGCGGGTGCGCCATCCGGAACGGGCACTCTTGATGGCAGCGATCGCCAAACGTTCCAAGTCCGCCGAAAACGTCGAGTCGACGATTTCGCGCTTCTTCTCGCGCACCAAAGCGGCGAAATTCACCGGATGTCCGGTGAAGTCGGAGTAGGTAGCGGTCAGCGCGTCGATCCTTTGATCGTCCATCCACAGACGATTCGCCTTCGCGAGAAAATCGTATCCCACGGTGCCGTCGATCGGCCAATCATCCATGAGTCGCTCGTCGTTCTCTAGGATCTTCTCCACATACACTCGGCCGTCGGGGAGCAACTCGCGCAATCTCTCGAAGTAGGTCATGGGATCGCGCAAGCCGTCCGGATGGTCCACGCGCAAGCCGTCGATCTCACCGCGCGAAATCATGGTCTCGACGCGTGCATGAGTGGCGCTCACCACCTGCGGCAACTCGGTACGAATGCCGACCAGCGAGCTCACGTCGAAAAAGCGCCTGTAATTGCTGAGCTCACCGGCGAGTTTCCAACCGTGAAGCATGAAAAATTGTCGTTGCAGGACGGCATCCAGGCGTGCCGGATCCCGCTCGAGAGCGTGGACTGCGGATTGCAGGATGCCTTGGGTTCGAGCCTGGGCCAGCAATTCTTCCGCTCTTTCCGCAAGCCGGCGGTACAGCCTACGTTCCGCATCATCGGGATCGCCGCGCCCGAGAAGGCGTTCGAGTTCGGAAAAACACCCGTCGCGAGGTTGGTCGGGAGCGGCCGCCGCAAGCAGTTCTCCCCACGATGCATGCCCCAGAGGCCAGGTGTTGTCGTAGTGCTTCAGCCGCGGGCGCCCCCCTTTGATCTCGATACCGAGTTCGCCCGCTTCGAGCGCTTCACCATAGCCTCGTGCCAAGGTGCACAAATGCACTCGAAATGGTTGATGCGCCGCGATCCTGATGTCGAAGAACGATGCGTACTCGCTGAAGGGCCCCTGGGCCAGGACATCGTCCCACCAAGGATTGTGCTGTGTTGCCGACATGTGATTCGGCACGATATCGAGAAGAATCTTGAGATCGTTCGACCGCGCGTTCTCCACGAACCGCGACCACGCTGCCTCGCCGCCGAGGTCCTCGGCGATTCGACTGGGGTCCGTGACGTCATAGCCGTGCTGACTGCCCGGCGCCGCTTGCAGGCACGGGGAAAGATAAACGTGGCTGATGCCCAATTCTGCGAGGTACGGCAGAACGCGGCCGGCGGCGTCCAACGGAAATCCTGCGTGCAGCTGCAAGCGATACGTGGCTACCCATTCATCGCTCATGGCTGAGCGCGACTAGCGCTCATGGCTGAGCACGACGAATGACCGCGGCGCCATGTCGACGATCCGGTTTCGCTTGACGAATTCGCGCTCCAAGGGCAAGTCCGGTCGCGCGGTGTCGAAGGCCACTTTCCAACCGGAATGATACAACTGGTAAGAAATTCGAAATGCCACGGGTTCGTGATGCGAGTTCAGAAGCAATAATAAATCCTTGTCCTGCGCGGATCGGCCTTCGCTATCGCGAATCTCCGGCGCCCTGCCGTTGAGAAACATGCCGAGCGTGCGCATCCATCCGCCATCCTCCCAATCCTTGGCCTCCATGCGTTTGCCATCCGCCCGAAACCACACGATGTTCTTGTCCGGATGCGTGCCATCCGGATCGTTATGATAAAACGCATAGCGATGCAGGTTCGGGTGCAGCTTGCGGTATCGATTCACGCGGCGCGCGAAATCGAGGAAGGCGGTTCCGCGATCGTCCAAATCCCATTGATGCCAGGACAGGTCGGAGTCTTGGCAGTAGCCGTTGTTGTTGCCGCTCTGGGTGCGGCTCAGTTCGTCGCCGCCGGAAATCATGGGAACACCCTGTGCCAGCATCAATGCGCACCATAGATTCCGCTTTTGCCGCTCGCGAAGTTCGATTATGGCCGGGTCGTCCGTAGGGCCTTCCACACCGCAATTCCACGTGTGGTTGTCGTCCGCTCCGTCGCGATTGTCTTCGCCGTTGGCCTCGTTGTGTTTCTGTTCATAGCTCACGAGATCCTGGAGCGTGAACCCATCGTGAGCGGTGACGAAATTGACGCTGGCCGATGGCGGCCGGCGCGTGGTCTCATACAGATCGGCGCTGCCGGCCAATCGCGTGGCGATTTCCGAATGCAGCCCCATGTCGCCCTTCCAATACTTGCGCACGGTGTCGCGATACTTGCCGTTCCACTCCATCCAGCCCAGCGGAAAATTACCCACCTGGTACCCGCCCTCGCCGAGGTCCCAGGGCTCGGCGATCAACTTCACCGGCGCAAGCGTCGGGTCCTGATAGATGGTGTCGAAGAAGCCGCCCAATTGGTCGACGTCCTTGAGTTCTCGAGCCAGCGCTGAAGCGAGATCGAAGCGAAATCCATCGACGTGCATTTCAGTGACCCAGTAGCGAAGGCTGTCCATCAATATCTGGATCGAGTGCGGGTGCACCATGTTCAGCGTATTGCCGCATCCGGTGAAGTCCATGTAATGCCGTGGGTCACCGGGCACAACCCGATAATAAGTCAGGTTGTCGATGCCTCGAAACGATAGCGTGGGGCCGGCATGGTTGCCTTCGGCGGTGTGGTTGTAGACGACGTCGAGAATGACCTCGATGCCGGCGTTGTGCAGATCCTTGACCATCTGCTTGAATTCACGCACCACGTCGCACGGCGCTCCGGGATTGCTTGCGTAGCGGGGTTCCGGGGCGAAGAATCCGAGCGTGTTATAGCCCCAATAATTGCGCAGACCTTGATCGATGAGATGGCGATCGTCCAGAAAATAATGCACCGGCATCAGCTCGATCGACGTTATCCCCAGCTGCTGCAGATGCTTGATGACGGGCTCCGACGCGATTCCCGCATACGTGCCGCGCAGCGCCTCCGGAACGCCGGGATGCAGCATGGTCATGCCGCGCACGTGAGCCTCGTAGATGACCGTCTCATGGGATTGATACGCGGGGCGGATCTCGCCGCTCCAATCGAAGGTGTTGTCGACCACCGCGCCCAAAGGCGCGAACGGCCCGCTGTCGCGATCGTCGAACGCGAGATCGCCGTTCGGGTCGCCCAATTGATAGGCGAACAATTCGTCCGCCCATTGGAGCTTACGGCCGATCACCTTGGCGTACGGATCGAGCAGCAGTTTGTTCGCGTTGAAGCGCAATCCCATGTCAGGCTCGTACGGTCCATGCACCCGATAGCCATACAGCTGGCCTGGCGCGAGGCCCGGAATATAGATGTGCCACGCACCGTTGGTTCTTTCGCGGATACGCACGCGCTGTTCGTTCTGCCCCGCGTGATCGAACAGACACAGCTCCACGCACTCCGAGCTTTCCGAAAACAGCGAAAAATTGACGCCGCGGCCATCCCAGGTCGCGCCTCGTGGGAAGGATGATCCGGGTGCCGGCCACTCGGCTACCGCATCGAGCTCGGTCGCCTGAGGGCGCTCGGTTGCCTGGGGGGCCTCCACCGGACTCGGTTGCTCGTGCTGGGTGAGGCTATCGGCCACTTGACGCTTGTTGTTTCATCGTGACCTCGTCGAAATACATACCGCCCAGAAATTCTTCCGGGGACTTACCGTAACCACGAGGTCGACAACGCGTCCACGGCTGCTCGGCGCCATCGATTACCGAGACTGGCACCATTATTGACGTTGCACGATCTCGGGCCGTAGGTGCGCCTCCGCAGCGCCTGTCGGCCCCTCGCCACAGCGGCTGTAGGCAACCGCCTGCGCCAAGCGCCACTACGTCGACGATGTCTCGCCCGACCACGTCCAGTTCCTGATCTCAGGCATGTCTTCCCCGTATTTATCGATGTAATGCTTGTGCTCGATCAGCTTGTCCTGCAGCTGTTGCTTCAGGTACACGCCCTGACTGCCGGTCTGCGGGAGGCGATTGATGGTGTCGATCACGAGGTGAAAACGGTCAAGATCGTTCAACACCGTCATATCGAAGGCGGTGGTGATAGTGCCCTCCTCTTTGTAGCCGCGCACGTGCAGGTTGGCGTGATTGCGGCGCCGGTAGGTAAGCCGGTGAATCAGCCAGGGATACGCGTGAAACGCAAATATCACCGGCTTGTCCCGCGTGAACAGCGAATCGAAATCGTCGTCGCTCAGGCCGTGGGGATGCTCCGTATTGGGCTGCAGCTTCATCAAGTCGACGACGTTGACCACGCGAATCTTCAGCTGCGGAAGGTATTTGCGCAGAATGGAGACGGCCGCCAGCGTTTCGAGCGTGGGTACGTCACCGGCGCACCCCATCACCACATCCGGCTCGCTCCGTTGATCGTTGCTCGCCCATTGCCAGATCCCGATACCTTCGCTGCAATGCTTCACGGCGGCATCCATCGACAACCACTGCGGTGCCGGATGCTTGCCCGCGATCACGACATTGACGTAATGCCGGCTGCGTAAGCAGTGATCCATCACGGAGAGCAAGCAATTCGCATCCGGCGGCAGGTAGACGCGGACGACTTCCGCTTTTTTGTTGACCACATGGTCGATGAAGCCGGGATCTTGGTGGGTGAAACCATTGTGATCCTGGCGCCACACATGGGAACTCAGCAGGTAGTTGAGTGACGCGATCTTGACGCGCCACGGTAGCCCGGCAGTCACCTTCAACCATTTTGCATGCTGGTTGAACATGGAGTCGACGATGTGAATGAAGGCCTCGTAGCAATTGAACAGGCCGTGCCGGCCCGTGAGCAGGTAGCCTTCGAGCCAGCCTTCGCATTGATGCTCGCTCAGCATCTCCATCACTTGTCCGGTGCGCGCCAAATATTGGTCGTTGTCCGCGGTGGCCGCTTCCCACTGCCGATTCGTGCCTTGGAACACCGCTTCGAGACCATTGGACACCGTTTCGTCCGGACCGAAGATTCGAAAGTTGCACTGCGCCGAATTCATCTTCGCAACGTCGCGGAGAAAGGGACCCAGGACTCGAGTGTCGCCCATGCCGCGGGCGCCCGGCTCCGCGACATCGACGGCATACTCGGTGAAATCCGGCATACGCAGATCTCTCAGCAATTTTCCGCCGTTGGCATTGGGATTGGCGCCCATGCGTCGCTCCCCTTTCGGGGCGAGCGCTGCCAGCTCTGGCCTGAGATGGCCCTGGGAGTCGAACAGTTCCTCCGGCCGATAGCTGCGTAGCCAGGCTTCCAGCTGCGCGAGATGCTGCGGATTTTTCGCCGGATCCGAGAGAGGTACCTGGTGGGATCGGAATGTTCCCTCATTCGGTAGGCCATCGATCATCTTGGGGCCGGTCCATCCTTTGGGCGAGCCGAATACGATCATGGGCCAGCGCGGTCGATCGGTATTTCCTCGCACGCGGGCGTCCGCTTGAATGCGCTTGATTTCCTCGACGGCGGTATCGAGCGTCGAAGCCATGGCCTCGTGCATGGCGGCCGGGTCGTCGCCCACGACGTAATGCGGCGTCCAGCCGTAGCCGCGGAGCAGCTGGTCCAGCTCTTCGCGAGAGATGCGTGCGAGGATGGTGGGATTGGCAATTTTGTAGCCGTTCAGATGCAGTATGGGCAGTACTGCGCCATCCGTCGCGGCGTTGAGAAACTTGTTGGAGTGCCACGATGCCGCCAGCGGTCCGGTCTCCGCCTCGCCGTCGCCGACGACGCAGGCCACCACCAGGTTCGGGTTGTCGAACACCGCGCCGAATCCGTGGCTCAAGGAATAGCCGAGTTCCCCGCCCTCGTGAATGGATCCCGGGCATTCCGCCGAGGCGTGGCTGGGTATTCCTCCGGGAAACGAGAATTGGGTGAACAATCGCTTGAGTCCGGCTTCATCCTGTCCGACGTTCGTATAGACCTCGCTGTACGTGCCCTCGAGATACGTACCGCTGACGACCGCGGGGCCGCCGTGGCCCGGACCCGACATATAGATCATGTCCAGATCGTATTTCTTGATCGCTCGATTGAGATGCGTATACAAAAAATTCTGACCGGGTGTCGTGCCCCAGTGTCCGAGCAGCATACGTTTGACATGGGCCAAGGCCAGCGGCTGTTTCAGAAGCGGGTTGTCGCAAAGATAGATCTGACCCACCGAAAGATAGTTGGCGGCTCGCCAATAGGCGTCCATATTTCGCAAAACTTCGGGCTCGAGCGTTTTCTGCGCCGGTGTCGATAGAGTCATCGGTAAGCCTCCGTGTCCATGTCAAGCACTCGTATGGTCGAACTCGCGATCACGGATTCCTCGTCGGTGCGGATGACGCGCACGGCGACGCCCCCCGAATCGGCCGACACCAAAGCCGCGTTTTGCGCATTCCGCGCATGGTTCAGTTCCACGCCCAAAAATCCCAAGCCTTCACAAATTCGTGCGCGTATGCTTGCGGCGTTCTCGCCGATGCCGCCGGCAAAAACCAGCGTGTCGACTCCGCCCAGCGCTGCGGCGAACGAACCTATCCATTTCCTGATTTGATAGCAGAACAACGCCACCGCTTCGGCAGCCCGTACGTCGCCGGATTCGCGCGCGAGAAGGTCGCGGATATCGGAGCTGGTCTCCGACACCCCGAGCAACCCCGATTCATGAGTGACCATCTTGCGGTAGGCCGCGGCATCCATGGCTTCGGTCAACGCCAAGAAGCTCATGACGCCGGGGTCGAGGTCGCCCGACCGCGTGCTCATCACCAATCCCGCCGCCGGCGTAAAGCCCATGCTGGTATCGACGCACTTGCCGTCACGCACGGCCGCAAGGCTGGCGCCATTGCCGAGATGAGCGAGGATCACGCGGCCGCTGACCGCCGCGGGGTCGCCCAGACGCGCGAGCTCCGTCATCAAAAAAGTATATGACAAGCCGTGAAATCCGTAGCGTTGCAGCCCCTGCGACTCGTAGCGGCGTGGTATGGGCAAAATCGTCGCGACTCGCGGCATGGTTCGATGAAAGGCCGTATCGAAGCACGCCACCTGAGGCAGCTCGGGACGGATGCCAGTTACCGCTTCGATCAGTTCGATCTCGCGCGGAAGGTGTTCCGGATCATACGGTGTGATTCGTTTCAGCTCGGCCAACAGGTCCGGCGTGATCCGCTCCGGATTCGAATGCGTCATCCCATGCACCACTCGATGACCGACGGCGCCGATGGCGGCGAACAATGGGTGTGCCCGAAGCCGGTCCATCAAGAACGCGGCCGCCGAACGGTGGTCAGCCGCATCGATGGCAGTCTTCGTGGGCGATGTCGTGTTGCAAGGCGACTCGCGCAGGGTCAAGCTAGCATCGCTCAGGCCGATGCGATCGATTTTGCCATCGAGCAATTTTGTCGATGCATCGCCGGCATCGTAAAACGCAAAGCGGATGCTCGAAGAGCCGCCGTTGATAGTGAGTACACCGGGCATGCATGGAGTCTGCCACAGTGTTGATGACAAGTAGCGGCATGGCATTGCCGCGAACCGGAGCTTCACACTGTAGGACGAACACCTACGAACCTCGTATAACTCCCACACATGCTTCAATCGCACAGACGGGATTCAGTCACACCGGCGCTCTCGGGCTGCCGGCCCAGGGGATACACATGCAAAAATTAATTTTCTCGACGGGTACCACGATCGCGGGTCTGCTGGTCTGTGTGAGCTTGAGCGGATATGCGTTCGGTATCGGTGTCGATTCGCTTTCCAACCAGGACGCATCGGCGGGCCTCAAAAAAGCTTTGGACCAGGGCATCGACCAGGCGGTCGGGAGGCTGGGGGTGGCCGGCGGCTTCCTGGACAACCCCACCGTGAAAATACCCTTACCGCCCAAACTCGCCAAGGCCGAAGGCGCAATGCGCCTGCTCGGGATGGGTGGCCAGGCCGATGAGTTGGTGGTGGCAATGAACCGAGCGGCGGAAGCCGCGGTTCCGGAAAGCAAGACGTTGCTGAAACAAGCCCTGCGGCAAATGACCGTTGCCGACGCCAAGCAGATTTTGACCGGCGGATCCGACGCCGCCACTCAATACTTCAGGCACGTCACCTACGCCCCGCTGCAAGTCAAATTCGCACCCATCGTCGAGCGCGCGACTCGCAAAGTGAAGCTCGCCGACACGTACGATGCGGTGGCACAGAAGGGCGTGGCATTGGGCGTGGTGAAGCCCGAAGACGCGACGCTACAGGCCTACGTGACCCAAAAGACGCTCGATGGTCTCTACTCGATGATGGCGGAGGAAGAACGCGCCATTCGCAAGGATCCTCTGGGCCAGGGCAGCGCTTTGCTCAAGAAAGTTTTTGGGGCGCTGCGCTGAACACTCGATGTACTTGCCCGATGCGCCCGCGCTCAGTACCATCACCGCTGTCAAACCGCCCAGTGCTTGAATCTTCGCAATGCCGATCAGAAGGAGAAGGTCATGAGCTTAGCCTCTGAGTTCAAAGAATTTGCCATGAAGGGCAATGTCGTCGACCTCGCCGTCGGCGTCATCATCGGCGCGGCATTCGGCAAGATCGTCTCCTCGCTGGTGGGCGACATTTTCATGCCCGCATTGGGCAAGCTCATAGGCGGCATCAATTTCTCGGACATGGCCGTTACCCTCGGCAAGGATCCGACGGGTAAAGAGGTGCTGGTCAAATATGGCGCTTTTCTGCAGACCACTTTCGACTTCATCATCATCGCGTTCGTGTTGTTCATGGCCATCAAGGGCATCAACCGCCTGAAGAAACCGACTGTTCCGGACGCCCCACCGCCCCCGGCCAGGTCCGAAGTCCTGCTCGAAGAGATTCGCGACCTGCTCGCGAAACGCGTCTAAACCTGGTGCTCGACACCTGCCGCCGCCGATACGGCGGCCGGGCACGCGTCGCTCGAAAATTTCGGAGGATATTGATGTTGAAGTTTGTCGGTTTGGCCGCCACGGTGCTGGCCACTTTATCATCGGCCCTCGTGTTGGCCGAAGACAACCCCGCCCCGCCGCCGCCGCAGCACCAATGGATAGGTAAGGGCCAATTTGGCTTCCTGGAATCGAAGGGCAACAGCGACGCCGAGTCGATCAACGGCAGCATCGACCTGTCGCGGTACGATGATGGATTCAAGAGCGCACTCTACGTGGGCGGGCTCTACGGCAAGAGCGCCGGTATCGTCTCCGCGGAGCGCCTGGAGGCGCGCGGGCAATCCGATTATGCGATCACGGCCCATGCTTTCGCCTTCGGCGGGCTGCGGTACGAGCACGATTTGTTCGATGGTTTCCAGTATCAAGCCAGCCTCACCACCGGGTTCGGCTACAAGTTCATCGATTCGGCGGATGACAGGCTCGCGGCTCAGATTGGCGCCGGCTATCGGCGGCTACGCCCCGAGACGATCGTCAAGGACCCAAACACCGGCGCCGTGGTTTCGCGCGTCCCCGAGGATGCGACCGGCGAAGCCATCGCTACCGCGGGCATCGACTATCTGCACAAATTCACGCCCACGACCACTCTGACCAATAAGTTCCTCTTGGAACACGGTTCGACCAACACATTGGCCCACGATGAAATCGCCTTGGCGGTGAAGATGTCGAGTAAACTCGCGCTGAGCGTTGGCTATGCCATCACGGACAACAGCAATCCACCGGCGCCGTTGAAGAAAATCGATACGGTGACCACGGTGAACCTGGTGTTTTCTTTCTAGGACCCTGGATTCCTAATTCGATCGAGAGAGGGCGACCCGCCGTCATCGGTAGTGGCGCAACGCCAGAAGCCATGCCGAGCACACCATGAGTAGCGCAACGGATCCGGTAGCCAGCTGAAATGCCATGCCGCGCCTGCGCGGCCAGCCGGCTCTCGCAAAACCCCAGCCGAGTAGAGTCCCCACCAGAAATCCGAGCAGGTGGCCCAACACGTCGACGTGCTCGTTACCGGCGCCCAACAGCGCCAACAGACACACCCCGGCGAATAGCGGCGCCCAGCGATAGAGGCGACGATCCCGCAGCACGAGCCGCTGACCCCACCCGAATCCCGCCAGCAGCCCAAGCGCAGCGAACACCGCCGTCGACGCTCCCACCGCGCGATGCCAGGACGGCGACACCAGCATGTCGAGGTAATTGCCTGCGGCACCCGCCAGCAGAATGCTCAGCCACGCGAAGCCGGGCCCAAACATGCGGCCGGCGAAAACCCCGATGCCCACGCCGAACAGTAGATTGCCGAGCAAGTGCTCTTGATCCAAGTGCAGGGTCAATGCCGTCACCGCACGCCACCACTCGCCCGCCGCAGCGGCCGTCGATTCGAGTGCGCCCACCTCGAACCAATCGATGCCCAGCCATCCGATTCCGGCGCAGTAGGCCGTTAATATCAGGACGAACGCATAAATAGCGGCGCCGACGGCACTGCCGGCGAATGGAATGAACGGCGCCGGCACTTCACGCCGCAGGTTCCACTCGGCCGCGTATCGAGCCAATTCATCGTTCGCAACCTCCGCCATGGCGGGCGCGACCAGCAGCACCCACGATTCACCCGAGTGGGTGCGATGGTACGCAATCCCTTTGGCGTCCAGCACCAAGCCGAATTCGAAGCATGCCGCCTGCGAACCGCGAAACACGGGCACCGCAACCGACTGAGAATCGTCGAGGCTCTCGCGGGTTGATTCGTCTTCCAATCGGTGGGCCTCCGTGGGCGAGAGCAAGAGTACCTTGGGACACCGCTGCGAGAATTCAACTCGAATCCATTGCTTTGCGGCGCACTTGGTAAGAGGATGCGTCAAGTTCATTGGGAGACAGCGTGATGTTCGTGAAGGCCTTCCTCATATCCCTCGTCGGATTGTCCGTCTCTGCCGCGAGTCTCGCCGCCGACTCTGCGCGTCACTATGTACCGGCCCCGCCGCCCACGGGCAACGCACCGGCGGCGCCGTTCAGCGAGGGCGTCATGGTGGGGGGAGTCTTCTACGTTGCAGGTCATATCGGGATGGATCCGGCGACTCAAAAAGCGGCTGCCAACCCGGACACCGAGGCCCACCTCGTCATGGACGCGGTCAAGCAGACGCTCAGCCAAGCCGGACTCTCGATGGACGATCTCACGTCGGTGACGGTGTACTGCACGGATTTGAGTCTCTACGACGCATTCAATACGGTGTATCGCAGCTATTTTCATGGCCAATACCCCGCGCGCGCCTTCATCGGAGTCAATCAGCTGGTGCGCGGCGCTCACTTCGAAGTGGCGGGCGTGGCGGTCAAGTCGCGCGCGGCCGATCGGTGAGCATCCGGTAGATTTTGAGCACCTTCGGAACATAGGCCATGGTTTCCGTGAACGGCGGTATCTGGCCGCCGTTTCGATCCACGGCGTCTTCGCCGGCATTGTATGCCGCAAGTGCCAGGCGGACATTCTGGCCGAATCGGTCCATCAGAAATTTTAGATAGCGCGCGCCGGCGTGTACGTTTTCTTTGGGATCGTACAGATTCGAGACGCCGAAGCGCGAGGCGGTCGCGGGCATCAGCTGCATCAATCCCACCGCGCCGCGCTTCGATACGGCACGCGAGTTGAATCCCGATTCCACCACGATCACCGCCCGCAGCAGATTGGCCTCGACGGCCGCGGATACCGCGGCTCTTTCGATGATGGCATCGTATTGCGCTGCCCGCGCGAGCCAGGTCGAATCATAGTGCTCGCCGCTTTGGGTCAGGTCCTGCGGGGACAGCACCAGCAGCCTGTAATGGTTGTTGTCGGGTACGTCGGTGAAATGCTTGCCGCCATCGGCGTCCACGTAGGTATAGATGCGCGAGTGCGCGCCCGCGCCGGCCGCGGTCAGCAGGGCTGCAAGAAACAACGCGGATTTGGGTCCCATAGGCGAGAAGCTTCCTTGGGGTAAAGCCTAGCGGGAACGACCGTGGCGCGATGGGACCTGGATCACTCAATCCCACACCTATCACTCGACCCCACATCCGCCTCGAACGGGAGTGCGGCCGGGGATGCCGCTAAAGGTTGCGGCAATACTGCCGACTTCTGGCCATACTAATGACGGAAGTCACCCGCGCTCGTGTCTGAAACCCCGGATTGGAAACAAAAATACCGCGACGCCCTCCTGGAAATGGAGAGCGAGGAGAAGCGCTGGCGCCAAATTGAACAGGCGTTGCGCCGCCTGATTGGCCGTCTGTGCGCGGCGGGCATGGGCATGGATCCGCAGCTGGACGACGAACTGGTCGTGGTGGCTGCGGCAAATCGCCGCAACGCGGATGCCATGGAACTGGAGAAGCTGGCCGCGTCTTTGACCATGGCGGTCGCCGCCGTCGATGCGGTGTCACCGATACCGAGCGTGGTCCTGGCTCCGCCCGCCACTCGCTGGGACTCGACCTGCACGGCAGCGCGCAAGATCCTGCAATGTCTACAGTGCTTGAGCGCCGAAGATGCCGGTGCACCGAGCCTGATCGCGAGTTTGGGACGCGCAAGGTCCGATGCGGAGGTTGCCGCCGTCCTGGACAAGACCGCGGAGCTCATTCACAACCACGGCGAAACGCTGGCGCGCGAACGTCTCCAGGCAGCCGCGGTACTCTCGCACGTGACCGCCCGTCTAGAGGAAGTGGCCGGCTATTTGACGGAATCGGGCGATGAAGCTCGCTCTCGTTTCGAGGACACGGCAACGGTGAACGATACCGTCATGTCGCAGGTTCGTGAGATCTCCGCGGACGTCAACAGTGCTACCGAACTTTCCGTATTGCAGACCATGGTGAACGCCCGCCTCGAGACGGTGACGAAACAGGTGCTGGACTTCCGGTCGCGCGAAGAAAGCCGGCTTTTGGAACATACGGGTCGAGCCGAGAGCTTGCGGGCCCGAATCGCTGATTTGGAACGTGAAACTCAAGATCTCAATTCCAAGCTCGATCGAGAAAAACACGGCGCACGGCTCGATCCGTTGACCCGGTTGGCGAATCGGAAATCGTTCGACGAGCGTTTTGCCCAGGAGATACACCGCTCGCAAAACGACCTGCCGGTAGCCATTTTGTTGTGGGATCTGGACAACTTCAAAATCATCAACGACACCTACGGCCATCGCGCCGGCGACCGTGTACTGCAGAGCGTGGCGACGTGCTTCATGTCCGGCCTGCGCGCAGAGGACTTCGTTGCTCGAATCGGCGGCGAAGAATTTGTCATATTGCTCACGGGCTTGGCGTTTGCAAGAACCCTTTCCATCGCGGACGAGCTGCGTCGCGGGGTCGAAGCATTGAAATTCCATTTCAGAGGCACGCCGGTTCGGGTAACGGTGTCCTGCGGCCTCACCGACTTGCGCCTGGGAGACGCGAGCGGCGCGGCCTTCGACCGGGCCGACGGCGCCCTGTACCGCGCCAAACATAGCGGGAAAAATGCCTGCGTAGCGGCGTGACGCATAAGTCCCGTCCGTGCCGGGCCTCCACCGCGGAGCTAACAGATATTTAACGTACTTTAGCGGACATTTGCACGGATTTTTCATCGCTCAGCCCATAGAATCGGCTGGTAATTCCTACAACGAATGGCAATCCATGGGTGGTGGCGGCGTCCTTGTGCAATGCACCATTCAGGGATTGATTGTCTAATCATGAGCGTTCCGAAACCAGTCATTACCGAAGCTCTCGTGGAACCGACGAGCGTCATACCCCTGGGTCATGCCGTTGCGATCCCGGCTGGGCGTTCCGCGCTCAGGGTCAGAGCTTGGATGCTCACGGCAATTCTCTTTTTGATTCCGCTCGTCACCTACTGGCCGGCGACGTTTCACGACTACGGGCTGCGCGATGACTACTCGAATCTGCGCGAGGCGCACGAGGAACCCGGGACGGTGGTGAAGTTTTGCGCTTCGCACGCGCGGCCAATCTACGGATGGCTGTTGCAAGCCACCTACGGTCAGACTAACAGCGTGCAAAACCTGCAGTGGATGCGCTTTTTTGCGTCGCTGTTGCTGGGTGCCATCTCCCTGGTCATGTTCCGCGGACTACGGGCTCTAGGTTGGTCCTTCAATACGAGTTTGTGCTTTGCCATTCTGTTGGCGCTGGTCCCCTCGGCACAGGTCATCGCGGGCTGGGCGGTTGGATGGCCGTACGCCGCCACGGCGTTGCTGGCGGTCGCCGGATTCTTCACCGTGGAAGGGGCGATGGCGGTTGGGCTCGACGCCGGCGTCGGCAGGGCGGCGGGTCAGTGGATGGTTGCGCTCGGCCTCATGGTCGTCAGTGCGCTCATTTACCAACCCAGCGCACTATTTTACGTGGTGCCGCTGGCCGGCGCATTGATTGCACAACGGCGGCGGAATATTCCACAAACCGCGCGTTGGCTCGGCGTGCATTTAGGGTTCGTCGCGGCCGCGTTGGGACTTGCCTATTGCACGATGAGCGTGCTGTATGCCTCGGGTGTGTTCGTCAAATCGGGTCGGATCGCCTTCGAGCATCACTGGGGCGAAAAAATAACGTGGTTCTTTCAGGAGACCCTGCCCAACGCACTCAGCCTATTCGTATTGAACGACAATAATCATCGCGACCGCTGGCTGTATGTGGCTTGCGCCGCTCTTGTCGCGTTGGCTTTACTGGCGGGCGTGTTCTTGGAATGGCGACGGCATGGTCGCACGCGCGGCTTGATATGGGCGGCCGGGCTATTCGGCCTGCCGGTCTTCGCCTTGGCGGTGAGCTTGGTGGCGTCTGAACGCTATGCCACCTACCGCACCATTCTTGCAATGACGGCCGTACTCCTCTGCTTCTTGGTCGCGTCGGTGCGGGCGTTGACGGAGCAGTGGGGAGCCACCGGCCGCAGATTACTCGCCACACTGGTGGTTGCCGTTGCGTTTTTCACGGCACAGCATCACGTCTATGCATTGATCGCGGTCCCGCAGGGAAATGAATGGCAGCTGATTCTTGCGGGCGCGAAGCATGTACGCCTCGACGCGCCGGCTCGCCCCCGCATATTCGCCATCGCCTCGTCGCCCACCGACATTTCGACGGCAACGATTTATCACGACGAATTCGGCTCCTTGTCATCGAATTCCGAGTGGGTGCCCAAGGAAATGTTCAAGCGGGCGATGCACGATCTGCATCCCGATATGCCCAATCTCGAGTCGCGCTACGACTTCTCAGAAGGCGCCAAGCTGCCTACCGGCCAGCATTTCGACGTGATCATCGACATGCATCGCCTGCGGCGTTTCTATTCGGACAATTGATCCGCGCACACCCGCAACCCTCGGGGTAAGCGCAACCTATCCGCCTGCATGGAGCTGGCCGGCGGGTCCGTCCGCCGGTCATTCCTTACGACCTCTGCCGTTCTAGAACTTCTGCCCGAATTTGACCCCGAAGTTCATCGGCTTGATCGAATATTCCCGATAGTGGGTGTAACAATAAGCGGCCGCACAGGCGTTTGTTCGGCCAAGTGCGCCCTGCTTGTCGAAGACGTTTTCAACGAACGCTTCCACCGTCCAATTGTGCATTCCGGTGCCCGTTGCGAAATCAAATGTCGTGAAAGCCGGCAGCTCTCCAAATTCCGAATTCTCTAAGGTCCGAAGATCGGCCCTCGAGGAGCTCTGGTGGATGACGGACCCTTGGAGGAAACTTTCATAGTCTCCGACGTTGAATTTGTACCGTGCCGTTGCGTTGCCTTTCATCCGAGGCGTCACGGGCAATGGAGTGCCCGCAGGCGCGTTCGGATCGGCGCAATCATGAGTAACCGCTTCGGTGACCTGATCGACATTGCAGAAATTCTGCGTAATTCTCGCATTGACGTAGGTCCCGGACGCCGTCAACGTCAAACTATCGAGCGCCAACCAACTGAGCTCGGATTCCACGCCCTTGACGGCGGCGTTCCCCGTATTGATGATGGACGTGATGCCATTTGCTCCCGTAATCGAATACTGGACGCCTTTCCATCGTTCGAAAAATAGAGCGCCGTTCCATCGGATGCGATTCTGGAACCAGGATGTCTTCCATCCTCCCTCGATGTTGGTCAGGGTGTCCGCGCCGTACGGCGCAACGCCAAGCCGGCGGTTGTTGCCGCCCGGACGGAATCCGGTCGAATAGGTGGTGTAGACCATGCGATCCGGATCGATCTGGTAGGTCAGGTTGATTTTGTGCGTCTCGCCGTTCTCGACCACCTTTTTGTCGGTATTGATGCAAGGCCAGTAGTTGGGAACGATCGTGGCCGCGCTCACTGGTGGGTTGCAGGCGCCCTCGCCGCTTTTACTGTTCTTGAATCCGAAAAATCCATACAGGGTATTGTTCACATAGAACTTTCGAATACCCCCGGTTATCTTGACTTTAGAGCTCACGTCGTAGGTCATCTCAGTGAAAGCCGCATAGTCGCGGTCCGCCCGGAGCTGCTGCGAGAGGTAATAAACCTTGGGCGACCCGTCGACCGCGTAAACGTCGGGTAGCTGGTCTCCCCGAAATTCCGCTCGAATATTGTCGGTCTGGCGCTGATAGAAAAGGCCCCCGGTGGCCCGAAGCGGAACATCAGCCGGCGAGCTCACGCGCAATTCGTGGCTCATCTTGGTGTATTTGTCGTGGTTGGCGACGTACTGCATGGGATACAGCGGCGCGCCGGTGTTCGGATCCAAGAAAACGGAATTGTAATTGGAAGTAGCGGCGGGTAGTTGGGCGTTGGCATCGTACCCGATGGTGTAGCCCGAGTAATCCACCACGTTGTCGACTTTCCGCTCGAACCAACCTCCCGAATAGACGATATCGAAGTTGGCGACTTTTCCCTCGACCGTCAGCGCCGATTGATACCAGCGGTCTTGATTGTCGCCGAGCTGGTAGTCATCGACATTCAACTTGCCCAATCTGGGGTTGTACTCGAAATTGCCGTTCGCCATCTGTCCCTGCGAAAGGAGCTGAGGCATGATGGTCCAGTTATCGTTGAGGTCTATTTTCAGGGCCGCGCGTCCGCCGTACGTGTCCACGTCGTTGGCTCGCTTCTTGACGGCGGACGCATTGGTGTACGTAACCGGCGTATTGGGTATTCCGGCGGCGGGAACGCCGTAGTCGATGGTGTTGCTGACCAACACATTGTTGATGTAGCCACCCTGATGATCGTAGAAACCCACGAGGCGAATCGCCATTTTGTCGGTGAGCGGAACATTGACGAATCCTTCCGCTTGGCCGCCGCCGTTGCCGCGTCCGAACTTGTCCGCCTTGACATCGTACCCGGCAGAGAATTTCGTGGGATCGGGCTTGTTGGTGATGATGCGCAGGGTCCCGGACAGCGAACTGGCGCCGTACAGGGTGCCTTGGGGGCCCGCCAATGCCTCGACGCGCGCGATATCGTAGGTGTGAATATCGAGCGTATTTGCGATGGTGGTCACCGGGATTTCATCGAAGTACACGCCGGTTGCCGGCAGCGATCCTGCATGCAGGCCGTCGTTACCGCTGGCGATGCCCCGAAAATACAGCTGCGATTGACCGGGTCCCGTGGATTGGTAGCTCACGCTCGGCAAAAACTTGGCGTAATCGTCGAAACTGCTGACGTGGTGTTCTTCCAGCATTTCACCGCTCAGCACCTGCAAACTGATAGGCACCTTTTGCAGATCCTCGGATCGCTTCTGTGCGGTTACCACGACATCTTCGAGCATGCCCTGATCGGCATCCGGAGCTGGAGCCGCAAGGCCACCCCCGGCAAGCAAGGCCGACGCCAACGGCAATCCGACCCATCTGCCATGAGTACGCGCAAGTTCACGAGAACGCGCAAGCTTTCTCTTCCGACTACGAGTCATAGACCTATCCCTTTATTTTTTGCGCCTACTCCCCTCTAGCTGTATGCCACACTTCGCGCGTTTTTAATACTGCGGCGTTTCGGGGTAGGCTTCGAGGACATCACCGAGGGCCTGCTTCAGCGGTTCCAACCAGGGCTCGTAGTGCCGCCAATGATCCACCCCGTCGCGGAATATCGGCTTTCGAACTTGCTGGGAACTGGCGGTGCGGACCGGGCGTGCATTCTCGTAGAAGCGAAGGCAAGCGCTTTCGAACGGCAGTTCGCAAAAAACCAACAGGCGACGCACCTCGGCTTCGGTATCCTCGATCATATTCTCGTAAATGACGCGGTGAATTTTCCCGGGAAGCACCCGGTCGAAATGCCTCATATAGTCGACGTAGTCTCGATAAAACCGGCCGATCTCCTCGAGGCTGTAGGAATACCGGTGGCCCTCGGAAAATTGCTGCTTGAAGCCCGAGAAACAGCACGCCATCGGGTGGCGACGGGCATCGATGATCTTGGCGTTGGGTAACGCCAGGCGAATCAGACCGAGATGCAAGAAGTTATTCGGCATTTTGTCGATGAAGAAGGGCTTGGCCGTCTTGCGTTGAATTCGTGTTTGTTCGATGTACTGTTCCCCAAGTTCCCGGCTGGCCTCGCGGCTCAAAGAGGCAAGCACACCCGGATAGCGCCGTTCTGCCGACTTTTTTCTTATCCCGCCCAATTTGGCGGCCAGCATGATGATATCCGGCAATTCCATCGTGCCTTCGACGGTCGAATGGCTGGCCAGGATCTGCTCGACGAGCGTCGACCCGGCACGCGGCATGCCGACGATAAAGATGGGATCCGGCGAGGGCGCACCATAATCCGCACGCGCATGAAAAAATTCCTCTGTGAACAATGCCTTAGAGCGCTCCACGAATGCCGAGCTCTCATCGGCATCGTAATCGATGCCGGTACGGCGCAATTCATTTGCCCGCAAGTAGTGGCTCGACGACTCCGAATAGTGACCGGCGTCTTCGAGAGCCTTGCCCATCGCAAAATCCAAGTGAAACCGATCCTCCGTGCTCAAATCGCCGCGTGCAAGCAGCGTCCGCATGACCCGCTCTTCCTCGGCGGTGAAGCGGAAGGTTTTTAAGTTCGCGAGGCTCCAATACGCTCCACCAAGGGTTGGCGACAACCTGATGCTCTCGCGATAGGCGGCGATACAGTCCCGTTCACGGCCGGCCGTGGCCAACGTGTGTCCATAGCTCAGCCAGATTTTTGCGTGCTGCGGATTTGCCTTCAGCACGTCGGCATACAGTTCGAGCGATTCCTGATACTCGCCGATCTTGGTCAGCACCACGGCCTTCAAATTCCGGTAGGTCGAGTTATGCACATCGACCTTCGCAAGCAGGTCAACTTGTTGCAAGGCGGCCGCGGACTTGTTCTGGCGATGCAGAACGATGGCGTATTGATGGCGCGCCGGGACAAAGCTCGGCGCCAATTCCAGGCACCGATTCAACAGCACTTCGGCATCCGCATTGCGCCCCAAGCGTACCGCGACCTCGGCCAGCATTCGGATTGCGGCGACGTCCGTCGGATACTGCTTCAGGTGAGCCCTCAATAAGTGCTCGGCTTGCGCAATCCGGCCGTCGACCAGCGCGGCTCCGGCGGTCAATAGTCGCGGATCCCGAGTCGACGCCTTGATATGCTGCGCATAGGCAGCATCGGCGCCCTCGCCATCGCCGCCCAGGATCAACAGGTCGCCGATGGCACGCCAGGCATCGGGCATGGTCGGCTGGAGAAAGACGGCGCGGCGCAGAGCGATCATGGCCGCCTGAGGCTGCCCGGCGTTCGCCAACACAAGCCCCAGCTCGTGATGCACGGCCGCCGAATTGGGTTGCGCGGCCGCCAGCGGCCGCAGCACCCGAAGAGCCCCATCGGTATCGCCGGTCATGCGGCGAGCGGTCCCCGACAGCAGTATGGCCACGGGATGATCGGGTACGACCTTGAGGATCTCGCCGGCCTGCTCCGCAGCCAGCGCGGGATCGCTTTCGAGCAGTCGCCTGGTATGCGCCAACGCTGTTTCAAGTGTTCCCGTCGGCTCGGCGGCGCTATTCATCAGTTACCCTATGGACGATCCCAACCCTGGCGAAGCCACTCATATTCCAGGTTTAGTGCATTCTTTGTCAAAGAGGGCGGGCGGACTTTGAATCGGGGACGTCGAACTCGATGCAGGGTTCGATCACCCGCGCGGTTCCGGGGCGCGGCTCACCTAAGGTTCTCTGGGTGTTGTTCGCGAAGCCCGCGGGGCGTGAGCGCACACATAAGTCAACAAATCACGCCCGATAGTGCCGGGCTCCGTCGAGCTGAGCGCGGCATTCTCCGGGTTTATCGCGTACTGCGCGACAGCCTCGCCGTCGCCGCCGTCCCCGCTGTAGGCCACGCTTCCGGCCCCGCCGAACCGCTTAGTGGCGCAATCGAAGACTACGATGCCCACCATGGACTTGAACGGCGCGGCCGCTTGGCCCCGTGTGTTCTGCGTCTCGGCATAATCCCACATCACCCGGGCGGTGATGCGTGCTGCATGGGCCGCGATACTCGCCGTGTCCACCGACACCGTGACCGGAGCGGTCCACTCCATGACTTCCCAATTGGTGCTGGCGAGCCAGTCGGTGCTGCCGGCGTTCGCCTCGGGCGCGCCTGCCATGATGCCTAACGCGACCAGCAGCGATGAGAATTTTCGTACCATGGGCGTGAAGCCTCCTCGGGTAAACTGTGCGGCCGACCAAGCAGCGACAGTATTACTTCAGCTTAACGGCTTGCAAACGTGTAGCTTTAGCCACAGTACCATCGAAAAGGACGAGTCATGCAATATCAAGGCTTGGGGGGTCTGATCGTCCTGATCGCCGATGTCTGGGCGATCGTGAATATCTTCCAAAGCGGCGCGGACACCGGGCGCAAAGTCCTGTGGACCGTACTGGTCATCGTGCTGCCCGTCCTTGGTTTCATTCTTTGGTATTTTCTCGGCCCAAAAACCGCAAGAGCCTAGCGTATATTGGAGCGCCTGAATGCGCCGCCGCAACCATGAACGCCACCAGTTAACCGGGGTCGGTTGGCTGCGGGCCTCCGTGTTGGGCGCCAACGACGGGATCGTGTCGACTTCGAGCTTGATCCTCGGCGTCGCCGCGGCGCATGCAAGTCACGCGAGCATCTTGCTGAGCGGGGGCGCGGGCCTCGTGGCCGGCGCCATGTCCATGGCGATCGGCGAGTACGTGTCCGTGCACTCGCAAGCGGACACCGAGGCCGCAGCGCTGGCTCAAGAGCGTGCCGAACTGGCGGACGACTACGCCGGCGAACGCCGCGAATTGACCGACATCTATGTGCATCGCGGACTCGAGTTGTCGCTTGCAAAACAGGTGGCCGAACAACTCATGCAACACGACGCTCTGGCGGCCCACGCGCGTGACGAACTCGGCCTGTCCGCCCATTCCAATGCGCGGCCGCTGCAGGCGGCGCTGGCCTCCGCCGGCAGTTTCGCGGTCGGCGCGGTGATTCCGTTGTTGGTCGCTGCGGCAAGCATCCCGCGCTACCTCATCGGTTGCACGGTTGCGGCCTCGTTGCTGTGCCTGCTGTTTTTGGGCGGCATCTCGGCCAAAGTGGGCGGCGCCGACGTGCTTACCGGTGCATTGCGGGTTGCGCTCTGGAGCGCCTTGGCCATGGGTGTGACGGCGGGCGTGGGCACGATATTGGGAATCGCCGTATGACCGACTTCGGGGGCCGGACTTGACGCGCGGCTCGGCGCTGAATCCGGCCGCTCTCATGCGCGTTTCCGACATGGTCGAGGCCGATCGTTTGACCATCGCCGCAGGAACGCCCGGCGTCGATTTGATGCACAACGCGGGCGCCGCCGTGGTACGCGAAATCATCCGGCGTTGGTCTGTCTGCCGCGTCTGCGTTTTGTGCGGACCGGGAAACAATGGCGGCGACGGCTTCGTCATTGCGATCGGCCTCGCTGCTGCCGGCTGGCCCGTACGGATAGCGCTGCTGGGGTCGCGCCATCGATTGGCCGGCGATGCGAAATTTCATGCCGCGAGATGGGCCGGCCCCGTCGAAACGCTCGCGCCCGCTGCGCTCGGCGACGCGCAATTGGTGGTCGATGCCATTTTTGGTTCCGGCCTCAGCCGGGCGTTGGATGGCAACGTGGTGCGGACGCTCGCCGCGGCCGCCCAACGCCAGGTGCCGCTGCTCGCGGTCGATGTGCCGAGCGGCGTCCTGGGGGATAGCGGCGAATCGCTCGGCGCCGTGACCGCTGAATGTACCGTGACCTTCGCTCGCAAGAAGCCGGGCCACGTATTGCTGCCGGGGCGCGATCTGTGCGGCGATGTCGTGGTCGCGGACATCGGTACGCCGTCGTCGGTGCTCGACGGCATCGCAATCGACACCTGGGAGAACCATCCTGCGCTTTGGCGAGGGGACATGCCCCGTCCCCAGACTTCCGGCAATAAATATAGCCGAGGCCACGCGTTGTTGTGCGGCGGCTATCCGATGACCGGCGCCACCCGGATGGCGGCGCGGGCGGCGGCACGTGCCGGAGCGGGCCTGACCAGCGTCGCAGTTCCCGAAGTTGCGCTGCCCATCTATGCCGGGGCGCTCACCAGCATCATGGTGCACCCCATATCCCGGCCCGAAGATTTTGCGCATCTGCTCGCTGACGCTCGCTACACGGCGTTGCTGATCGGTCCCGGTGCCGGCGTCAGTGAGACCACCCGCGCACGGGCGCTCGCCATGCTGGGGACGCGCCGTGCCGTGCTGCTGGATGCGGACGCCATCAGCGTTTTCGCGGGCCGCCCCGCCGCGTTGGCCGAAGCCATCAAAGGTCCGTGCATCCTCACACCGCACGAAGGCGAGTTCGCCCGATTGTTCGACACCACCGGTGACAAGCTCACCCGGGCCCGGGGCGGATCGCAGGCCAGCGGCGCGATTATCGTGCTGAAAGGGGCCGACACCGTCATCGCGGCTCCCGACGGCCGCACCATCATCAATACCAATGCGCCGGCAAGCCTGGCAACGGCCGGATCGGGCGATGTCTTGGGCGGAATCATACTGGGCTTGCTGGCGCAGGGCATGGATGCATTTCTTGCGGCAGCCGCGGGAGTGTGGATGCACGGAGCCGCGGCCGCCGCTTTTGGACCCGGACTGCTGGCAGAGGATCTTCCAGACCTGCTGCCCGGAGTACTCCGGCAACTCGACTCGTAACTCCGCGTGAGCGCATGGTTCCCTAGAGTCACCGTCCACTCACTGGCCATCGTTGTCAGCATACTGACCTATGTCCTGACCACTCGAGCGGAACGCGAGCGCCGGCCGCCGGCGATCGCGATTGCCTGGGTGTTGGGAATGATGGCCCTCCCCTACCTCGTATTGCCGATGTATTTATTTTTCGGCCGCAGAAAATTGCCGCGAAAGATTTCCCGATGGTCGGGCAGACGGTCCTACGCGCAACACTGGGCCGAAGACCTCATCGAAAGTTTCGGCCTGCCGCCGGCCGCGAACTCTCAGGTCCGATTTCATCGAGACGGCGTCGAATCGCACGCCGGGTTGCTGTCGACCATGAACGGCGCGAATCGGCGGCTCGATATTTGCACCTATATTTTAGGCCACGATCCCGTCGGTCGCGAGGTGACGGATTTGATGATTGCCTGCGTGTCGCGCGGCGTACGCGTGCGATTTCTGATCGATGGGGTGGGCGCATTGCAACTGCCGCAGTCGTGGTTTCGTCGACTGAACGGCGCCGGTGTTGAAACCGCGATTTTCAGTCCCTTGTTGGCCCGCAAGACCCAGGGCCCGCGGAACCTGCGCAATCACCGCAAGTGGGTAGTGGCCGACGGTGAGCGACTCTGGACCGGCGGCAGGAATCTTGCGGCCGAATATTTCATGGGTGTTGCAGGTATTGCACCCTGGTCCGACCTGACGTTCGAGCTTGCGGGGCCGGCGGCCTCCTCGGCCGCTCTTCAGTTCGAAGCCGACTGGGAAGCGGCCGGTGGTGGCCCCGCGGAGACCATACCCGTGTCGGCCGGGCAGTACGCGGACAGCCGCACCCAGTTTCTCCCCAGCGGACCCGATCAAATGGAAGATACGGTTCACGCCTTGCTCATCGACGCGTGCTTTCAAGCTACCAGCCGAATGTTGGCTGTCACGCCGTACTTCGTACCCGACGCTAGCCTGGAGACCGCCATGCGTCTGGCGGCGCGCCGCGGCGTAAAAATCGACCTGTGCATCCCTGCCAAGTCGAACCACCTCCTGGCGGATTTCGTTCGCAACCGCTCGCTGCGCGCCTTGAGTACCGCCGGTGTGTCGATTCACCTTCTGCCGTATATGAATCATGCCAAGGCAGTGGTGTTCGATGACAGCCTCGCTCTATGCGGTTCGTGCAATCTCGATTCGCGCAGCCTGCTGCTCAACTACGAATCGACGGTGGTGTTCTACGACGCGCCGGAAATCGAATGGCTGGCGCGCTGGATGTATGCCCTGATTCCCGCCGCAAGGAGCTTCGACCCTCGCGCACCGGGTTTATGGAGAGACGTGTGCGAGGGCTTGCTGCTGACCGTGGCCTACCAATTGTAGGCACCGACTCACCGCGTAGGAATTTCCTGACACAGGATTATTGATTCGGTGAAGGTTGCCCATAGTATCCTTGTGCGGATTCCCCGGTTCGACGCGACGAGGGTGATGGGTGGAGTTCAAGGACTATTACCAGGTGATGGGCGTGGCGCGTGACGCCACCGAAGCCCAGATTAAACAGGCTTATCGCAAGCTGGCTCGAAAATATCACCCCGATGTCAGCAAGGAGAAGAACGCCGAAGCTCGCTTCAAAGAGGTCGGCGAAGCCTATGAAGTCCTGAAGAGCCCGGAAAAGCGCGCCGCGTACGACCAATTGGGTCAGGGCCCGCGTCCCGGCGAGGATTTCCGGCCGCCGCCGGACTGGGGTTCAGGTTTCGAATTCAGCGGCGCTGGGGCAGCCGCCGGTCATGCCGACTACAGCGAATTCTTCGAGTCCTTGTTCGGCGCCGCCGGCGGCGGCGCCCGCAACCGGCGCGGCTTCGACAATGGGCGCGGCCAGGATCACCACGCCAAAGTCATGTTGGATCTCGAGAGTACTCTGCAAGGAGGGTCCAGGACCTTTACCCTGCGGGTGCCCGAAATCGATGCCGAAGGCCGCTTGATCGCGAAGGAGCGCGTGCTCAACGTGCAGGTACCCAAGGGTATTCTGCCGGGTCAAACCATACGCCTGGCGGGCCAGGGTTCGAGCCCGGGTCCTGGCGGGAACCCCGGCGACCTCTTCATAGAAGTGGAATTTCAACCCCATCCCCTGTATCACGTGGACGGACGCGACCTCTACCTCGACCTGCCGGTGGCACCCTGGGAGGCTGCGCTCGGCGCCACCGTGAAAACACCCACACCCGGGGGCCCGGTCGATTTGAAAATTCCGCCGGGTTCGCATGCGGGAACGAAATTGAGATTGAAAGGCCGGGGCATTCCCGCGTCCACGCCCGGTGACTTCTACGTGGTACTGCAGATCGCTCTGCCCGCGGCCACCGACGAGAAAGCGAAAGCCGCTTATCGCGCGCTGGCCGACGCGCTGCCCTTCAATCCCCGCACTGCTCTCGGAGTGTAACGCCATGGGATCCATTCACCAAGACGCTTTGCCCGGAGTCATCTTCGAGGAATACGCGCTGCTCAGCGTCGATGAACTGAGCCGCCTTTGCGCGGTCGACAAGACCTACATCGTCGAACTGGTCGAGGAAGGCGTGCTCAGCGTCGTCGAGGTCTCGGCATCGGAGTGGCGCTTTGCCGGTAGCGCATTGCGGCGCGCGCGGACCGCCCTGCGCCTGCAACGAGACCTGGAAATCAATCTTCCCGGTGTGGCACTGGCATTGGAATTGATGGAACAGCTCGAAGTATTACGCCGCGAACTCAAGGTTGGACGCTAATGAACAATGCACTCGAATCGGACGCATTCGTATTTTTCGGCGCCACCGGAGATTTGGCATACAAGAAGATTTTCCCGGCACTCTATGCCATGGTGCATCGGGGAGAATTGAGCGTTCCGATCATCGGCATGGCACGCGCGGGCTGGACGCTCGACCAGCTCCGCGAGCGCGCGCGCGACAGTGTGCAAGCCGCCGGCGACTTCGAACCGGAATGCTTTGCGAAATTGTCCGCATTGCTGCACTACGTCGATGGAGATTACGCGAATCCTGATACCTACGCGCAGCTGAAAAAAGAGCTGGGTTTTGCGACTCGCCCCATTCACTACCTCGCCATTCCCCCAAGCTTGTTTGCCAGCGTCGTCCAAGGCCTCGCGAAATCCGGATGCGCGGACAACGCACGAGTCATCGTGGAGAAGCCCTTCGGGCGCGATCTACCGAGCGCGCAGGCGCTAGACAGCACTCTGCACGAAGTGTTTTCCGAAGGGTCGATCTTTCGTATCGACCACTATCTCGGTAAAGAAGCGGTGCAGAACCTGCTGTACTTCCGCTTTGCCAACACCTTTCTCGAGCCGATCTGGAATCGCGTCTACGTCAAGGACGTGCAGATCACCATGGCCGAGCAATTCGGAGTCCAAGGTCGGGGCGGATTTTACGAAGAGGTGGGCGCCATTCGCGATGTCGTGCAGAATCATCTGCTTCAGGTGATCGCCTTGCTGGCGATGGACGCTCCGGTAGGTCACGAGTCGCAAGCGATGCAAGCCGAGAAGTTGCGTTTATTTCGGGCGATGCGCCCGCTCGACCCCAAGGACGTGGTGCGCGGACAATTTCGCGGCTATCGGGACGAAAAAGGCGTGGCGAAGGATTCGCAGGTCGAAACGTTTGCGGCGCTGCGGCTGTACATCGACACCTGGCGCTGGGCGGACGTGCCGTTCTACATTCGGGCGGGTAAGTGCCTGCCCATTTCGGCCACCGAGGTCGTCGTTACACTCAAGAGTCCCCCGCTCTCGATTTTCGATGCCAGCGCCACCATGCCCGCCAATTACTGGCGGTTACGCCTGAGTCCCGAGGTGGTGATCGGCACCGGCGCTCTGGTGAAGCGCAACGGCGAAGACATGCGCGGCGAGCCCGTGGAATTGATCGCGCGCCATCATTCACAGACCGAGAAGTCGCCCTATGAGCGCTTGCTGGGCGACGCCATCCGCGGCGATACGTCATTATTCACTCAGGATGCCAGCGTCGAAGCGGCGTGGCGCGTCGTCGATCCGGTGCTGAGAGATCCCCTTCCGGTGGTGGAATACGAACCCGGCTCGTGGGGTCCCGACATCGCCAAGGACATCGTGAACGGTGATGACGTGTGGCACAACCCTCAAATCGAACGGACAGAGCCGTGTTGAGCCAGCCCATGCCCGGCGGCGACGTGGTATTTTTGTTGGACGTCGACAATACCTTGCTCGACAACGACCGTTTCGGTGCGGACTTGGGCGAGCGCTTGGAACAATCTTTCGGCGCGGCCGAGCGTGAGCGGTATTGGCGGATATTTGCCGACCGGCGCGAACAGCTCGGCCTCGCGGACTATCTAGGCAGCCTGCAGTTGTTTCGCACCGGGCTCGATGACGACCCGAAATTGCTCGGCATGTCCGATTATTTGTTGGAATACCCATTCTCTGCGCTGGTGTATCCCCAGGCATTGGCCGCGATCGCGCATTTGGAATCGCTCGGCGTGCCGGTGGTGCTGTCGGATGGCGATGTGGTATTTCAACCGCGCAAAATCAAACGCGCGGGTGTCTGGGATGCCGTAGCCGGCCGGGTCCTCATTTACCTGCACAAAGAGCGGGTATTGGACCACGTGCAGCAGCGCTATCCGGCGGCGCACTATGTCATGGTGGACGACAAGCCCAATTTGCTGGCGGCGATGAAGGACGTTCTCGGCGCCAAACTGACCACCGTTTTCGTGCGCCAGGGGCACTATGCGCTGGCCGCCCAGTCGAATACTCGGCTGCCACCGCCCGATCGGGTGATCGAGCGGATAGGCGATTTACTCACTTTCACCTCATCCGACTTTCAGGTGCGACCATGAAACCCACTCAAGCTCTTCACGATCTGGGTCAGAGCCTTTGGCTCGACAATATTACCCGCGAGATTCTCGACAACGGCACGTTGCGTCGCTACGTCGACGAGTTGTCGGTGACCGGATTGACCTCCAATCCTACGATTTTCGACGAGGCCATCGGCAACGGCTCGGCATACGATGAAGGCATCCGGAAAAAAGCGCGCGCGGGGCTGCTCGGCGAAACTCTGTTTCTCGAACTGGCGCTGGAGGATTTGCGCCGCGCCGCCGACGTGTTTCGTCCGGTGTACGACCGCACCGATGGCACCGACGGATGGGTATCGATGGAAGTTTCGCCCCTTCTGGCGAGCGACACCAAGGCCACCATCGAATCGGCCTTGCACATCCATAGGCTGGCCGACCGCCCAAATCTGTACGTGAAGATTCCGGGCACCGCCGAAGGGGTACCCGCCATCGAGGCCGCAATCTTCGCCGGCGTCCCGGTCAATGTGACTTTACTGTTTTCGCGGGAACAATACCTTGCCGTGGCCGAGGCCTATATGCGGGGCCTGGAACGGCGCATCGCGGCAGGCCTGTCCCCTCGTATCAATTCCGTAGCCTCGCTGTTCGTCAGCCGCTGGGACCGCGCGGCAATCGACACGGTGCCGCCGGAGCTGCGCAATCGATTGGGTATCGCCATTGGCATGCGAACCTACCGCGCACATTGCGAGCTTCTCGAGACCAAGCGCTGGCGCGATCTCGCTGCCGCCGGCGCCCGCAAGCAGCGCATGCTTTGGGCCAGCACCGGCGTCAAGGATCCGAAAGCTCCGGCCGATCTGTATGTCACGGCGTTCGCGGCCCCCGAAACCATCGATACCATGCCCGAAAAGACGCTGCTCTCGTTCGCGGAAAGCGGCCATGTAAAATCGGCCATGCCCAAGGACGGCGGCGACGCCGAGGATGTTTTGTCGCGGTTTGCCCAGGCGGGAGTCGACGTCGATGCGCTGGCGGCGAAGTTGCAGATCGACGGCGCGCAGTCCTTCGTCAAGTCCTGGGCCGAGCTCATGCAGCGCATCGCCGAGAAGGGCGCGGCGCTCGCCACATCGTGACCGCCCGTGTCAATCCACTGGCGGGCCACCCCGCGCCGGCCGATGGGTTGGTGCACGTCCCGCGTCTCATCACCGCGTACTACAGCGAGCGCCCGGACGTGCGCGAAGCCGCGCAGCGGGTGGCGTTCGGCACGTCCGGTCATCGCGGCTCATCGTTCGACCTAAGCTTCAATGAAGCGCATGTGCTTGCGATCACCCAGGCCATTTGCACCTATCGCAGCCAGCATGACATCAACGGGCCGCTGTTCATGGGCTTCGATACTCATGCGCTATCCGCTCCGGCTTTCGCCACCGCCCTGGAAGTGCTGGCGGCGAACGGCGTCGAGGTCATGATCGCAGCGGGCGACGAATACACCCCCACGCCGGCCATCTCACACGCCATCCTGACCTATAACCGCGGGCGCAGCTCAGGGTGGGCGGACGGCATCGTCATCACGCCGTCTCACAACCCGCCCGACAGCGGCGGATTCAAATACAACCCGCCTGACGGAGGACCCGCCGATACCGGGGTAACCTCTTGGATGGAGGGTCGGGCCAACGAACTCATGGGCGGGCGGTTGAGCGAAGTGAGGCGAATGGATTATGCGAAGGCCCGGCGCGCCGCCACCACCCATTCGCACGACTTCGTCGAAGCCTATGTGGGCGATCTTGGCAACGTCATCGACATGGAGGTCATCCGCGGTTCGAAAATCCGTCTGGGCGTCGATCCGCTGGGCGGCGCCGGCGTCCACTACTGGGCGCGCATTGCCGAACGTTACAAACTGAATCTGCGGGTGGTCAATGACGAGGTCGATCCTACCTTTCGATTCATGACGCTGGATTGGGACGGAAAAATCCGCATGGACCCTTCGTCCGCCTACGCCATGCACCGCCTCATTGCCCTCAAGGACAGCTACGACGTCGCCTTTGCCTGCGACACGGACCACGATCGGCACGGCATCGTGACCGCGAGCGGCGGCCTCATGCCGCCCAATCATTACCTGTCCGTGGCCGTGGACTACCTCTTTCGGCAGCGCAAGGGATGGAAGGCGGATGCCGCCGTCGGCAAGACCATCGTCAGCAGCGCCATGATCGATCGGGTAGCCGCCCGCTTGGGTAGGCGGCTGTACGAAGTGCCGGTGGGATTCAAATGGTACGTGGCCGGACTTTTGGACGGCAGCCTGGGATTTGGCGGCGAAGAAAGCGCCGGGGCGTCATTCAACCGATTCGACGGCGGCGCGTGGAGCACCGACAAGGACGGCATCGCGGCGGCGCTCCTATCGGCCGAGATCACGGCGCAGACCGGGCGTGATCCCGGACAGGCCTACCGAGAGCTCACCCGCGATTTGGGCGAACCCTTCGCCAGTCGAGTGGACGCGGCCGCAACGCCGGCACAGAAGAAAAAACTTGGGAAGCTCGACGGCGGCCAGATTCGGACCGCGGAACTGGCGGGCGAAAAAATCGAGCGGGTGCTGACGCATGCACCCGGCAACGACGCACCCATAGGGGGGGTGAAAGTCATCTCCAAGAGCGGCTGGTTCGCGGCGCGGCCATCGGGCACCGAGGACATCTATAAGATCTACGCCGAAAGTTTTCGGGACCCAGCGCATCTGCAACGTCTCTTGACCGATGCGCAGAACGTCGTGGATACCGCCCTCGCGGAAGCCTGAACGGCAAGGCCGCGATGCGACGCAATGAACCCGTCTTGAGCGACACCGCCAAGCGGCTGCTGCCGTGGTTGGTTGCCGTCGGTTTCTTCATGGAATCGCTCGATACCACCATATTGAATACGGCGGTTCCCACCATCGCGCAGGCCCTGAGGGTTCCCCCGCTCAGCATGAAAGCCGTGCTCGCGAGCTACACGCTGAGCCTCGCCGTTTTCATTCCCATCAGCGGCTGGATGGCGAACCGGTTCGGCACTCGCAATGTATTCGCGTCGGCCATCGGCACGTTCACGCTGGGTTCGTTTCTATGCGGCATCTCCACCGACATTCACTGGCTGGTCGCCTGTCGAGTACTGCAAGGGTGCGGAGGCGCAATGATGCTGCCCGTGGGACGGCTCACCATGGTTCGTACTTTTGCCAAGTCGGAACTCATCCGCGCCATGGGCTTCGTCTCCATCCCCGGCCTCATCGGCCCCATGGTGGGACCGATTCTCGGCGGTGTCATCATCCATTACTTTCATTGGAGCATTATTTTCTTCGTCAACATTCCGATCGGAATGATGGGTTTGTACATGGTCTACAGGCACCTGCCGAATTATCGCGCCGAGAAGAATTACCCGCTCGATATCGTGGGGTTGGTATTGTTCGGGTCCGGAATATCCCTGCTTTCCTACGTACTCGAAGTGTTCGGCGAGCACAGCTTGAGCGGTCGCGAAATATTGGGCCTGCTCGCGATGGCGCTCGCCCTTCTCGGCGCATACGGCCTCAATACCACCCGCATCTCGCACCCGTTGCTGCGCCTCGGCCTGCTGCGCATTCGGAGTTTTCGAGTGTCGGTCACGGGCAGCCTTTGCACGCGAATCGGCGTCGGCGGCCTGCCCTTCCTGCTGCCGCTGCTGTACCAGGTGGGCTTGGGTTATACGGCCATCCAATCCGGACTGATGATCATGCCGCAAGCGCTTGCCGCCATGAGCTTGAAACTGACACTACCGCACATTCTCAGGAAGTTCGGCTACCGCCGGGTGTTGATTTCCAACACCGTCATGTTGGGAGCGATGTTGATATTGTTTTCCACCATCGACGTCGGCACCCCTGCCTGGCTCATCGTGCTGATGGCGTTCATTTACGGCTTTTTCACATCGACGCAGTATACGAGCATGAACACCTTGGCCTTCGCCGACGTGAACGACGAACAAGCCAGCGGCGCCAGCACCATTGCGAGCACCGTTCAGCAATTGGCCGTGAGTTTCGGCGTCGCCGCCGCGTCGCTCGCCGCCGCATTGTTCATTCCGGACCGTGCCCGAGCCGGTGCCCCGGAAATGATCCATGGCGTACATCTCGCGCTGCGCGTTTTAGGAGCGCTGACCATTCTCGCGACCATGGTATTCAGCGAACTCAAGCCCCGCGACGGGGCGGCGGTCAGCAGCCACAAGGCCGAGGTTCCCGCCGCGTGACCCGGCCCGCCGGCCGGCGCTCTCGACACTCCGGTGCCGGTCGCCCACACACCGGTGGCTCACCCGGCACCCCGGCACCCCGGCACCGGTCGCCCACACACCGGAACTCACCCGGCCCGGGTGGCCGACTCCGGCTATTCTTTTTTTATCTCGTGTCCACCGAATTGGTTGCGCATGGCTGCGAGCAGTTTGTCGACGAATGAGTCGCTATCCCGCGACCGAAAACGTTCCAACAACGACGCCGTGATGACAATGGCGGGAACGCCCAATTCGACGGCTTCGGAAACCGTCCATCGCCCCTCGCCCGAGTCCGCCACAAAGGGCGCGATGCCTTCCAGCGTGGGATTCTTCTCCAAGGCGCCGGCGGTCAAATCCAGCAGCCACGAACGAACCACGCTCCCGTACCGCCAGATCTCGGCGATCTGATGCAGATCGAGATCGAACTCGCGCTTATGCTGCAGAATGGAAAACCCTTCCGCATAGGCTTGCATGAGCCCGTATTCGATGCCGTTGTGAATCATCTTGGTGTAGTGGCCGGAACCCACCGCGCCGACATGACCCCAGCCCTTGTCCGCCGCCGGCGCAAGGGTGTCGAAAATCGGCCGGAGGCGATCGACCACGGCTTTGTCGCCGCCGATCATGAGGCTATAGCCTTCAGCCAATCCCCAAATGCCGCCGCTGGTACCGGAATCGACATAGTCGATCCGGCTCGGCGCCAGCGCCGCGGCGCGCCGCTGTGTATCCCGATAGTTGGAGTTGCCGCCGTCGATGATGCAATCGCCCGGCGCCAACAGCGGCGTCAACGACGTGATGGTGCCGTCCGTTATCGCCCCGGCCGGAACCATCAGCCACAGCACCCGGGGCGTCTTCAGCTTCGCGACCAAAGCCTCGAGCGAGGCTGCCGATTGGGCACCCTTCTCCTCGATCACCTTCCGCGCCGCCTCCGCCGGATCGAAGCCCACGACTTCGTGACCACCGAGCAGCAACCGCTGCGCCATGTTGGAACCCATGCGGCCCAATCCAATCATCGCGATTTGCATGACTTTACTTTCCGCCGCGCGTACGCATTGCGTCCGAGTATAGATCGGCGCTCAACCGAAGGTACAGCTACATCTCTCCGTCATCGCCGACTCAGTATGGTCATGAACGCAGGACTTCCCACCGGCTCGAAACGGCCCGTGAACTGCAGCGAACCGCTCGACGAGTTGATGCGGAACGAGGTGATCGAGTCGCCCTTCTGATTGCACGAATACAGCCATTCGCCGCTGGGATCGATGGCGATGCTGCGGGGAGAGTCCGCGTGCACCCACGTGTCCGACACCATGCGCAACTGACCGTCGTCGGCCACGGCGAAAACACTCACACCGCTGTGCAGTCGATTCGAGACGTATAGGAATCGTCCGTCGGCCGTCATCTGGATTTCTGACGACAGAATACTGCCCGCAAACCTCGACGGCGAAGCCGAAATGGTTTGCTTGTGACGCATCCCGCCATTGGCGCCGTCATAGTCGTAGACCACGACTTTGGCATCGTGCTCGTAGAGATTGTAAAAAACGCGGCCGTTCGGATGGAACGCGAAGTGACGCGGCGCGGAACCGGAGGGCGCGGAGATAACCGGTATCTTGGCGGGCAACAAGCGTCCCGCCTGCGCATCGAAGCGCCACACCAGCGTCAGATCGAGACCTGCATCGTTGGCTATCACGAACTGCCCGGACGGGTCGGGAGCGGCCATGTGCGGATGGGGACCGTCATGATCGCTCGATGCGAATTGTCCGGGTGGGTCATCCACGGCTCGCGCACGGTGGCGCGGGCCCACGCTCGGGCGTAAATCCGAGGCGTCGCCCAGTGCGCCATTGGCCGCCACCGGGAACACCGCCACAGTGCCGCCGCCGAAATTTGCGACGAACGCGAACTTGCCCGATGGATGCACGCTGACATGCGCCGGCATGATGCCGCCCGAACGCACCGCTCCCAAACGGCTGAGCCGCAGATTGTCGGGATCGATCGCATACGATACGACGGCGCCGTTGCGCGTGCCTTCGAAATTATCGATTTCGCTGATGGCGTAGAGTCGGGTTTGCGCGGTATTCAGGGCGAGCCACGTCGGATTGCGGATATCGTCGACGACTTGCAGCTGGGTCAACTCGCCGGACGCCCGGTCGATGCGAAAGAGATAGATACCACCGCCGTTGGGGGTGTAGGTGCCTACATACGCATAGGCAAAAGCCGGAGTCGCCGCTCGCAGCACTGCCGCCGCATAGGCCGAAGGCATGGTCAGCAGAGCTGCCGTTCGTCTGACAAAATCGCGGCGTGTAAATGCTACTCTCAGCAACGCGTCCTCGGGAATTCTCCCTCAAGTCTATCGCAGTCCTCGAGACCCAGCGTCCGATTTTGAGATACGTCAGTTGTTCAATACGAGGGTGATGCTGGTGGCGCTGAACACATACGAGGATGTGGTGTATTGACCCGCAGCGGTCATTCCGGTGGCCAGCACCGACCCGTTGAGTTCGCTCTGCAGCTCCGTGATGAAGGCGGAATAAGTGGAGTAATTCGAAACCGAGCCGCTCACCGCGTGACCAATGGCAAACAGCAAGTTCGAGCCCGCGGAGTTCGGCTCGATCAACGGATCCGATGCCAGACCTACGATGTTGATCGATTCCGCGCCGACTTGAATTTGATGCCGCGTCCCGATGCTGGTATTGCGTGGGTCGACACTGATGGCCGAACTGTCGTAGGTGGTAAAGGGCGCCGCGGTCCCGGCGCCCCAATCCAGCACCAGCTCGGCCGAAATGGTGGTCGGGTCCAACAAGGTCGACGCCGTAAAATCCGCAGGAGCCGCACCGAAGGACGTGGTGTACCCGGTAACCTCGACCGGCACCCCCACCGTGGAATAGGTCAAATCCAATGACCCGGTGGTCACCAGGTAGGCGCCGGCGCTCGCCTGCCCGCTGGTGGTGGAGCCGGTTCCCACGAAGTCGAAGGGCGCCACCAACCGTCCACCCAAGGAGCTAAGGCTCAGGGTAAGCGCGCCCGAACCCACCACCGTCACCAGACCGGACGCCGCGGTCGGCCCCAGCCGCACGCGGCCCGCACTGGCGTCCAAGGTCACATTGCCGGAACTGGGTGTGGTCGCAGTACCGTACGCGTAGATCAATGAACCTACCGAAATCTGGCCAATGCTGTAGCTATCCGCGCTGCCCTGCCCCACCAGCGTCACTGCGGTGTTGCTGCCGACATCGACGGTGGCGGTGCCCGTGAGGTAGGTGTTGGTGCCATCGGCGCCGATGAGGGTGCCGTTCTCGATCGCCAGCGAATTGCCGCTGCGCGCGGCGACGATTCCCGACACGCGATCGAGACTCGAGCTCTGCACGCTGGTGCCCGCAAGCACCTGTGTAGCGGCGAACGACACGTTGGTCGACGTGGACGTGGTCGTCGTGCCGCTGGTGGTGGTGGTGGTCGTGCTGCTGCTCGATGTCATACTTCCGATGGTGTCGATCATCGAGTTCGAACCCACGGCCGCGAGTTGAGTCAACCCCGACGCGCCCGTGTAGGCGGTACCGTTGATCTCGTAGGTGGTCGCATCGGTGGGAGTGATCACCACTTGGCCCGCGCCCGCGACCGGAAAATCGAACGGCGTCACTCCCGTGGTGTAGCGCCCGTTGGTGGTATCGGTGCTCACCGACGAGCCGCGAATGCGCACTTGCTTGGCGTCGATGGCACTCGCGCTTGCGACTATCAGCGGCGTCACGGTGACGGTCTTTGCCGTCGCATTGACGATGTTGGATGCCGCCAATTTGAAATCCAACGCGAGCCTCGAGATCTTGTTGGTGGCAACACTGAGTTTATCGTTCGGATCCAGAGTCAACGTGAGCTGCACTTGACCCAAGGCCTGGCCGTTCGTTCCCACCGGCGTCAAGGTCACGCCGTTCAGAGTACCATTGTCGAACACGATCGCGGCCGAGCTGTAATCCACCGTGACGGTAGCGGCCGTGTAGTTCGATTTCGCAACCGTCGCGGCGCCGAGCACTTCGCTGAGGTTGACCAAATTCGCCAGATCCACCGTCGTGCTGGTGGGCAAAATCTTTACGGCGCTGGAGCCACTCGAGGTTTGAAGTTCCACCGACACCAGACCCACCCGGTAGGTGAGAAACGTATCGGTGGACGCGGTGGCCGTCAACGTCACCACCGCCGTGCCATTGCAGGCAGCTACGCCCGCGAACAGCATCGCCGTCAGCGGCGCGGCAATCCGCCGGCGCAATTTTCTCAGCTTTGCAGAAACGAACCAGCCGCGCGAATTCATGAAATGTCCTGACACCTCGGTGGCTGGGCATTGTTCAGGGATTCGCACCGCATGAACAGCGGTCGGCGGGTAAAGTTCTGTCAAGTATTCAGAAGACCGCGCGTCGGTCTCGAACTCTCACGACATCAACGAGTTCCGCGTCGCATTTCCGCGACGGACTGCCGCTACAGCGCCCGGGAAATCACTTCTTTCATGATCTCGTTGGTGCCTCCGTAAATCCTCTGCACCCGCGAGTCGGCAAACATCCGGCAGACCATGTATTCGTTCATGTAACCGTAACCCCCGTGCAGCTGCACGCACTCGTCGAGCACGTCCTGTTGCATGTCGGTGACCCAGTACTTCGCCATGGAGGCGGTGACGGTGTCGAGCGTGCCATTCACGATCTTGGCGATGCAGTCATCGACGAATACTCGGGCAATACGGGTTTTGGTCGCGATTTCCGCGAGCTTGAATTTGGTGTTCTGGAATTCGGCGATGGGCTGGCCGAACGCTTTGCGTTCCTTGACATACCTGATGGTCTCGGCAACGCCGCCTTCCATCGCGGCGACGGCGGCCACGGCAATGAGCACTCGCTCATAGGGCAAGTCCGCCATCAGCTGATAGAACCCCTGACCCTCGCTGCCGCCCAACAGGTTGGCTGCCGGAACACGCACATCCTCGAAGAACAATTCGGCCGTGTCTTGCGACTTCAAGCCCATTTTGTCGAGAATGCGGCCGACTCGGTAACCGTCCAAGTCCTTGGTTTCCACCATGATGATGGACGTGCCCTTGGCGCCTTCGCCGGGACGCGTCTTGACCGCCAGGGCAATCAACCCCGCCAAGTAGCCGTTGGTGATGAAGATTTTCGAGCCGTTGATGACGTAGTCGTCACCGTCACGGACCGCGCGGGTCTTCAGGCCCTGAAGATCCGAGCCCGCCGCCGGCTCGGTCATGCCGATGGCACCGATGAGTTCGCCGCTGGCCATGCGCGGGAGAAAACGCCTTTTCTGATCTTCGGTGCCGTGGTTCACCAGATAGTGCGCGCAAATGCTGTGCACGCCCTGACCGAATCCGCTGAGCGCGCGCCGCCCCAATTCCTCGTACAGTACGGCTTCATGGCGGAAATCGCCGCCCACGCCACCATAGTCGGCGGACACGTCCGTGCACAACAAGCCCAGCGAGCCGGCTTTCAGCCAAATGTCCCTGCCGACATTCTGCTGCTTACGCCACAGTGCGTCGTTGGGCACCATCTCTGCCTCGACGAAACGTCCTGCTGCATCGCGGAACATCGCAAGATCGTCATCCATCCACGGCGATACGTACGTGCTTCCCGCCGAGAAACTCATTCAGGCCGGCGTCTTCACGGGTGAGGCCTCCGCGGGCGCGGCCGGCGGCCCTTCAGACGCTTCGGGAATTTCCGGCGCATTCGCCCGACGCTGCTGCTTCGCATCCTGGCGGGCCTTGCGCGCGGCCTCTTTCTGTTTCTTCGCGTGACGATAATTCGGCTTAGCCAACTTCAATCTCCTCGGACTTGCCTATAGTTTTCATCTTACTCTGCCTGTACCGAAACGCGTACCGATAAGCGATGACGGCCGCCGCCGACGATCACACCGCGCAACGGCGAAACGTCGCCGAAGTCCCGGCCCCACGCAATGATGATATGGTCGGAGTTCACCCTTACATCGTTGGTGGGATCGAGATCGATCCAGCCGAACGGCGGGCAAAACACGGACACCCAGGCGTGAGAAGCGTCCGCACCCACATAGGCCGCGTCCGCCCCGGGGGGCGGCAAGGTGCGCAGATAGCCGCTTACGTATCGCGCAGCCAAGCCTCGCGAGCGCAGACACGCGATCATGATGTGGCTGAAATCCTGGCACACTCCTTGACGCGCCTTGAATGCCTCGATCGCGGAAGTGCGGATATTGGTGCTCCCGGGCGCGTATTTGAATTCCCGATGAATCTTGCGCATCAGGGCTTCCGACGCATCCAGCACGGGGCGCTTCGGCAAAAAGCAATCGTCGCCATAGTCGGTGAACGTCTGCTTGATCCTGACGTAGCTCGACTCCATCCGATAGCGGCAGGCCTCCAAGAGGTCCTCGCTCATGGGCCTTCCGGAGAAGATCAGTTTGCTGCGCACGGCTTCCCACGCATGGCTGTCGGTGGCCGTCACCGGCGGCGCGGATTGCACGTCGACGCCCACCTCGGCCAGCACCTCGAGACGATCGTGCGGCAGGTCGTATTCGAGACGCGTGACGTGATTGCCGAACGCATCGACATCCTCACGGCGAGTACTGGGCTGCGGCGTCAGAGTAATGGCGCGCGAGTGGCAGGTCTGCAGCGGCGCATCCCGCGGGGTCAAATGCAGCAGCTGATGCGAATGCGCGACGTCACCGCCATAGCTGTACACGGTTTCGTGCCTCACCCGGTATCGCACGACGCCGCTCGCGACGACGGCGCTCACGCGGCGACCGTGCGCATTTCGATGTCGATGAGCGAAAAATGCTTGAGCGACAGACGATCGGACAATTTACCGGCGGCGCTTGCCAAGGCGTCCAATTGCAGCGCGAGCGTCTCCCGCGCCCGTGCCGCGCGTGCACTGTCGCCGTCGATGGAGGTTAGTTCCATTTGTTCGACACTGGCCACCGCTTCGTCGATGCTGTCGTCGGGAGTACCGCCCAGAGACGCCGCGATCCTCACCAGCGAATACTGTATGTGGTTCCACTGATAGGCCAACGCTTTCGGGTTGGTCTTGTCGAACACCAACAAGTCGATGGTGGAACCCAGCAAAGGCGATGCCAGGTAGCGGGTGCGATAGGTGATGGTGCTGTCGCCGATGTCGAGCAGCCACTCCAGGTCGCTTTGCGTGGGCGTGCCGCCGGCTTGCAGACGCAGCCCCAAGAGTTCGGACAGAAACTGCAGCCTTTCCAGGCGCCGCCCCAGCATCATGAGTCTCCACCCATCGTCCTGCGTCATGCCGTCGAGGGCGAAGCCCGCGAGCGCAGCCAACGACAGCAGCAAGGAGTCCAACGTTTCGCGCGGATCTCTCTTGCGGTCGGCCGCCTCTTGAAACTGACGCTGCAGAACGCTGATGGCGCGCCAGTTCTCGCCGGACAGCCGGCTGCGCGCCTGTGAGGCGCACCATTGAAGACGCTGCAAATCGGCCTTGAGCCCCAATGGATTGCCTTCATCGAACACCGGCAATACCGCATCGCCAGATTTCGCCATGGTGATGAAATGCCGGCACGCCTCCAGCGCCTGCGGCCACAGCGTCACATGGGTGCGCATGGCCAGCGTCGCCCGCAACAGCCGCGCCTTGTCTTCGCAGCGCTCACTGTAGCGTCCCAGCCAGAACAAGTTCTCCGCCAAACGCGACGGCAGTTCGTCGTGCCGCGCGAGCGTCGGCGGCGCCTTGCTCGGACTGCCGGCGTCGTCCGCGGCTCTGCGGTCGGTGGCCAGTACCCATACGTCCTTGCTGCCGCCGCCGCGCTGCATCGAGACGATGTCGGCGGCGTCGGCGGCGATGCGCGCCAGCCCTCCCGGCATGACCCGATAGCCGGTAGGCGTCGAAATCGCATACACGCGAATTCCGAGAGCCCGCGCGGCGAACTCCTGTGCGGCGCCGCTGCGCCACACGGGCGCTTGGGAGAATGCCAGTCGCTCCTGTGCCACGTAGGCGTGCGGTCGGGCGATGAGGCGTTTCACCAGGGCCGCACGCGCCTCCGGAGTCAAGTCGCGGCCGAACACGGCATCGAATTTCTGGTTGGGATACGCAGGCTTGACCACCAAGCGCTCGATGTTCTCGACCACATAGTCGAGCGCGAGTTGTTCACCGCACCACCAAGTCGCCACCGAGGGCAGGCGCAGTTTCTCCCCCAGAAGCCGCTCGGCCGCGGCCGGAATGAAACCCATCCATGCCGCGGATTCGAGTACGCCGCTGCCGAGAGCGTTCGCGATGACCACTTTGCCGGCGCGTACCACCGCGATGAGTCCCGGCACGCCCAGCGCCGAGTCGGCCCGCAGTTCCACCGGATCGCAGAAATCATCGTCCAGCCTGCGGAAAATGGCATGTACCCGGCGCAGTCCGCCGAGAGTCTTCAGGCACACCGTATCGCCGCGAACCGTCAAGTCATGGCCTTCGACCAGCGGCAGCCCGAGCTGTCGCGCCAGGTAGGCATGTTCGAAATAAGTTTCGTTGAACGAGCCCGGCGTCAATACCACGGCCAGGGGCGCCTCGCCGTCGGGCGCGTGCCGCAACAAGTTTTCGCGCAGCGCACCGAAGAACCCTCCGAGCGAGCGCACGCCCAAGTCGTTCAATAAATCGGGAAACACGCGCGACACGATCTCACGATTCTCCAACGCGTAGCCGGGGCCGGACGGAGTCTGAGTTCGATCGGCGAGCGCCCACCAGCGGCCGTCCGCCGAGCGCGAGATGTCGACCGCGTATACGTGCAAGCGATTGCCGCCCGTGGGCGTGATGCCGTGGCATGGCCAGAGAAAATTCGGATGCCCGAAGGGAAGCTCGGCAGGCACCGTACCGTCCGCCAGCAATTGCTGCGCTCCGTACAGATCTCCGAGCAGCGCGTCGAACAAGCGCGCACGCTGGATGACGCCAAGCTCGATCTCGCGCCACTCCGCGGCGGTCAACAACAGCGGCAAGGGATCGAGCATCCAGGGGCGATCGCGCCCCTGACTGTCGGCGTACACGTTGTAGGTCACGCCGTTTTCGATGATCAGGCGGCGCGCCAGATCGACGCCGCGACGCACGCCTTCCGCGCCGTCGACCACCAACCGATCGATCAGCGGCCGCCAATGCGGCCGTACCTCGCCCGAGCCATCGAGCAGCTCGTCGTATCGACGGGTATCGCTCAGATACGTTTCAAGGCGTGTTTCGGTCATCGCTCACTTTGCGCAAATCCAGGGTGAACGGAAACTCCCGCGCCACCTCGGGAACGACGATCGACATGGCTCCGGGTGTATGACCGATGCGAGAAAAGCGCGCCAAGCGCCGGCTCTCGGCTTCGAAGGAGTTGACCGGGAATCTCTCGTGACTGAGGCCGCCGGGATGAACCACATGGTACTGGCATCCGCCCATCGAGCGTTTCATCCAGGTGTCGGCCAAATCGAACGTCAACGGAGCGTGCACGCCGATGGTCGGATGCAGCGCCGACGAGGGCTGCCACGCTCGATAACGCACGGCGCCTACGAACTCGCCGACTTGCCCCGTCGGCTGGAGCGGCACGGCGTAGCCGTTGCAGGTCACGAGGTAGCGGTCCGGCGCAAGACCGCTGACTTTCACTTGCAGCCGTTCGACGGAAGAGTCCACGTAGCGCACCGCGCCGCCGGCCGTACCCTCCTCGCCCATGACATGCCAGGGTTCCAGCGCCTGGCGCAATTCCAAGTGCATGCCACGATTCGAAATATCGCCGTATTTCGGAAACCGGAATTCGAAATGCGGCGCGAACCATTCCGCTTGCATTGCATATCCTTCGCTCTGCATATCGGCCATCACATCGGCCAGATCCTGTTCCACGAAATACGGCATCAAGAAACGATCGTGCAGCTCGGTGCCCCAGCGCACCAGCGTGGTCGGCGCATACGGTTTGCGCCAAAACCTCGCCACCATCGACCGCAGCAGCAGCTGTTGCGTCAAGCTCATGCGCGAATGCGGCGGCATCTCGAAAGCGCGCATTTCCAACAAGCCCAACCGCCCCGTCGGACCATCGGGCGAATACAACTTGTCGATGCAGAACTCGGCGCGGTGGGTGTTGCCCGTGACGTCGATCAACAAATTGCGCAGCAGACGATCCACCAGCCACGGCGCCACGCTCGCACCGGGTTTCGGGAACTGGCGAAAGGCAACTTCCATCTCGTACAGCGAATCGTTGCGCGCTTCGTCCACACGCGGCGCCTGCGAGGTGGGTCCCAAAAACAACCCTGAAAATAGATACGACAGCGATGGATGGTTGTGCCAGTAGCTCAATAAACTGCGCAGCAAGTCCGGGCGTCGCAGGAACGGTGAGTCCAGCAAAGTGGCGCCGCCCAGCACCACATGATTGCCGCCGCCCGTCCCCGTATGCCGCCCGTCGAGCATGAATTTTTCGGTGGTCAGACGAGTCTCGCGCGCGGCGTCGTACAAAAACGTGGTGCGGTCCACCATCTGGTCCCAGGTGGCCGACGGCTGCACGTTCACCTCGATGACGCCAGGGTCCGGCGTCACCTTGAAGTTGCCTATGCGCGGATCGCCGGGCGGCTCGTAGCCCTCGATGACGATGGGCTGTTGGAGCGCCTCCGCGGCCGCTTCGACGGCGGCGATCAATTCGAGATAGTGGTCGAGTTCGCGCGCCGGCGGCATGAACAGGTACAACACGCCATTGCGCGGCTGGGCGCACATCGACGTGCGCGTCAGGGTAGCGGCGGACTCTTTCGGTGACGGCGGTGATTCAACCACCAGCGGCATGCGCGATACATCGCGCTCGCGGGATTGCCGGCGGATTTCCGCATACGGCGGTAATGCGGAGAACGTGCGCGATGGATCCGGTGCGTGGATGAAGGGATAGTCGTTGGTCGCCGTCCAGGGCTGTGAATCCAGCGGCAATCGGTAACCGATCGGCGAATCGCCGGGGATCAGATAACAACGTTCGCTGCGCAGGAACCACGGCCCCGTCTGCCATCGGTCACCATCGGCGGTACGCGCCACCGGCAACACATGGCCGACCACATCATCGAGACCCTGCTCGAACACCTTGGCGAGCCGCTCGCGCTCCATCGGATCCTTGAGTTCGGACTCGAACACATCCACATTGACCGGCAAGCGGCGCTCGCGCCACAAATAATAGAAGGCGTCCTCATACGCCGGAAATACATATTTGGGATCGAAGCCCAGTTCAACCGCGACGCGCGCCAGAAAACGCTGCGCGGCATCCTCTTTCACGCCGTAGTCTTTGGTTTCGTCGGCGATCAGCTGCGGGTTCGTCCACAGCGGCTCGCCGTCCGTGCGCCAGTAACAGTTCAGCGACCAGCGTGGCAATTGCTCGCCCGGGTACCACTTACCCTGACCGAAGTGAGCCAATCCCGCCGGGGCATAACGAGCCTTCATGCGATGATAAAGCGCCGCCGCCAGCTTGCGCTTCTTGGGGCCGAGCGCCGCCGTGTTCCATTCCGCGCCGTCGGGATCCTCGGCGGACACGAAGGTGGGCTCGCCCCCCATGGTCAAGCGCACATCCGACGCGGCCAGATCGGCATCGACGGCATGGCCCAATTTTTCGATCGCGGTCCACTGCGAATCGCTGTACGGTTTGGTGACGCGCGGCGCCTCCCAGACGCGTCGCACGCTCATGTGATGTTCGAAGGTGGTTTCGCACTCATCGACGGCGCCGCTGATGGGGGCCGCCGCCGACGGTTCCGGCGTGCACGCCAGGGGAATATGGCCTTCCCCCGCCAACAGGCCCGAGGTCGCATCGAGTCCGATCCATCCCGCGCCCGGCAGATAGACTTCGCACCATGCATGCAGATCCGTGAAGTCCTGCTTGGCGCCCACCGGGCCGTCGAGCGCCTTCACGTCGGGCACGAGTTGGATGAGATAGCCCGAGACGAATCGCGCCGCTATTCCCAGATGACGGAAAAGCTGTACCAATAGCGCCGCGGAATCCCGGCACGACCCGGACCGCTTGGCCAATGTTTCTTCCGGCGTTTGCGTGCCGTGTTCGAGTCGGATCAGATACTGAATGTCGTTTGCCACGCGCCGATTGACTTCCACGACGAAATCGATGGTGCGAACGCGCTCACGGGTGATGCCGGTCAGATAATGGGCGATCAAGGGCGTGGCCAGCGACTTGACCATATACGGCACCAATTCGCGCCTCTCGTTGGAATCGTATTTGAACGGAAAACTTTCCGCGTACGGCGTGAGAAAAAAGTCGAAGGGATTGAGCACCGACATTTCAGCGACCAGGTCCACTTCAACCCTGAATTCCCGCGTTTCGTCCGGAAACACCAAGCGGGCCAAGTAGTTGGCTTGCGGATCCTGCTGCCAATTGATGAAGTGATCGGCGGGCTGCACTTTGAGCGAATAGCCAAGTATCCGAGTGCGGCAGTGCGGTGCCGGCCGCAGCCGTACTAACTGCGGGCTCAAGCCCACCATGCGGTCATAGCGATACTGGGTCACATGGTTCAGGGCGACATGGATGGACACAAACTTTCTCCGTATGCGGGTAGTTCACACCGCGACTTGACATAAGGGATACCGCGCCGCACGCACCATGATGGTGCACCCCCGAAGCCAGTTGCGCAGCTACGCGTGTGACCAGTGTATAACGCCCGCGCCCCGCGTTTGCGTCTGTTGATAAGATGCCGCCGAGCATGCCGGACCACGTTCCCAAGTCTTGGATGAATTCTGCCGGGTGGGGTCTTGGCATCCTGTCCTTCATCAATTTATTCAATTATCTGGACCGATTCCTGGTCCCGGCACTGTTTGAAAGTCTGAAGCGCTCCGAGCTCAAGCTATCCGATACCGAGCTGGGATTGCTCATGTCCGGCTTCCTGGCCGTCTACACCCTCGCGGCACCCGTCTTCGGCGCCTTGGGCGACCGCCAGGCACGGCCAAGGCTGATCGCCTTTGGCGTGGGCTGCTGGAGTCTGGCCACCACCTTGTCGGGATTTGCGGGCAGCTTTGTCGCCCTGCTGGCGGCGCGTGCGTCGGTGGGCATCGGAGAAGCAGCGTACGGCACCATCGCGCCGAGCCTGCTGTCCGACTATTACCCCGCGGACAGGCGCGGACGCGTAATGGCGATTTTCTTCTGCGCCATCCCCGTGGGGTCCGCCTTGGGCTACGTCGTGGGCGGCCTGATGGACGTCCATTTCGGTTGGCGGGTAGCCTTCTTCGTCGCCGGCATCCCGGGTTTGGTGCTTGCCGTCCTGTGCCTGTGGATGAAGGATCCCCCGCGCGGCAGCCAGGACACCGCTCTCGCGCCGGCCGACCAAGCCAAGATCGAATCCGAAAATCGGTCCTCGCAAACTGCCAACCTTGGCTCCGAGACCAAGGCCACGTACCGGCGCCTGCTTCGAAACCGGCCTTATGTGTTCACGGTGCTGGGCTACGCCGCGTACACCTTCGCCATGGGCGGCCTCGCCTCCTGGATGCCGGCCTTTCTGGAGCGCGTGCGCGGCATGCCGCACGGGCAAGCCACCATCAGTTTCGGCTACATCGTCGTGATTACCGGTTTTGTGGGCACGTTCATTGGGGGCTGGCTCGGCGACTACTGTGCCAGATATTCGAAGCAGGCCTATCTCATCGTATCGGCGGCCGCAACGCTGATCGCCGCACCCTTCGTGTGGCTCGCGCTGACCACCCCCTCGTCAACGGCGTATCTGGTATGCATGGTAATCGCGCAATTGCTGATGTTCCTATCCACCGGCCCCATCAATGCAACCATCGTCAACCTGGTGTTGCCGACTCAGCGCGCGTCCGCGGTGGCGCTCGAGGTTTTTGCGATTCATTTGCTCGGCGATGCCATATCGCCCTATCTGATCGGCGCGGTGTCGGACGCATCCTCGCTGGCGCAGGCGGTGAAAATCGTGCCCGTGGCGGTGATTCTCTCGGGAGCACTGTGGGGCTGGGCGGCGCGCGAACAGGCGATGGCCAAATAACCCCGCAAAACACATCATTCCGCGAAACACACCGCAAGACGTTTCCGCGGAAACGTCCGTTGTCCGTTGTCCGTTGCTCGGATGCACGCCACGTTTGAGCGGATTAAGCGACCAAGCACGCAAAAATATTGCTACGAACCTCGTTTCATCTCAGGGGTGCGACCTGCCGCATGGGAGGTTCCGCGGAAACGCGCGCGGCCGCCCCGCTCGCCGCAGTGCAACACTGGACCTCGCATTTCACGTACTATTTTTGAGCAGCGGAGTCACGATGCGATCCAATCGTTCTTGGGTCCACGTTGCTTCCTTGTCATTCCAGCCATTGTCGACCAACAGTCCCTGCCCATCGATGGTGAAATTCGCGGGAATTTTCCACATCCGTCCGTAGCCGGCGGCATTTGAATTGTCGAGTAACCCCACGGGGAAGGACAATGTCCGTGCGATCTGCGTAACCTGCGGCAACCGCTCCGGAGTATCCAAACTGAACCCCAACACGGAGAGGCCCTGCGCCGCGTGCCGAGACGCATAGTCGGAGAGCAGCGGCAGCTCTTGACGACAGGGAACGCACCAGGTGGCCCAGAACGTAAGAATAACCACGTGACCCAGCAAATCCGTCGTTGCCAATCGCCGGCCATCCAGGGTCACGAGGGTCGCCGGCGGCGCACGCTCGCCCACGCGAACAGCCTTGGCCCGCACCGAAGGCACGAGCAGCGCGTCAAGTCCCGTCAGAGCGAGCGCCGCGGCACCGCGCAGTACTGCCCGGCGCGTCGATGACATCGATGCCCCACCCCACTTAGGGTACTTGGAGTGATTAGAGCGCATAACTCAGTCCCATCGTCGCCGTCCAATGCGGGAATAACTGGTAGCCATCCAGATTGCTGTACACCGGCACTTGCACCACACCATATACGTGAAGCTTGTGCAGGATTTGCACGGTGAGGCCGGGGCTCAAATAAGCCACCGTACCCACCGTATCCGTGGTATCGGCCAATGCACCCTGATCGGGGCTCTTATGCAACAGATTGAGTTGCAATTGCGGTACCCAGTTCGGATTGGCCTCATAGCGCAGGCCGATGCTGAGGGTCTCCGAATTGCCGGGTTTGAAATCATTGCCCGGCTGGTTCTGTTTGTGTGCGACCGCCGACTGGAACTGGCCATTCGCGAAAATATCAAAATCCTGACTCACCGCTTGATAGTAGTATGCACCTACGATCACATCGGTGCTGCCGGTGCCCGCCTGCAAGCTCGCATCCAGCGGCGATCCGGCATTCGACCCATTGTAGAAATCGACCGCAGTCCCATATTGTCCGGTCGGCAGCTTCACTCCCAATTGCAGGCCGAGGTTGTGCGTCGGCAACAGCCCCTGATAGTTGCCGATCAGTTTCACATCGCCGAGATTGGAAACCCGCGCGCCGCTGATCTGATCGGGTGCCGTTTCGTCCGGCGTGTACGGTTGCTGCTGGTTCCCATACGTCGTGTGGCTGCGCACTACATACGGAACCAGCAAATTGACATTCCAATCGGAACTAGGTCGATAGCTCACGCCTAAGGTGATGTAGCGGTTGATGGTATCTTTTTCGATCTCGCCTCCCCCCAAGGCGGGATTCGAGGGATTGTTGACGACCTCAGCAGGGGTGGCTGTGCGTGTGCCGATACGCAGCTGGTCTTGATTGATGTAGCTGTACTCGAGATTGACGCGCCAGCCCGTGGTGGCCGAATAGCCCATGGCGGCATCCGAATTGACGGTGCATCCGCAAGTGGCACACGCCCAGGTTGATACCGGGGCAATTGACAGGCACAGGGCCGCAACGCCCAGACGGTTGATTGAACGAATCATCGGAAAACTCCGGCGACCGCGGCGGTCGCTTCACGCATTGATTGAAATGGCCGAGGCCGGCAGTGGTATACCGCGGGCGATCAACCGCTTGAATTTCAATTTAGGTGAGAGACGGAGGTCCGCGAGGCTGGTGCGCGCGTTGCGGCCGTACGCCGATACGTGAGGGTTCGAGCGCAACGACGGGCTGAGAAGCGATTGACGTGGGCGGTTCAAAGGCAATGACGTGAGAGAGAGGACCGGCAGCCGGCACACTACCGAACGGGCAATTCTCGAAATGACCATGCGTATCGGCGTGGTGGTGATGCGCAGGGTGCGCCGACATGGGCGCGGCCGCGGGGCACAGCTCCAGCAGGAACGGAGTTCCGCTGGCCGGCATGAAGCCCACCGGTACGTACGCCCGCAACAGTAGCAGCGCCAGCAGGATGCCGGTCAATACGTTATGTCGCTTGCAATTTAAGACAGGTATTCGCATGACAGCGCCGCCAACCATGCCAGAGTACAAACCGGCGCACCAGTGGGGAAACTACGAAGTGCGACTAAGGCCGGCGTTTAGAACGGCATACCCAACGCGAGATGCCCCGAGCGCACTCGGCCGTTGGCCACGCAACCCGTAGCTATGCCCGGGCGCGACCAATTTGTACGAACGACTCGTCCAAGTCCTGACGAGCTGCCATATCCTCGATATCCGCGGTCAATTTCCGCTGCCAGTTGGGATATTCCCGATCGGTGCCGGGAATGTTGACGGGATCGACCATCCCCAAGAGATCCTCGATTTGCAACGACACCAATTTGGTGTGCGAACGGGCCAGGTATACGTGCAGCGCGTTCGCAAGTTCCGGTGTAAAGGGCTCCGAAGGCAACCCCGGAGCTGTGGGCTGCAAACCCTGTTCGCGCAGGGCGGCGAGCAAGGCCACCCGGTCTCGTTCACGCTCTCGCATCACTTCATTCTGAATGTCCTCGCTGGGATACAAATTCAGCTGCCGTCGCAGCTCGATATCCCGCCCTTCCCAGTAACTGCGCAACGTCGGCATGTCATGCGTGGTCACCGTGCCCAACGCTCGAGGCACGAATTCATCCGGTCGCCTGAACCGGCCCGAGTCCTTCTCGAACAACAGTGCCTTGTAATGATATAAGCCGAATTCAGGCATGGCACGGCGCATCTCGTCAGGCACGACACCCAGGTCTTCACCCACGACGAGACAGGCGGCACGCGCGCTCTCGAGCGCGAGCACGGTCAGCAGATGCTGCAACGGATAGTGGACATAGGCGCCCTCGGTCGGCGAGTCGCCCGCCGCCACCCACCAGAGGCGGAACAGCGACATCACGTGATCCAGACGCAAGGCGCCGTAGTAGCGCATGTTGTTGCGGATCAAACGAGTGAAACCCACCAGCCGCTGGGTTTCCATCACAAAAGGGTCCTGGGGTGGAATGCCCCACCCCTGCCCTTTCAGGGCAAGGGCATCCGGCGGCGCACCGATTTCCGCACCCATGCGATAGCTGGTCTGATCCACCCAGGTTTCCGAACCGGACGGATTCGAGCCCACCGCGTAGTCCCCGTACAGGCCGATGGGCATGCCGAGCTCGCGCGTCAAAACCTGGGCGCTCGTCAATTGATCGTGCGCGAGCCACTGCAGATAAAGATAAAACTCCACCTGCAGCGAATGGGTCGCGGCGAACTGGCGAGCCGCGACTCCGTTCACATCACGGTATTCCTCGGGCCAACTCAACCATCCCGACGCAGTGACCAGCGTCGCGCGAAAATGCCGGTCCAACGCGTCGAAGCGCGCATGGGTCTGCAGCAGCGCACCGCCAGCGGCGACGAACGCACGAAACTCCAGAGCGCGTTCGGTGCTCGAACTCAAGTGGCGGTCGCAGAAGTCACGGAACAGCAGTTCGAGAATCTCGAACTTCGCGTCCGCCACACCGCGATAATCCACCAGACCTGCCGAACGCAATTCATGCAGACGATTTACGAACTGCGGCTCGTTCACGCGCGCGCACGCCGCCGCGCACTCGGAAAATTCCGGTACGGCCGGGATCGCGATATACAAGACATTCAAAAAATGCCGGCTCGACGCACTGTAGGGACTCGACCGCTCGGGGTCCGCCGGGGCAAGCGCATGCAGAGGATTCAAACCGATGAAACCTGCACCGCGCGGCGCCAACCAACGGATCAGCTGTTTCAGGTCGTCGAAATCCCCCATCCCCCAATTGTCGCGGGAGCGCACGGTGTACAGCTGCACCGCAATGCCCCACAAGCGCCGACCTTGCACGATGGCGCGCGGCTCATAACATTCGGGAGGAGACATGACCAACGAACAGCGAGACACGACCTGCGCCAGCTTGACTTCCAATTCGTGATAGCCCGGCGGCAGGTCCACCGACAACTCCAACCGGCGACGTGTGATCCACGATCCTTCGACCTCGCCGCGCCAGACTTCGGGACAAGCCGCGGTCGAGACGACACCGTCGCGACGGCCGCCCTCCTCCAGATTGACCGTCCATAGCAAGCTCCCCCCGAACTCCCGGGCCGGGATGTTGATCTCGATGCCAATGCGCGTGCCGTGCGCACTGGCGATCGGCGGCAACAATTCGCGCCTACGCGCCGCCTCCACTTCGCTCAGCTCGGCCGCGAGGGCCGCGGAGTCGTCCACGGCGCAACCCATGGCGCGCAAAATATCAGTCTTGGTTTTCAGACTGAAATAACGCAGATCGCCCCGGTAATCGTGGTAGGCATCGCCGACGCCGCGCAGTCGCGCCAATCTTTCGATCAATGTGGTATCCAAAATGTCAGCACTCCAACAGCACGACGCTGTTCGCAACCAACGGATATTTACTTGAAGGATCCACGGTCCCTACCTCGAGGTTCTCGAGCGCCGTATCGAACCGACATACCCACGGAGCGCCCGGAGGCGCGGCGGGCACGCTGAATTCCTGCGCATCATCGCTGGCGTTGAGAAGCAACAAGAGTCGGTGAGCCGTATTATTGCGATTACCGAACAAGGCACCCAAGGTGCGCACATGGACATCCTGCCAGTCATTCTGGGTCATTTCGCCTCCGCGCATATGCAACCAGCTCACATCTTTGACTCCTGTTCGCGAGGCAGTTCCTTTGAGGAACGTCTCGCGCCGAAGCTCCGCATGTTGACGGCGCAATTTCGTGAGAAGGCGCACGAACTCGACGAGATGCCGATTCGCGCTGCAAAGACGCCAGTCGATCCAGGAAATCTCGTTGTCCTGGCAGTACGCATTGTTGTTGCCGTGCTGGGTACGGCCAAATTCATCGCCTGCTTGCAGCATGGGTATGCCCTGCGACATTACCAATGTGGCCAAGAGGTTGCGCATCTGCCGCCGCCGTAGGGCCTGCACCGCAGGGTCCTCCGTGGGACCTTCGGCACCGCAATTCCAACTGAGATTGTTACCCGTGCCGTCGGCGTTGTTTTCGAGGTTGGCCGCGTTGTGGCGATCGTTGTAGGACACGAGATCGTGCAGCGTAAAGCCATCATGCGCCGTCACGAAATTGATGTTGGCCGTCGGCTTTCGGCCATTGTGCCGAAACAGATCGCTGGAGCCGGCGAAGCGCTCCGCCAGCTCACCGACCTTTCCGCCGTCGCGCCGCCAGAACGAACGCACCGTGTCCCGATAGCGGTCATTCCATTCCGCCCAGCCGGCCGGAAACCTGCCCAATTGATAGCCGCCCCAGCCCACGTCCCAGGGCTCCGCGATCAACTTGACGTGTTCCAGCAATGGTTCGGCGCGGACCGCCTTGAAAAAATCGGAATGTTCGTTGAACCCACGACCATCTCGCGCCAACACGGTCGCCAAATCGAAGCGGAAGCCGTCGACGTGCATGTCCTCGACCCAGTACTTGAGGCAATTCACGATCAAAGCGCGGACCTGCGGGTGCTCGCAATTGACGGTATTGCCGCACCCAGTGACGTTATCGTAAAGGCGTTTGTCCGGCAGCAGACGGTAATAAGCCGGGTTGTCGAGTCCCCTGAGGCTCAGCAGCGGTCCGGACTCGTTGCCTTCGGCGGTATGGTTGAATACCACGTCGAGAATGACCTCGAGCCCCGCGGCATGAAGCGCCTTGACCATGGTCTTGAATTCGACGACGGCATGGTCTACCGCATAGTCGTTGGCGGGCGAAAACCACGCCACTGAGTTGTAGCCCCAATAATTGCGAAGACCGCGATCGAGCAGGAACGGTTCGCTCACGAAGGATTGACACGGCAATAGCTCGACCGCCGTCACCCCGATGGATTTCAGATGATCGAGGACGGCCGGCACGGTCAGGCCCAGATATTTTCCGCGCCACGCCTCCGGAACGTCCGGATGGAGTCGGGTGAATCCCTTTGCGTGCAGCTCATAGATGACGGTATCGAGCCACGGTGTGGCCGGCGGACGATCGCCGTTCCAGTCAAAATGCCCGTCGACCACCCTCGAGCGCAGCGGCGCGGTGAACGACAGCTCGCGCGCATAGGGATCGATCAACGCGGCATTGGGATCGAACCTAAGTCCTCTCTCCGGGTCATTCGGTCCGTGCGCGTAGAAGGCGTAGTGCGCGCCGGGGCCCGCGCGCCGGGCCGACAGACACCCATGCCAGACGTCGCCGGTGCGGGCCGGCAAATCGTAGCGAACCGACTCCGCGCCGCTCACGGCATCGAATATGGCCACTTCGATGCGCGATGCATGGCTGGAGAAGATCGCGAAATTGACGCCGCGCTCGGTCCACGTTGCGCCCAAAGGACGCGGCAACCCCGCTTGAATTAACCTCACTTACATCGGCCCGATATGAACAGGGCTCCGAGGGCCGCGAAATCGCGCCGAACAGATGGAAGATCGATATCCGTTATCTGTTTGTCGGTCAATGTGATTTTCACCATGTCAATCAAGTGCATATTAAGGGTTATTATAGGGAGGTTGAGTTGCGGACGGGTGCATAACCTCACATTGCGGAGCTTAGCTTGACCTCTTCAAATTTGGCGATCGGTGTCGACGTCGGTGGTTCATCGATCAAGTGCGCATTGATCGACCTTGGCAGCGGAACGTTCGCGAGCGAGCGTTTCAGCACTCCGACGCCCGCCCACGATTCTACCGAAACACTGCTGACGGCACTGGCGCAGGCCGTCGCGAATATTCCCGGCGATCACGCGGTCGGATTGGCTTTTCCGAGCGTCATTCGCGACGGGACGGTCCGCACGGCCGCGAATCTGAACAAGGCATGGATCGGTCAACCCCTGGCGAAACTCGCCAGCGAGCGTCTGCATCGGCCCGTGATCGCCATCAATGACGCGGATGCGGCCGGCGTCGCCGAGCTCCGCTATGGCGCCGCGCGCGATGTGCCCGGAACTGTCCTATTGCTTACCCTGGGAACCGGTATCGGCAGCGCCCTATTCGTAGATGGCCGCCTCGTCCCGAACACCGAATTCGGGCATCTCGAGGTGCAGGGCCGAGAGGCCGAGCTGCGCGCTTCGGGGCGGGCCAAGGTCGAGCACAACTTGAGTTGGAACGCGTGGGCGGGGGAACTGAATCTCGTCTTGAACGAAATGCATGCGCTCTTGTGGCCGGATCTCATCGTCCTGTGCGGCGGCATTACCGAAGAGCCCGAAAAATTCATGGACAAGCTTCAGTGTGGGTCGCGTCTATGCGTCGGCGCGCTACGCTCGGAAGCCGGCATCGTCGGCGCAGCCCTGGCCACTACGCTGGTGGCCAAATAGGGACCGTGTCAATCAGGGTCCATGAATAGGCAGCGGCGGTGAGAAATGGCATCCTCATCATCGGATTCACTCTCGCGCTAGCCGCGTGTGCAACGGCGCCTGGCTCCCGCATCGCGCCCGCTCCGCCCAAACCGCCGCGATACATGCAGCCGGTGGATATTCGGGCGCTGATCGTCGACGGCGCCACGGCCATGCTCGGCCAACCGTATCGATACGGCGGCGCTGCACCCGGGGGCTTCGACTGCAGCGGGCTCGTGGTTTACGCCACCGGCGGCGCGGGAATTCAGCTGCCGCGGACCGCGCAAGAGCAGCTTCATGCGGGGTTGCCGATCTCGCGCCGCGACCTGCGAGCCGGCGACCTCGTATTCATGCATCTGGCACGCAAGGAACTGCACGTCGGGATCGCCATCGACAGCGACCGATTCGTTCATGCACCCGCGACCGGCGGCCACGTACGAATCGACTCGCTCAACGCACCGCCATATGCGCGCGGCTTTCTGGCCGCAAGGCGTATCGTCAATATTGCAGCCGCACTGCCAGCGCCCGCGGACAGCACGGCAAGGTATTGAACTGCTGCATCGGGAGTTCGCTCTCGAGCACACGCAGACAGCGGTTCCCGCGACTCCGACAAGAGCGCTCTCCAGTGCCTGCAACTACGGCAAGTACAACAGGTACGGCAAGTACCGCGGCAAGTACGATATGATTGTCGGCTGGTTCAATGCCAGCCGACCGACCACCGCCAACCGACTGACCACATGCAAGGAAACCCCTCATGAAGCTTTATTACAAATCCGGCGCCTGTTCACTGTCGCCCCACATCGTGCTGCTGGAAGCCGGACTGACGTTCACCCTGGAACAGGTGGATCTAAAAACCAAGAAGACGGAGACAGGCGCGGACTACTGGTCGATCAATTCAAAGGGCGGCGTACCGGCATTGGTGTTGGACGACGGCCACACGCTCACGGAAGGGGCGGCCATCGTTCAGTATCTTGCCGATCAGAAACCCGAGTCCGGGTTGGCGCCGCGCGCCGGCAGCTTCGAACGTTACCGGCTGATGGAACTCCTCAACTACATCGCGTCCGAGGTGCACAAGGGATTCTCCCCGCTATTCAACCCAAGCATTTCGGCCGATTCGAAAGCGGCGGCCATCGCCAATCTCGACAAGAAGTTCCAGTGGTTGACCGACACTCTGGGGAACAAAACCTTTTTGATGGGAGACGCCTTTACGGTGGCCGACGCGTATTTGTTCACCGTCTTGAGCTGGTCCTCACGCGTGGGCATCGATCTCGCCAAGTGGCACGTACTCACCGCCTATCTGGCGCGGGTCGGTCATCGGCCCAAAGTGCAGGAAGCGCTCAAAGCCGAGGGCCTCATCAAGTAGTCGCCGACGCGACCGCGTCAACGCACCGCTGGGTCAATGCACGGCCGCGTCACGCACCGCTCGATCAACAACGCAGCAGGGTCAGCGCACCGCCGCGCGTCAACGCACCGCCGCATCAAGGGCATCGCCGTTCACCAGCGCGAACTGCAGCGACGCAAGGCGTGCGTATAAAGGACTCTGAGCCAGGAGTTCCGCATGCGTGCCCACGGCAATCTTGTGCCCGTGATCCATCACGACGATGCGATCCGCCTTGAGGACGGTCGCGAGCCGATGAGCGATGATGATGGTGGTGCGCCCTTGCATGAGTTTCTCGAGCGCCTCCTGCACCAACCGCTCCGACTCCGCATCCAGTGAACTGGTTGCTTCGTCGAGCAGTAAAATCGGTGGGTCCTTGAGAATGGCTCTGGCGAGCGCGATTCGTTGACGTTGTCCGCCCGACAGCCGCGTGCCCCGTTCGCCCAAGAACGTGTCGTAGCCCTGCGGCAACTTCTGCAGGAATTCATCCGCGGCGGCAGCTACCGCGGCGGCCTCGATCTCGGCATCGGTGGCACCGGGTCTGCCGTAGCGAATGTTGTCGCGCGCGCTCGCTCCGAACAGCACGGTATCTTGCGGCACCATGCCAATTTGAGCGCGGATATCTTCGGGTCGCAGGTCGGCAAGCCGCCGGTCGTCGATCAACACCCGACCGGAATCCGGATCGTAGAAGCGTAGCAGCAACTGGAACGTCGTACTCTTGCCCGCCCCCGATGGACCCACGAAAGCGATGGTCTCGCCCGGCGCGACATCGAGGCTGAAGTTTGCGAGAGCGGCCGTATCCGGACGAGATGGGTAGTGAAAGCACACATTGTCGAAGCGGATGATTCCGCGCACGCGCTTCGGCAACTCCAATGGCTTGAGCGGCGGCCCTATCGCCGGGCGCGCCTCGAGCAGCTCGCTCAACCGTTCCATGGCGCCGGCGGCGCGTTGCATTTCGCCCCACATTTCAGTCAGCGCCGCGGCAGAACTGCCGACGAAGCCTGCATACAGCAGGAACTGAAAAAGCTGTCCGCCAGTCATGGTACCGGCAAGTACCTGATGCGCCCCCAGCCACAGGACGAAGGTGATCCCGGCGAACACCAGTATGATACCGATAGCCGTGAGCGCAGCCCGCACGCGGGTGCGGCGAATTGCGGTGACAAAGCTCTCTTCGACGGCTCGGCGGTAGCGCTCGCTCTGCAAGTCTTCTAAAGTAAACGCTTGCACCGTCTGAATCGCGTTCAAGGTCTCGCCCGCGAGCCCGCTGGTATCCGCGATTCGATCCTGAGAGGCCCGAGATAGCCCGCGCACGCGCCGACCGATGATGATCAGCGGCACGACCACCAGGGGGATCATCACCAAAATGATGCCCATGAGCTTGGCGCTGGTGAGGCCAAGCATTACCAGGCCTCCGATCAAGCTCAGCGTCGAACGCAACACGATGGATAAGTTGACCCCGGAGATGGCCTGCACCAAGGTGGTATCGGTGGTCAGACGCGACAGCACCTCGCCCACGCGGGTGGTCTCATAGAACATCGGGTCCATGCGCACCACACGTCGATACACGGCCGCCCGCAAATCGGCGACCACCCGTTCGCCCACCCAGGTCACCAAGTAAAAACGCAGCGCCGCAAACGCGCCAAACACCACGGCAGCGGCTAGGAAGCCGATGAAGTACCGGTTGATAGTGCTCGCGTCCTTCGCCGCGAGCCCGTGATCGATGAGCTGCCGCAACGCGACCGGCAATGCCAGCATCGAAACGCTCGCCACCAGCAATGCGCCCAGGGCGCCGGCCATCATGGCTCGGTAGGGCCTGATGAACGGCACGAGAGCCCGTAGGGGGTTCAACGATTTGGCACGAGGACGGTCGGCGGTGGCGTTCATGCCCCCATGATCCCATAACTTTGCCGAGGCCGCGCGCCCCCGCCGCCAGTGCGGACCATCGCCCGATGATGTTGAAAAGAGACAGGCGCCGGAAAAGCGCCGGTGGTTGCACGCCTTTTATCGCGATGCTACTGTCCGCCGGGCACAACCGTGCCTCTTCTACAATAATCGCGGGGATATGATGACCGTCACTCAATACAAACCGTTGCTTCGGTCGATCTCTCGACACCTATTGTGTGTGTGCATCGTGGGCGGCGCAAGCGTCCTCTGTGGCGAAATCGCGACCGCGGCCGACGCCGGCGCTCCGGCCGACACAGGCAGCGGCGGCTTGGAGGAAATCGTGGTCACGGCAACCCGCCGTGAAGAAAGCCTCAGCAAGGTGCCCATCAGCATCAGCGCTTACACCCAGGAATCGATGGATATCAAGGGTATCAAAGACTTCACGGACATCGTGCGCTTCACCCCGGGCGTGACCATCGACGCCGATCAAACGAACAGTATTTCAATCCGCGGCATCAGTTCCTCCGGCGGCGCCGGCACCACGGGCATCTATATCGACGACACGCCGATTCAGATCCGCGCATTGGGATTCAACCCGGATGACACCTTGCCGAAGACTTTCGACCTGGATCGTGTCGAGGTGCTGCGAGGTCCGCAGGGCACCTTGTTCGGCGCGGGATCCGAGGGGGGCACGGTGCGCTACATCATGACGCAACCCAGTCTCACCAAATCCTCGAGCTATGCACGAGCCGAAACCTCTTACACGCAAGGTGGCTCGCCGAGCTACGAAGCCGGAATCGCGGGGGGTACTCCCATCGTCGACGGCGTATTCGGCATTCGCGCCAGCGTCTGGTATCGACGCGACGGTGGCTGGATCAACAGGGTCGATCCAACAACCCTTGCCCTGGTGGATAAGAATGCGAACCATGATGAGACCACGGTCCTGCGACTGGCGGCCATATGGGCCCCGGCATCGGGCGTAAGCGTGACACCGAGCGTGGTGTGGCAGGACCGACAGCGAAGCGACATCTCGATCTACTGGCCGCTGTACTCCGATCCCAACTCGGATCGCTACGTGAGCGCCAATCCCACCGCCCGCTCGGAACCGGATAAATACATACTTCCGTCGCTGAAAATTTCCGCGGATATCGGACCCGTGACGCTGATTTCCAACTCATCGTATTATAGCCGCGATGACATCAGCGGTTATGACGGCACACTGTACAACCTCAGTTATTATCAAACCATCGGCTGGCCAAGCGCCGGGTATGGACTATCGGGCCCGCCTTGCTCCGGAACGTGCTATCCGCTTCTGGACGGCAGTGGAGTTCACTTGCCCGCGGGCCAGGAGGGCTATCGCTCGCCCGCCACCGTCACCAACAAGCAGGACAACGCCACTCAGGAATTTCGACTCCAGTCCAACGATCCTGCGGCTCGCGTCTCGTGGACCATCGGTGCCTTCTTCTCGGTGAATCGCACCTACAGCCTCGAAGAGATCCACGACCCGAACGTCGACAGCTTGTTCAATACTCTGTACGGCGACACCATCGCCGACATCTTCGGCACTCCGCTGAACGCAGACGGCAGCTCATACTTGCCGAGAGGCGACTCGTATCTGAATGAACTGACCGGTCACGATCGGCAACTCGCCGGCTTCGGCGAAGCGGTGTGGAGCATCACCGATCAATTCAAGTTGACCGCCGGCATGCGCTATTCGAAGGTCGACTACACATTCCACAGCTACGCCGACGGCCCGCAAGACGGCGGCGCGGTTTATGGTAGCGGCGAAGAACACGAGCAACCGAAAACCTACCGAGCGGGACTTTCCTATCAACACGATCCCGACAACCTCTATTATTTCACGTACTCGACGGGCTTCCGCATCGGCGGCGCGAATTCGGTCATCCCTCATGCGTTGTGCGCAAGCGATTTCGACACCTTCGGAATCTACGACAACCCGTCAGCGTACAAATCGGATACGGTCAAGAGTTATGAGGTCGGCGCGAAGAACAACTTCAACAACCGCATCCGGCTGGCCACCAGCGCCTACTACATCCAATGGAACAACATCCAACAAACTGTGACGCTGCCGAGCTGTGCGCTCAGCTATATCGCCAATCTCGGCGCCGCTGTCTCCGAGGGTGCCGATCTGCAGGCCGATTTCGCACTCACGGATTCGTTTACCATCGAATCCGCCATCGGCTACAACAACTCGCATTACACCGCCAATGCCTATCCCGGTGCGCCAGTGGGCACTCCTCTGGTTCAGAAAGGCGACGCGATCGTGGGCCAAAGCTTGACGCCGGGATCTCCCTGGACGATCACCGTGGGCGCCCAATACAAGTTCAGGGCGTTCGGCGGCAGAGAGTCGTTCGTCCGCATGGACTATGAGCACGAAACCAAGAACAACAGACAAACCGCAGCCGAGGACTCAAACACGTTGCAGTACGCATCGTGCACGACGAATACCGGCGGGACCCAAACATGCAATTACAATCCCTCCTCCACCACATTCGTCTCGGTGCGCGCGGGTACGATGATCGCAGGTTGGAATATGTCGGCGTTTATCGACAACTTGTTCGATGCGCACCCCACCACCGAATACAACTTCCAGGGAACGGATCCGTTCGCGTCGCCCGCTCCGACTGCGCTGTATCGCAACTTCACATTCCGGCCGCGCACCATCGGAGTGACGTTCACCTACCGGCAGTGACGCACCGCCCGGATCACGTGACCCCGCATGATCCGGGCGCCTACCCACTTACGTGGGGGTCGCGACTCGCTGATACACTGCTTCGAAACGAGCACGCGCCACGACGCCGTAGTCGCCCGGCGCGTATTGCACCAACCAATCTCCGGCGATGCCTTGCAGCACATCGCCTCCGGCGGACCGTGCGACGCGGAACGCAACGGCCATTTGCTTGGCGCGTATCACCGCAGGCAGATTGCGGTAACGGCCGGACTGCCCTGCACAGGTAGGGCTGTCAGGCCGATACTTGGCGTCGAAGCGTGCCCGTGAAACGCACCAGCAATCGCCCGTCGAGCCGGTGACCAACGCATCGCCCGCCTCATAGCGGTTCATTCCGACGGCACTCCGCAGCACACCCGAATGAGCCGCGAACTCCACGTCGACGAGTTCATCTTTGACCACCCAGCACGCCTCTGTGTCTGCCGCGAGATTCGGATTGCTAGTGTCAGCCGTGATTTCGCGGTCGCGCTCGGACTTCGCTGTATCGCGGCTAGCCGTTGGCGAACAAATAATTTCGGGGATGCCAACTTCACCTTCAGGCCGCGGACCATCGGTATTCACGTTGACGTACAGGCAATGAACTGACGCACAGGGAATGACCGGCGGCGGCAATGCGCGTTTCCTCGGAAACGCGCTGATGTCCCATCGCCGGTACTGGCACTCTCACGCAACTGCGCGAGCCGACTCCCGGCCATAGGCATCCTCCAACGCGGCGGACAGGATGGCGAGCCCTTCCTCCAGCACGGCATCGGGGATGGTGAGCGGTGCGAGCAGCCGCACGACGTTAGCGGACGTGCCGCACGACAGCAGGATCAAACCCCGCTTCTCGGCGTGCGCCAGAATAGCGGCCGTCAGTTCCGCATCAGGCTCCTTCGTCTTGGGATCCTTGACCAATTCGAAGGCCACCATCGCACCGAGTCCCCGCACGTCACCGATACAGGGCAGCCGTTTCGCCAGAGTCTCGAGATGGCTCCGCATGCGCTGGCCGACACGCGCAGCCTTCGAACAGAGATCTTCCGAATCGATGACGTCCAGCACGGCGTGCGCCGCGGCAATGCTGATCGGATTGCCGCCATAAGTCCCGCCCAAACCGCCGGGATGCGCGGCGTCCATGATGGTGGCCCGACCGGTAACCGCCGACAGAGGAAAGCCGCCGCCCAGACCCTTAGCCATGGTGACGAGGTCGGGGGCAACGCCCGCATGTTCAATGGCGAACAGCTTTCCGGTCCGCGCCATACCTGTCTGGATTTCATCAGCGATGAGCACGATACCGTGCTCATCGCAAAGACCCCGTAATGCGCGCAGGAAATCGACGGGCGCCACGTTGAAACCGCCCTCGCCCTGCACGGGTTCGACAATGAGGGCCGCCACCGATTTCGGATCGACGTCGCCGTGGAACAGGCGATCGATGTCCGCCAAAGCCTGTTCGGTTGAAATGCCTCGGTACGGCTGCGGGAACTCCGCATGATAGATCTCGGCGGGAAACGGTCCGAAGCCCCGCTTGTACGGCATCACCTTGCCGGTCAGCGCCATGGTCATATGCGTGCGGCCATGAAAACCGCCGGAGAATGCGATCACGGCAGAGCGCTTGGTGAAATACCGGGCAATCTTGATCGCGTTTTCGACGGCCTCGGCCCCGGAATTCAGAAACAGGGTTTTTTTGGGAAAGTCACCCGGCGCAAGCGCGTTGAGGCGCTCCGCAAGCCGGACATAAGATTCGTAGGGTGTCACATGAAAGCAGGTATGCGTGAACTCAGCGGCCTGCTGGGCCACCGCCGCCATGATTTTGGGATGCCGGTGTCCGGTATTGAGCACGGCGATGCCCGCCGCGAAATCGATGTAACGCCGGCCGTCTACGTCCCATAGCTCGGAATTTTCGGCCTTTGCCACATAGATTCCCTTGGTACCGACGCCATTGGGCACTGCGGCAGCCTTGCGAGTCTTGAGTTCGGTGGAGCTAGACATGGGGTGAGTTCCTTGAAATGGTACGGCCAAGGCGCAGAACGGTATCATTGGGCAAGATTTTCAGCAAAATTTAGGCGGCGCTCATGAGCACGGTAAAATTCAACCTGCCGGCGGAAGCCGTGATCCCGGCCGAAAGCGGCACGCTCAAGGTGCGTGTGCTGCGGGCCGGTATCGACGAGCAAGTGGAAAAGGACGATCGGGTGGCGGTCGAAGCCCCCCTCGAATTCCAGCTGCACCACCCGACGCTCGGCCTGGAGCCGGTGTCCTTCGGAACCACGATGCGAACTCCGGGGGACGATGAATGGCTCGCTGCGGGGCTGCTGTACGGAGAGGGTATCGTCAATCACGCATCCGATATCGACGTCATCGAGGCCAGTACTCGACGCCCCAACGTGGTGAATGTCCGATTGCATTCCACCGTGCAATTGGAGCTGCAAATGGCCGCGCGCCGCTTCTCAGCCGGGTCAAGCTGCGGAGTTTGCGGTACGACTGGCCTCGATGCGGCCATTGCTCGCGCCGCGGCGACCCGGATAACCGATACCGGGCGCGCGGATCTAAAGGTACTCTTTCGCCTACCCGATCGGATGCGCAAGGAGCAATCGAAATTCGGCCATACCGGCGGCATTCACGCAGCGGCACTGTTCGACTTTTCGGGCAATTTACTCGGAATAGCCGAGGACGTAGGCCGGCACAATGCCTTCGACAAGCTGGTGGGCGAAAACCTATTGGCGGGCCGCTTACCGCTTTCCAATCACATCGTCATCTTGAGCGGCAGAGCCAGCTTCGAACTCGTTCAGAAAGCCCTGCGAGCGGGCGTGGCCGTACTTGCCGCCATCGGCGCACCCTCCAGCCTTGCGGTCAACCTAGCGTCCGCTTCCGGTCTGACATTGGTGGGATTTCTGCGGGAAAGCCATTGCAATATCTACTCGAACCCGCAGCGACTGATGCCTTAGCCGGTACTGAACTTGTCGTGCAGTTCCGTGCCGCTCAACGTATCGCGCAATCCCGTCGAGCTCAACTTATCGCACAATTCCGTGGTGCTGCCGACCAGCCAGTTCGAGGCCTGCGAAGCGCCCTGGGTGAACCAGTCGCGGCTCGACTTCACCGCTTCCCGCACCTTGGGATAGGTTGCCGCGCTTTGCAGCGCACGCAAATAGCTGCCCCAGTCGCGACGATTGAGAAAGGTGCGCTTCAGGCCATTGCTGTCTTGCATCGCGGTATCCTCAGGAAGACCATCAAGAACGTCGAGAAAGAAAAACGGTGGCAGCCAGCCCGATGAAGGCCACGGCCCCTACCGCAACCCACGGGTTGTCCCGAACGTAGTCATCCGCGCTTTGCATTGCAGTGCGCGCTTTCCGCAACCAGCGGTCGGATGCATCCATAGCGTCATCCACCCACGGCTCCATCATAGTAGCCAGGCCCACCGGCGCGCTCGATCCGACACCGCCGACATGCAGGTCCTTCTTCTCAGCGATCGCATCGTTTCGGCGAGTCATACGCAATCTCCACTCAAGTGTTGGCGCGGGCTTCGAGTTGAACTATGCGATCGATACACCTTGCATACAGTCGGTGCGCAGAGTCGGGCTACGTAGGATTCCGCTCACTACAAAAGATTATGACAAGCTGCCTCGAAAGCGAAATGTCGCAGAGTCGCGACTGCCGGCGTCGACGTGATCTCGGCGGCGACGTCGTCCGATCACTCCATCAATTCACTTGGTAGCCGCGCCCTTGCAAGCACGCCGACATTGCGCGGTTATAATTATTTCTGACGCGATCGACGTCGCCCGACTGCACGCCCCCGCCCGCTTGGGTTGGATCGAATCCGGTTTGATTCCTCGCCCAGCTATGGCACTCGAACTGATCCGCTGCTTGTTGGTCCTTCGACTGACCGTTCTTCGGGTAAATAATCAAATCGTCTTGAGCGCTTTGAGGAGAGTCGGGCGGCGTCGATGGCTGATCCGCCCCGTCCGGCGGATCCACGACCGCGTAACCGTTTTGGTCCGGCTGCCAGGTGTAATAGACGTTGTCGGCATAGTAGTACGGATTGCCGCCTAGCCACACCGTCGAGTAATAAGGAGGCAGTACCGAAATTACCAGACCCGGCGGCGGCGCGACGACGATGAACCCCGGCCCACGCGGCGCATACCAAATCCCGCCATTGAAGTAATAGCGGTCGCGACCCCGATAGTAGGGCCGATAATCTCCCGGTAGCGACGATCTCACGGCGCCGACGGGAGGATAGTAGCGACCATGATCGTAGCGCTGATCCAGTACCTGCCCGTGCCCGTCGAATGCCGGCCTGCCGCCAACGCCGGGGCGCGGCCCCGCCATCGGCCGCCCACCCTCGGGCGGGCGCGCTGCGGCTGCAGGACGACCCTCAGACCGCGGTTCGGCGCGACTTCGTTCATGCTCTTCGGCGGCCGCAAGCCCGCTCATGGTCACACCCACCAGCAGTATCGACAATGACAGCGAGGCGGTTCTGATTCTGTAGCTCATGTGTCTCGAGTTCTATTAGCTGACCGTATAGCCGCGGCCCTGCAGGCAAGCCCCCAGCGCCCGTCGATAGGCATCCGCGCGAGCGCGGCCCGCGGCGGCACTTTGATTGATTTGCTGTTGCGTCATGTGAGCCTGCTGCTGTGCGTTCGCATCCGCGGCAGAACCGACGATGGCACCGGTGACGCCGCCGATCACCAACCCAGCGCCGGCGTCACGCGGACCGGCGATCAGCGCCCCTAGGATTGCACCTCCGATCGCGCCGGCCGCAGTGGCCGATCCGGGCGGATTGGCGGGTTGCACGACTACACGCTCATACGGGCTCGCGTCAGCGCGACTCGGATCGACACCGGTCTGCTGGACTGCCCACAAATGACATTCGTAACGATCGCGATCCGTCTGCTCCGCACTTTGCCCGCTCGACGGATAGACGAAGATCTTTTGCGGCGGCGGGGGCGGCGCCACGGCAACTACTCGGGGCGGGGGCGTTACGCACGCCGTAAGTCCGAGAACCGCCGCCAGCGGGATGGCGCCACGCAACGCACTGCGAAGCCCCGCGGGCACGCTCCACGAAAATGATGCTGAACTCATAAACTCCAAAACCTCCGGTCCTTTTACAGCTAAACGCCGAGGACTCGTTCAGGTTGACAGCAAGTGCGGCTCATAGTTCGTTCGAGACTCGCCTCCCGCACACCCGGTCGGCGGCGGCATCCGTCACACGCGTCGGCGGCACGCGTCCGCGACACACGGCCTTGACGATTCGCCGGCTATTTCTTGGGCTTACGAAACTTTAATATGAACTGATCGGTCTTGCCGCGAACACTGGGATCGAACACCTTCACCGCATGGACATCGCCCGGATCGCGCAGCAAGTCGCTGCTCCCCACGAGCACGAAGCCCGCGGCCAGCACCTCTTTCTTTACGATCTCCGCATCGATTCTGTGCAGAGTAGCGGTGTCTCTGGTTCCTGATCCCGGCTCCGCCGCGTGATCCAGAATCAGATAGATGCCGCCGGGTTTCAAGGCATCGAATACCAATTGGTTGAAAACCGTGACATCCATACCGGGGAAATTATGCAAGTCGTGATAGTTCTGCGACGTCCAAACCAGATCCACCGGCTCGGACACCTTGAGTTGGCTGAATGGCTCGACCACGACGCTCACATTGGAATAATTCGGATCCGCGGCGATCGCTTTCACCCGCGCCGCAAAGTCCGGCACGTCCGGCGGCGCGTTCGGCAAGGGCGCAGGCACCAAAGCATAGACATGCCCGCCGGGGCCGACGAGTTTGCTGAATATCCGCGTGAAGTAGCCGCCGCCCGGCAACAGCTCAGCCACCTGGTCGCCCGGCTTGACGCCCGCGAACGCCAGAGTCTCGACCGGTTTTCGGCTGGCATCGCGTTGCTTGTCGCCATCCGGGCGATTCGCATCGGCGACCGCGGTGGCGATGGGGTCCGATGCCTTTGCCGCATGAGCTTGCGCGGTAGTCAGCATGATCAGGGCAATCATCGACGCCGCAAGAACCAATGGATACCGAAACATTGAACTCCCCCCAATACTTTGGACACGCTGCCGCGCAATCGACCAAGGTACATTCTAGCATTTGTGGTCAGCCGGAACACGCCGCGCCCTGAGCGCCGCGGCACACAGCGGCGTATGATCAAGGGCCCAGGTAGCGAAGGTTTCCCATGAGTTTAAGCGTTTTCGATATTTTCAAAGTCGGCATCGGCCCCTCGAGCTCGCACACCATGGGACCCATGAACGCGGCGCGCGGTTTCGTCGAACTGCTGGCGGACCGCGGGCTTCTCGATCGCACGGCTCAGGTGTCGACGCAATTGTATGGCTCACTCGCCTTGACGGGCCGCGGACACTGCACCGATCGCGCCATATTGCTCGGCTTGGAGGGCTTGAGTCCCGATACCATCGACCCGGCCGTGATCGAACCCACCTTGCAGCGGATTCGCAGCAGCGGCCGCCTCCGTTTGCTAGGCCGGCATGACATCGCCTTCGATGAACCGCTGAACCTGTTGTTCCACATCGATCAGGTATTGCCGGGCCACACCAACGGCATGCGATTCACGGCGCACGACGCGGCGCTCGAAGTGCTGGCTCGCGAGGAGTATTACAGTATCGGCGGTGGTTTCGTCGTACAAGCCGGAGCCGAGGCGAGCGCCGGCGCCGCGCGTAAAGAGCCGCCCTACGAATTCAATTCCGGCGCGCGGCTGCTCGAACACGGGCGCACCCAAGGCTTGGAAATCCACGAATTGATGCTCGCGCGAGAACGGACTTGGCATAGCGATACCGAAATACGGGCCGGGCTCATGCGAATCTGGCAGGTGATGCAGGATTGCGTGCGTCGCGGCTTCGAGGCGCAAGGCTTGCTACCCGGGGTGTTGGGCGTGCGCCGGCGCGCACCGAAGCTGTATCGCCAGCTGATGAGCGGCGATCCCGCGAGCCCCATGCACGCGCTCGATTGGGTCAACGTCTTCGCGTTGGCGGTCAACGAGGAAAACGCGGCAGGCGGCCAAGTGGTCACGGCGCCGACCAACGGCGCGGCCGGCATCGTGCCGGCAGTGCTGCACTATTATCGGCGCTTCGAGCCCGGCGCCGACGACGACGGCGTAGTGCGATTTCTGCTCACCGCCGCCGCGATGGGCATGCTATACAAGCAGAACGCGTCCATTTCCGGCGCCGAGATGGGATGCCAGGGCGAAGTCGGCGTGGCCTGCTCGATGGCCGCAGCGGGGTTGGTGTCGGCGTTGAACGGCAGCAACGAGCAAATCGAAAACGCCGCGGAAATTGGCATGGAGCACAATTTGGGCCTGACCTGCGACCCCGTGGCTGGATTGGTCCAGATCCCGTGCATCGAACGCAATGCCATGGGCTCGGTCAAGGCGATCAACGCAGCCCGACTCGCGCTGCGCGGCGACGGCTCACATAAAGTGTCGCTCGATCAGGTCATCTCCACCATGCGCCAAACCGGCCTGGATATGTCCACCATCTACAAGGAAACCTCGCAGGGCGGCCTTGCCGTCAATGTACCCGAGTGCTGATCCGCGTCAGCCGGTCGCCTGCAGGCCCTGAGCGATGCCGCTGATGGTGGCGCGCAAGGCCCCGAACAACGCTTGATCCCGCCGCCCCGTCGCCCGCCAGCGCCGTAGCAGATCCACCTGCATGAGATGCATGGGATCGAGGTAGGGGTTTCGCAGCGTGATGGATCGCTGCAGCGTGGGGTCGCTGTCGACCAGGTGTGCGGTGCCGCGCAGACGGAGGACGTGGCTCACCGTCAAATCGAATTCCTCGCGAATGGTCTCGGCGTTCGATCGCAGGACATCGCTCGCCAAAGCATCGTAATGCGCGGCGATTGCCAGATCCGTGCGCGCCAACATGGCCTCCACGTCATCGAGCAGATGACCGAAGAACGGCCATTGAACCACCATATCCTCGAGGACCGCCTCGCCGTGTTGCTCGAACGCAGCTTTGATCCCGCTGCCGAAACCGAACCAGCCCGGCAGCATATGCCGGCTCTGTGTCCACGCGAAGACCCACGGAATGGCGCGCAGCGCGGCGAGGCCCACCCCGCCGGCTCGCATGGCGGGACGCGAACCGATATGCATGCGCTCGATCACATCGAGCGGTGTCACGGCGCGGAAATATTCAAAAAATTGCGCATTGCCGAATGCCAGCCGTCGGTAGGCTTCGAGGCTGCGCGTCGCGATGGTTTGCATGGCGGCGAGGTGAGCCGGCGTCGCGGGTGCCTGATCGCGGTGGGCTGTCGCCAAGGCCACGGCAGCGAAGGTTCGCTCGAGCGTGCGCATCGCGATCGGTCGCAGGCCGTAGCTCTGATTCACGACTTCGCCCTGCTCGGTGAGGCGCAGCACGCCCCGTATCGCCCCATGGGGCGCCGCTTCCACCAGATTTTCGGTTTGGCCGCCGCCGCGAGGCGGCGTACCCCCCCGACTGTGGAAAATGGCGAGCCTGATGCCCGCGTCGCGCGCTGATTCGAGCAGCTGATTCTGCGCCACTTGCAGGGCCCAGCGCGAGGCGGCGATGCCGCCCTCCTTGTTGGTATCGGAGTAGCCGATCACCACCTGCTGGCGGTTGCCGCGGGCCGCGAGATGCTGCCGATACGCGGGCTCGTCGTGCAGCCTGCGCAGGACATCGCCCGCCTGTTCGAGTGCCGTGATCGACTCGAGCAGCGGAGCCACGTCGAGTGGACACTCGCCCGTGCGCTTGTCCGTGATATCCGCCCAACGCGCCAACAACAACACCGCCAGCACATCCTCCGGACCCTGGGCGCCGCTCACGATATATTCGCCGATGGCGCGTCCGCCGAACTTATGGCGCGCATGGGCGATGGCCTCGAACACCCAGAGGCTGCGTCGGCCGATGGCATCGAACGTACCGGTCGGTCCCTGATCGCGGGCCAGCAGATCACGCAATTGACGCAGGCGTTCTTCCGGTGCGAGGGTGGGCCATTCCGGAACCCGAATGCCTTGCGCGATCACCTGATCGTGAATATGCGCGTGTTGCGTGACGTCCAATGTCGCGATGTGGAAGCCGAATGTTCGTACGCGTCGAATGAAGCGTCGTACCAGGAAGTAGCCGGCATGTCGGCCGCGATTGGCAGTGAGGCTGTCGGACGCAAGCTGAATGTCCGCGAGCAACTCGTCCGAGCTCTGATACGCGTTGGGCCTTCCGTCATAGATAGCCTTGAGACGCTCGCGGATTTGGCCGAAAAAAATGCGGTAAGGCTGGCGGTCGTGGCGCGCGGGCACCAGCTCCTGTGCGCCCGGAAGCAAACCGCCGTATGCATCGATGCGTCTGGCGAGAGCTTCGCTGATTCCTACGCGGTTCGCGCTCTGGCTCAATGTTTCCGCTAGCTGGCCGCACTCTTTGAAGTAGGTGGACACGATCAATTGCTGATGGCGATGCAGCGTTTCGCGAATGGTCTTGCCGTGCACATCGGCGTTGCCGTCCATGTCGCCGCCGACCCAGGATCCGAAATGCAAAATGCTCGGCACGTCCAAGGATTCGGCCGGGACCGAGTACGCATGGGCGAGCGCTGTCTCGACCTCCTCGTAAAAAAGCGGTACGACGCGGTATAGAATCTCGATCAAGTAGAACAACACGTGCTCACGCTCGTCGGCGACGGTGAGTCCCTCTCGCGGATGATCTTCCGTCTGCCATATACTCGTGATCTCCAGCCGCACACGCGCCCACAGCGTCTCGCTTTCGGTGTGCGTCAGCGCCGGATTGAGCCGATCGAGCAAATCCTGCGCGATGCGCTGTTGCTTGCGCAGAATCGTGCGGCGCGTGGACTCGGTGGGATGCGCCGCGAATACCGGCTCGATGCTCATCGATGCGATCAACTCGAGCGTCTGTTCGAGCGACAGTCCATCGCGTTGCAGCCGCGCGATGCAATCGGCGATGCCGCCGGGCTGAGCCGTACTCGAATCATCGAGATATTGGCGACGGCGACGTATCCGATGCACTTTTTCGGCGGTATTGACCGCCTGAAACCAAATCGAAAACGCCCGCGTGAGATCCGTCGCGGTCGACGGCGACCGACCTTCGGTACGCCGCTCCAGATCACCGGCGTCGCGGTCCACGCCACCGTCCACGCCGCCGTCGCGCCGCCGTAGTGCCGCGAGACGGTCACCCTCCACCAGCTCGTATAACTCATCGCCGCCCTGATCGCGAAGCGTTTCGCCGATGAGGGCCCCTAGGGCGTGGACATCCTCGCGCAACCCCAAGTCCTTGGCGGGAAATTCGATGCTTTGGCGATACATAATGCTAGGCTCTTGACTATGCGGGACGAAATATTATGAGCTTGTTGGCGCAGATCGCTATATTTCTCGCCGCGACAGTCATAGCCATACCGGTATTTCGCCATTTCAAACTGGGCGCCGTGCTGGGTTACTTGGCCGCGGGAATCATCATTGGACCGGCCTGCTTCGGCCTCATCCGGCGAATCGATACCACGTTGCACATTGCGGAGTTCGGCATCGTACTCCTCATGTTCGTCATCGGCCTGGAACTTCAGCCTTCCCGACTGTGGGTGCTGCGCAAACCCATTTTCGGCTTGGGCAGCGCACAGGTGGCTTTCACCAGCATCGGAATCGGCGCGGTGGCTCATTTTGGTTTCGGCGAGACCTGGCAGTCATCGCTGGTCATCGGCTTCGGTTTGTCGATGTCGTCCACCGCGCTCGCCCTCCAGCTGCTGGCGGAACGTGGACAGCTCAATTCCCAGTATGGCCGCTCTGCCTTCAGCATCTTGTTGTTTCAAGACATTGCCGTCATGCCGGCTCTGGCCCTGATGCCGCTCTTGGCGGTTGCCGCAACGCGACCGTCGGCCCCGTCGGGCCTGTGGCTGGTTCTGAAGCTCGCAGGAGTGCTGGCCACGGTGGTGGTCGGCGGGCGCTATGTCTTGCGTCCCATGCTGCGCATCGTGGCCCAGACACGCGTCACCGAGGCCTTCACCGCGGCCGGTTTGTTGGTGGTGATCGGAACCGCCCTGCTGGTCAGTCAAGTCGGCTTATCCATGTCCCTTGGGGCGTTCCTCGCCGGCGTACTCCTCGCCGACAGCGAGTTCCGTCACGAACTGGAAGCGAATATCGAGCCGTTCAAGGGCCTGCTGCTGGGCTTGTTCTTCATCACCGTGGGCATGTCGGCCAATTTGAGCGTGGTGCGCCAGAAACCTCTGCTCATTCTGGGGTTGACCCTCGGCTTCATGTTCTTGAAGGTCGGCATCCTGTGGGCCATAGGCCGCGCGCGACATTCGGCCACCGCGACCCATGGACTGGCATTCAGCCTTCCGTCCGGGGGAGAGTTCGCTTTCGTATTGTTCGGGCTTGCCGCGAGCCTCGGTATCATGGACACGGAGACCGCGGAACTCTTGGTACTGGTGGTCACCGCGTCGATGATTTTGAGCCCCGTGTTCCTGATTCTTCACGATGCCCTGTTCAACCTCTCCGAACCGGATGATCGCCCCTTCGATACACCCGTCGAGCTTTACCCCAAGGTCATCATCGCCGGTTTCGGCCGCTTCGGACAAATCGTCGGCCGCATTTTGCGGGCCAAGAAAATAGCGTTCACGGCGCTCGAGGTCAGCCAGACGCAGGTGGATTTCTTGCGCCGCTTCGGCAATCAAATTTTTTATGGCGACGCCTCGCGACTGGAGCTATTGCGCGCGGCTCATGCGGAGAACGCCGAGGTCTTCGTGCTTGCCATCGACGACGTGGAAGCCTCGGTGCGAACCGCCGAACTGATCCGCCAGCACTTTCCGCACTTGAAAGTCTTTGCGAGGGCACGCAACCGCCAGCATGCTTTTCGGCTGATGGACCTGGGCGTGCAATACAATATTCGTGAAACCCTGGCCTCCAGCCTGGAAATGTCGGTAGAGGTTCTCCAAGCCTTGGGACTTTCCAAGCTCAATGCACTCGAAACGGCGCAGCGCTTCCGCACTCATGATGAGGCGGCTCTTCTCCAGCAGTACGCGTTGAAGGACGATGAGAAGAAGCTGATACAGTCGGGCCGCGAATCCGCCGAACAACTATTGCATTTGTTCGAGACGGACCGCGACCAGCCGGAGGAGAAGTCCGCGCGCACGGGCACTTGAGCTTGGGACACTGAATTAGCGAATGCTCGCGCAGCGAGCACCTATCGGACGGGGTGGCTTCATTGCACTACGCTATCCCTGCTACGCGCAAGCGCCTAAGTGTACTCGGCGCTGCGCCTCGCCCCTGCGGGGCCGCCGCGTGCGCGGCGTTCAACTCGGCCTGACGGCCGAGTTAGTGCGGGTTCAGCAGGACCGTGGTATCGAAACTCTCGAAACTCGTGAGCACGCGCCGGTACGCGCTCTGGATGATGCGTTCGCAATTCTTGTCGGCGCGCGTGCCCAAGAGCATGCGGATCACGACGTCATCCGCGGGACGCGCGCCGTCCTCGCTCAAGAGCTGATAACTGAAGCGAGCCAACCGCTGGTTGATCTCGGCGGCGAATTTCAGGCGGCTCAAATCATGGCCGTCACCCGCCCCGACCTTGGCCTCTTCAGAGACCTCGATCATCAGACGCGTAACGAACCGGGCCTGGTCGACCAGGCCCAAGTCGCTGAAAAACTCGACTTCTGATTGGATGTTCATCCGGCCGGAAAGAAATCGATTGGTTTGGTGGCGGTGAGCGCGGCAACATCCTTGGCTTCGAATTTGAAAAGACGAATGCGCGCCAATAGTTTCGCCTCGAACTCGGGGTCCTTGAGTTCGCTCGATATGATACGCGCGGCGGTGATGTCGCCGGACGGTGCAATGGTTATTTCCATGACCACCTTGCCCTGCAGCGCGGGATTGTCGCGCAACGCGCGCGCATACATGGCATCGATGGCGCCCTTGTTCTTGGTGAACACCAGCGCAATCTCTTCCGAGCCACGGGAAGCCTTGCCGCTGCCCCCGGCGCGCGTGCCGGGCCCGCCCGAAGCCAGCGTCGGGTCTTTGACTTGGGCGGTGCGGATACCATTCAGCGAACCGGAGCCCGCTGCAAGCCCGCTGCTGGTCGGCGCGCTGATGCCGCCGCTGGTGCCGCCGGCATTGCTGGTAATGAGCGACCGCTGCACCACGCTCACATCGCCGGGATCGGTGGTCTTGGGCTGATTCTTGGCGAGTTTGTCCAGATCGACGTCGCGCAGTGCCGCCAAGTCGTCCGAGAGAGCGGAGATGCTCTTGTTCGCCTTGACGCGTGGATCGACCGGAACTGCCGGAGTTGGCTTGACCGGAGCCTTTTCCAGGGGCTTCTCAGGCTTCGGAGGAGGAGGCGGTGGCGGCGGAGGCGGCGGCTCCATCACCAGCTGCACCACCCGCTCGGGCAAGGATTCGGTGTTTTGTACAACCTGGCGGTGCGGCATGAACCACATGATCACCGCGATGATGGCGAACGCGATGACGAGGTTGCGCAAGATGACGCGGAAGCGCCGTTCCATCTCCTCGGAAGGCGACCACGGCAGCTCGTACCGGCGGAAATACGGTGGCAGGCCTGTCGGCGTTCGCTGGGTGGGATTCGCGGCTGCCATTATGTCGCCGCCCGCTCGCGCTCGACCACTGCGAACGAAACCTTGCCGTACTCTGCGTCGCTGCACGTGAGCATGATCTTCTTCAACACGCTATACGGGGTGCTCTTGTCTCCCATGATGGTCACTTCGCGTTTGGCGGCATCGGTATTTTGAGCACCGCCCAACGCCAGTGCGTTCTGCGCAACCAAAGCGGCCTTGAGCGGTGCGAACACACTGCCGGTATTGGCCACGATATCGGCCACCGATCCCACCAGTTTGCCGTCCACGAACACCGAGTCCTTGGTCACCATCACGACGACGGCGGCGTTGGGCTTGCGCTCGGACAGTGATTGCGGAATGGAAATGTTCTTCGTGTTCGGCAGGATATCCACTTCCGCCGTGTGTGCGAGCAAGAACACCACGAGAATGGTCATCATGTCGATGAACGGCACCAGCGCAAAGTGGCTCGCGCCGGCGTGACGCTTACGGCGTGTTATACGGTAGGAGCTCATGTGGGTGCATCCCCGATCGAGATGTCGGGAAACAGCTCCGCTTTGGAGAACGGCGCCACCGGCAATTGATACACGCGCACGGCATCCATGACCTGTACCAAAATGTCATAGGAAGTGGCGGGACTGGACAGTATCGTGGCGTCTGTCATGTCGGGAAACTGCGATTTGATGCGGCGAATGAATTCCGACAAACCATCCAAATCAAGGCCCGCGGGGGTATTGGCGAGCGTCTTGAGTGGACCCGAATTACGGTCGTTCACCACGATGTCATCGGGACGAATGATGACCTCGAGCTTCAGACCCTTCGGCAAGTCGAGCGGAACTTCAGTGCTGCTTGCGGGTAAATTCAACTGCAATATGTTCGTCTTGGAGAACACCGCGGTGAAAATCAAGAAGAACACGAGGATCACCATCATGTCGATCATCGGCACGATATTCAAATCGTCACGCCCGTGGTGGTAGCGGGCGTGATTACGGCGGACGAGGCGCGCGGACTTGGACTTCATGAGTTGTGCACTGTTCGAGTGAGTATCCTGAAGGTTTCTCTAGATGGTGCTGCGGGCGGCTGCCGCAGGCGCTCTGGCCGCCTGTGACGGCGCTTGCGGTGCCGCCGGGGTTTCGTGCTGCCGCTCCGTGATCGAATTCAAGAACTTCACCGAAGCAATTTCCAAGCTGTCGATCAACGACGTGGTCTTGGACTCGAGAAACATGTGCGCCAACAACAGCGTGATCGCCACACCCAAGCCTGAAGCCGTGTTGTTCATGGCCACCGAAATGGCGGCAGCAAGCAAACTGGCCTTTTCCGCAGGATTCGCCGTCGCGACCGCGCTGAAGGCACCGATGAGACCGGTTATCGTGCCGAGCAAACCGATGAGCAGGCCCACATTGGCGAGCGACGACAGATAGTGGGTGCGTTTCTCGATGCGCGGAATGACCTCGAGGAGGCTCTCGTCCATGGCCTTTTCAATATCGTCGCGCCGGCGGGCGCTCGCAACGCGGGCGACGCCGTAGTTCAAGATGGTGGCGATCGACGCTTTCGAATTCTGCGTGAGGCCCACCACTTGCTTGAAGTTACCGGAACTCAGGGCCGGCACGAGGTCGTCCCACAAGCCACGGTTGCGAATGGTCTCGCGCGTCAGATAGACGTATCGCTCGATGGCGATCGACACCCCGACGACGAAGATCAGAGCGAGCGGATACAGGAAGAGCCCGCCGTCCTTGAAAAAATTGATGACCGAATTGAAAAAATTCATCTGCGCGCTCCTAAAAAAACTACCGCTCCGAACATAAGATTCAATCAGATTCCGTAAAAATCGTGGTGGACTTACTTCTCAACCTGCTTGGTCGCTTTCGATGCACCATTTTGCGGCGTGTTCGCTCGCACAGCCTCGTAATAGACCACTTCACGCTTGAACTCATCGCGATCGACCGGGGCCAGGGCCTCATCCAAAAGGCTATTCATAGGCTTGCCCGAGAGATCCCCAATATCCGATTTCTTCCAAGGCACGATATACATGACCTTGGGCTGTTCGCGGTCGCCGGTCACGGTTGCCGTACCCAAATCCAGCCGGTCCATGGCACCCGGCGCCTTGGGGCCCGGGCCGGGGGGACCCGGGGGGCTGGCTGCGCGGCCCGCGGCCGGAGGCCGCGCAGCCGTACCGGGCGCGGAAGGGGCGGTCGGCGTACCGACGCCCGGGGCACCGGCAACCGCCGTACTTGAGTCCTGGGTACCCGGGGGCGTAGCTGCAGCCGGCGTATTAGTCGACCCAGGCGAGGTATTGGCACGCGGTTCGCCGGCATCGATTTGCGCCGACTTGGACTTGGAGGGGGTCTTGGAAGCGCGGGGGGCCGGCGGGACGACGTCAGGGGCGGCGGCTGGAGCGGCAGAGGGAGTGGGCTCCTGCGCCGCAGCGATGCCGCCCGCGGCCATACCGGCAGTGGCCATACCGACCATGGCCGACCACATCACGGGCCAACGCAAAAGCTTGAAAGCCGTGTTCATGCGGGCTCCTTTTTGGCGGCCGGTACGGGGGCGCCGACGCGTTTGCGTAATTCCACCACCCAACCGGCTACTTGCTTGTTCTCGCCGGCGAGTTGGATGTAATGCTCGAACTGCTCGAGCGCTTTTTGCGGCTCGGCCAGATACAAATCGTAGAGCACGCCCAGGTTCAGATACGCGGGGGCGTAATTTGGTTCAGCGGCTATCGTACGCTGGTACGCCGCTTCGGCTTCGGCAAATTTTCCAAGTTTCCGCTCGACGATCCCCAGCTCATTCCCGGCGACGGCACTGGCGGGATTACGCTCGAGAGCGGCTTTGAAAGCCGACTCGGCCTCGGGCAAGCGGGATCCCTGTAAATACAGCAGACCCAAATTGAGCTGCGGCCCGGCGAATTCAGGATAGGTCACGGTCAATTGTTTGAACTGAAGCTCGGCGTCGGTGGTACGCCCGGCCTTCACCAGTTTCAATGCGTCGGCGTATTGTTGCGCCGCCTGATCCGGTACCGCCGGCGCTGTGCGCGCCGCGGCGGGGTCGCCTGCGGCTGCCGCAGTGTTCGGCGCGGGGCGGGTGGTCTGCGCGGCACCTGTGTTCCCGGCAGCAGCAGCGCCCGTGCTGGACGCGGCACCCGTGTTCCCGGCAGCGGCCGTGCTCGGCGCGGAGCCATTGGCCGGCACAGCGCTGCTCGCAGTCACGGCGCCATTGGCGGTGGCCTTTGCGATGTAAAGCGCAGGCTGCTGCGATTCCTCGCGCGGCGTCGTGTGGCAAGCCGCGACCAGGACCAGCAGGCTGAAGTTAACGAATCGATTCGACCAGCGGCTCACCGAGTTCCACCTTGCCGTATCGGCCTGGATTGAGTTGTGCCAGCGCGGCGAAGCTCTTTTGCACCCACTCATCGTAGGTTCCATCCTTGGCGCGCGCGGCATTCACTTCATGTAATTTGATTGCCTTCTCCTCGAACGGAAATGCTTGTTCCTCGAGCAACACGTCGTACTGTTCCAATTCGTCCTTCGAGAGATTCTTTGGACGTTCCGAACTCATAAGATCCTTGCCCAGCTGTCGATACAGCTCGGCGCTTTCGAAGGTTGCCGCCGTCGTGACCTCGGAAACCTGGTAATCGGCCGCTTGCGTATAGGCTTTGAGTGCCGTCTCCATCGCCTTGCGCTTCTCCGCCAGCGACTTCTTGAGCGGAGCGACGAGTTTGATGCGCACGAAGTCTTCGCGCGCAGGGGCCGCGAGCGTCAGTGTAGCCTTCGCCGCCAGTGCCCGGCTTCGATCTGTGCGCGCTGCGCCCGCAGAGCGGTCGGCGGCAATGATGTCCCTGAGCCAGTTGTCACGGCCGGAGAGGTCGCCGGACTTCGCCGCGATCGCGCTCAACTTGTTGCGCGCTTCCATGGCTGGATTCAACGGCTGCGGGAAGTGCTTCACGAAGGCTTCCAGCATGGACCGCGACTTCGCGGTATTGCCGGCCTTGTCGTACAGTTCCGCCGCTTGCAGGGTAGCCTCGCGCTGGACCTCGGGTGTCTCCCCGGGCGCCTGCGCAATCTTTTCGAATTCGACCGCGGCTGGACCGGGATGGTTCGACTCCGTGTAGGCCACGGCAAGTTTGCGCGTGACGTCCGCCTGCAACGGGCTCTGCGGAAAGTTGCGGCGAAAATCCTCCAGCACCACGACGGCTCGGTCCCATTGTTTCTCGGTAATCAGCAGCGCCCCGGCATCGAAGTCTGCATTGGCCCGCACCTTCGACGTCGGCGCTTCTTTCGCTACCCTGAGGAAGTCCTCGACCGCCCCGGCGCTGTCTCCGGCTTTGTTCTTCTGTTCGCCCTGTTTGTATATGGCCGCCGCAAGCCGCTCCACGATGACCGCGCGCTCGGGATCGTTGGGCGGCATCAGCGCCTGCGCACTGTTGTAGCCGACTTCGGCCTTGTCGAACTGGCCTTGTTCGAATTCGGAATTCGCGATCACCGTCCACGCGATTCTCTGCTTGGCCTGATCCACCGGTGGCTGGCGCGCCAGGAGGGTCTGTGCCGCCGTGACCGCGCGTCCATAATCCTTGGCCGCATACAGATCGCCGGCGGCGCGGGTGAGTACTTGCGCGCTCTCCGGATGCAGCGGAAAAGTCTGTGCGAATTTCAGTGAGCTGTCGACGCCGCGCGCATGCATCTGCGCCTTTGACTCGCCGGTGAGCGACTCCTCGCTCTTGCCGTACGCCACGATGGCCGCATAGCCCGCGGCTCCGGCCTTGTCATGGGTTCCGTAGCCATAGGCCGTGAACTCGTAGGCCTGCGTCGCTTCGAGATACTGTTTGCTCTCGAACAATGTGTCGGCGAGCAGAAAATTCGTCGCCGCGGATTCGGGATCGTCCGGAAAAGAGCTGAGGAACCCGCGATACCACTTCGCCGCTTCCTGATAATCGACCGGGCTCTTGGTGCGCTGGGCCTGCGCATGGTAGTACTGCGCGAGATCCTTCAAATTCGTCTTCAGTTCCGCCACGACCACGGGCTCGCCTTTGGGCAATCGGTTCTGCCAATACGGCGTACCGTAACTGTAATCCTCGACGAATTCTTTCTTGCCCTGCAACACGAGCTGCGGGAATCCGCCCTTCGCATAGGCTTCGATCGCCTGCATCTGCAACAGCGGCGCCTTCTCATTGTTGCGATCCTGTGACACGAAGGCCCGATAGGCATCGGCGGCGTCCGTATAGCGCTCTTTCTCGATGTACAGATCTCCCAGGCGCGCATACAGCAGGTATGAATACGGTCGGGGTTTGCGGTGCTTGACGAAGTCGTCGATGGTCTTTGGACCGTCCAGATAGGAAAACGTAATGGCCATGACGCGAAACGTGTCCTCCACCAATTCGCGATTCGGGCGGCTCAAAGTCTCGAGCTCGATCAACCCTGACGGGTCGCGCTTGGACACCAGCATCGAATCGAGGACTCCCGCGAACGACTCCAGGCTGCGTTCGTTTTCGCCTTGCTTGAACAGCGACCAACCATGCTTGTACAGACTCTGGTTGTAGTAGGCAGACGTCGGGCCGATCTTGACCACCGCCTCGTAAGCCGCCTGCGCCGCCGGATAGGATTTCGAGGAGAACAGCAGTTCACCGCGCCGAAATTGCGCCTCGTCGATGTAGCGGCTGTTGGGATAGCTCGCCACGAGTCGATCCAGGGAACTCAGAGCCTTGTCCGGCTCGGCGTTGAGTTCATACGCCCGCGCCAATTGATAGAGCACCGCGTCGTTACGCTCGTACTTCGGATAGGTCTTGAGCAACGCCGAATAGAGATGGATGGCTTCCGTGGCGCGCAATCCCTCGTTCGTCACGAGTTCGCGTTCGATACGCTCGGACTCGGAGCTCTCCAAGTTCAAATCTCCGAGCCGCCGCAACGCCTCGGCGCGCAGTGCGGCATCGCCGGCGTTCAAATCGAGGAAGCGGCGATAACTATCCATGGTCTTGTTGGTATCGACGCCTTGCGGAGGATCGGAACTCACATTGACCTGATCGCCCTCGAGGTCCTTGATGGTCGGCGGCGGCTTGGACGCAGCCTCGACCGGCACCGGGTTCAAGTTCACGGCGCAGAGAAGCGTCATGCAGAAGCCGGCCTGCAGCGCGATCGAGCGTCTCATGGCTGCGCCTTCGGCTTCGGCTGCGAGGTCTTGTCCGTGGCCTTGTCGTATATCGCGGCCAATTCGTAGCGGGCCTGTATTTGATACACCTCGATCCGTTGCTTCTGAGCTTGGAGTTCGCGGATGGCGAGCGCTTGCAGGAAGCGACTCTGCCGTTCGGACAGCTCCGTCAGGCGCTGCTGTAACTGGTCCATGCGGGCACTCACGGCGGTCACTCGCGCCGCGAAGGCGCCCGTATTGCTCGGCATGCCCAGCCTGGCTTGTTTGACCAACACGGCGCGCTTTTGCGTCTCGACCAGCGATGCCTCGAGTTCCTTGACCGAGCGGCGTTCATTCCACAATCTGGCCTTGAAACTTCCCGACAGCCGCCAATACATGACGCCCTTCAACAGCCGCAGCCGGTCGCGCATATCCTCCAGGTCCGGGTCGTCCGGATGCACGGCCAGATAGTCCTCTATGCGCTTGAGGCGAGCCCAATTCTGTTGCTCCTCCGGTGTGCCAAGCGCGGCGACCTCGTTGGACTTCTCGATCTCATTGATGCGGGACTCGAAGTCGACTCGCTTTTTTGCGAGGGCATCGAGATCGGTCGACGCCATGACGGCATCGGCCTTCGGTGCCCGCTCATTGTAGGCCTCCTGGCGCGTGTCCAACATGTTGTTGAAAGCGGACAGATTCTCGCGCCAATCATCGAGGTTGCGGCTCATGAAACTGAGTTCACGATAATTCCTCAAGCCCTCCTGGAATTCGTTGCCGGCGAGCAGTTGATACAAGTATCGAGACTCGGGCGCATCCGGGAGAGTCTTGAGTTGCCAGTACCAGGTGAGCGTGTTCTTCTTGTCATCGTTCAGCAATCGATCGAGCAGATTGCCGCTGCGGATTTGCTCGATCGAGTCGTCGATGCGGGTCATCTCAGCATTGAAGGAGTCGATGGCCGAGTTGTAGAACTCGGCGGCCTGGCCGCTCGCGCCCAGCTGGTTGTAAGCATAAGGCACCGTGAGATAGGACTCTTGTACGGCGGAATCCTGCAATTCGCGCTTGCGCAACGCAAGCCAGGGCACCAAAGCTCGCTTGAAGTCCCCGAGCGCGGAATCGGCCCAACCCACTCCCAGCAGCGCCCTGCTGGAATAGGGACCGTCCAAACGCACCCGCTCCAATATCGGCCGCGCCTCCGCGGCACGCTGGGCCTGGAGCAGCGCGAATCCCAAGGCCAGATTGGCTTTGTCCCTAAGAGCCAGCAACTCTTCGCTCGAGGTCTCCATGCGACCGACTTGGTCGAGACGCGGTATCGCATCGGACAGCCGCTCCTTGCGCACCAACGCCACCCCTAAGTTGAATTGCGCATAGGCCGTCCAGTCGGGCGGCCCGCGCCAGGCGCTCAACGCGGCGATGGCGTCGTCATAGCGTTGCTCGCGCAACAAGAGTTGCGCAAGCAACATGTAGCGTTCGGCGCTGATGCGCGGTTGGATCTTATCCGAAACCTGCCGCAAAGCGCGCTCGGACTCCTGCAGATAGCCGCGTTGATACCAAACCTTGCCGAGATAGAACCACGCCTTGTTGCGCACCGCCTCGCTGGTATTGGCATTCAGGAGTTTTTCGAAGATATTGCCCGCTTCGACATGCTCGCCCAATGACAGGTACAGGCCGCCGAGCAACAGCTCCGCCTCGCCCTGGGTGTTCGGCAGGCGTTGCAACTGCCGTGCGGCCAGCAAGCGTGTGATCGAATCGAAAAAGTCGTCCTGATAGAAATAGAACAGGACGTCGCCATAGTGAAGATCTTTGACGTCTTGCGGCGGCAAGCCATCGGGATCCGGCTTGACGTTCTTGCCCCAGGCATGCCCCAACGGCAGCGTCAGCAGCAATCCGCCGAGTAAAAGCGGCCGAAGCCTGTGAATGAAGTGCTGCACTGCTACGCGCGCCATCAATCCCAATCTTTGATCTTGAACTCTGGCTGGTGCTTCGTGACGCGATCCGTGATTTTGAGTTCCAGGTACTTGGCGCCCACGCCCTTTTCGAAATCGATGGTGGCGCCTCGCTTATAGTCGCGGTCGACCGGACCCTTCCCGGTGAAAAACGCGACGAGTTCGTGCTTGCCGACTTTCAGATTGCCGAGATAGATTTCCTGCACGCCCCCCTTCAGCAGTGCTTCGGCTTCGCGCGCGGTGTACAGGTAGTTCTTGACCTCCTTATTGTCGATCTTGAGCGTTACCGAGTCCAACGCGAAAAATGCGCCCACGTCCATCGAGACATAGACCGCTACCTGGGTGTTGGCCGGGAAAAGAAGTTCCTCTTGAAGAACGAATAGATCCTTATTCAGATCGATCACGTCCTTCTTCATTCCCTGGACTTCTTGATCCAACGTCTTGAAGTCGGAGGGTGGCGCGTCGGGTAACGGCACTCCCGGGGACTCAGCGGCACCGGCGGCCGGGGCCGTATCCGGTCCGGGGGTGCCTACGGCAGGCGCCGGCGCGTCCGCGGCAGGCGGCGCCGCGGCGCCCGGTGCGGCAGCGAGACTTGGAGCAGCCGCAATGACCGCCCAGAGCCACGCCATCATGGCGCCGCGCAACACCATCGAAACACCTCGATACTTGGAATGCATGTTAACCATACCTATGGGGTTTATTCGCGCAGCAATTCGCGTATTTGATCAAGATACGCGCGATCGTCGCCGCGTTTGAAGCCGACGTTCGCATAACGCACCACACCCGAGCGGTCCACCAAGATCGTCATGGGCATTTTCTGAAGTAAATAATCTCGGCCAATACTTGCAGTCGTGTCGAACAGAATCGGATACCCGACTTTCATCGCATCGGCGAACTCGTGCGCTCGCCGCGAATCCTCATCCACCGACACACCGAGCACCACCAGCCCGGCGCGGTGATACGTGGTGTTGATTCGGTCGAGCGCCGGCATTTCCTGCCGCGAGTCACCCGCCCAACGCGCCCAAAAGTTGACCAGCACCACCTGGCCGCGATACTCCGACAGGCGCAGGTTCCTACCGTCCATGCTCTTCAATACGAAATCCGGCGCCGCCTTGCCGACCAGCGTCGGAACAGCCGCCGGCAATGCCGCCGCCAACAACGCACACAGGGCCAAAACGCAGGCCAACGGAGTTTTGCTCACGCAGTGTGCCTCACCGCATGATTCTTGTGCTGACTAACTCGCAGCTGGCGCCTCGGCGCAGCAAACCCTCAATCACGCTGGTAACCCCGCTGTCCTAGACCTTGATCTCTTAAAGAAGGGCCCCGTACCGGAAGCTTTGCGCCCTCGCTTTTCAGCGAAGTTGCCTCGTTCAGACCTTATGCAAAATCGCACAACGGCAGCCGCAGTGTCAACGCAACAGCCGCCCGCGTCACGGGTTTATGTATGACTTGGCGCACATTCATTGAAATTGCTCGATTCGGTCACGTCGCGGATCTGAACCATACAAGCGCCGGCCTGGCCAGTCACTTTGTCTCTTTGTTGAGACAGGATCGTCGGTTCCCGGTCGGACCGACACCCCCTCGAGACCCGTCAGCCGTTCACCGTCAACTGGCAACCTTGCCATTGACCAGGCCGGCGAGCGGTTGGAACGAAATCAATGCGTCGAGCGCCGTACCGGTACCCAAGGTGTTGTTCAAATTGGGCGCCGGATAGAGCGTGGGAAAGCTGGCCTGCGCGCCGTGCAACGCCATATAGTTGAGCACCACCATCTGCACCAAATTGAATACGTTGTTGCCGGCGGGACTGCCCGTGGTGGACAACGAGCCATCCGCATTGAAAAAGCCCAGCTGTAGGCTCGTTTCGGGATTGGTTTGCGCGGGCTGGGGCTTACCGGCCGGGTTGTACACCAGGAAATACGTCGCGGCCACGTTTTGATTGTCCGCAGTCCATACACCCTTGCCGCGGCCGCCTACCGAGTTATCGATCATACCGCTGCTGGCCAGCGAGCCGTCGCTGAACACGTAAATCATCACGGGCTTGCCTACGCGTGCGGCATATTCCAAGCACGCACCGATGCAGTTGCCCACATTGAGGTCCTTCGCCTCACCGTCCATGCGATTGCCCGAGTGATAGTCGAAGCCGCCCATCTCGATGGTTCCGGCGGCGGCATTGCCGTCGATCACCAATTTCATGACCGCGGCGGTCTTTTGATAGTCCGAGTTGCTTTGGTATTCGGCGGTGGTGAAGATGCCGCCGGCACCCACGATGTTGGGGTCGACGTCGGGGTTCACGGCGGCGGGGTTGTTGTAGCGATCGACGATGTACGCCGCCTTGGTATAGCCGCAGGCTTGGGCCCCCGCCGGTCCCAGCGCGGCCGCATTCGCGGTGGCGTCGGTATAGGCCGTGACCTGCGCATATTTGGCGTCGCTGATGCGCTTCATGGATTCCATGACATTGGTCACGTCGCTGGCGTTCGGCAGCAGCGTGCTGAGTTGCCCCGTGTTTACCAGGCCCTTGCTGTCGGTGGAGCTCGAGATTTTGACCGGCGCGGCGCTCGGAATCACCATCGTCGGCGGCGCCATGGAACTACCGCCGGATATGGAGCTCTGCGAACCGATGAGATCGAGCAGGCCGCCGCGCGCTCCGAACTGCCAAACTCCGTACATCGGGTTGTGCGGGTTCGTATTGGTATCGTTCTGCGACAGCGCCGGAATCACGGTACCGTTGGTATTGGCCATCGCCGAGGCGCCGGTCCGCGCCTTGATGCCGCGCAAGTGCGCGCTGTCGGCATGAAACCGCAGCCCAAAGGTGCTGTCGATGAAATTTCCGGTGGTGCTGGGGTTCGGCACCATGGTCCCGGGCAGGCCCAACTTGCTGTACCCGGCGACCGAGAGAAAGTCGAGCTGGCCTTTGGGGCCGCCCACCAGCACATTGGAGCCGGCAATGTTGCCGCCACCCGCCAAATCGAAACAGATGAAGGGGATCTTACCGGCGCCGGTGGTGATGCCGCAGGTACTCACGGCGGTTTGGATGTCGGCGGCGAGCGCGGCTTGCGCCATGCGCGGATTGGCCAGCAGGCCCAAGAGCGACGGACCCAGTATGGTGGCGGCACCGGTGAGAAACCCCTGGGCCACGAATTCACGTCGCGTGCGCGGCCGGGAATGATCCGGATGTCGGAAGGGTTCGTTCAGACCCGTGGCCTTTGGCAACTTACTCATATGGGAAACCTCTTGAAATTCTTCTGCTTGCTCAATTGATCAACATGTCGGAGCTGCCGAGAGCCGCCGCGCACGCGGCCGCCGTCACCGCCAAAACCCGCGCGCTGGTATTGCATGCGGTGGTGGTGCACAGCGTTCCGATCAGCTGGTCGAGTTCGCCGCTGGCCCCCGTCATGGTGGACGCGGCCGGCTGAGCCGTGAGGCCGGTGCCGAGCACGCGCGCCGCCAGCGCGCTGGTAACGGAATCGATGCCGGCCTGAGTGGAATACGTCGAGGCATTCAACGTCACGCCCGGGAGGAGCTGCGCCGCCAGCGACGGCGTGTTCACCGCCACATTGCAATATTGAATGGCGAGCTGCGCGATGCCCACCTGGTTCGCCGAGGAGAAGCTCTCCAGCGTCGCCGCGGACGGCAATTGTTGCTGCACTGTTTGATAAGTGCTGAACACGGCGGACTGTGTCGTCGGCACCCCCGTCAATGCCGACAGACTGGAATTGATCTGCGCGAAGGTGCGTACTCCGATGGTGGCCACCGGCGCGAGGTCGACCGGAGCGGCCGAGACCGGCGTGGGTTCCGTCGTCACGTGGGTGGCCGAGCCGAGTTGATCGAAGCTCAGGAAGAACTGATCCACCAACGGACCGCTCTGGATGGCGATCACGGTGCCGATATTCGACAGTACCTCGCCCTGCGCCGTGTAATTCGCCGCCGTGACCGTGGTGTTGAGCGGGATGTACGCCTGGCCGACGGTGGGAATGGTGCCGTTGATGCCGATGCGAATTCCCTTCACCACCACGTTATCCGGCGTCACCGTCGGATCCAAGGATATGAAGGTCGGTTTGGTGAACAGGTAGCTGGCGTTGTCGTACTGGCTCACCGTCATCATGACGTAACCCTTGGACACGCCGGTGACCTGCGCCACGTTGAACAACAAGTAGAAGCGCTGCCCGACGCCCGCATTGAAGTTCTGCGTGATCTGCGCCGCCGTCAGCGCGCGATCGTGAATGGCGACGAACTTGATGAGACCCTGCCAGGGGCGATCGCTGGACACCTCGTTTCCGAGGACCAACGCAAACGTGTCGTCCCAATTGCCCATGGTGCCGCCTTTCTCCGCATCCACGGCGCCGCTGTTGACGCCGTTGACGTAGATTTGACGGCCGTTGACCGGATCATACGTAAGAACCACGTGCTGCAAGGACGCCTGCAACAACATCGCGGCCATGGGGGTCTGCACTTGCGCCACGCCGTTCAGATCGGTGTTCGAGTCGCGCATCATGAAGTCATATTGTTGATTGGTCTGGCCGAGCGTGAAGTTGCGCACCGTGTCGCCGCCCGAGTAACTGACCATGTAGGACTTGTCGGCGGCAACCAGCGCAGGCGCGACCCACGCCTCCACCGAGTATTCACCGGTGGCCTCGATCAGATCGTGAATTTTCTTGCTCGAGGACGTCGACGCCTGAGCCTTGCCACCCGCGGCCTGTATGAGGATGCCCCAGCCGCCGGCCCAGGAGACGCTGCCGGAAAGGGTGAGATCCGCGGAAGGATCGACGCCGCTGGTATCGAAGGCCGTGAGGCCCGTGCCGGTCTGGAATTCGTACTTGGCGATCACGTTGGTATCGAAGCGGTTGGCGCCGCTCGCCACCGTGCCCTGGGTCAGGCCCAAGGCGCTACTGGTGACCAGCGAGGGGTCGACGCTGGTCAGGGGCTCCAAGTTGGCGAAGGCCTGAATGGCCGCCAGCATGGTCGCGGCGTTGTCGCTGCACTTGCTCCAGCAGTTGTGATTCTCGTTCAGCAGCCGCTCGTAGAAGCGCGAGTTGGCCGGCGTATTCAAATCCATTTTTGGAATCGCCGCCAGATACGCCTGGTTGACGTCGGAAGATGCGAAGTACGGCGACTGCGGGGTGGAGGCATTCGGCGAGTGACACTTGGCGCAGTAGTTCTGTAGCAACGGATAGACGGTGGTGCTGAAATCGTTCGGCGAAGCCGGAAAATTGCGGCTCTGGCCGACCGTTTGCAGCGGCGGCGCCTGCAGCTGAACCTGGGTGCCCGTGCCGCTGCCGGATGCTCCGGCCCAGTTGCTGATCCAGGTAGTCAAAATCTGACCGCAGGCATTGGGATCCGACAGCCAGCAATTGTGTCCGCCGCTCACCTTGGTCACTATCATTGACGTGGACGGCTGCTGCAGATTCACCACGGTGTTGGCTTGTGCGTAGGCCAAATTCACGTCGTCGCTGCGCGCAAAGTTGGGCATCTGCGCCGGCGAGGTCGCATTGTGGCACTGCCCGCAGCGATTCTGCACGCGGACGTTGTTCCAGAAGCTGACGGCGAAGGCTTGCACGTCGGCCGTGGCCGGCGCGGGTCCCGTGTAGGCGCTGGCCGAACTCGTGGGGGCGACCGCGGCGGTCGCTTCGGTGGCCGGGCCGCCACCGCTGCAAGCGCTGAGGGCAAAGGCCGCGGCGAGAGCGAACGAGCCGTAGATGCGTGTAAGGTTCATGATCACATCCCCGAGGTGCAGTAGACGGCTGCATCGGCGAATACCTGCCGCAGCTTGTAGCCGTTCGATTTAAACGTTGCGATCATGGTGCTCACCGCAGTGCGATCCGCGACATTGCTGGGCGCGCGGAAACACACGTATTTGAAGACGCGAGTGACCTGGCAGCTGGCGAATGCCTGGCTGCCGGCCAATTCCTGACCCAAGGATTTCGCTCCCTGGCCGGTGCCGGTTTGTGTGGTGTCCCATCCCAGGAGTTGATTCACGCCGCCGCGCCAGCGATTGTCCCAGTGATCGTCCGGAGTGACGTAGCCTTGGGGGAAGTTCGTATTGTTGATAAAGTACTTCGGTTGCACTTGACCTGCGGTATAGACGATCTGGCCGGTGGAGCTCGCGGTCGTGGGATCGATGTTGTTGAAGTTGTAGTAGGCAAAGGCCTGAGCCATCGGATCCATGCCGCTGTGACAGCCGATGCAGTTGTTCAAGAACAGGCTGCTATCGCCGCCGGGACTTCGGGTCACGTCTTGACGAATGCGATCCGGCGGCCGCGTGGTGTCCATGATGGTTTGTAGGTCATCGCACAAGTGATTCATCATGGTGAAGCGAAACATCGCCCGGTTGGTGCCGTTGATGAAGAAGGCGCTGGCCGCGCCGCGGGTGGTCAGCACGCCGGCCGTCGCCGCGGCGGGCAGGCCCGTCAAGGCCGACTGGGTGCTCGAAACCAAGTGCGCTTTGAGGTCCGCGCCATCGGCATCCAGCGCTTCGTACATGTCGTTGTTGGCCGGCGAGTAGGCCGGCACGTTGGCCGCCGAGTCGGCAATGTAAACGAGGTCCGCGGAAAGCAGCGTATTGAACGGCACATCGTCGCGCACCATGCCGACTACGGTGGCCGTGTAATCGTTGAGCGGCGCGAACACCGTTTGGTCGCGGTTGGTCCACGGCGTCGCGAGGTTGCGAATGGTGTTGTTGTAGAATGCCGGGTCCTGGGTCGCCAACAGCGCCGCCGAGTTCGTGTCGGTCGCCATCATCGCGGTCAGCGTGGAATCCGCAGCAGGGACGCCGGCGATGCGATCGTACATTCGCTTCGCTTGATCCTTGGTCGGGTTGGCCGCCAACGCGTTGGCGCAGAGCAGCGCGAGGGCGCTCGTGCATGCGATCATACGGAGCGTGCGCTGCCCAGCCTTCCAATTCGGTTCTGCCATCCCATTCTTCATATGCACATCCACTGGCGTGAGTTGTGATCTTCGACTTGGCGCGAATATACGGGGTCGAAATACCTGTAAGTAATGTCTCATTCGCACGACGTCGGTGTTTCGCGACATTATCAAGAGGTCATCACCGGCCATATCCTGCCTCGCAATTCGCCGTCGTCTGAGCCGACGGGGAAGAGAAACGGATGTGGCGAAGTTCTTCTGTGAGTGCGTTAACAGAACTCGCACCTACATCGAACGAAGATGAGATATGAGACCCATTAAGTTCAATAGCGTCGTAAACTTTCATTCCGGCGACGTCGTGCCGGCTAGCGGTCGTTGCACCGATGATTGACGCTTAAGGATCGAAAAGCATGAACATCCCACGACCGTGTGATTTCGGTCACAGTCTGTTGAAGCTCGTCGCGCTTGCCCTGCCGATCATCTTGGTCGGCTGCAGCAGCGGCGTCAGCGGCCATGCGCCGGGTCTCGCCGGGGCTCAAAGCCTGGATCCGGGCACGTTCTCGTATCCTCTGGCGTACATCAAACGACCGCCGCCCAAGACCGATATCGACGTGCGCGATCTCATTACCTCCACCACCGGGGGCGACCTCTACATACGCGATCAGGCCAGCGCGGGCGGCGCCGAGACCAACGTCACGACGTCGATCACCAAAGGCATGGGCGACGTCCGCGATCTCGACGTGTCCACGGACGGCAAGAAGCTGGTGTTTGCGTTGCGGCTGCCGCTCGACCCGAACAAGAAGAATACGGATCTGACGCAGCCCAACTGGAAAATCTATCAGTACGATGCAACGGCCAAGACGGTTACCCAGCTGACCAACGACGATACCACCGCGGGTCACGATGTCAGTCCGCACTACCTGCCCGACGGGCGTATCGTGTTTGCGTCGACGCGTCAGGCCGCCACTCAGGCCCTCCTCATCGACGAAGGACGCCCGCAATATCCGGCGCAGACCGACGATCGGAAACAAGCCATATTCCTGCTGCACGTGATGAACGCCGACGGCACGAACATCCATCAGATCAGCTTCAACACCAATCATGATTTCGCGCCCTCGGTACTGGCCAACGGCCAAATCGTGTTTTCGCGTTATGAGTCCATCAACGGCGACCAGATCAGCCTGTATCGCGGCAACCCCGACGGCACGGGTCTCGAACTTTTCTACGGCGAGAACAGTCACGCCACCGGCGTCAACATCGCCGGCACGAACGACAACGTCATCCAATTCCTGAACGCGCGACAATTGGCCAATGGAAAGTTGATCGCCGTTGCGCGGCCGTTTCTGGGCACGCAGCTGGGCGGCGATATCGTGCAAATCGATGCCGGAGGATTCGTGGAAATCACTCAGCCCGCCACCCCCACCGGGGCCGCCGGCACGGCGCAGACCAGCGCGACCACGATGGGCGTGACCACGGATGCGAACAAACCGTCCCTGGGCGGCCGGTTCGCTTCCGTCTATCCCCTGCTCGACGGCACCAATCGGCTGCTGGTGAGCTGGGCCCCCTGCCTGGTCCTCGATTCGACCGTCACCCCCGCAACCACGAGCGTCTGTACGGCCAGCAACACCAGCGCCGCCACCGTGCAAATGGCACCACCGCAGTACACCATCTGGGTCTATGACATCGGCGCGGGGACGTTGAGCCCGGTATTGGCCGCCGAGTCCGGCACCACCATCGTCGAGCCGGTCATCTTGCAGGCGCGAACCCCCGTGCCCACCTACATTCCGGACCTCGTGCCCACCGGCGCCGCCGTCAATCTGGCCAACAGCCGGAGTGGTTTATTGGTGATCCGCAGCGTCTATGACTTCGATGGCGTGGACACGGTCGCCACCGCAACCGCCGCCTCCGGCAACCCACTGCCCAACATCGCCGCCTTGGCCGACCCCAAACAGGCCACCGCGGATCAGCGTCCGGCGCGCTTCATTCGCATCGTGAAGGCGGTCGAAATCCCCGATAAAACCGTGCGCAAGATCAATAATTCAGCGTTCGGCCCCGCGAACATGGGCATGCGCGAAATCCTGGCGTATGCACCCATCGAGCCCGACGGTTCGGTGAAGATCCAGGTGCCGGCCAATGTGCCGTTCACCATCGACATCTTGGACAAGAACGCGCGGCGCATCAGCACACAACACACCAGCTGGCTGCAGCTGCTGCCCGGCGAAACGAAAACCTGTAACGGCTGCCACACCGCCGGAAGCAAGACCACCCCGTCGCATGGCCGCACCGGACTGACGGCATCGGTCAACGCGGGTGCGCCGGCTGCCGGTGCGCCGTTTCCCGATACGGTGGCGAGCCTGTCGGCGGCCAACGCCGGCGACACCATGGCGGAGACGCGGGCGTGGAACACCTGTCAAACCGGGGCCACCACGGTTTGCTCGGAAGTGCCGAGCATCGATGTGATATACGCTGATGTGTGGACCAATCCGACGGTCCGGGCCATCGATGCACCGTTCTCGTATCTCTATTCGGACCTGACCACATTGTCACCGACGACCAACAATCCGCTCAACAAGAACGCCCATTGCGCGCCCTGGGATCCCTTATGCCGCAGCACCGTCCAGTACCCCCTGCACATTCAACCGCTGTGGGATTTCAAGCGGCCGAGTACCGTGGCGAACGATCCAACGCCCGACCATACCTGCTCGCTCTGTCACAATCAGCTGAATGCCGCAAACGCCTTTCAAGTGCCCGCCGGTCAGCTGGATTTGACCGGCAATGCCTCGACCGCGGACCCCACCGTCGTGACGTCGTACGAAGAACTGTTGTTTGCACATAACGAACAGGCGCTTAATAATGCCGCATTGGGGGATTTGCTGGTGCCCACGCCCGGTCCTCCGGATCCGGTGACGGGATTGCCGACGACGGTCCTGGTTCCGGTGTCATTGGCTCCGCCGATGATCGCCGGCAGCGCAATCGATTCAGTGAAATTTTTGAGTATGTTCGATGGAAGGTTTCATGATCCGGTGCTCGATCACACCGGCTTTCTAACACCGGCGGAGTTGCGTTTGATCATAGAATGGCTGGACATTGGCGCCCAATACTATAACGATCCATTCGTCGCGCCGGCTGCGAATTGAACTGATGCGACGTCTGTTCGCGCTACTGCTCCTGGTGCAGGCGTTCAATCTCAGCCCGGCCTCCGCGAAGGCCCAGCTACTCGAAGTGATCGTCACGGATCCGTTCCTGGAAATGCATAGCGGTCCGGGCCGCGGCTATCCCGTGATTTACGTGGTCGGACGCGACGATTCCGTTACCGTGCTCTTCAGCCGCACGGAGTGGTACAAGGTGCGCGCCGCCCGCGGCCAGGAAGGTTGGGTTCGCCGAGCCGATCTGGCGCGTACCCAGCTGGCATCGGGAGCGCCTGCGCCCATCCCGCCCTACCCTGATTTCGCGACTCATCGATGGGAAGTGGGCGCGGGCTACGGCGTATTCAATCACCAGAATCTAGTCACGGGTTACGTCGACTTCGGCCTCACCGACAGCTTGGACGTCGAGGCCGTGATACAGCAAGCCTTCGGGACCATCGATAACCGCTACGTCGCGACCATTGGGCTGCGTCACACCTTCATTCCCGAGTGGAAATGGTTCTCCCCCACCGCCGGTATCGGCACCGGGTACCAATACATCGACGACAAGGTCCCGCCGAAGCCGCTCGAGACCCACAATCAAATGGCCTACGTGTCGCTGGGCGCACGCGGCTTCATCACCAGGCGATTCATGTGGCGTGCCGACTGGCGCAAATACGACGTCTTCACCCATCAAAACCAGAATGAGGAACCGGAAGAATGGAAATTCGGCTTAGCAGTGTTCTTTTAGCTGCGGCGCTGCTATCCGGCTGCGGCTGGTTTCATCGCGGCGAAAAGCCCTCGAACCAGGTGGTGGTGGACGAGCCCGCGGGAGAGCCGTCGATCGTCGAACCTCAGGTCAACCGGCGCGTCGTCAAGACACCGAAGATCAAGGCAAAGGACATCGAACTGGGCGCTTATTTTGGTGCATTGAGCATTCAGGATTTCGGCACCAACCCGCTTTACGGGGTGCGCGCGGCATACCACGTGTCGGAGGACATTTTCTTGGAAGGGTTCTTGGCCCGGTCGAAGGCAGGCACCACCAGCCTCGAGGATGTTTTTCCGGATATCACAGTAGTCAGCGACGCTGGGAGACGCTTCACGTATTACGACCTGGACTTGGGCTACAACGTGCTGCCGGGTGAAATATTCATCGGCCGAGGGCATGCGTTCAATTCGGCCCTCTATGTGACGGTGGGCATGGGTGATGTGAAGTTTGCTCAAAAGGACCAGTTTGCGCTCAATTTTGGCGTGGGCGACCGTCTATTGATAACGGACTGGCTGGCACTGCACTTGGACGTCAGAGATCACGTGTTCGAGACTGATCTGACCGGTCGCACCAAAAACGTCCACAACATCGAAGCCACCTTGAGCTTGACCACGTTCTTCTAACATTTTCGGAAATTTATCAGGAGAGATCGATGCAAAGGTCTACCGCAAAATTCTTCAAGCGCTGCGTAATGGCGGGCATGGTGTTGGCGGGTGCGGCGTACGCGGCCGATGCCGTGGGCCCCGCTCCCGCATTTACACTGGTGGCGCTTACCGGCCAACAATCCGCGTTGAGCCAGTACAAGGGACAAGTCGTCATGGTCAACTTCTGGGCGACCTGGTGCGGTCCCTGTCAGCAGGAAATGCCGTTGCTCGATCAGATGTATAAAAAGTACAAGCCGGCGGGGTTCACGCTGATCGGCGTCAACGTCGACAAGGAAGGCCCCGCGGTCAAGGAATTGATGGCTCGCAAGCCCGTGAGTTTTCCCGTGTTGCTCGACCCGGCCAACCAGGTGAGCAAGGCCTATCACGTCGATGAAATGCCGAGTTCGGTCATCATCGACCGCAAAGGCGAGATTCGCTACATTCACCGCGGCTATCGTCCCGGCGATGAGAATGAGTACCAGGATCGCATCCGTCAATTGATCCGTGAGTAGACATGAATAAATTGTTTCGCCCTTCCTTGATTGGATTAGGCGTGATGGGCGCCGCTTTGCTGCAGGGTGCCTGCAGCATTCAACCGTGGGTCAAGCCCTACGAGCGTGACCGCTTGGCCGATCCCATCATGTCGTGGGATCGGGACGCCATATCGGGCGCCTATCTCGACCATATTTACGACTCCCGAGAAGGATCCCGGGGTGCCACCGGCACTGCGGGCGGCGGTTGCGGCTGCAATTGAAGCTCCCCATGATGCGGACACTGCCATTTCGCACCCGGGCTCGACTGGTCGCTACCACGGCCCTGCTGATCGTCGGCGTCGCCGGCGCGGCCGTTCTGCCCGATGACCGGGCGGACGTTTTTTACAGCGACTACAAGGGCGGCGGGATGGATATCACGGGTAAATCCGTCCTGGTGCGCAAGAAGTTCACCGAGCAGTTCGCGGTCGAAGCGAACTATTTCATCGACACGGTGAGTGGCGCATCGGTGGACGTGTTGAGCCAAGCGAGCGTGATCAAGGACGAGCGAAAGCAAAAGAGCCTGTCGTTCGACTACATTCACGACAAGACTCAGTACAACCTGGCGTACACCAACAGCACCGAGCGCGATTACATCTCGAATACCACGCACTTCGCGCTGAGCCAGGACATGTTCGGCGACTTGACCACCGTATCCCTCGGTTTCACCGACAGCCGGAATAAAGTAGGCGAAAACAACGGCACCGCCTTCAAACCCAACGTCGCATGGCTGGGGACCGCGCGCAGCCGAAGTTTCGAAGGCGGATTGTCCCAGGTTGTTACCAAGAATTTGATCGCCGGGGCGACCTTCGAGGTCATCACCGACCAGGGCCTATTGAGCAATCCCTATCGTTCCATTCGTTATGTCAGCGCGACGCCCTCGGGATACTCCTTGGGATCTCAGATCTATCCCAACACCCACACCAGCACGGCCATCGAGGGACGGGCAAAATATTATCTACCCTATCGCGCAGCCGCTTCTGCGTCCTATCGGTACTTCACGGACACCTGGGCGGTCCGCGCGCACACCATCGAACTGGGGTATACCCAGCCCATATCCAATCTGTGGATTCTCGAGGGACGATTGCGGTTCTACAAGCAGAGCCACGCGAGCTTCTACAGCGACTTGTTTCCGTTTGCAGGCTCGCAGAATTTCGAGGCGCGAGACCAGAATCTGGCTGCATCGACCAACACCACCGTCGGCGTCAAGGCCACGTATGCTTTCTTGCCCGACGGGTGGAAGATATTCAAGCGCGGCACGGTGACTGGGGACGTGAGCCGCATGCGCTTCAAGTACAACGACTTTCGCGACATCAGGGACTTTCAACCGCCCACGTACACCGGGCCGGTGGGCGACGAGCCGCTGTATCAGTTCAATGCCACGGTGTACCAGATCTACATTTCGATGTTTTTTTGACTGGGCGTCACCACGCCGGGCGTCGTCACGCGGGGCGCCCCTGCGCCGGTCGTCCTCACGCCGGGCGTCGCCACGCCTGAACCTGCCAGGTCGCGCCACCATACCAGCAGCATGGGGGCGAGCGCAGCGATAATGGCAATGGTATCCGCAACCCAATCCCAGAAATCTCGGTCGCGATGCACCATAGGCAGGCCCTGCACATATTCGATGAGGGCGCCGAATCCTGAAAGCAGCGCGGCGATGAAGATGAGCTTGCGCGTCGGGAAAGCCGCCGCCGCCAAGCCGGTCAACCCATAAAAGGCGATGAAATGCTCGGCCTTATCCCAAGGCACGAGTTGCAGCGCATGCTGCGGAGGAATGACGGCACTGTAAAACGTAAATAGCAGGGCAGCGAAAAATGCAAGCTTCGCCAAGCCAGAGAGCAGCGAGATCTTGAGCACGAGATATCCAAAACGGAGAGCATAGCAAAGTGGGGCGGCGGTATTCTGCGCGTGACTCCGTTGGCGACTTTCTGCTATTAGGTAGGAATCGCAAGTCCTCGGATGTATACATGATGAAACGCTCGTTCTCGCGCCGCGCAGTGGTCAAATCGCTGGCTCTGGGCGCCGCAACTGCGCTGGCGCCGCAAACAAGGGGTGCCGAGCCGCAAAAGCTGGAGGTCAAGGACCCCACCGCCATTGCGTTGGGCTACGTCGAAAATGCAGCCCAAGTCGACCCGAAGAAGTACCCGGCGTACGTGAAGGGCACCAACTGCGAGAACTGTTTGCAACTTCAGGGGACCGCAGGCAACAACTATCGTCCGTGCGGCCTTTTCCCGGGAAAACTGGTATCGGTCAGCGGATGGTGTTCGGGGTGGACCGCCGAAATGTAGCGTCCCGCACCCGCACGCCGATGGCGGGAAAATCCGTGAAGAAGCCGTCGATTCCTCTCGACAAATAACGCGCGATCTCCGCGTCCAGATTCCCGTGTAGCGCCGGTGCATCGCCTATTTTGAGATCATCGGGCAGAAACGCATTTTCCGCCCGAAACGTCCAGACGTGAACCGCCAAGTCGAGCGCATGCGCATCCGCCACGGATTGCGTGCTCGCCAGCGACTTGGCAATGCCGATCGCATCCGCATACTCGGCAATGGAGCGCAAGTCTCCCAACTCGTGTTCGAGCAGCTGAACCAGGGGCAGATGCGTCATTTCACTCAATTGTCGCAAATTGGCCGGGTCGAAGGACTGGATGAATACCGGCGAACCCTCGCGGCCATAATCGAACCGCTCCAGAGTTTCTAGCACGGCCTCCTCTTGCGCCAGGCCGATAGCGGCAAAATGGGCTGGATGCTTGGTTTCCGGGTAAACACCCATCCTCGGCCCACTGCCGCGGTGCCGGTTTGCCGCCGTCGCCAATTGCAGGATTTCATCGAATGTGGGGACCGAAACATGGCCGTCGAAAAGCCGGTTTCCAGGGCGTAGCTCCGGCAGCCGCTCGCGTGCGCGAAGCGTTTTGATCTCGGCCAGCGTGAAATCCTCGGTGAACCAGCCCGTCATCGTCTCATTGTCGATGACCTGGGTGCGACGTCGAACGGCGAATTCGGGACGATCCGCCACATCGGTGGTGCCTCCGATCTCGTTCTCATGCCGAGCGATGAGCACACCGTCGCCCGTCATCACCAGATCCGGCTCAATGTAGTCGGCACCCTGCTCGATGGCGAGCTGGTAGCTCTCGAGGGTGTGTTCCGGACGCTCTCCGCTCGCACCACGGTGCGCTATGACGACTACGCTGGACAAGGACCCCCCTCAAGGAAATGGTGTAAGTCTAGCGCAACCCAGCCACGCCGAGGCCCCCCGCACGGGGCCCTCGGCTGTGTGCATCGAACTCCAGGCGTTAGCGCGGCGGTGCGAGGGGTACGACGCTCGGCTCGTGGGCCGACATCAGCATATTGGTGCCCGGCACCCACGGTTGGCGCTGTTGCACGGCCCCGCTGATCCGGTCAGCACGCACGGATGTGGGTTGAGCGGCGAACGCGACGCCAATGGCAAAAGCCGCCGCCGCCGTCATAGCTACTTTTCGACGGTGCATGATAAATCTCCCGACTCACTGATAGCGCGGCGGATTCACACCCGGATAATCGGTCAACGTCAAACGGGGCGGATTCACGCCCGGATAGTCGGTCTGCGTCAAACGCGGCGGATTCACGCCCGGATAGTCGGTCTGCGTCAAACGCGGCGGATTCACGCCCGGATAGTCGGTCTGCGTCAAACGCGGCGGGTTTACGCCCGGATAATCCTGGAGAGCGAAAGCGGAACTGGTGACTGCGCAGCACGCGGCTAAAGCGATTAGACTAAACTTCATGGTAAAAACTCCGTTGTGTGGTTAAGACAGGTAAAGGCAGACCGTCGAGAGTCGGAGGTCCCTATTGGTAAAAGCGATGCGAGGATCAGAATCCCCTCACGCTTCGGTAAAAAAAGTTGCGACGGGCGTGCGCCGTGCAGACGGGCGACGGGGAGAAGGGTTCGAATGACGAGAGACCTGCGATGCAAGTCCCCGCAAATTTCACGCAACTGCTGACCGAGTGGCGTTCGGGTCATCCCCAGGCATTGGAGCGCCTGACGCCGCTGGTGTATGAGGAACTGCGCCGGCTCGCCCGAAATTACATGCGCGCCGAGCGCGGCAGCCATACCCTGCAAGCCACCGCGGTGGTTCACGAAGCGTTCCTGCGCCTCATTCAAGCGAACGTCGCTTTACAGGATCGTGCACATTTCTTCGCGCTCGCCTCCCGGCTGATGCGTCGCGTCCTGGTCGATCATGCCAAATCGCGCTCGCGCATCAAGCGCAATGCCGGTGTCAGGGAAATCCTCAGTGCCGGACCCGACGCGGAATCGGCCTCGAGTTTCGATGTCGTCGCACTGGACGATGCGCTCGAGAGCCTGGTGCAACTCGAACCTCGCCTCGCTCAAGTGATCGAATTGCATTATTTCGGCGGCCTGACCTACGAACAGATTGCCGCGGCGGCCGGCGCGTCAGTGGCGACCGTGCAACGCGACGTCCGGCTAGCCCGCGCTTGGTTGCTCGCCGAAATCGACTCGAGCCGCACCGCATGATCTCGCGCGCACGCTGGCAGAAGATCCAATCTCTGTTCGAAGAAATCGCAGACTCCGACCCTGCGGAACGCGCGGCGCGCTTGGCAAGCTCCTGCGGCGACGATCCGGAGCTGCGTCACTCGGTGGAGTCGCTGCTGGAGTCCGATCGGAGAACCGAAGACCCGCTGCACCATGCCATCAGCGAGGCGGCCGAATCGCTGATGCAAGAGCACCAGGATCGATTGCTCGGCATGCGCATCGGTGCGTATCGAGTGGTGTCCATTCTCGGGCATGGCGGCATGAGCACGGTCTATCGAGCGGAGCGCGACGACTCGCAATATCAACAGACGGTCGCCATCAAGGTGCTGCATCACGCGACACTGCATCCGAGATTGCGCAGCCGGCTGCATAGCGAGCGCCATATTCTGGCCACGCTCGATCACCCGTCGATCGCCCGCCTGATCGACAGCGGCGACCTCGAGGACGGCACACCGTATCTGGTGATGGAACATGTCGACGGGGAATCCGTCGATGCTTACTGCGACAGCCGAACGCTTTTCGTGCGCGAACGCCTCGAATTGTTCATACAAATTTGCACCGCGGTGCAATACGCGCACCGTAACCTCGTCGTCCATCGGGATATCAAGGCTGCCAACATTTTCGTCACGGGCGACGGCCAGCCTAAGTTGCTCGACTTCGGCATTGCGAAGTTGCTGGCGCCGGAAAGTCTTTCGCACACGCTGCCGGTGACGCGCCTGCAAGAACGCATTCTGACCCCCGAAAATGCTGCGCCCGAGCAGGTGTTGGGCAGACCCATCACCACCGCGACGGACATCTACTCCCTCGGAGTGCTGCTGTACCAACTGTTGACGGGCCGCTCCCCCTATCGGTTATTGAGTTACAGCCAACTACAGCTGGAACGTGCGATCTGCATGGACGATCCCGTACGACCGAGTCAAATGGTGATCTCCAAGCTGAGCGGAGAAAATGACGGCGATCGCAGCCGCATCTCGGACCGCCGCGGCCTATCGCCGCAACGCTTGCGCGCGCGGCTGGGCGGCGACTTGGATGCCATCATCGCCATGGCCATGCGCAAAGAGCCGGACCGGCGATACCCCTCGGTCGAAGCGCTCGCCGATGATTTGAATCGTCATTTGCTCGGTCGGCCGGTGGTGGCGCGACAAGGCGATTGGCGCTACAACACGGCGAAATTTCTGCGCCGGCACGTGTTCGCGGTACTCGCCGTCGGAGTCGTGATTCTGGGTCTCGCCCTGATCACCGGCGTCACGCTCTGGCAAAACCACCGTATCGAACTGGCACGCGACGCCACGGCCCAAGAGCGCGATCGTGCCCAACAAGTATCCGCGTTCTTGGTGGACGTATTTTCGCAAGCCGATCCGTTCAACGCGCTCGGCCGCGAGCCCACGGCCAAGGATCTATTGGATCGCGGCTCCGAGAAAATATTAGGCAACGCCAGCCTGCAGCCCGAAGTGCGAGCACAGTTGCTCGAGAGCATCGGACTCGCCTACCGGCGGCAAGGTTTGAGTGACCGAGCCGTGCCGCTGTTCGAACAGGCGGTCGCCATCCGCCGTCAGGAACGGCCCTTCGACAGTCGACGGACGGCGGCTGCGCTGGCGAACCTGGCGCAGGCCCTGACCGACGGGGGACACCTGATTTCCGCGGAGGCTTACCTCCAGCAAGCGCTCCAGATGTCGCGCAATGGCGAAGATACGCCATCACGCGAAACAGGCGATATTCTCGAGCAGTTTGGCGAGTTCGAACTGAACGCCAAGAGCGATCCGGAATCTGCCGCGAAACTTTTCACCGACGCGCTCGACATCTATCGTGGCGCAGGGGGTAGTCAAAGCCTATCGGTTGCGTCCACGTTGAGCGATCTTGCGTCCGCAGCAGTGTGGAAGGGCGATTTCACGCTGGCGGAACACTATCAGCGCGAGGCGATGACCATCTTTCAAGGAACTGTGAGCCGAAACCACCCCGATCATGCGATGGCGCTGGCAACCTTGGGATACATTCTGACTCAGCGCGGCAAGAATCAGGAAGCCGAACAAGTATTGAACGAGGCATTGGAAATCGGCCGCAATGTATTCGGCTCGAGCGATCAGCGCGTCGCTCAAATCGAATCGCATTTGGGAATTCTCTACGATCGGCAAGGCGAATCGGCGCGTGCCATTCAAGCGACGCGGAACGCCGTCAAGATCGCGACTGAAAAATTGGGTTTGAAACATTACTTGAGCGGCTATTATCTCGACTCTCTGGCGAGCCTCTATGCGAAAGCCGATGACCTGCCGGACGCCGAAAATTATGCGCGCCAGGCCCTGAGCGTCTATGCGCAAGCATTGCCGGCACGCCATTTGTACGTCGCGTCCACTCGGCAGCTGCTCGGCGAAATTCTATTGCGGCGGGACGCATTGGCGGCGGCCGAAGTGGAACTGCGCGCCGCCGTCGATATCAATGCTGCTCTTGCCGGCGCCGATAGTTGGCGCACCGCGCGCTCCCAGGCCAGTCTTGGCTGGGCGTTGATATTGCGCGACAAGGCCGCGGAAGGCGAACCTATGCTGACCGCGGCGCGCAACAGACTCCTCGCGACGGTCGGCAGCACCCATGCCGCGACTCAGTGGGCAAGCGCGCACCTCGCCGAGTACCTGGAAAGTCGGCATCGCGATGCCGAAGCGGCTCAAGTTCTCCCAAGCCATCATTAAGGGTTAAGCTTGCGCAACTAAGTGCTCGGCAAGCGGTCAGTCCTATTACCATACCGCCCTTGTGCGTACACGAGGAGTCTTCATGTTCAACCCTAGAAAAGTTGTTTCCGCCTCGCTTTTTTTTGCAGCCCTCGGCGCGGCGCCGGTATTTGCAACCCTTGCGCACGCGGGCGCACGTGAAGAAGGCCGTCTGTTGACGGCAACCGAGGTCTTGGAAGAAGTTGAAGCCATGCCCGATCAGCGGCTGCCCGATACGCTGTTGTCCCGCGCTTACGGCATCGCCGTAATTCCCGACGTGACCAAGGTTGCGTTCATCTTCGGCGGTCGTCACGGCAACGGCGTGCTGGTGGTGCGCGACAAGTTGACTTCGCCTTGGAGCAACCCCGTATTCATTTCATTGACCGGCGGAAGCTGGGGGTTCCAAGCGGGCGCCCAGTCCTCCGACATCATCCTGGTGTTCACGACCAAGACCGGTATCGAGGGGATCGCTGGAGGCAAGATTACTCTCGGCGCGGATGCGTCGGTTGCGACCGGTCCGGTCGGTCGTCAGGGATCTGCCGCCACCGACATGAACTTCAACGCGGAGATTTACTCGTACGCTCGCACCCGGGGACTGTTTGGCGGCATCGCACTCGATGGCAGCGTGATCGCAATCGATAGATCCGCCAATTCGGCGCTGTACGGTAAGAGCGGCGTTACCGCCACCGACATTATCTCCGGACAGGCTCCCGCCGCGCCTGGGACCGCACAGCGCTTTCTGGAGCGTCTGGCACAGGCCACCCGCACCTCCGTGCGAGTCTCCCCCGCGCCGCAGGCCGACGTTCCTGCGGGCCCCACCGTGCAGGCACCGCCCGCGGCCACACCGAATGCCGAGGGCCCGCGCACCTACCCGCTGGAGGAGCAGAAATAGCCGCGTCCCTGCCGGTGATGCCCGGCTTCGTTGACGCCTTGCTGGCGGCTGCCTCGTTCGTGGCCGGCTTTCAGAACGCACTGGCCGGCGGCGGTTCGTTTCTCACTCTTCCAGCCCTGTTGCTGACGGGACTGGATTCACGCGCTGCAAATATCGCTTCGACGATTGCCTTGTTCCCGGCGCAAGTCGCCACCGGTTTTGTAGGAAGGCAGCACGCCGGCGGCACGCATTCGCTGAAGCTCTCGAGCTTGTTCATAGTCAGTCTCATTGGCGGAGCGGTGGGCGCCATCGTGCTGCTGGGAACGCCACCGCAGATATTCGCCTCACTCCTACCCTGGCTGGTGCTGTTCACTACGTTGGTCTTCGCGTGGGGCAGTTTCTTTCGGCGCGCGGATAGTACGCGCAAGCGCTTGGCGCCGGCCGACGCCGGCGTCATGCAGTTTGCGATCTCCGTCTATGGTGGCTACTTTGGCGGCGGCATCGGGATTTTGATGTTGGCCGTATTGACACTGGCGGGATTGACGCTTCGCAATTCGGCCGCCACCAAAAACATCCTCGCTGCGGTGATCAATTCATCGGCCGTCGCGATATTCGCTTTCTCTCGCGACGTCGCCTGGAAGCAGGTTGCGGTGGTGGCGGTTGCGGCGATCGCCGGCGGGCAGCTCGGTGCATATGTCCTGAACCGTGTGAACGAACAGGCCATGCGCATCTGCATCGTCCTCATGGGCGTCGCATTGACAATCGGACTCTTCGTACGCTATCACTCGACTTGAGTCGCCATTGCGCACGTCGCTGCGGGAGTTCGTGCATTGAAATTCAAGTTGTCTCGCGTCTTTGTATCGCTCTGTTTATTTGGCTGTTCGGCCCTCGGATTCGCACGGTCGCCGCTGGTGCTGCTCACCGATTTCGGCACCCAGGATGGGGCCGTATCGGCAATGAAGGGCGTCGCTTACAGCGTGTCGCAGGACCTATTGATCTCGGATCTCAGTCACGAGAACCCCAGCATCTTCGTCGGCGCCTATCGCCTGTACCAAGCTGAACAATTCTGGCCCCTAGGCACGGTGTTCGTCACCGTCGTGGATCCGGGGGTTGGTACCGCTCGTTTGTCGGTGGTGCTTAAAACGCGCACCGGACACTACTTCGTCGGCCCCGATAACGGCTTGCTGTCCCTGGTCGCCGAGCGCGACGGCATCGAAGGATTGCGGCAGATCGACGAACGCGTAAACCGCCGCAAAGGATCCGACGATTCACACACGTTTCATGGCCGCGATGTGTTTGCGTACACGGGAGCGCGGTTGGCCGCGGGGGTAATCACCTTCGAGCAAGTCGGACCGCCCTTGCCGTCGCAGTCACTGATCTCCATTCCTTATCGCAAGCCGCAACGCGCGGGCAACATAGTCAAAGGCATCATCCCGGTCCTTGATATACAGTTCGGCAACGTCTGGACCAACATCCCGAAGTCGCTGTTCGATGAGTTGCACGTGGGCTTGGGCGAACCCGTCCATGTGCGCATCTTTCACGACGATCAACTCGTCGATGAGGCCGTGGTGCCGTACCAGCGGACTTTCGGCGATGTCGAGATCGGCAAGCCATTGGTGTATGTCAACAGTCTGTTGAATCTCGCGGTGGCTCTCAACCAGGGAAGTTATGCCGCCGTCCACAAAGTGGATTCGGGTCCTGACTGGTTCATCGAGCTTGGCCGCGGGTCTGCAAAATAATTGACGGAGGCGCACGGCGTGCGCCTCGATTCGGCAATATGGCTGCGGCCGCAATGCACGTGAGCGCGCCACCAAGACGCCTTACTTTGCATTACAAATCAGTCAGATACGCGGCTATCGTCGGAACATTTACGGTGCGCTGCGGTGCGCACCTTGCTTAAGCCCACGGATCTGCGAAAGTTAGTGATTATGAGTTTATTGACCGAACCAGTCACCAAGCAATCCCGTCACAATGGGAGTACTCGCGGCGCGAGGGAATGGCTCGATGCTCTGTCGAGCGGTTCTTGCGATCAGGAAGCCTTTTTCTCGGGTATTGGCGATCTGTTCCAAAGAACTCCGGACGCGGGCTGGGATCTCTTGGCTCTCGTCGACCAGTATTATCGCCGCGGCAAAATCAGTGTGGATGTATTCAGCGCAGTCAATACCCACCTGCATGGCCTCGTCATGGGCAAGGGACGGAGCAATGAAGTGAGCGTGCCCCTGCCGAGCATGCAAGACGAACCACCGCCCACGCCGCCGGTCGCATCATCCGTACCGCCGCCGGCATCGCCCGTCGCATCATCCATCGAACCGCCGCCGACACCGCCCGTCGCATCATCCATCGAACCACCGCCGACACCGCCGGTCGCATCGTTCGCCGAACCACCGCCGACACCGCCGGTCGCATCGTCCGTCCAACCGCCACCTACACCACCCGCGTCGCCCGAAGCACCGTCTGTTACACCCCCCGCCTCAGCCGCGGTTGCATCTGTGGGCAGCGCGTCACCGGCGCCTTCGCCAAGCAATGCGGCTACTCCGAGTGCGGCTGCGATACCCGACCCTGCTATCCCGTCCCGTCCGACGGATACGGCACGAAACCGCCCGCAACGGTCGCTGGCGGCGGGCGACGTGCTGCGAGATCGCTACCGCGTGCAAGGGGTGGTGGGGCAAGGCGGAATGGGAACGGTGTTCGCCGCGATCGACCAATACCGCCTCGATCGATCCAGTGGCGAGCAGCGAGTTGCCATCAAGGTATTGCACACTGAAGTGATAAAGCGACCGCGATTGTTCGCGGAATTGCGGCGCGAGTTCCAACATTTGCAGTCGCTGACGCATCCGAACATCGTTCGCGTGCACGAATTCGATCGCGACGGCGACCTCGCCTTCTTCACCATGGAATACCTGAGTGGAGCATTGCTGAGGCGGGTGCTGGCCGCTCAAGAACTTTCGAGTTTGTACCGACCCTATGCGCTTGCAATCGTTAGAGATGTGGGCGCTGCGGTTGCGCATGCGCATGCGCACGGTGTAGTGCACGGCGATCTCAATCCTGGAAACATTTTCATCACCGACAACGGTGAGGTTCGAGTTTTGGACTTCGGGGCATCGCACCAACTGCATCGCGGCCCGTGGATATCGGAGTTCGATCACTCACGACAGATCGCAGTCGCCACACCGAAGTATGCAAGCTGCCAATTGCTCGAAGGTGAGGCCGCGGATGCACGCGACGACGTGTATGCTTTGGCTTGCATTGCTTATGTGCTCCTGACAGGCGGCCACCCTTTTCAGGACGACAACGCTCTCAAGGCGCGCACGCTCCGTCTGACTCCCGCTCGCCCCGGCGGGCTCAGTAGACGGCAGTGGCGTGCGCTCCGGGCGGGACTCCGGTTCAATCGCGAGCAGCGCCCCTCCGACATGCAGGCTTGGCTCGACGAGCTCGACCTGCACGCGGCTTCGACGCAACTGCCGGCGTTGCCGTCGCTTCTGACCGTACGCCCTCGACGACGGAGCGGCACGAAATGGCCTATAGCCGGGCCCGCGATTGCTGTAATCGCGGTTTGCGGTTGGTGGGCGACGGCCAATGTCGATCCCATGGTGCGCACGGGAGCTTCCATCGGCACATGGTTCAAAACGCGCTTCGCGCACACCATCGTCAGTCAGTTGTGGGATAAAGATCGCGGCCATGCCCGCAGTGCCGAACCCGTCATGGAGGCGCCTGGGAAATCCGTTCTGCCGGTCGATGCCGCGCCAGACCTGCCGGTTCGCGGGGCTGAGCCGGCAGTGGCGCCCCCTACTTCGCCGTCCACACCACCGAGCGTGATGCGAAATAGCCCGGCGCCGTCTTTGAACTCGCAAACCAAGCCCGCCCGTAGCGTCGCATCGGGCGCGCCCTCGAGTGCCGCTGCGACGCCGGTTGGCGCCGCCGCCAATCCGTCCAGCACCGCCGCTCAGCCCGGCGCGGCAGTCGCTCAAAATGGCGCTTCGCCGCGTGCCCGCATCGAGTTGGCCGCGGACAGCGTCGATGCGGATCCCACCGAATCCGTGGCACGTATCGTGGTGCACCGCACGCGTAACTTACGCGGAGACGTGAGTTTCAGCTGGTGGACCGAATCCGGAACGGCAAAACCCGGACGGGATTTTGCGCCCGCCAAATCGCAGGTCGAGCACATCGAGAATGGCAAAGGTGCGGCCAACCTCATCATTCCCATCGTCATGGATCCCGCCCGGCACTCGTCCAGAAGCTTCTACGTGGTCATCGACGATGCAAGTGACAATGCAGCGCTCGGCCCACGGACTTTGACGATGGTCACGATTCCAGGACCGGATTGAACGCACGGTCCCGTGACAGGGTGCCGGCCGTAGGACAGAGTGAGGTCCCGGAAGGTGTCGCTCGCGAGCGGTCAATCGATTTCCTCGACGCTCACCAGACTTGCCCCAAAGGTATTCGAACACAATTTCGCCACCCCAAGGTCCCGCGCGGCGCCCGCATGTTGGCATGCGTCCTTGCCGGCTGCCGCGGATAAGGTCGCTATCCGACTGATGTGCTGGGCGGCCGCTGCAGTACTTTGTATTTTCTCGAATGGGCCGGCCTGGCTCACATATTCGGCCGGCAGCGCCAACGTCGAGAAATCGCGCGCGGTCTCCGTGACCATCACCATCAAGTGATCGGTCCCTCGCGGGCCCAGAGCCGTCACGTTCCAATCCGGCCTGGGTAGCTGCATTTCCTGATTCGCGGCTACCCTGTTGTTCGAATCCAATTGATTCGGGAACAACAGATAAAAACTGCCCGGCTGCGTGCCTTGATAAAACAGATAGACGAACCCATCCCGCTGCGAACGTACCGACAGCGCCAGATTGGCGCCGATTTTCAACGTCGGCTGAGCCACGGTGGCTTGGACGTCCCACCGATCATCGCGCTGATTATAAATGTCGTTCAACGTCGCCAGGGTGTCGACGGCGATCGGAGCCGCGCCGCTCAATGGAGCATCGCCGAAGGCTGGAACCAACGCGGAATTGCCGACCAATGTCGCGTGCTGTCGCGCCGAGTCTTCCTGAGTCTTGTCCAGCCGTGCTTGGATACATTCAGTGAGCTCCTGCATCGACAGCGATCCGCTGTGATCCGAGTCCGTGGCACCACCGCCGAGACATTGTTCGAAGTTATAAGTCAGCGCGCCCCCTTTCGACGTGTCCCAAGCAACTTCGTTGTTTCTCGCTGCGGCGAGTATCACCAGATTGTTGTCGGTGGTATTGAGGTCAACGCCGCGTGCCTGCGAAAAGCTCCCAAGATTCACCGCGAGCGAGCACTCGGGACTCGACGCCTCCGCGCTGTACTTCGGGCGTTGTTTCAGCGGCGTCAGTGCGCGCGTGCCTGCCGCATGCGCGACACCGCCGGAGTGACACGAATCGAGCATGACGATGGTTTTATCGGTCTTGGCGCTGAGCGGTTTGAGCATGTCGGCGAATTCAGTATTGGTAACGACGTGCATGTCCTGCATCACGATGCTTTCCGTGCATTGACCGGAGGCT